>Ga0196977_1000346_pt1 | contig 25891 bp, 21 predicted proteins | sample S3v_1013CmetaG_FD_148634 | JGI IMG/M metagenome (GOLD analysis project Ga0196977, IMG submission 148634) | Soil microbial communities from Anza Borrego desert, Southern California, United States - S3+v_10-13C | ecosystem: Environmental > Terrestrial > Soil > Desert | place: USA: California...
CCGCCGAAGCCGCATTTGACTACGCGCTCGCCTACATCAAATCGCAAAACAAGATCGACGATCCCTACGTGCAACATCACATCGGGCAGATGTCAGTGAACGTGGAGACCGCCCATCTTTGGCTGAAGCAGGTCGCCCACCTTTGGGAAACCGGACGCTACCTCGAAGCGCAGATTGCCGGCAGCCGTGCGCGCCACGTCGTCGAGCACCTCGCTGAAGACACGGTAAAGCAATGCATTCGCGCGTGCGGCGCACGGTGTTTGATCCGGCCGAGCGTGTTGGAACGTGTGTATCGAGATCTGTCTTTCTATGTCCGTCACGATAACGACGATCAGATCCTCGCGACGATTGGTAAGTCGGTATTGGGTCTGACCCACGATCCCTCTTTCTACAAACCGTAGTCTCAAGACAAGGGGTGAACATGCTCACCGAACAGCGTCGTTTCAATCTGCAAATCTGGCTCCTCGGCCTCGGGTACTATCTTTCCTACACACCTTACAGCGGCCTTACAAAAGCTCTTTCAAGCGGACTGTTGCCCGGCACTCACGGGCCGGTACTTGGACCAGTATTGCTGCCGCTCTCTGCTGTCGGAACAGTGATCGGCATGTTCGGTTTCATCACGGTGAAGGGTTGGTGGAAGTACGCCGGACGACGCGAGTTTTTTGGTGTTCGGGTTCCCTTTCCGCGTAAGCTGACGTTTCTTTCGGGCGTGTGCCTGGCAACGATCATGGGCACGACGACGTTGGCGTTTACGTTTGGCGGATTGGGAATCGTGCTGGTGTTGGTGCTATTGCGTGCCGGCACGTTGATCATCGCGCCGATTGTCGATCAGATTGTTGGCCGTCGCGTGCGCTGGTTTTCGTGGAGCGCGATGCTGGTGAGTCTGGCTGCGGTCCTGGTGGCCCTGAGCGACGCGGCGAGTTACACGTTGACGATTGCCGCCGCGCTCGACATCGCTGCTTACCTGGCTGCGTACTTCTTTAAACTACAATTTATGAGCCGCCTCGCAAAGTCAGACGATCGCAATGCGACCCTGCGCTACTTTGTTGAAGAACAGATGGTTGCGTCGCCGCTGTTCGTGGTGGCTTTGGTGGTGATGGCGTTCATCGGCGCGGGCGATGTGATGCTCGGATTCAGGACCGGGCTGACGACCTTCGTGATGAGTGGAGCGGCGATCTACGCCCTGCTGGTTGGCTTCTGTTACGCCGCGCTCTGCGTCTGCACCACGATGATCTTTCTCGATCGGCGCGAAAACACCTTCTGTGTGCCGATGCACTGCGGCTCCAGTATGCTCGCGGGATTTACTGCGACACTGATCATCGCCGCTTTGTATAATCAGAGTGGGCCGACGATGGCCCAGACGGTCAGCGCCGGTTTCATTTTTCTCGCTCTCGGGTTCCTGTCTCCGTTGCATCACGTGGATCGCCTGTTTGCAAGGCTGCAGGGCGCGCGCCGAGAACGGCTGTTCCTGTTCGTTTGTAGTGGCAATACCTGCCGCTCGCCGATGGCCGCGGCGATTGCAAACTCTGAGATCGCAACGCGTATGCGGGTTTCGATCGACAAGTTGCAAACAGTTAACGCCCGCTCTATGAGTGCGGGAGTTTCGGCGCGGGTTGGTGAGCCGTTGACTGCTGAAGCTCAGGACGCATTGCGTTCATTAGACGTGCCGGTGGAACCGCACGCCGCGCGTAGCCTGACACCCGAAATGGCCCAACAAGCCGAGATGATTTTCTGCATGACGGACGCCGTCCGCCAGGCCGTCATTCAAATGTTCCCGGCGGTCGCCAACAAGACCTACTGTCTGGATTCCGAGGCGGACATTGCCGATCCCATCGGCAAAGGAATGGACGCCTACCTGAACTGCGCGCGACGCATTCACGATCTCGTCCGGCTTCGTTTCGATGAGCTCGACCTTAAAGCTGCCTAAAGCAGCGCCGGTCCGTTTCCCCAAAACGGTGGCGCTCGACGTGCTCGGCGAAGCTGGCTTTGCCGAGTTTCCGGCAGTGCGTTTTCCCGGCAAAGTCATCTGGTTCAACTTCGAACTCGCGCGCGAACTCGGTTTCGACGTGCCACGCACAAATCAACTCACACCCGAACTGCACGATCAGCTCGTTGCTAAGCTTTCCCTACGATCGCTGGCTCCTGACGACGACGTTTCGGGAATGGAGGTCGTGAATGTTTTGGCCGATCGCTACGGCGGCGAAGGCGTTACACCAGCACTCGGCGCAGGCCGCGCCGGCTTTCTGCCCGACGCTAATCTCTACATCAAAGGCCTTGGCTTCACTCCTCTTTTCCGGCACAACGACAAAGACGATTTCGTTCACTCACACGGCGGTGTGCATCTCGAGGACTGCATGTCGGAAGCGATCTTCGGTGAAGTCAACCAGAATCTTTTCGAGCTCGGCTCCAGCCGCATCGTGGCGATCATCGATCAGCGAAAGTTTGTCGTCGAACCGTCGGGCCGTCGTCGCGACATCGCGCTCGCGATTCGCACGGGCGCACAACTTCGTCCGGGCCATTTGCTAGCGAAGCGTGTTCGCGGCAGCCGTTCGCCGCTGGAACTATTTGTGGAGATCACTCGAGCGACCGGTCAGCTAGTCCTGCAGGACCGATCTGACATTCCGGATTTAAGCGCGACAATGCTACGCGTCATCGACGATCATGCTCGCGCAGCGGCCGACGCGTACCGGTGGCGCATGATCCACGGAGCGCTCAGTCCGTCGAACATGGACATGAGCGGCGCGATGCTCGACTTGCCGACGCAATCAACTCAGCCGCGCACGGCGCCGATCTACAAACTCGACTACGTGCAGTCGGTCTTCGGCACCGAGCACAGGGAACGCGGATTTCATCTCGCCGAAATGCAGCGGCGGTTACTGCGAACTACCGACGTAACCACTCGCATCCACTTGAATTTGAAGTGGATCAACGTCTCGAAGCAGATGGATGATGATTACAACCGCCATCTCGAAATCAAAATGCTCAACGCCGCGGGACTCAAGACACACGTGGCCCAGCGCATACAACAAACGACAAATCTAGCCGGACACTTTACGGACGTTCTCGCCGCGATGGCGGTGCTGAAGAATCAAGGCAAGGCTTGTGTCGCGAGAAAAATGGTGGATCTGTCGGTTGTCGACATCTTCAATCTGCTCGGAAGTTTGCCCGCTGATTACTTCGCAGGTCGTGACTTGAAAGAGAGTGTGCTCGAACACGCGCGCCCGGTGTACAAAGGAAACTGTTTTCAGGTGCAGGCGAGGAAACGACGGATCGAGCAACTGGCTGAGAAGTTTGCGATCATCTATCGCAGCGTGCTGAAACTTGCGGAGAGTTATTACTCGAGCCGGTCAGAGATGGAGCGCTCGATTACGGCGCGCGCTGCTTTTGAGAATCAACCGCTCGACGCACTCTACTGTGCTCCGCTTTACGCAGAGCTTAATCAAGCGATCGCCGAGTACAAGGCAACCGGTAACTCCGAGATAATTCGCGACGCCATCGACTCTCGTGTCACGCGCTCGCTGCGCCGCATTGACGACCTGGTGACGAGAGCCAGTTCGCCACGCACGATCCGTGGAATCACCTACTCCGTTCGCGCCGGAAAACTACACGTGAGCATTCCCGTCGAGGCGCAAGGTAATCTATTTATTACTTCCGTTGCCGGACTCGATCGTTTGACGAAGCGCCAGATCGAGCGCCTGCGTTATCGCTTCACGACTGACAACCAGAAAACATTTCACGATGCACGTGCACGCCTTGTCTACGACGACGAACTCGGCGCCATCGTCGACTTTGGCGACCTCGAAACCGCCACACCCGCCGGCCTGCTCGAAGGGTTCTTCTTCACCAGCGATCGTCGTACGCCGCCCTTCAGCGACTACGTCTTCGCGGTGGCAGATCTCTGATGTGGTCCATCGGTATTTATAAAGGCGACTCGCCTTATCACCTGTCACCATCCGCGGAGATCCTTAGTCCTGTTCTGACGCGCGCCAGCGTCACAGATGTCCCTGCGAGATTCGTAGCCGACCCTTTCATGCTGCGTGGGTATATGTTTTTCGAGGTCTTAAGGAGGGATTTAGACAAGGGAGTGATTGGCTTGGCGACCAGTGAAAACGGTGTGGATTGGAACTACCAGCAGATCGTTCTCACTGAAGAATTTCACCTGTCATATCCGTACGTGTTCGAGTGGCAGGGCGCATACTACATGATGCCCGAGACGCTCGGCTCAAACGCGGTCTGCTTGTATCAGGCTGATGACTTCCCTACGCGCTGGTCACTCAAAGCACGCTTGATCGAGGGACAATGCGCCGATCCATCTATTATTCGTTTCGGCGAGCGCTGGTGGCTGTTCACGTGTTCGACCCCTTACCAGCACGACACGCTTCGGCTATACTTCGCCGACGAGCTTACTGGGCCATGGCGCGAACATCCGAAGAGTCCAATCATCCGAAACGACAAGTGCCGCGCGCGTCCGGCCGGCAGAGTGCTGAAGCTCCACGACAGGTTGGTTCGCTTTGCGCAGGATTGCGTGCCGCTCTACGGCTCGCGTGTCAGGGCGTTCGACGTTATCGAACTCACGACAACGCACTATGTAGAAGTTGAAAACCTTGCGAGTCCGATCCTGCAACCAAGCGGCACCGGCTGGAACGCGGTCGGTATGCACCACGTCGACGCGCACCAGCAAACAGACGGAAGCTGGCTCGCCTGTGTAGACGGTTTCGCCCGATAAATATGCGCGTCCTCCTTTCATCCGAACATCAGTATCCGGCCAACAATGAAATCGGCAGCGGCTTGCATCCGCGTTCGCTTCCATCGGGATCCGGTTTCTGGATGCACGACCTCGTAATGAAGGGGCTGGTCGAGATGGGCCACGAAGTGTTCTACCTGCTGCCCAACGGTGCGACGCAACCGATGCCGCCGGGCGCGACACTCGTTTCTCAACCCGTGTGGGACGCAGACATCCTGCACACCATCTCCGATCGCGACAATGCGCTCGTCACTGAATGGCAGTTGCGCGGAAAGCCCTGGGTCACGACGTGTCACATGGACATGCGCACGCGCGGCCTGGCCCAATCATCAACCACCGACAACTGGATCTTCGTTTCGCGCACGCTCGCGCGACTTCACGGCCGCACTCGTTACGTTCTAAACGGCGTAGATCCGTCCGCCTGCATCTACTCCGAAACCAAACAAGACTACGTGATGTTCATGTCGTCGATGGATTGGGAGATGAAGAAAGGCCTGGACATTGCGTTGTCGCTCGCCGCGAGATATCGATTCAAGCTCGTCGTTGCGGGCACTGGCAACAACTACAAACGCATCGTCAGGGTGACGAGTCTTTGCCGTCAGATCGGCGCTCACTACGTCGGCGACGTACGCGGCAAGAGGAAAGCGGAGTTACTGGCCGGCGCGAGGGCGTTTATCTTTCCGACGAGAGTTGATGAAGCGTTTGGCCTCGGAATGGCCGAGGCGCTGATGTCTGGAACGCCGGTGATCTGTAGCGACAAGGGTGCGTGTCCGGAGTTGATTACTCCCGACGTCGGCTTCGTCTGTCGCAACGATAGCGAATACGTCGCCGCGCTGCGTAACGTCTCTCGCATTTCCCCCGCTGCGTGTCGCGAGAAAGCGCTGCGTGAGTTTCACTACCAGCGCATGGCCGCGGATTATGTCAACGAGTATGAAAAGGAGATTACAAACACCTGCGCGTCACGCAGTGATCTTGAAAATTGTGTGTTGTCACAAATGGCTGATGTCTGAATGCGTTGTCACGGCGAACAGCCTTGTTGCGGCGGAAGAGTGGCGTTTACAAGTTGCTTGACTTGCAATTGGACCCGACATAACCCTTGCGGCAAGTTCACATGCAACGCAGTTCTGGAACTGAAGCCTTGGCTTCTCTCCAATGTAGAAGACGTCTGTCAATCTCGTTGCCATTTAGAATAAGCTGGTCGGTGACTATTTCCTTCTGATTGTACTCACCTTCGCAGACGGATGTGGTTCCCTTCACGGTACTTTACCTCATTCACTTTTTCGATTCTTTGGCGTCTTATGTTTTAGTGATGCCTCGCATTAAGGCCGCACCAGAATCTCCACAACATTAGACTTTACGTTACCGTCCTCCGACGCCCAGAACGGAGCAACTTTAGCTTCTGATCTGGATATCGGGCTATGGTACTCAACCCAAAGTTTATACTTGCCTGGCCGTTCGAGGTTCAGGTTGTAAATTGAACTTTCGTAACTGATACCCAGGAAATGGCCAGGAACTAACTTAACAAATGTGTGGGGGTCGCTAAGGTTGGGAGGATTACCCGCGAAATCATCAATAAAGCGCGTGGGCACTTCCCGACCACGCGCATCACGCCTGAAAAGAGTAAAACTTGCGGAATACCCGAAGCCCAACTCCCCCACGATAAAGACATCATCCGAGAGGGCATCATTTTCAACCATTACCTTGAATGCAATATCGTCCTTCGGTCTATATACCGCTTTGTCAGCAATCAGGCTGAACGATTAACCTCGGTCGCTCTTGTTTCGGTGCTGTAGACTGTCCGTCAACTAACGGGCACAGGACACCAAAGAGGACAAGAAAAGTTGTCACAACTAAAAATATACGCCCCATTTGAGTTCAACCCTCCGTTCTACTTTGTGCGTTGAGGCCTGCTGCGATCAAAAACTTTCTGCCTCGATTGAGGAGTGCTCTTGTCCTTCCATGTAGCCTCGGGCAAATGGCCGGTCTTTGAATCCCTGCAAAAATAATCAATAGAGTCCTGGCTCCAACCACGCGTAGCAATGATTCCCACCACGAAAGAACTCGCCTCCATTTCCATCGGAATGGCATTTTTCTCATTGAAGCGAAGCCCGCGGGCCTGCTGCTCGGCATGCCTGGCGTCGTGCATTATCTTCCCGGAAAGAATATCAGTATTAGGGTTGGTGGCATGATCAGATTTAAGGTTGAAAGTGTTGCCTACCATTCCCTCCAAGCCTTGGTTGTCATTCACTTTGATGTTCTCTAAGCGATGAATCGAATTGAGTTGTTCCTGTGTGAACGGCTTGTCATTGTGAGCCTGGTTGATTTTGTCAAAAGCCTTATTTATGGCTTCCTTTACCTTGGCCAAAGCATTCCGGTCTTTCTTCAAGACCTTCTTATCAACAACGATCGTTACATCTTGCCCTAAGAGATTTGCGGTAAACCTATCCGCCTCGGACCACCCATCTGGATCGATAAACCTTAGAGGGTTGTTTAAGACGTAAGTATAGTGATTCCAATGTTGAGGTTCCGAGATGTATCTCGAAAACGCCTTTTTTGCTTCGTCCGCATCATCAGATTGTTGTCGTTCAAGATTGATGTTGTAAGGGTCTACCCCTGTGAAGCGGCCCTGTGTGCTCGCGTAATATCTAGCTCCGAAGTAATCCAGCCCGGTCTCGATATCCCGTTCTTTTTCAGTGAACTGCTGTCTCACGCCATCGCCGCTGCCATAACCTTGGCCGACGGAGCGGCCACTGACGCCCGCAAACAACTCTTCACCAAACGGTAAATAGTCGTGCCGCTTCATGCTGGCCAGACTGCCCGTCTGGTTGAAAATCATCCGCGGCGTGCCGAGTTGATCGGAGACCAGCCACTGGATTTTTTCGTCACCCGCTGAGGTGCCGAAAGCCTGAATTTCAACGACACGACTCCATGCGTCAGGAACTGCGGTGATGTTTACGCGAATCTTGGTGGTAGTGATTGGCGAGAAGGTAAACTTGCGCCAGACCTTGTTATTTCCCGTCACGCTTCCACCCGGTACCGTTACCCAACTGCCGCTGTTCCAGTACTGCAGGTCAAAGTTCAGCAGGCCGTAAAGGGTGAAAGTCTGAGTTTCGGTGGGTGTGTTTTCTACGGTGTAGTTGTCGTGCAGACTGAAGACACTGATTTCATCGATTGTCTTGCTGCCGGCGAAATCAACCTGGAGCCAATCAGGCACAACATTCGGTGTGTTATCGTTCCAGCCTTCAACCCAGTTGCCCCATGGTCCACGATAGTTTCCGTTGATCGCTCCACTAGTGAAAAAGCCGGAACCTGTGGCCGAACTGGAAGCTGTAGCTACAGCCCCATTCGCGGCGAGCGCCACGTTGTAGCGGCCGGTTGCGGTAACCAGCAACTGCCCGTTGCGATAACCATACTCTTTCTGGGGTGAAGAAGCAGGCGCTGAAGCTCGATATTCAGCTAACAACTCGCCAGCAAAACCATAGATCTGCCATTCTTCCTGACTCGAAGCTACTTGCCGCTTCACACGCTTGCCTTCGCTGTCATAAGTGTAGCGGCTTACCTGACCGGTGTTGTCGGCGGCCTGCGTCATCTTGTTCTCGGCGTCGTAGGTACGACCACCCATCCCGGTGTAGGTGTCGGTCGTGAGATTGCCGGCGTTATCGTAGGTCATCACGCCTGTTTGACCGACAGGCACACCGAGACGATTGTTCGCGGTGTTTACGGTGAAAGCTTTGTTGTTGATGCCAAGTCCGTAGGTCACTCCGGTATCGATCGTGCGATTGCCCCAGCGGTCGTAAGTGAACTGCTGCTTCCACTGCTCCACACTGCTCATCACTTCGCGCGCTGACTTCAGCCGGTTCAGACTGTCATAGTCATAAGATTGTGTACGCGTGGCGACACTGGGAATTTGAATGTCCTGCTTCAGCAGATTGCCGTTGTTGTCGCTCATGCTCGAGCCGGAGCACAGGCCAGTGCACAGAGCGCTATAACTGTTGATGATTGCGCCGCGATTGGCGTCAAAATCATTTGGACCAGTATAGCTGGTACTTTCGCGGATCTCGGCGAGTTGGCCGCGGCTGTTGTAGAAGAGCTTATTGTAGACCGGGGCGGTGGTGGTGCCGAATTGCTCTTTCACCATGCCGCCAAGCGCCGAGTAGAGGATACCCGTGGCGTAGGTACGCGTGGCGCCGTCACCGAGATTGCCACCGAGCGTAAATAAACGACCTGCCAGATCGTTGGTATGAGTAACGGTGTGGCCCGAAGGATAGGTCAACACATTGACTGCGCCTGAGAGGTAGTACGTGGCGCTCAGTTGATAATTCACCGTCCCCATCTGCTGGATCTTCAAAGTCGGACGGCCAAGGACATCATAAGCGTAATAGTCGCCATTGCTGCCACTGCCATAAGTCTGCGCGACTAAACGGCCAATGGCTGACCCGCGCGTATAAGGTGGTGCGCCGGTAGGTAGCGCTTGTGTGTCGTAGTAAAACTTGACTTCGTCGGTAGCACCCACGCCTGCGGGAAGCGCCGGATTGTTATGCGTCGTTGCCGTTAATAAGTTCGAGCCGTTGTACCAGCGGCGGGTAACGCGATTGATTGAGTCGTAGGCGAAATGCGTTGAAACTCCCCGGGCATCAGTTTTCACAAGAGGGTTGCCGTTGTCGTCATACTGATAACTTACCGTCCCGCTCTCCGGATTCACCGCCGTGCGCAATCGTGAGAGCGAGTCGTAAGTGAAGGTGCGCGTCTGCGAACCCTGCGTCACGGTTGTCAAGTTGCCTAAAACATTATAGGTATAGCTGGTTGGCTGCACTGGTGCAGCCGTCGAGCCGAGACTGTTGGCATTATCAGGCTCGTCAACTCGTCGCAAACGGCCGAACGCGTCGACCATACTTCGCCGTAATTTGCCGGCTTGGTCGGTAACGGTAGTGAAGTTCGCGTCGTAAGTGCTCGTGACAGCCCCGGTGAAAACTCCCGCTGTCCCCGTCCATGCCGGTTGTGTCGCACCGCCAAAGGTCGCCACTTCACTTACTCTACCGCCGCTGTCCTTGGTCACTCGCGTCCAACTATCAGTGGAAGCAGCCGCGGCGCGCATTGGACTCGAGGTCAGCGTCGCGCGGCCCATGTCGAGGTAAGCATTTTTGGCAGAGATGGTGTAATTGGTCCCATCCTCGGTTTGCTCGGTCAGCACGGGTCGACCCAACGGGTCTGTGGTGGTTCTCGTCTTCAACAGCTGGTCATCTTCAGCATACAGATCGGTGGCGACGATCACCTGGCGTAGAGAATCGATGTACGTCGTCGTCACGCGCCGCCGGGGATTAGTAACGCCGATCGTGATCTGCGGCGCTTTAGTGATGCCGGGACGGCCAAACGGATCGACCGTGCCGAGTAATTGATTGGTGTAATCGATCGTCGTCAACTGATTGTTGGGATCGGTCTGGCTGGTAACGAGTCCGGTGGAGTAGTCGTACGCGGTTGTTGTGGTTTGCGTGGTTTGCGTGCCCGTAATGTTCTGCGGGTCGACTACCACACGATTCGGCAACGCGTGCGTGGCATCGTCATAGAAGAATTGCGTTACTTTTCCGCGACCATCAGTCGAGGTAGCAAGATTTCCGTAGAGGCCGTACGTGTTGCTGGTAATGATCCATTTCGAATCCAGATCTACCCAGACTTTCGTGGTCGTTAAATTGCCCACTGTTGGGGCGACGCCATAAGCCTGTCCATCGTAACTGAACTGCGCGATGCTTGGGCCAGTGGTCGTTTGCTGTAATGCGTTGAGGATCAGCGGAGTGCCAGTGGCAATTGCGCGCTTAGCGTAAACATTCGCTGACGAAGCGGTTGTGGCCGAGTTGTAATAGCTGTTGGTGGTAGTCCGCAACACAGTGGCCCCGCCAGGTACGCCAGTAGGCACACCATTGCTGTCGCGCGACACCAATGCCGGATCGAACCAGTCGTATTCAGTAGTTTGGGTGACGTTGCCGTTGAAGTCATATTGAAATGTCTTGGCCGACATTTTCAGGTTACTGCCCGCAGCATCGGTCAGCGTGGTGTACTCAGCGTCGACTACCGGATTGAAAGCAACCGTGCCGCCAGGCGACACTACCTGTGCGCCGGTGAAGATCAGGTTGATCCAATGCCGCTCGACTTTCTGGAACGGTTTTGTGGTTCTATAGACCAATCCACTCACGCCATTGTAAATTCCGCCAAAGCCGCTACCGAGGACAGCCATTTGGCCGTAGCTGTTCTCACTGATAGTGCTGTTGTCATTCACGTAAGTCTGGGAAGAAGAGCCCGCGTCCGGCGCAATCGCGTAGTCCCAGACGTCATCCGGTCCATCCTGAACGATCGTTTTCTTGGTAATGGTCTCCGCGGGAATATCGTCAGGGCTAAAAACCGAGTTTGCGTCCACTGCCCCTGAATCCTTGCTGTAAGCGTACTGCACCTCCGCGCCGGAGGGCGTTACCATTTTGCTCAGCGAGCCCCAGCCCTTGGACACTGTTCGGGTGTAAGACGACAAGCTCCCGCTGCACGAGAAGCGTACCAGAGGGGTGGTGGCGCTTTCAGTAAAATCCGAGTTGTAAGTAAACGTGAACCGGCGTGCCGGTTGAGTTGGCTCGGTTTGGGGAAAAACGATCTCTCTGACCACCTGCAACGTCTGGGAAAGTTGCTGCTTGTGAATACAGGCGCGTGGGTTAAGTTGACCTGAGTCCCAATCATTAACCGGATAAAGCTTTCCCTGCACTTGGGTGTTACCGAAGTTGATGTCGATATGCATCTCCGAGGTGCCGCCGACCGCCTGATAATAGATCCGGCCCTGACCGTTGCCGCCAGGATCGTAAACGTAACGAATCTCGCGGCCCGTTTGCTCGTCCTGATAATGAGTACCTTGACTGTCACTGAAGATCTTGATCTTGTTGCCGTTGGTGTCCTGAATGCGCTGGATACCACCGCTTTGCATGACCCGTGTGCCGTCAGGCAGATAAGCAGTCCAGTCTCCAGAGGCGGTAACCGTGGCGTAAATATAGCTGCCGTCAAAGGAGTAATAGCGCATCGTCCCATGCGTGAAGGGCGACTCCTTGTAATAGCCGAACAAGTACGACCTGCCGCCGTTAAAAGGGGTATAGTCCAGCGGCCGCAGTTCGTGTTCGGATCCGTCGGGCATCACGAACACGGTCTTGTACCAGTTGTTGTTGATCAGTAGTGAACGGTCAGGCTCATCGCCTACCGGAGGAATTTGGTAATTGAAATCACTATAGGCGTCGCGGATGTCGAGCAAGTATTGCCCCGTTACGCGCCACCCGCCACGATCGCTCTGCTGCACCGAATCAACTACGTAGTATTCCTGGGAGAGATCAGCAGCTGTGCCTATCTGTTCTGTTCTGACTACGTCCCAGATCTTGCTGTTGTAATAAGCATTAAAACTCCACGAGAGCTTGCCCCCGGCAATCGGCGGCAGCGCAGCCAAGGGAATGTTTAGGTTCACATTACCATTCTGGAGGCTGATGTTTTCGACGTCAGAAACTGAATAAGCGCCATTCGGCGTGACGCCGCGATCAGGACGAGCGGCTGGTGTCTGACCGAAACCAGCAACGGCAGTGAGAATTAGGACCGTCAAAATTGCGAGCAGATTTAGGGTAGGACCATGCTGGCGTAAGGGCATTGTAAACTCCTAGGGTACAGCAATAGAAAGATTCGCTAAATTGAGGATCATCAGGGTCTGACCGTTACTGGTCCAAGTGATGGTTGCTGGAAACCTCTCACCCAATGCTTCCCTCCAGTCCGAGAAACTCGCTTCGATTCGTTGGCCTTGGACTTCGGAAACGATCTTGTCGACTAATCCCGTGACTGTGTTTAGATAAAAGAGCCGCCATTTGCTCCCTAAGCGCGACGAGTCGTCCGGTAATGAATCCTCAACCCGCACCAGAGTCCACAAAGGACCATCGTAGTTATCAGGGGCGTCGTCTAACCGCACATTTCGCGCGACGGTCAAGTAACTCGCGCCGCCCAGTTGGGCTAGCACAAAGTAATCCGGACTGTCGTAGACGAGCCGCTCGATCAACAACTCTTCCGTCTCGGTTCTGGTTGGGGCCGTGTCGCCCTGTTCCGCGGGTGAGGTCAGGGCACGACCCGCCAGGAATAGTTCGACTTTCTCACCGCTTTCCTGTGGTCGCCGCGTAATCGTGATCGGCCGCTCGCTCCCATCGATCGTCAGCGTCCCGGTCATCACCGACACCATACGGCCAAATCTTTTCCCCAAGCGCCGGCTAATGCGCGCCGCTTCGGGTTGCAGCAATAAATTGCCGACAGCATTCTGTGTCGGCGCCGGTGCGGGAGTCTGCGGCGCTGGTAGCGACGGATCGATCGATGCACGCGTGACAAGCATGGCGCTTGTGACACACGCTATAGCGACGAGCAACCGCGATTTTCGCGACATAGTTTCTCCTTTGTTGCACCTGTTAATTAGCAACTAAGCCAATAGTGAGAGTTAAGATGTGGTGCACCTATTCTTTGATGGTCGAACGAAAAGAGACGTAGCAAAGTCGGGGAGTTCTGTCAGATTAAGTGAGAGCCGGAGACGGGTCGTACTCTACTCTCGGTTCCGGTCCATGTCAATGATAATTACGAACAACACGCAACCTTGCGGGTGATACACATAGTACGGGCCATAGACCATGGACGCGATCGAGAACACTTTTCGCGAAGTCTTTGGTATCCGAATGGGAGTCGGTGCGACATGAACTCTTTGGTGAGGAGTTTTAAGAAACGAGTCGGAGTCATGCAGTTCGCACATCTTTGTTGTCAGAAATTCTTGCGGCTAAACAATACAAGCGAAAAACCAAGTACCAACCGACGTAGGATTGAGCGTTCCGATCGCAGATCCAGCTTACTGCTGGCAGGTGAACCAACAGTTACAACGGTGATTTCATAAGCTCGAGTACAACGAATGCGACCGCAGTTGAATTAAGCAGACGAATCGATGTGGCATAGATGCGTTTACATAAAACTGCCGCGGTCATCTGATTTGCCGGCTGCTACTAAGCACCGACCGAAGCTTTATATGCTCGTTGACTCCGGCTGACTGAAGCGAGTGAATACCAGAGAAGTTATTATGCTCGCGGCTAACACAAGGGGCGGTATATCCGCGACTAGAAAGTCCGCGGATCAACCACAACTCTCCCCTCTTGGCAACGCTGAACCTTGACAAGTCCAGTTGATGGAATCAGCTTTGGAGAATTGACGCGCCAGGCCAAAACGTTGAATTGCCCGACAGCAGACGTCATGCACCCGCGTGCCAAATGAGCAGATTCAACTAGGCTGAGTCTAAACTCACCTGCCGGGATTCGTGGCAACGACTGCTCGGAAATCAGGGCACAATCCACATTACTTCGATGAAGCTGGATGCAGGCTTGTTAGAAAAGTTTTGAGCCCGCTCAGACAGGTCAAACACATCAAGGGTGGAGCTTCGTTGGGTATCAGATCGCAACCGCAGATGCGGCGATTTGACAGGTCCGATCACACTGCTGTTAAGCAGCGAAAGAACCGATCGCACATACCTCCGCGTCTCCGCGTACGGCGGAATGCCGCCGGTAACGAGACCACGAGCATTCACAATCCTGCCATGTCGTAAGATCAATGGTTTACCGGTCATGAACGAAGTAACAGCTCCTTCACCAGCGTTATAAGCCGCCGCCGCCAAATCGACCCGCCCACCGAATTTCCTCAAAAGGTCCCGAAAATAACGTGCGGCAGCATTGATCGCCTGCTCCGGATTGTGTGGATCACGAAGACCATAACGCGCCGCCGTTTCAGGCATGAACTGCATTGGTCCACGTGCGCCTTTCGGACTCACTACATTGATTTGGTAGCGCGATTCGATGAAGCAGATGGCGCGCAGAATGCGAGCATCGATGTCATACCGCATCGCCGCAGCCACAATAAAAGGTTCCAGCCTAATTGCTCTCTCATGTAGCGCTCGATCATCGTGGCGATCTTGCGCTCTAACAACACCTACTACAGACATCATTATCAGCGTCACACAAATGATTGATTGGACCATGATCCTCGATGATGGCAAGAGCTGCGCCATGTCGATGGCACAGTGATTGTTTGTGCACCGCGACGTCAGCAATCGCTCAGCCGATTTTCAGTATTAGTTGAGCGATGAAATGTCTAAGGAAGATTTCGGAGGAGTAAGAGTTCATGAAGAGTCTTGTACAGACCATTCAGCCAACAGAGCTGAACCGTTCATTAACATTCGAGTTGGGCCAACGCTTGATTCGCTACGGTATTTACCTGAGTTCACTAAAGACCGTTGTGCCAGTTCTGCTGGTGCTCGTGAGCGCAGTTGTTTCTGTCGCTGCGCAAACACCGTCAGGCTCATTCTTCGACGGTAACAGCGCGCAACTGGGCAACAGCCTCCGTTCGATCACTTTCTTTTTGGCCGCTGCGATGATCATCGCCGGAATCATTTTCGTGGCCGTGGGAATTATCACTTCGGGACTGCGCGAGTCGTTATCGACGTGGAAGTTCATCACCGGCGCGGCCTGCTTCGCATTCGGCGGTATTTGCGCCGCGGTCTACGCATTCAGCCAGGGCGAAACGGTGCCACTCGACAACCAGTTCTAAGACGGTCGAAACACTGAAATCAGCAATGAGGTTAGAACATGAAACTGCGTCCAATTAGACCAAACATTTATTTGCCGGTAGTGCGGTTCGGCGTGGCGGACAGTGATTGGTTATCAGTCCTACTGATCTCGTGCGCGGGCTATCTCGCACCCATTCCGTTCGGCATAACGATTCTATATGTGCCGCTGCAGATGTGGACCTGGTTACTGGCAACTGCGGGCACCATCGCGTTCTTCAATTACATTCGCATCGGCCGCCGGCCGTACTGGCTGCCACACAAAGTGAAAAGCATTTGGCTGCATCACCGGCAATATCCCGCGCTGCCAAACGGAAAGGAACGTGCATTTCGCAGTTCCTGGTTGCTCTATTCAGATGAAGAGAAACTCAACAGCCAATCTGAGAAACCGCCGTCATCCGCATCGCACCAACACATCATGCTGGTGATGGACCATAACTCTCGGGTTCAGGAGGCTTCGAACGAAAAATGGAACCAGCTCTCGGTTACGACGAACTAGACGCCGTTAGGGCGTCACGTCAACGCACGGCAGCGCTTCGGCGCCCACGCGGACGAAGACGCGACTCGTCCATAGTCGGCATCTTCAATGATGCGCTGCGTCACAAGGACGGCGCCCTTACCATTGCTTACGAAGTGGAAATGCCCGCCACAATGTTCGCGGACGACTCGGTGATCGATTACCGCTACGACGAGCTGGCGCGTCTGCTTGCGTTCGACAAACCGGCAGGCACATTGATCCAGTTTCGTTATGCGACGACTCCGGATCGCGGACAGGCGATCGTCAAGTTGCTCGGCTCGCGAGCTAATACGGGCACGCACACATTGGCATCGTTATTACAAGCCTCCAACCTTGATTATCTGCGAGGTGCAGCCAGGGATCTTCCTCATCGCGAAACAGTCCTCACAATGTGGGTGCGAATACCACCACCGCAGCGCACCAGCTCAACCGTGATTGCTCTTGCAGACTTCAAGTCGGCATTACGCAACGAAATAAAAAGCAACGGGTTCGCGTCTGGTTTACAAAAGATGCCGGCGCTCTACATAAGCACGGCTGACGACTCAGTGATAAGGCGTGCGTTGGAAGATGAGAAACGCGCCTACGCTCGCGCAAATACCATCTGGCGCCAGATCGAGAATTCATCTCCATTGATTCTAAAGCGCTTTACTCGGCAGGAGATCTGGGAGGCGATCTATTTCGGACAATGTCAGAACGCGACGTCGGCACCGCTGCTTCCAGAGCGGCCGGGCCGCGACCTGCGTGACTATCTCTGCACGGAACGAATCGAAGGTGAGCTGAATTATGTGATGCACGGGAACTACCCCGTCGCCATAGTCTCGCTGTTCACACCGCCGCATGAGTTTGTCACGGCCGATGCCTTGCGAAGTCTGATTGCGCGGCGCGACTTCAATACCAGGCATACGATCGTCACTGAGTATCTCTTTCCGGAGCAGCGCAAAGAAACTAAGCGTCTGGACCGGCGCATCCGGCAAGTAAAACGCACCTTCACCAGAAGAGACAACCCTGAGGGCGCGGCCGCACTGCGCAGCTTGCGGGCCGTGCGTGATGAAGTCGCCGGCGCGAGAGAATCACTCTTGCCGACACGTTTTTACGTGATCCTATACGGCGATCGCGCCCGCAATCTCGTCGAGCTACGAAAATCCGTCGAAAGCCTCGACGAGCAGTGCGAAAAGATGATTTCGGCTTTACGCCAGCTTCCCGGCGCTAATGCGGAACGCGAAGAACCGGAAGCGATGCGTGCACTTTACCCTTCAGCCATCGTCGGCGACCTGAGCCCCAAGCTAACCGGCCGCGAGCTGACAGAGGTTTCCAGTTCCGTCGTCGTCTTAACACCAACTGAGGACTCCTGGCGCGGCGCCCCACGTCCTCACACACTGCTCTCGACTGCAACCGGCAGGCTGATAGGCATTGATTTGTTCGATCGCAATCAGATTCCCTCGCCATTGATCCACATCATCGCCGCACCCAGAGGCGGTAAGTCGATCCTGATGGCCCAGTTCGCCTGTGACGTGCTGGCAAGCCTCAGAGACGCGAGTGTGAATGCGATTGATATCGGCGAGACCTTACTTCCATTGGTAACAGTCCTCGGCGGTCGTTACATCCGGCCACAACCTGATGAAGTTCGGGCAATCAACATCTGGTCCTACCCGCAACTCAGAGACGGCGAACTGCCAGATGACGTGCAGAAAGCGCTCGTGATCGGCGATCTAAAAATGCTGGCTCGGATTACGGATGAGGACAAGACCGCGGAAGACATCATCAGCGCCGTTGTTTCGCAGGTGTACGAAAACATCGTTTCGCAGAATGGACCCGGGCGGCCGCTGTGTGAACCAACTCTGTCGCACTTCGTAGCTCAGCTCCGCACTTTTCCCTTCGACTCTGAAATGGTGCGAGAACGCCGTGAGACGCTGGTGTTGGCGCTCAATAATTATCTCGGTCACCCCTGGCTGGACGAGCCAACTCATCCTGATTATGAAAACAGATCGACCTTTGATGTATTCGAGCTCGGATCGCTGAAAGACTTTCCGCGCGACATCAAGCTCTCGCTCGCGTATCGCATCGCCGCTCACGTCGCCCGGTCCATTGGATACAAAAGACCGGACGGGACACGAACACCGACCGCCAACCTCTTCGACGAGATGTGGGAGATCAAAGAGGAGTTCCCCTTCATCTTCAAGGTGCTTCAGCATGCCGGCCGGAAGGGACCGAAAGAGAATTCAATCACGATCCTGGCCACTCACGCTTTCGAAGACATCGAAGACGTAGCTTCACTCTCGAAGACCGGCAACGTGCTGTTCATCGGCAAACAGTTAGGCGACTACTCGAAGATGGTGGCCCACGCAAAGCTCTCGCCTAACGGTGCTGAAGCGATCGCGCACCTGAAAACCGCACCCGGAAGATTCTCGCAATTCGTGATGGTGATTGGCTCAGGTCTCGATCAGGTGGTGGAGGTCGTGCAGCACGAACTCAGCCCACTGATGCTCTGGACTCTTACCACGAACGCCGACGAGCGCAATGCTCGCAGCCATGTGCTGGCCTATCACCAGGACTGGAACGAGATGCAGGTGCATGCCTGGCTAGCCCAACACTATCCACGCGGGCTCACCGCTGTGGGTTTGAGAGAAATCGACGAAACGCTGCTCGAAGCTGCAGCTTAACTCAGAAACAATTCACAGGATTAGAAAGGAACGAAATGAAAAGTCTCTTGAAATGTCTCCTGCTCGGCGTGCTCATTGGTGACTTGCTGTTGCCGTCAACCGTTCACGCACAATGGACCGTCTTCGATCCTGCTCAATACTCGCTACAGATAGAGAGACAGATTGAGGAAGCCAACCGTTGGCTCGAGCGGGTCAAGCAATACTCAGAAGAGATAAACAAACTCGCTCAGCAACTCAGCACGATGAAGGGAATACTAGGCGAAGCTGAAAAGCTCGTGATGCACAACAACAACCTGACACGCACCATGGCCCAGATCGGCCAGACCGTCCGTGATGTGTTCGCTCTGAAGCGAGCCATTGAATCAATGGTGGTCTCGCGTCTGAGCATGATCAAGTCAATCAAGACCCGGCTAATGAGCGGCATCTTCGACCCTGAAGCTGATCTGCGTGATTTCGAGGACTACCTGCGCAACTCGATCGGCCGGCAGTCGCAGGACAAGATCGCCACCATGAACCGGATCGCAATGTTCGATGCCGTCCTGGCGCGTCTCTATCATGACCTGCAAACCGCGCAAGCGAGACAGGCGGCGACAGCGCAACAGATGAAGCAGGCAAAGGACAAACTCGACAACGCGTTGGCAAAACCGCAGACGGACCAATGCGCCAATTGCATCTCGGACCTGAAGGTAGAGATCGCCTCTTGCGAAAAGATGATCGTCGATCTCGACGCACAGATTACAAACCTGTCGACCCAAATCGAGGACCGCGTGAAGCGTTACAACCTGACGATGGAAGAACGAGTGCGCATCGCCAATCGCGTGAAGGCAACTGACGAAGCATGGAGCAGCCTGAACATCGTAAAGGACTCAATCTTCGAAGCAATACAGAGAGGCGGCGTGCCACCACCTTCTCCCCAGAAATAAAGGCACCCCAAAATAATACCAAGCGAGACCACTTATGAAATACAGGCGCATGATCGTCGTCGGGATTCTCATCGCATTACCGTTGCTGCCGGTGTTGGCCCAGGCGCAATCTCCCGCGCCAACACCGGCGCCATCGCCGGTGCGATCGCTCTCTGACAACGTCGCAGCCCTTTCGCAGCGCGCCGCTTCCCTGCTCCCTTACATCGACAATGAAATCGTCTCAAAGCTGATCGGCTGGTTCGAGCTGTTGGGCTGGGTACTGGGAAATTGTCTCGCAGGTTTCGCGATGCTCAGGATTGCTCGTGAAGAAAACGGTGAAGGCGGAAATCTCTACTGGTGGTTTGGCCGGCTCGCTCTTTTCTTTGTGTTGTCGGGAACCGGTCTCGCCATCGTAAACGGCATGACCGCGATCGGATACGAAATTGCCAACGGTAACGAATCAACCCAACGATCCATCCTGCAAAATCTCTACCTGGCGCAGCGCGACAGCTTCAACGAATCCTACGCCAAATTCCAGCAGAACATGTTCACGGTGAAGGTTGATGGCCGCGAGACGTCCGTTAACCCGGTTCCGTTGGGCAGCGAGTCGATACTGGGGATCATCGTCGATACCGACAGCACCATACAGAACTTCGATCAGAAAGCCGACGTATCGCAGTGGGATCTCGCCACGATGATGACCTGGCTCAACTTCGAGCGGGCGCTTATTGAATTCGGAGACCTGATTCTGGTGATTCTGGCAGCGGCCCTCGCGCTCGCGATGAAACTGGCGATGCCTTTCATGATTGCCTGCATTGTCGACAAGCACATCGCCAGCAGGACTACTTATCCCTTCTTCTACGGTGTCATCGCGCTGACGTTGCTTTGGCCTTCCGTTTCCAAAATCATCCGCATCATCGCCTATATGTGGGGTAATGTCGCGATGGCTGTGGGCGACGACAGTCCTTTATATATATGGCATTACGAAACAATGCGCGCCATTACTAATCCGCTCGCGCAGCCGCAATACACTATTGCCCTGGCAGCATTCGCCATGGGACTCGGGGCGCTTTGTCTATACGGCACGCCTTTCATTTCCCTTTATTTGCTCTCAGGCCGAATCTACGAATCAGTAGCTACTGTTGTGTCCGGGTGGATGGGTGCAATGGTGGGAACTGGCATTGAGAAATACAGCGCCGAAGCAGCCGCCGCGCTCAATCGTCAGGCCGAGGCTACTCAGTACAGTGCGGGTTACCAGGCTGACGTGACTCGGTCAAGTGGACAGCAGGAGTCGGCGAATATGCGAGCGCAAGGGCACCGAATGGCACAGCTCGCCTCCATTCAAGCAGCTTTGACCGGACAGATATCGGCTACCCAGGGCGGAGCAATCACACAGCGAATGATTATTCAGGCCGCGGCCGGATTTCAGAAGAACCAAGTTGGGTCTGATACCGCACGTAATGTTCGCGACACGAATACGAGTGCATCGCTGGAGGTCGGCAGCATCGTCGCCGGCGCAAAGCGAGATCTGTATATGAATGCGGGTAACACGTCGGCGGCCAAAATTGATCAGTATGCCAACGTGGTTAATGGAATGATTCCGCCGGAGGTGCCGATCGCACGCGGTTTGATTGATCTCGTCAAATATGACGCAATCACGAAACGCAACCGGACAGCGAACGAGGCAACGACAGAGTTTAGCGGGAATACGGTCCAAAACCGGGAGACGGCTGCCAACCGGATGACTTATTCGGCGCAGCAATATCAAAACGAGATGAACATAGCGATCGACAAGCAAGCCGGTGCCCAAGTCGCCGGAGTGAATGTCGGCGCAGGACAAGCAATCGAGGGGTATCAGCGAGGCGCGACGCAAGCTCGCCAGGGCGCTGAACAGAACTACCAACTGGAAGTGGGAGCCAATCGCATGGTCTATGTAAGCCAGGTCGATGCTGCGGGTCAAATCCGTGCTGCCGGTTTGGAAGCCGCACAATTGAGACAAGCAGCTGCCGTAATTGCGGCGGTCGGACGAGAGATTTCGAGAGAGGTGGGGCAAGGCATGAGGATAAGGTTTTAGGTTTAGCGCGAATCTCGTATCTTACTCTGGTTCATTAACGTTCGGCTGTCCTCGGTTATCTTCCATCAGGCGGTGAATATACTTTTGGCCGCTACGAGGTCGCGTACTTGGGCCTCGATGAAAAGGGGCTTTCCGCAGGGGCGCGAAGCGTATCGAAGAACCTTCGTTTGTCACGGATTATTGTAAGAGAATGCGGCCATGGAGAAGGCAAAGCAGCTAAGCCATCCGAAGAATACGCACGTTTCGAGAATCTAGCAAAGCAGTTGATCTCAGTACCTAAGACCGAGATCGATGAGTGTGAGGCTGGTATCAAAAGCAAAGAAAGCCGGCAAGAAAAGAAAGTAGCATGAGAGCATGAGCAGTTCCTCACAATACTCATCAAATCTCGGAGTCTTCAGGGCAATCATCGTCGGCTGGCTGGTTGTCAACGTTCCCGCCATTGTGATCATAGGCAGTTCGCTTTTGATTGCCGCTGCAATTGAACCGCAGGCGTGGTGGCTGTTTCTCTCAGTTGGATTTATTCTTGGCTGGACGTGGTGGTCTAAGTCGGTGCCACGGTAGCGGCGATGGGCTCAACAGCGTGGGGCCAATCCGGATGTTCTCCAAAATTGGGCCGTTTTCACAGGCTTAATGTGGCGAAAGGGATCGCTACTGGAGAAAACAGAGGCAAAGCTTAAGGATTAGGTACTATACAGCATCAAAGGGTACATTCGACTAGATACACTTCAACAACAGTCAGCTATGGTCCACCTTAGGCCTAATATCGAAGCGCGCTAGTTGCGCGCCACAGTGATCGAAGCCCGTCCCCAACGTCCTGCTCCTGTTGGGTTAACAAGGTGTAGTTCCGCGCTCGGTAAGGCCGCCAGCGATCGAAGAATCCTTTTTGATGAAGTTCCTTGATCGCCGCTTTCATATTTTCAACCGTAACCTCTGGGATGATAACCATTCCTAGTTCCGCTATGCATTTTCCGCCTGATCGCACATCCGTTTCCAAATCTTGGGACAGCCGGACAGGGTCCCAAAAACTGACCGGCAGCGCGCTGCCATCTGCCAGGAAAACAACGGCGTGCTGAAAATAACCCTTTTGCTGTATCTCCCATCCTGCTCGTTCGTGAAGTTCACATGTACAAGACAGGGTTACGAGCTCGGCTTCGTCTTCCATTCAGCACCTCCACCCACTAAGGAACCGGCACTACCCTTACTAGCTTTAGTAGTTCTTGGTAACGCTCGAAAGTCATCGCTTGTCGAGGCTATTCAAAGTGATTAGGATTGGCTCCGCGTTGGATTATCTTCAGTTCTGGAGGAACAGATTCGACCTTATAGGCACGACCAAGGATGCGGCGGTGTTGTGTGTGCTGGATTATCGCTAGCTCAGACGTTTGTATCAACGGTATTGTGCGCGATCGCGGTTTGGTGCATTGGGGATGTCATAGCGCGAAAGAGTAGACATGCGGCGACGGAATACAAACACGGTCGAAAGCTCGTTCGCGTTAGTGAAGCGTGGAATTGTTCGCATCTATCGCAACGTGAGCAAAAAGCACTCGCATCGCTACTTCTGCAGTTTGATTTTTGTGTGGAACAATCTGCGCCCGAATGATGGCGAGCGCATCAGCGCTGTTATCCGAGCTTCCGAAGAAAACGACTTTGCTACAAAGGCTCTGGCGTTTGTGAGATTCCAGGGCAAGATGAACAAGCCGAAGCCACTGCCGAAGCCCCCTAAGCCCGACTTGCTCAAGTTTCATGGCGACTCGAAGACGCCATGAAAAGTTGCTCGAAAGAAAAGCCGCCCGAAGGTTGGACCAAGTAACGATCCTTCCGACAAACGAAAGGCCGGGACCTGACCTTCCCGACCTCTCAGTTTCCTCACCAACTGCCCCGGTAAGAGTCTAAAACCTCCCACGCTTCCCACTCGTAATCGCAGTCATCGCACAAATAACGTCCTGAGATTGCGTCCTTTTCAAGTGGGGCACCACACCCGGGACACGGAGGGTACTTGTACTCAAGCTTCGGATCGCTCGTGCTCGCCCAATTCTCTGAATCATATTTTGGCATAAACTCAGCCCATCCAGTTGTTGGTCTATCAGATCGGATTCGTTGTGAACTGCGTCACGAAAGCGGTTGACGATCTCGGATCGACAGGTACGAAGAGGTAAGGCGCCGATCCGACCCGCTTTGCGTAAAAGACATCTTCAGTTTCACAATTCAAAACCACCAGAACCTGCAAGTCGGTGAAATTAGTCTGGCTTGTTTAATCAACATGAGTTCCTTCCTGAACGTTTCCACATCAAGATCATCGTCGACGATATGTTCAAGCGGAATACCAGCGATGCGTGAGTAGTGCAAAAGCCTGCCAAGACTCGGCGTGCGTCGCCCACGTTCGTAGTCAGAAACGTGGGAGGTGTCTTGCAGTCGTAACAACTGGGCTATCCGGGATTGACTTGCCTCTAGAGTTTGCCGGATGGCGAGTAGTTTGACCGTCAGATATTTAGGTTTTCGGCTGGTATCGCTGATGATGTAAGGCTCTGCCCTTAGTTCACCCTGTTTCCGCTTCAGGTACGCCATGTCGAGATATCTGCCACTCAGTTTCCATTCCTTATATATGTCGCGCTCCTCTTGAGACTGAGGGAGCTCGTGCGGTCCACGGAGCCAGATCGGATAATACGAGGCGGCGCTAATTGGATCATCTGCCGGATCGAGTGTGCCCCAAAGGTAGTGCCCAAACAGATGCCGGCAAGCGTCACCAAAGAAGGTGTAAGGAAACAGCGCACTAATCAGAGCGTCCAGCGTTTCTCTGTCAGCCTCGTTCTGCAACGAGTCTCGGGTTGCGAATAGCGTACGGGCGAAGTGTTCCGCCCCTAGTGGCGACTCCTCCAATGCCGCCAGCACCTTCCGCCAGGAATGATCAAACATCGTTACTCCTTCGCTTGGTGGCTTCTCCAAATCGGCTTCGCGTGAACTGAATGCCCGCACGGATCAAAGAGTTCCTCCAGCCGATGGATTCGGCGAGACAAACACGAACAAACCGAGAATTAGAAACAACGTTCACCTGTTGTGCTGTTCGGTAGGGAAGCGTTTGCTTCGTGTTTTCGCTTCCCTACTGTGAGTTCAATATCAACGCCGTCTGGTTGCAACCGCAGGCTACAACTCGTTCGTAGCCGGCAAGACGTCGGAGAAAATTTGCTCAGCAAGATCGCTTGCTTCCGTGCCGAACCGAGTAGCCGCTTCCCATCCTGGTTCACAGCGCGTGTAGAGAAGCCGCGTGAGACGGCCAACAATGTCTTCAATCCAAATACCGCTCTGCTTTTCCTGCCGGAGCTTTTCCACTGCGCGCAACCGCTGCAGCAGCGCCACCAGAACGGTAATGCTCCGCGAACTACCTTGAAACGCCAGTTCAAAGTAACTGGCGAAACTGTCGAGATCCTTGTCATGAAGTCTTAGAGCCTTCAAATCATCCTCGTCGTGAGAGGAATCAGTTAGAGGTTTATTGGCATCGGGCACACTATCAACGTTCATATATCTCCTTTCCTTTTACGTGGGGCCGATGGCAATTCTTACGGGTGGGTTGCTGACCGTTGTATATAGGCCATTGGCCTAGTTATTGTCAAGCGGGAAACTAGGCCAATGGCCTAGTCGTCCAGAACCAGGCGAAGACGACAAGCGGGACTCGAATTGACGTTGTTTGGACCACGCCTTAGAATCCGCGAACTATGGGCGGAGACGACCTTAAACTAAAACGGCGTGAATTGGAGATGACGCAGGTGGAACTCGCCGAAGCGTTGAGAGTGAACGTTAGTACCATCTCCCGTTGGGAACGCGGTCTACGGTCCATTCCGCCGCACCTCGACTTGGCGTTACAGGCTATTCGAAGAAAACCACAGAAGAGATCGGGCAGGGGTTCCCGCCCTCGCGTTCCAAGGAGAACGTCGTAGCATCTCACCCCAGTAGCAGACCACAGACAACGATATTCACTACAGGCTGCTTCAATGCCGACATGCCCGCCATTTACTGCACTGATCATCATGCGCAACCGAGGTTGAGCGGAACTTGTGAACGACTTAGTTAGTTAGCCGCCGCAGTCGTTCGTTCCGTCCTGACCAACAGTGACTGCAATGCACCCAATGGCCGTCTCAAGGAAAAGCTGCGCACATAGACGTGCGGCCCTGTTCTGGCCACCCGAGACGATCGAAAGGCCACTGCCGAATCACAGATAGTTGGATTAGATGACTCTTGACCAACGACCCGCGGTTAGAGCTGCACCGCTACGAACCGAAACAACGCTGAAGAAAAACCAATGCGCATCACACTAAGCGAACAACAGTGAATCCTTCAGCACCGGCGGCCTCCGAGAGATA
>Ga0196977_1000347_pt1 | contig 25834 bp, 26 predicted proteins | sample S3v_1013CmetaG_FD_148634 | JGI IMG/M metagenome (GOLD analysis project Ga0196977, IMG submission 148634) | Soil microbial communities from Anza Borrego desert, Southern California, United States - S3+v_10-13C | ecosystem: Environmental > Terrestrial > Soil > Desert | place: USA: California...
ACCGGCCCGAGTCGCGCAGCCTCCTGCTGACGCGCACCTACCTCGAACCCGCGCCCGCCGAGGAGTTCGCCGCCGACGTGCGCCGCCTCGCCGCCGCCAGCCTCGCGTGGGGCGGGGAAGTCCTCGAACGGGTCGCCGCGCGCGGGGAGTAAAAAAAGTGTGGCGGGCGTGAGGCGCCGGGTGGCGGGGAGAAGCAAGCTGCTTTCCCCGCCACCCGGCGACTGATGCCCGCCACACTTTTTTTAGAATTCGATGCCGGCTTCGGTGAAGCGGAGGCGGTCGGCGGGGACGCCGTAGGTCTCGACGAGCTGGGCGCGGGCGAGGTCGCGGAGCTTGGCCGTCAGCTCGCGGTCGCCGGCGCGCACGGCCGCGTCGTGCATCGAGAAGACGTACATGCCGATGATCGCGTAGCCCTCGTAGAGTTCCTGCCGCTGGCGGTCGTCGAGGCGCTGAAACTCTTCGTCCCCGGCGAGCGCCTCGCGCACCTGCGCGCGCAGGCCGTCCATCTGCCGCGCGCTCAGGTCCTCGCCGTCGCGGAAGACGCTGTAGCTGTTGGCGATGGCGTAGCTGGCGGCGCGCGCCACGTCGTTCGGGGCCACGCCCTTCTCGCGCAGGATGTCCGTGTAGGCGTCGAGCAGCTTGGCGAAGAACCGCTCGAGGTCGGCGCGCTGGGCCGGCGTCTTGGCGAGGCCGCGCGCGAGCTGCGAAGGCATGAGGCTGGCCGCGACGGGCCGGAAGGTGGTCGCGCCGGCCGCGGGCGTGGTCGCGGGCCGTCCCGTCGGCGCGGGCGAGGTCGTCCCGCCGCCGGTCTTGCGCGCCGGCGTCGGCTTCGCGCGCCGGCCCGACGAGCGGCGCGCGATGGAGCGGCGGACGATGCCCATCCGCGTGTTGTGGAAGCCCCACTGGTTGTAAGTCACCGGCGGCGGCGGCACGTAGACCTGCGCCGTGGCGACCGCGGCGGCGGGCGCGAGCAGCAGGGCGGCGACGAGGGCGGCTCTCAAAGAGTTGTTCATGGCCTTCTTCTTCGAGAACGAGGTTCGGGGAGCGGGCTGGCGAAGAAAACAGGCCGACACGCCGGCGGCGGCCTCGCCCGCCCCGGCGCGTCGGTCAGATGCTTAAACTCGTCCCGCGGCCCGCCCTTACTTCATGTTGTTCGCCATGTTCATGATGGCGTCGTGCTGGGCCTTCTGGATGTTCGACTCGGCGGTCGCCTTCTGGCTCTGCCGGTTCGTCTCCTGCTGGAGGGCGAACCAGTAAGCCTGCATCTGGTTGGTGTAGTTGATCTGCTCCTCGGGGCTGGCCCCCTCTTTCAGCGGCGGCGGCATTCCGACTGCCATGGTTCTCTCTCCTCTCCTGAATGAATTTGTGCCGTAATCAATTTATGCCCTGTGCCTTGAGCGCTTCGGCGATGCCGAGCGCCATCGCGCGCGCGCGGTTCGCGGCCGGGTCTCGCTCCGAAGGGTCGAGGGCGATGGCCCGCCGCAGGTTGGCGACGGCCTCCTCGGCCCGCCCGCGCTTGATGAAAATCTCGGCGCGGTTGACGTAAGGGGCGATCTGCCCCGGGTCGAGTTCGACGGCGCTGTCGAGGTGGCGGAGCGCCTCGTCGTAGCGCTCGGTGCGCGTCAGCAGCGCGCCCAGAGCCGAGTGGGCCGCCGCGCTCTGCGGGTCGATCTCGACCAGTCCCTCAAAGATCGTGCGGGCCTTCTCTAAGTTCCCGTGCTCGTAATACATCGCGCCGACGCGCCCCATCTCGGCGAACTCTTCGGGGCTGATGCCGAGACGCGCCCGCGGCGTCGCCCGTCCGGATTCCTGCGCCGCCCCGCGGCCGTTTGTCGCCTTTTCGTCCATGATGACGCGGCCCAACTCTCTGACGCTCCCCGGAGGCATTCCGTATGCCCGAACGCCTCAGACGCGCGCGGCGTTGCGCGAGGCTTGCAGGCTGAAGTCCACCTGCAACTTGTCGGAGACCGTGTCGCCCATGATGCCGAACAGCCCGCCGAAGTTGTTCAGGCCGAAGTCGCGGTCGGCCGCGGTGCGGAAGTCGTCAAGCCGTGACTGCGAGAGGCAGTTCTGGCCGAAGCAGCCGCCGCCCGAGCCGAACGCGCCGAGCGGCTGCTGCTGCGCCACCCGATCCATCCACGACGAGCTGTTGCTGAACTCGGAGACGAGGTCGAAAACGTCCTTCGCGGCGGCCAGCCAGTTGCCGGTCATCACGTTGGTGGCCAGCGAAAGGACGTTATTCATCCACCCCAAGCCGATGGAGTCGAAGAACTTACCGAAAATCCCGTTGTCGCCGAAGATGCTCCCCAATCCTAACATGACCTTCCCCTCCTCACTCCGGGCGGCCCCGCCGCGCCTGCCTTTTCAACCGTACACCGAAATTATCGGCGCGCGCGCGAAAACGTTTCCTGAAAAAGCCGTCAATCGTGAATCGTCAATCGTGAATCGCGAAGGCGGGGCGGAGAGCGGCCGGGGCCCGAGTCGTTCGGGTCGCGGCGGCCCGCTCCCTTTTCGATTGACGATTGACGATTGACGATTCGCGGCTTTCCCCCCGCTGTGTTATTTTCTGCGAAAATTCTGCGGTCAGGTGCGTGATGGATCAGGTCGCGGCGGAGTGGTTGCAGGGGCGCGCGTCTTTGGGGGCGGCGGGCGGCTGGACGGCCGAGGAGTTGCGGCTCGTGGCCGACGTGGGCTACGCGCTGGCCGAGCAGGGGCGCGAGCGCGAGGCCATCGCCGTCTTCGAGGGCTTGGCGGCGCTGGCCCCGGCCACGGCCTACTTCCGCTCCGCGCTCGGCGCGCTCTGGCTGCGCGTGGGCGAGCCCGCTCTGGCCGTCGAGCACTTGGACGCGGCGCTCGCCGCCGACCCGCAAGACCTGACGGCGCTCGTCAACCGCGGCGAGGCGCGTCTGCGTCTAGGCGAGTTCGACGCGGCGCGGGCCGATTTGCAGGCGGTGGCGCGCGCCGTCGCCCCGCCCGAGACGACCTCCGCGATGTGCGTCACGCGCGCCCGCGCCCTGCTGCGCGCCCTCGACGCGCCGACCCGGCCCGGCCCCGCGGCCTGAAAAAAAACCCGCCGCGAAATTTTTTCCACACCGCGAGGAAACATTTTCCGCCGAACGCCGATAACCTTGCCGAGAGGGGATTACCAGCTTTCGGTCTGAGGGGCGATTGGTGTTTGTTCTTGGCACTGACAAAGCGGGGGTGAGTCATGGCTGATCCGGTGTCGGGCGTGGCGGCCAGCGTCTGGTCGCAAACGGCCACGCAGCAGAAGTTACAGCAGCAGCAGGGCGGCGGCCGTTCCTTCGAGAACGTGCTGCAACAGCAGGCGGGGCAGGGGGAGGGGGCGGCCCCGGCCACGGGCCAGACGCCGCCCGTCTCGGGCGCGCGGCTCGAACAGTTGCGGGTGGATTTGATGCAGCGCATCGACCGCCTGCCCGAGGGCGCGTCGAACGTCAACGCGCTCCTGCCCGAGTTGATCGACACGCGGACGCGGCTCGGGATGCTGCGCGACGTGATGAGCAAGACGCGCGGCACTCCGGTCGGCACAGACCTGCACGGCCGCTTCGGCCAGATCGAGAACGAGTGGTATCAGGTCGAGTCCATCATGCGCTCGAACCGCGAGCTTTCGACGGCCGAGCTGCTCGGCCTTCAGGCGCGGCTCTATCAGGTGACGCAGCACGTCGAGGTCTTGAGCAAGGTGGTCGATCAGGTGACGGGCGGGATCAAGACGATCCTCAACACGAACGTCTGAGAGTTTCCGGCGGGGAGGGGTGACGGAGATGGCCGGGGCGGAGCGAGTCGGCAACAGCGCGCTGGCGCAGGTTCCGGGCGTAAGGCGTCAGGACGAACTGGCGCCCGCGCGCCGCCCGAACCGCGCCGACGCATTCGGCGAGCGCGTCGGCCGCGCGCGCGAGACGGGTTCGGCCGAGCGGGCCGGCGCGGCCGAGCACCTGACGGCCGAGCGCTGGCTGCGCGAGCGGACGCTCGAAGAGCTGAAGACGCTGGTCGAAGCCATCCAGTCGGGCGTCACCGATGCGTGGCAACTGACCGACCTCATCTTCTACGCGCGCCACCCCGACCTGAAGGGCCAGCCGCTCACCGATCAGGCGCTCTTGGACGAGTGGAACCAGATCAGCGCGCTCCTCGTCCACCCGGCCATCAACGAGGTCGGCGACTTCCTCGGCGCGAACCTGCTCGGCGGCGAGGTGCGCGGCCCGGCGGCGCTCGGCACGGCCTTCGAGCGCGCCTTCGAGCGCGCGCCCAGACTTCCGGGCGGCGGCGTCCACCGATTCGACGAGGTGATCGCGCGCGCCGTCGAGTGGTGCCCCGGCCTCTCGCCGGCCATCCTCAAGGGCCTGCTCGCGCAGGAGTCGAACTTCAACCCGACCGTCATCAACCGCTACGGCTACGCCGGCATCGCGCAGTTCGGCCGCGCCGAGGCGCGCGAGGTCGGCATGCACGTCGGCGTCGCGGGCAGCTCGACGGACGAGCGGCTGAATCCTTACAAGGCGATCCCCGGCGCGGCCCGCCTCCTCCGCATCAAGGCGCAGCGGCTCGGCGAGATGGCGTTTGCGCGCTACGGCCAGCCGGACGGCGTCGAGTTCTGGAAGTTCGTCCTCGCGGCCTACAACGGCGGCGAGGCGACCGTCGCGCTGGCGATGGGGCACGCTTACCGCGCGGGCCTCGCGCAGGCGCGCGGGCGCGGCCTCGTCGGCCCCGAGGCGGTCTCCTTCGCGCGCCGCTACGCCTCGCAATGGGAGAACCTGAAGGCGGGCGGCACGGGCTCGCCGCTGGGGCTCGCGGCGGCGCGCTACTTCCCCTCGCTCGCGGCCTCGAAGTACCACGAGATCGGCAACTACCCGACCGCCATCGTGGCCCGCGCCCTCGACGCGCGGCCCGCGCGGTAAGTCTTACGAGTCGCGCGCGCGGCCGGCGCGCCGCGGGGGCTTCGCTGATGGGCGGATCAAACATCGACGGCGTCGGCCGCGGCGGCGGCAAGGACTTTCAGGGCGGCGGGGCCGTCGGCGGCTTCGACGCGCCGGCCGGCGACGGGCCGAAGGGCGACGGCGTCGGGCAGGGCCACGGCCCGCAGAACGCGGCCGGCGGCGACGTGCGCGGCCCCGGCCGGCGCGGCGGCGCGGAGGGGCCGCCGGGGGCGAACCGCGGCGACAACAAGCACGCCGACGGGCCGGGCAACAACGGGCGCGGCCACGCCTTCGGCCACGACAACAAGGCCGGGCGCAACGAACCCAACGACGCCGGCAAGCCCGCGCGCGTCCGCGAGATCGAGCATCAGGTTCAGCAAGTCCGCAACCGCATCGAGAACCTCACGAAGTCGCAACAGCCGCCGGGCACCGACCGCCTCGGCGACGACCTGCCGGGGCGCGACCGCGCGCGCGACGTGAACCGCACGCGCGGCAGCGACGACTACGGCGACGACCACGACATACGCTTCCACAGCCAGACCGACAACGACCGCGCCCGCGTCGGCGACAACGACGGCGACGACGGCCGCGCGCGCTTCGGGCGTCAGGGCGACGACGACGGCGTCTCCCGCTCACGCCCCGACGACCACGACCACGGACGCCGCGGCCGCTCCGGCGACGACGACGGAGGCGACGGCTGGCGTTTCAGAAATAACGACGGCTGGTCGCGCGGCGACCGTTCGCGCTTCGACAACTGGGGGCCGGGCAACAACGGGCGCGGCCACGCCTACGGCCACGACAAACATTCCGGCGGGCCTCTGCCGCTCGACACGCTGACCAACACCATCGCCGGCACGCTCGGTCGCACGACGGAACTGGTGGCCTCCGTCGTCCGCGACCTCGGCCACACGCTCAAGCACACGTCGCCCCCGCTGCTCGAATCGGCGGCCGCCTTCCTGCGCGGCCAGACCGACGGGGCCGGCCTGCCGCCCGAAACGCGCGCCGCGCTGCGCGCCGCGGCCGAAACCCTCGGCCCCGACTTCCTCAGCCACCTCGACGGCCGCCGCGCCGACAAAGTCTTCAGGATCGTCGAGCGCGCTCTCGACCACCTGAACCGCGCCGTCGAGCACGCGCAGCACCGGGGCGAGTCCTTCGTGCGCCTGCCCGGCGACGTGCGGCTCCCGCTCGAACAGGCCACGCGCACGCTGGGCCGCGCGGCGGCCGCGCCCGACCAGTTCGCGCGCGACATGGTGGACGAGCTGCTCGGCGCGGTGTTGCTCAACCGGTACCTGAAGCGTCTGGAGAAGACCGGCGGCCACGTCGTGCAGCAGGCCGAGGCGAAGCTGGCGCGCGCTCTCTACGGCGCGCCGGGCGAGGGGCAGCGCCCGCCCGCGTCGCAACCGGGCGGCGGTTGGCAGCCCGCGAACAGTTCGCCGGCGCACGCCGCGGCTTCGCCCTACGCCGCGGTCGCGCCGCAGCCGCGCCCGCACCCGCAGGAGGTTCTGCGCGACCTGCGCGCGGGGGCCTTCCTCCCGCCGCAGGAGCAGTTCAACCCTTTCCCTCTGACGGGCCGCGCGCGCGTCGCCGCCGAGATGATGGAGTTGATGCGAACGCTCGACGCCGTCGAGGGCGCGTTGCAGCGCGCGGCGGCGCACGCGGGCGACGCGCAGAAGGCGCACGCCGAGGCCAGCTTCGTCGCGTGGCTCAAGGCCGGCGGGGCGGGGGCGGCCGACGGCGCGCTCGAAGAGTTGCTGTCGCTGGTGCTGCCGGCTTTGCCGGGTCGCGCGGCGCGCTGGGAGATTCCGCGGCTCGTCGCGGAGCTGCAAGGGCTTCTGACGGACGCCGAGGGCCGGGCGCTTCTGGCGCGCGACGGCACGCCGCTCAAGCTCGACCGGCTGCTATGGCTCGGCGCGGCCGGCGGCCTACTTGGCTCGGCCTTCGAGGGCGAGCACGCGCCGGCGCGTCTGTCGCCGCTCGTCCTCTACGGCTTCGACGCCATCTACACGGTCATCGGCTTCGACGGCCGCACGCTCGCCTCGCCGCACTTCGTCGCCGTCCAGTCGGCGGTCAACAACTCGGAGTTCGAGTGGGTCTTCGGCCACGAGCCGTTCACCGACGGCTGGGTGCGCGAGCTGGTCGAGCGGCTGAAGGACTCGGCCGTCGTCGAGCACAACCTGCTCGGCGAGATGCTCGAAGACGCCCTCAACGACGGCCGCTTCCACGTCGCGCTTTTAAGCGTCGAGGTCGAGGAGGGCGCGCCCGCCCGCGACGCGACCTCCGTCACGCGGCTCCTGCCGGGCGCGGCCGGCGAAGTGGCATTCGCATAAAAGCAGTTGTCAGTTATCAGTTATCAGTTGTCAGTATAAAACATTCCCCGCCGGACGGCCGCGGCTGAGACGCGGGCCTCTTCGGTGCGGAGTTTACTGATGACTGATAACTGACGACTGATAACTTCCTTCCCATGTCTTCTCCGTCGGCAAACTACGGCGCGGGCGATTACGACCTGCGGTCGCTCAACCACGAGCGGCGCATGGCGGCCGAGTACCGGCGCAGGGTGGCGGACGGCGACGCGGCCTTCGCGCAGCCTCTGGCGAACGCCTGCTGGCGGGCCTCGATGTTCGAGTGGGCCCTGTACCGCGACGCCGAGACGGTGCGCCGCCTGTGGGGCGAGGCGGCGCGCACGCTGGCCGAGGCGTTCGCGCGCCGGCGCCACGGCTTCGACCCCAGCCCCGACCAGCTCGTCCTCGCGCTCCACTTCGCCGTCGCCGCGCGCGAGCGCGAGGCCTTCACGCAGATCGCGCTGTCGGCCCCGAACCTGCGTGAGGGCGTGCTCCACAACGCGCGCGCCTTCCGCGCCTCGCGCGCCCACTTCCACCTCGCCGAGGGCTACGCGCTCGTCGCCCGCGCGCTCGCCGAGCGCCGCCCCGCGACGGCCCGCGCCGCCGCCCTTTCGCTCGACGCCGCGCGCCACGAGAGCGACCGCGGCTGGTGGGAGCGGCAGTTCCCCGACCCGCTCGACGCCGCGTGGCGCGTGAGCGAGCACGAGGCCGTCTGCCTCCTGCTCGGCGCGGTGGCCCGCCGCGTCGCCGCCGAGGGGGCGCCGGAAGAGCCGGACGCCGACGCGCTCGCCGCCGACTTCGCGCGCACCGTGGACGACGCGCTCCTGCGCCTCGAACGCTTCGTGCGCGCCGACTCGAACCACCACCCCAAGCTCTACGTCTGGCTCCCCGGCCTCGCCCTCTGCGCCCTCGCCGCCAGCGCCGCGCTCCCCGTCGGCTGGCTCGCCTCGCGCTTCGAGACGAAGGCCGAAGGCTACGAACGGCTCCCGCCGGAACTGCTGAGGAATCCCGAATAAACGGAAGTCCGGCCGCGGGGGAGGGCGGGTCAGGTAAGGCAAAGGTCGAGCTCAAAAGGCGAAGGTGAAGGACGGAGACCGCCGTGGCCCTCGTCCTTCACCTTCGCCTTTTGAAGTTCGCCTTCGGCCCCGCGCCCCCCGCGGCCGGGCTTCCGACTTTACGTCCCCTCGGCGAGCGCCGGCGTCGGCAGCGCGCCGACGCCTTCGCCGGGCGTGGGGAAGAAGTTGGCGGCCGTCTGCGGCGGGCGCATCGAGATGCGGCCGACGGGCTGGACGTTGAGCTCGGGCGCGAGCTCCTGATAGGAGAGGACGGTCAGCGTCGGGAACTCCAGCTCGACCATCTTGCGGACGAAGCGGCGCAGCTCCATGTCGGTGATGACGACCGGCTTCTGCGCGCCGGGCGGGAGGTTGGCGATCTCGCGGCGCAGGGCGTCGAGGATGTCGTGCGCGATGGCCGGGTCGAGCGAGAGGAAAGAGCCCGTGGAGGTGCGGCGGATGGCGCCGCGGATCACGTCCTCGATCTCGGGGTCGAGCAGGTAGACGAAGAGCGTGTCGCGCCCGCCCGTGTAGCGGAACGAGATGTAGCGCTTCAGGGACGCGCGCACGTACTCGGTCAGCATCACCGGGTCTTTCTCGATGCGCCCCCACTCGGAAAGCGCGTCGAGCACCGTCTTCACGTCGCGGATCGAGATGCCCTCCTGCACGAGCCTTTGCAGCACGTCGGTGAACTGGTGGACGGTGACGACCTTCGGCACGACCTCCTCGACCAGCTTCGGCGCGCCGCGCGAGACGAAGTCGAGCAGCGCCTGCGCCTCCTGTATGCCGACGAACTCGTGCGCGTACTTGCGCATGACCATCGAGAGGTGGAGCGTGATGACCTCGGCCGGCTCCCACACCTTGAGGCCCGCCGCCTCGGCGAGCGGGCGCTGCGCGGCCGGTATCCACGCGCCCGGCTTGAGGTCGGCCGGGTTCCTGACCTCCTCGCCTTCGAGGCCGAAGACCCTGATGTTCTCGGCCGAGTCGTTGACGTACACGCAGTCGGCCTTGAGCGCGCCGTAGACGACCGGCACCTCCTTGATGGCGATGAAATACTGGTTGGCCTTCAAGGGCGCGTCGCCGCTCACGTAGCAGTTGGGCAGGAGCACGCCGAGGTCGTAGTAGATCGCCGAGCGCAGCTTCGGCAGCTCCGCCCGGAAGCGCGCGCCCGACGGCGTCGCCGTGTCGATGAGGTGCGTCAGCTCGGCGCTGACGACGACGGCGAGCGGGACGGCGAAGGTCGGCTGCAACTCGTCCTGACCGGGCACCTCGCCCGCCTTCTCCATCCGCGCTCGCTCGGACTCGGCCGCCCTCTGCTGCCCGCGCAGGAGGCTGTAGCCGAGCCCCGCCACGCCCGCGCCCACGAGCAGCAGGGGCACGGTCGGCATCCCCGGCAGCACCGCCATCAGCAGCAGCAGCCCGGCGGCGACGAAGAGCGGCTTCGGGTTGCGCAGGAGCTGGCGGCTGATGTCGGAGCCGACGTTCGAGGTGTCCTCGTCGGTCGAAACCCTCGTGACGACGATGCCGGCCGAGACCGTAATCAGCATGGACGAGATGATCGCCGCCAGCCCGTCGCCGATGGTCATGATGGTGTACTTCTGCGCCGCCGCCCCCATCGTCATCCCGCGCACCAGCACCCCGACGGCGAGGCCGCCCGCGATGTTCACCATCGCGATGATGATGGTGGCGATGGCGTCGCCCTTGACGAACTTCATCGCGCCGTCCATCGCGCCGTAGAGCTGCGACTCCTTCTGGAGCGCGGAGCGCGCGGCGCGGGCCTGCTCCTGCGTGATGAGGCCCGAGCGCATGTCGGCGTCGATCGACATCTGCTTGCCCGGCATCGCGTCGAGCGTGAAGCGCGCCGCCACCTCGGCCACGCGCTCCGACCCCTTCGCCACGACGATGAACTGCACGACGAGGATCATCACGAACATCACCGCGCCGACGATGACGCTGCCCTGCGCCGTGATCTGCCCCAGCGCCTCGATGACGCCGCCGGCCGTCCCGTTCTTGAGGATGCTGCGCGTCGCCGAGACGCTCAGGGTCAGGCGGAAGACGGTCGTCAGGAGCAGTATCGTCGGGTAGGAGGTGAGCTGCGTCGGCGTCGTGATGTAGAGCGAGGTGGCGAGCACGACGATGGAGGCGGCGAGGTTGACGACGATGAGGATGGAGATGACCGCCGGCGGCAGCGGCACGAAGAGCGTCCCGATGGCGAGCATCACGCCGACGGGCAGCAGAAGGTCGCTGTAGCGCGACAGCAGCGCCGTGAAGTTGCCCTTCTTCAACTCGCCCCAGACGGGGCCGAACGAGGCGAGGACGTTCGCCATAAAACTCTCCTGCTCGGTCGAACGGGGGAGGTGAAAAACGGGGAAGCTGGTGCAAAGTCGCGGCGCGGCCGGCGGCGCTTCAGGGCGACAGCCACTCCAGCAAGAGGAAGATGACGACGGCGGCCAGCAGCGTCCCGCAGGCCATGACGGCGACCTCGGCCCCCGTGAAGTAGCCGAAGTACCTGCGGCCGTCCGGCGCGGCGCGGCGCGCCACGTCGGCGCGGGCGCGCGGGGCGAGCGCGGCGGCCTCCCGCCCGGCGGGCGCGGCGGCGACCGGCGGCGGCAGCGGCTGCGGCGGCAGGAGCGAGTCGAGGGCGACGAGCGAGGCCGGCTCGTGGAAGACGAGCGCGGGCAGCGAGTTCGCTCCCGTGTGCGGCGTCGGCAGCAGCGTCAGGCGGTCGCCGTTGCGCAGGCGGCGCGGGGCCTCGACCGTCTCGCCGTTGACCGTCACCATCCCGGCGCTCAGGGGCAGGATGACGACGCCGCTCCAGTCCTTACGCACCACGGCGCGCGGGGCCACGACGCGCGACGGGTCGGAGGCGACGCGGCGGCCCGACTCGTCCCAGCCGATCATCAACTCGGCGGCCTCGACGGGCAGACGCCGCCGCTCGCCGTCGGCCTCGACCTCGAAATAGAAGCTGTCCTCCTCGGTGCGCAGGCTGTCGAGGATGGCGGCGAAGCTCCGGGTGCGCGCCGACGCCTCGCCCGCGGCGTCGGCGCGGTTCTCGGGCGGCGTTTCGACCTCGCGCGTGGCGGGCGCGAGGGCGGGGCGCGCGGCCTCGGCCGCCGGGCCGACGCGCGCGGGCGCGGCCGGGGCGAGGCGGACGACGAACGGGCCGAACTCGATGGCGTCGCCCTCGGCGAGCGCGCGGCGGGCCTCGCGCGCGAGCGGCTCGCCGTTCAGGCGCGTGCCGTCGGCGCGGTTGATGAGCAGGAGCCGGCCGCCCTCGTTGATGATGATGGCCTGCTCGGGCGCGACGCGCGCGTCCGGGAGGGCGAGCGACGAGGCCGCGTCGCTGCCGATGGTGACGATCTCGGCCTCGAACGTACGCTCGTCGGCGGGCGCGCCCTGCCGTTCGATGATGAGTCTGATCGCCATGCGCTTCGCGGCTGGAGTGCCGGCCATAGGAGCCACTTCCCGAATCTCTCCGGCGCGGGCGCGGCCCGCGCCCGCGTAAGGTTTGACAGTGGGGGCGAGGCTCAATACTATCACATTGTTAACCCCATCAAGAATTCACCGAAAGTGGAGCGCGCGCCCCGCGAGGAGGCAAGATGGACACTTTTGGCAGAGACGCCGGGCAGAATTCTTCGGGCGGAGAGCCGCGCCCGCCCGAGCCGGCGGCCGACCTCGGCGCGGTCTTCAACTACCCCTCGCTCGGCAAGCTCTTCGACGAGGCCGACCCGCGCGCCCTCGAAGAGATGCGCGTGCGGCTCAAGCGCACCGAGCAGGACTTGGAGCGCGTCGTCCGGCAGGGGCCGAAAGAGGACGCCGAGCGCGCCGCCCGCGCCGCCCGCGCCGTCGAACTGACGCTCAAGTTCCTCGCCGACCTCGAACAGATGAGGCGCGAGCGCGGGGGGAAGTGAAGAAAAGTTTCGAGTTTAAGGTTTCTAGTTTCGAGTTCGTTTGGCGCGGGTTGAACGGCTCGACCTGAGTTGCCCCAACTCGAAACTCGAAACTTTAAACTCGAAACTTTTTTTAGCCTTCGGGGAAACTTTTTCCGCGAACCGCCGATAACCTTGGCGAAAGCGGGAATCTTTCCGGCGGGACGGGCGGCCGCGCTGCACCCCAGGCAGGCCGCGCCCGGCCGGGTTAATTCATTAGCCACACGACCTTTGGGGGAGGTAACACATGGCGAACGGCGACGCGATGATCAACCGCACACAAATCGAGCAGCCGGCGGCGACTTCTCTGCCCTCGGCACTGCCGCCCGAGCCGCCGAAGCAGCCCGGCAAGTTCTCGAAAATCTTCGGCGGCATCGCCGGCGCGGCGCTCAACATCCTCGCGCCCGGCGCGGGTTCGCTCATCGGCGGCTTCATCAACCGCGGCGGCCCCGACTATACGAGCATGCAGTCGATGCTCCACCAGCAGCAGTTGCAGTCGTTCCAGATGCTCGCCATCCAGAACCGCGTGCAGACGCAGACGCAGGAGTTCACCACCGTCTCGAACCTGCTCAAGGCGCGCCACGACGGCGAGATGTCGGCGGTGCACAACTTCAAGTCGTAGCCGCGCGGACGGCGCCGCCTCGCGCGCGTCGCGCCCGAGAGGAGCGAGGTCAGAAGGTGTTCACGCGACTCAATCAGGTTCGGCCGTCGGACTCCGAGTTGAGGGTCGTCATGGAGTCGGGCTTCGTGCTGCGCGAGGCCGGCAAGCTCGACGAGGCGGAGGCCGTCTTCCGCGGGGCCGCCGAACTCCTGCCCGACTCGGACGTGCCGCTCGTCGCGCTCGGCACGGTCGAGTTGCAGCGCGGCCGCTTCGAGGAGGCGCAGTCGGCCTGCGAGCGGGCCCTGCGCGTGCGGCCCGAGAGCCTCTACGCGCGCGTCCACCACGCCGAGGCGCTGATGTTCCAGCGGCGGCGCGAGGAGGCCGAGGCCGAGCTGCACGAGGTCATCACGGCCGACCCGGCCTCGCCGCACAGCCGCACGGCGCGCGCCCTGCTCGAAGCCGCCGACCTGATCTGCGCGGCGGCGGCCGAGGCCGCGCCCGAGGCTTCGCCGGCGGCGACGAACCGGGCCGGGCGTTAGGCGGCCGCCCCCTTTGGGGAGTCAGGCGATGAAGGTCAACCGTCCCGGATCACCTCTGTCGAGCGGGGCCGAGCCGCTCGACCAGCTCGACCCGCAGGAGCTGCAACAGGCCGTCAAAGGCGAGCGCTTCGCCGCGGCCCTCTCGCAGCTCGAAGCGCAGGCCGCGGGCGGGCCGGGGCAGGCGTCGAACCCGACGCGCGCCGCGCTCGAACAGATCGCGCAGGGGGCAGACCTCCAGACCTCGGAGGGCGCGGCCACGGCCGTGCGCGAGTCGGCCCGCCTGATGATCCGCTCCCGCCTCCACGAGAAGTTCCGCCAGAGCGAGCAGGGCGCGTCGCTCGTCGAGAAGATGAGCGAGTTCGTCGCCTCCGACCCGCTCCTCAACTCCAAGCTGCTGGGCATCCTCCAGCGCCTCAAGACGACCCCGAGTTAAACAGGGATGTCGAGCGGCGGCGAGAAAACCGAGAAGCCGACCGAGAAACGCCTGCGCGACGCGCGGCGCAAGGGTCAGGTCGCGAAGAGCCACGACCTCTCGTCGGCCGTCCTCCTGCTCGCGGCCGTCGCCGTGTTGTGGGCGGCGAGCGGCCACATGGGCGAGTGGCTCGCGCGCGCGATGACCGAGCAGCTGGAGTTCGCCGCCTCCTTCAGGGGCGAGCTGAACGAAGAGGTCGCCCTCGGCGCGCTCGGCGCGGGCGTGAAGGCGATGCTGCTGGCGCTGGCGCCGCTCTTCGGCCTGCTCGTCGTCGCGGCCGTCCTCGTCAACTACTTTCAGGTCGGCTCCGTCTTCAGCTTCGAGCCGCTCAAGCCGAAGGCCGAGAAGCTGAACCCGGCCGAGGGCTTCAAGCAGAAATTCCTCAAGGGCCGCGCCTACATCGAACTCGCCAAGACCGTCCTCAAGCTCGTCGTCGCCTGCCTCGTCGTCGGGGCCGTGCTGTGGGGCGCGCGCGCCGACATCGTGCGCCTGACGCGCCAGCCCCCGGACGTGGCCGCCGCCTACACGGCCGCGCTCATCTTCGAGATCGGCGTCAAGATCGGGCTGGTCTTCCTCGCCCTCGGCGCGGCCGACTACTTCCTCCAGCGCTTCCTGCACCGCAAGGAGCTGATGATGACCAAGCACGAGGTCAGGGAGGAGTACAAGGAGACCGAGGGCAACCCCCTGCACAAGAGTCTGCGCCGGCAGCTCCACCGCGAGATTCTGATGCAGAGCATCATGGCCGCCGTGAAGCGCGCCAGCGTCGTCGTCGTCAACCCGACGCACGTCGCCGTCGCCCTGCGCTACGAGCGCGGCGAGACGGACGCGCCGGTCGTCGTGGCGAAGGGCGCCGAGCTTCTGGCCGCGAAGATTCGCGAGCTGGCGACCGACGCGGGCGTGCCCATCACGCGCGACGTGCCGCTCGCCCGGGCGCTCTACGAGCTGGAGGTGGACGACGAGGTTCCCGAAGAGTTGTACGAGGCCGTGGCCGTCGTGCTCCGCTGGGTCTACGAGCTGGCGCGCGAGCGCGGGGAGGTGACGCATGCCTGAGGTCGGGAACGTCGGGCCGAACGCGGTGCCGCCGCAGGGCGCGACGCCGGCCGGCACCGAGGTGACGCCGGTCAACCAGCCGGCCGCCCGCGCCGAGAACCTGCCCGCGCCCGTGGGCCAGCCGGGGCCGCTCGGCCAGCCGACGGGGCTGCCCGCGCCGCTCGCGCCCGGGCAACAAGTGCTGCCCGACGTGCTCGCGGGCCGCGACCCTTCGCAACTCGCCGCCGCCGAGCAACTGCGCGCGCGCGGCGGGGCCTCGGCCGTCGAGGAGCTTCTCGGGCTCAACCGCCTGCCCACGAGCATGGGCGCGCTCGCCGCGCCGCCCGGCAACAACGAGGCCCTGCGCCACATGACGCCGACCATGCGCCGCACCGTCATGCGCAACCTGCTCGACAAGCAGCGCGGCCGGATGCGACACCTCGCGCACCTCCTGCGGCGGGGCGGGCGCGACGGCGAGGAGGGCGCGGGGGGCGAAGGCGGCGACGGGCGCGGCAGCTTCGCCGAAGAGCTTTTCGCCGGCGCGCTCGCGCTCGACGAGGAGCAGATCGAGCGCGCCCGCCTCGAACTCGGCCACTCCGCCCGCATGCTCGACCTGCTCGAAGAACTCCTCGCCATGCAGGATTACGCCATCAGCCAGATGGGCACGTTCTCGCAAGGCTGAAAAGGGAAGCAGACAGTAGATAGTAGACAGTAGACAGTAGACAGTAGTCAGTAGAAAAAACCTTCGCCGGCGGAAGTTGAAGCAAACAACCTCAACGTCCGCCGGCGAATGCATTTCTACTGACTACTGACTACTGTCTACTGTCTACTGCTTTTGTCCGCCGCCTCCTTGAGCGCCACGAGCAGCGCGCGGGCGCGGAGCGTCGAGGGGCGCTTGGCTTCGGGGTCGAGCCGGAGGGCTTGGGTGAGGTCTGTGACGGCCTCGGCGACGCGGCCGCGCGTGAGGTGGGCTTCGCCGCGGCCGGAGAGCGCGTCCACGTTGGCGACGTTGAGCCGGAGCGCGGCGGTGAACTCTTTGACGGCCTCTTCGGCCTCACCCAGCCGGAGGTGCGCGGCGGCGAGGTGGCAGCGGAAGACGCTGTCGAAGGGGTCTGCGGCCGCGAGGCCGCGGTAGACGGCGCGCGCGTCTTCGAGGCGGCCGCCGTTCAGGAGTTGATAGCCGACGCGCGCGATGGCGTAAAGCTCCTCGCGCCCGAGGCCGGCGAACTCGGCGAGCGTCGCCTCGCCGCGGACGAGGCGCGCGGCCAGCGCGGGCGGCGCGCCCCGGCGGGTTCGTTTCGTCGTTGGCTGCGCGTTCATCGCGGGACACCTTTCGCGGGCGAATCAGGCCGTCAGGCGCTGGTTGAAGCGGCCGGCCGAGAGCTGCTCGCTGAGGCTGAAGACGCGGGCGAGCACGTCGAAGAGCTGCGCGAAGGCGCGGAACGCCTCGGCCATCGTCTCCATGTGGCGGCGGCGGTCGTAGTCGCGGCCCGTCTGGCGGCGGTCGCCCTCGTTGCCGAGGCCCTGACTGGAGTTGGCGTCGTAGTAAGGGTTCGTGCCGGCGCGGTTGACCTGCCACGGCGAGTTCTGCCACTGGTTGAAGAAGTCTTTGAAGAGCGACGAGAGCCACTCGCCGGCTTCGTTAAGCGGCACGGGGTCGGAGCCGCGCGGGTGCAACTGGCCGCCCAACTCGAACTCCTCGCCGCCGTTCTTACTGCCGACGATCTCCCTGCCGGTGAAAGACCAGTCGTCCGACTCGCGGCCCATCACGAAGACATCGCCGTCGAAGCTGTTGGCGCGCTGGTAGCCGTCCTGCGTGACGGTGCCGATCTGGCCCTTGCCCTTGTCGATGTCCTTGACCTCGACGCGGTCGTTGCCGCTGATGATTTCGAGCGAGCCGGTGACGGTCATGCCGTCGGCCCCGCCCGGCACGGTCGTGACGTTGATGCGGGTGCCGTCGCCGAGGACGAAAGTCGAGTTGCGTTTGAAGTCCCAGTCGGAGGCGCCGTCGCGGTCGCCCTCGTCGACGTGCGGGTCGCCCCAGATGCGCGTGGTCTTCCCGTCCGGCCCCGTGATCTGCCACTCGTACTGGCCGAGCATCTCGACACGATAGCCGCCGGCCGTGGTGACGGTGTCGCCCTCGACCTGTAGGCTGCCCTCGGGGTGCGTGGAGTCTTCGGGGCAGGGCGGGGAGACGGGCGCGCAGGTACATTGCGGCGTGCCGGAGCCTTGCCCCGTGCCGCCGGCGAGCCTCGAAAGCTCGGCGGCGAGGTCTCCGGCCGCGCCGAAGAAGCGGCTGGCCGCCTCCAGCAGCGCCGACACGTCCGGGCTGATGCCGCCGAACGCGAACGGGCTGAAGCCGCGGCCGACAAGGTCGAACTGATTAAACCCCGGTATGCAAGACATCGCTCGTCCCCTCCTTCAAGTTTCTACCCCAATTATCGGCGCGCCCCGGCGAAAGTTTCCTCGGAGAAAGCAGTAGCCAGTAGTCAGTAGTCAGTAGCCAGTAGAAAGACCTTCGCCGGCGGACGTTGAAGCAAACAACCTCAACCCTCTGCCGGCGTTCTTCTACTGACTACTGACTACTGGCTACTGACTACTGTCTACTGGCTACTCTCTTTGATGACTCCCTTTTCGCGGAGGAGGTCGCGGAGGCGGGCGATGGCGCGGGCGTGGAGGCGGGAAATCCACGACTTGGTGATGCCCATGCGGGCGGCCAACTCGGTCATCGAGGAGTGTTTGAAGTAGAGCGCGTCGATAAGCCGGCGCTCGTCCTCGGAGAGTTCGCGCAGCACGCCGAGGACGATGCCGATCAGCTCGCGCTCCTCGATGTCCTCCATCGAGAGGGCGTGCGGGTCGGCGACCTCGGGCACGGCGTCGCTGCCGAGCGAGATGAGGTAGACGGGGATGAGGGCGTCAATCAAAGACTGCGCGGCCGTGATCTCGTCGTCCACGGAGGCCGAGGCCGCGGCGGGCGCGGTCTGCTCGTCGTCGGCCGCCGCCTGTAGGTAGTCGTTGGCGTGCGAGACCCAGCGCACGCGGACGCTCGCGGAGCGCGAGTAGTAGCCCATCTCGCGCAGGCCGTCGTGGATCGCGCCCTTGATGCGGTAGTGGGCGAAGGTCGGGAAGGCGACGCCGCGTCGCGGGTCGTAGCGCTCGGCGGCCTCGACCAGCCCGATCTCGGCGTAGGCGACGAGGTCGTTGAGCTCGACGGCGAGGGGCAGACTCTGCATGGCCCTGACGGCGAGGGCGCGCGCGTAGGAGCGGTGCTGCTCGATGAGCGCGTCGCGCGCGGGGTCGGCGGGCGCCGGCTGTGTGGTTGGCTCTCGCGTCATCGTCGGGGACGCCTCGGCCCGCGGCGGTACGAGACCGCGTGCTCGACTCTCAGGCTCGCAAGGGGTTCGGGGGCTTGCCGCGGATTATAGCAAAAGCAGTAGACAGTAGTCAGTAGTCAGTAGCCAGTAGAAAGACCTTCGGTATCGAATCGTCAGCGTGCCGGCATCAACGTCCGCGGCGCGGAAGCGCTACTGACTACTGTCTACTGGCTACTGTCTACTTGAATTATCGTGGCCTTCGGGCCGCGTGTTGCGGTACACTCTGGCTCAAACGTTCCCCCGGACGACAATGCGTCAGAAGCTTTTGAAGTTCGCTGCCCGGAGAATCGGCACGGCCCGGCACGTCCTGCTGGCGGCCGCGCTCGCCTGCGCCTCCGGCTGCGGCGCGAAGCCCGTCACGAGCGTCGCGACCGAGGCCGACGCCATCGAAATCCTCGACGTGCTCGGCCAGAGCGGACTCGAAGCCGAGAAGCGCGAGGTCGGCGAGGGCGAGACGCGGCGCTGGGAGATCGTCGTCGAGGAAGACCTCTTCGGCGGTGGCAAGGCGGGGCTCGCCGTGCAGGTCTTGCGCGACCACGGGCTGCCGCGGCCCGAAGAGCCTCTGGTCGAGGACAGCGGCCTGATCCCCTCGGAGCGGGCCGAGAAGCTGCGCGAGCAGCGCCGCATCCGCGCCGACATCGAGCGGCAACTGCGCGCGCTGCCCGGCGTCACGCTCGCGCTCGTCACCGTCGTGATGCCGCAAGACCCGACGCTCGAACTCAACCCGTACCCGGCCACGGCCTCCGTCGTCATCAACTACAAGGACGAGCGGCCCGCCTTCACCGAGCAGCAGATTCAGAACCTCGTGGCGAAGGGCGTGCCGAACCTGAAGCCGTCGGACGTGAGCGTGACGATGTCGCAGCAGACGCCGCGCCCCGTGCCCGAGCGCGAGCTGGCCGCGCGCCGCCGCAACAACATCCTGCTCGCCGCGGCCGTCGGCCTCTTTCTCATCCTCGGCTCGCTGCTCGTCGTGCTCTACCTGCGGACGCGGCGGCAGCGCGCCGAACTCGACGGCCTGCGCGAGGAGCCGCCCGCGCCCGACGAGTTCGAGGAGGAGGCCGCGCCCGCCGACCGGGCCGTCGAACAGCCGGTGGGTCGGCTCGAATCATAGAACGTTTGATTTCAGGTTGCGGGTTCGCGGTGGGCAGCAGTCAGTCTCCGGTTATCAGTATTCAGACTTCGCCTTTAACCGAGAACCGATAGCCGGTGACTGACGGCTGAATCAGAAATCGGAAGTCCTCAAAATGATGAAGCCGGACGCCGACACCGAGCACGTGGATTTGCTGCTCGCGCTGTCGCTGGCCTTCGGGGCGGCCGAAGGGGCGGACGACGCGGAAGCGGCCGCGTCACGGCGCTCGCTGTTCGCGGCGCTCGAACCGTCGCTGAGGCAGGCCGTCGAGCGGCGCGCCGAGTGGCACGCGCGGCTGCCGCCGCCGAAGCAGGGCGACTGGCTGGCCTTCGTCCTCGGCCGCGCGCGCGCCGACGGGCGCCGCGCGCGGCTCGACGAGCGCATATACCCATCGCACGTCGCCGAAGCCCTGCGCGCCGAGCCGCCGCGGGTGCGCGCGCTCGTCACGCGCCACCTCCCCTTCGCGCTCGCGCCGGCGGTCGCCGCCGAGCTGGGCGTCGAAGAAGCGGGCGACGACGCGGCCGAGGCCGCGGGGCACGCGCCCGCGCCCGAAGTCGTCGAGGTGGTGCGGCGCGAGTTCCTCTCGCGCTTCGTCTCGGCCTCCGACTTGCCGGCGCAGACGCCTTTGGAGTTGCTCACGGGCGCGGAGCTGGCGCGGCTGGTGCGCCTGCTCGGCGTGCGCGAGACGGCCGTCGCGTGCCGCGGCATCGAGGCGGTCGAGGCGGTGGCCTCGTTCCTGCGCCGCTTCGCGCCCGAGGACGCCCGCGCCGTCGCCGCGCACATGCGTTCGCTCTCCGAGGTGGACGGGCGGCGCGTCGCCTTCGCCGAACAGGTGGTGAGGGAGGCTCTGCTCGGCGAGGAAGACCCGCGCGCGATGCTCGACCGCACGGGCCTGCGCCTGCTCGCCGTCGCGCTGGCCGGGCCGGACAACGGGCTGCGGCTGCGCTACACGGCGCAGAAGCTCCCGGTCGAGGCGGCGCGCTGGCTCGAAGAGTCCGCGCGCACCGTCGCCGCGCAGGCCGACGCGCAAGGCCCGGCCGCGCGCGAGCTGCTGCGCTCCATCGCCCGCGACACCGAGGCGCTCGCCGCCGGCCTCCAAAGAGGGAAAGGGAAGAACCGTGAAGCGTGAGGCGAAGTCGCGAGCCGTCGGCTCTGTCTTTGCCGACGACCGATGACTGGCGGCTAAACCGACTAGCGACTCGCTGCCTTTAGCGATTGACGATTGACGAGTCACGGCTTTTAAACCCATGTCCGAAGACGGCAACATCATCAAGCGCGGGGCGGCGGCGGTCGTCGAGGCGCGCGGCGTCGTGAAGCGGCCGGTCGTCGAGGCTCTGGCCGAGGCCCGCCGCATCCGCGAGGAGGCCGAAGCCGAGGCGCGGGCTTTGCGCGAGGGCGCGGCGCGCGCCGCGCGCGAGTTGCGCGAGGCGGCCTATCAGGAGGGGCGCGAGGCGGCGCTCGCCGAGTTCGCGCAACTGCTGCTCGACGCGCGCGAGCGGCGCGACGCGGCCGTCTCCTCGGCCGAGCGCGACGTGCTGACGCTGGCCGTCAAGCTGGCCGAGAAGATCATCGGCCGCGAGGTCGAGCGCGACCCGGCCGCGCTCGCAGACATCGTCGCCGCCGCGCTGCGCCACGCGCGCCAGAGCGAGGCCCTGACCGTCCGCGTCAACCCGGCCGACCTGCCGGCCGTCGAAGCGCACCGCGCGCGCCTCGACCCGACGGGGCGCGCGCGCTTCCTCGACCTCGTCGCAGACCCGCGCGTCGGCCCCGGCGGCTGCGTCATCGAAAGCGAGTCTGGCACCGTCGACGCCCGGCTCGAAACTCAGCTCCGCGTCCTCGAACGCGCCCTCCTCGCCCGCGCCGCCGGCGACGGAGGATGAGAGAAATGCGGAATGCAGAATGCAGAACGAAGACGGACTCTTAGCTCATCATTCTGCACTCTGCGCTCTGCACTCCGCATTTAACTTATGCTCGACCTGACTGAGTACATTAACGCGGTGGATTGGCTCTCGCCGGTGGAGGTGCGGGGGCGCGTGACCGAGTTGGTGGGGCTTTTGATTCGCGCGGCGGTGCCGGGGGCGCGGGTGGGCGAGTTGTGTCTGATCCGTTCGCCGCGGCGGGCGCGGCCGCTGCGCGCGGAGGTGGTCGGCTTCCGCGGCAGCGAGGTCATCCTGATGCCGCTCGGCGACATTCAGGACGTGGCGATGGGGGCCGAGGTCGTCTCGACGGGCGCGTCGCTGAGGGTGCGCGTCGGCGAGGGGCTTTTGGGGCGCGTGCTCGACGGGCTGGGCGAGCCGGCCGACGGGCGCGGCGAGATCGAAGACGCGCAGGAGCGCGGCGTCGAGGCGCGGCCGCCCGACCCCCTGCGGCGGCGGCGCGTGCTCAGGCCCCTGATGACGGGCGTGCGCGCCGTGGATTCCTGCCTGACGGTCGGCGAGGGGCAGCGCGTCGGCATCTACGCGGCGGCCGGCGTCGGCAAGTCCACGCTGCTCGGCATGCTCGCGCGCAACACCGAGGCCGACGTTAACGTCATCGCCCTCGTCGGCGAGCGCGGGCGCGAGGTGCGCGACTTCATCGAGCACGACCTCGGCGCCGACGGCCTCAAGCGCTCGGTCGTCGTCGTCGCCACCTCGGACGAGCCCTCGCTCGTGCGCCTCAAGGCGGCCTACGTGGCGACCACCGTCGCCGAGTATTTCCGCGACCGCGGCAAGCGCGTGCTGCTGATGATGGACTCGGTGACGCGGTTCGCGCGCGCGTTGCGTGAGGTGGGCTTGGCGGCGGGCGAGCCGCCGGCGCGCGCCGGCTTCCCGCCCTCGGTCTTCAGCGAACTGCCGAAGCTGCTGGAGCGCACGGGCAACTCCGACCGCGGCTCGATCACGGCCTTCTACACCGTGCTCGTCGAGGGCGACGACATGACCGAGCCCATCGCCGACGAGACGCGCTCCATCCTTGACGGCCACGTCGTGCTCTCGCGCGCGCTCGCGGCCGAGGGCCATTACCCGGCGATTGACGTGAACCAATCGGTCTCGCGCGTGATGCCGTCGGTGGCGGACGCGGCGCACGTCGAGGCGGCGCGCCGCCTGCGCGAGGTGCTCGCCACCTACGAGGCGCAGAAAGACCTCATCCTCATCGGGGCCTACAAGAAGGGGAGCGACCCGCGCACCGACTACGCCCTCTCCAAGCTCGAAGCCGTCCGCGCCTTCCTCCGTCAGGGCGTCCGCGAGAAGACGCCCGCGCCCGCCGCCGTCGGCCAACTGCAAAGAATGTTCTAAGGTTAAGCCCCCGCGCCGCCGTCCGGCCGAATCCTCCCCCGACGAGGTTATCGCCCGCGCGCGCGAAAAGTTTCCGCGGGGAAACATTTTGCGCGCGCGCCGGATAACCTTTGCGGAAGCGAAAATTTTCGACGGAGGGGCGTGATGGCACTGGCGGAGATCGGCGAGCGGATCGTGAACGCGGGTTTGGAGGCCGTGCAGAACGGCGTCGAGGCGGTGCGGCAGACCTTCTCGGCCGCCAACCAGCAAGTCAACAACCGGCCGGCCGACCAGAACGCCGTGCAGCTCATCAACGACCGCGCGGTCACGGCCTCGAACAACTCGGACCCGGCGACGCCCGTTGACGCGCCGGCGCAAACCTCCCTGCAACGCGACCTGCGCTTGGCCGTCACCCACTCGAACTTCCATCACGACCCGGCCGCCGCCCAGCAGAACGGCGGGGCCGCCGCCAACACGACCGAGACCGTCCTCGTCCAGACTCAGGAGGTCACGATCAGCCGCAGCTCGACGCCCGCGGCCGACCCCAACGCGCCGCCCATCGAGCGGCTCGTCTTCGACACGGGCGGCGGCGACGACAACGTGCGCGTCACCCGCGACCCGAACACGGGCGCGACCGTCATCACCGTCAACGGCGAGCGCCACACCGTCTCCTTCGCGCACGACAACGCGACCGGCGGGCAGGTCGCCACCGTGGACGGCCGGCAGTATCAACTCGCGCGCGACGACGTTAACAACCTGAAGATCCGCCTCGGCGACGGCAACGACCGCCTCGACGTGGGCAGCGGCGTCCGCATCAACCTGACGGTCGAGGGCGGCGCGGGCAACGACTGGATTCGCACCGGCGCGGGCGACGACCGCGTCGAGGGCGGCGCGGGCGACGACACCGTCTTCACCGGCGCGGGCCGCGACTACGTCAACGGCTCGCGCGGCAACGACCGCCTGCACGCCGGCAGCGGCCACGACACCGTCTACGGCGGCGACGGCGACGACTACCTGCAAGGCGACGCCGGCCACGACTACCTCGAAGGCGGGCGCGGCGGCGACCACATCCGCGGCGGCGCGGGCCGCGACGTGCTCTCGGGCGGCCTCGACGACGACACGCTCGAAGGCGGCGCGGACGCCGACCGCCTCTACGCCGGCGGCGGCGCCGACAGGCTGTACGGCGCGACCGTCGGCGACCGTCGCGCCAACCGCGCCGGCGACATCGCCTACGCGCAGGAGGGAGCCGACGAGGTCGCCGCCGGCACGCAAGTCGTCAACGTCGTCCTCGACGGCACGCCCGGCAGCCGCAGCCTCCGCATCGTCGGCTCGCCCGAGTTCGTCGAGCGCGTCGAGCAGGACATCGAGTTCCTGCGCTCGTCGCCCAACGGCCGCCAGATGCTCGAAGCCTTCGACGCCGCCTACGAACGCACGCGCTCGCCGCTTGCGTCTCTGCCTCTCGTGGGCGGCCTTTTCAACGACGGCAACACCGTCACGATTCAGGAGCTGGCCGAGGAGGACAACGGCTTCGCCGACTGGCCGCGCCGCACGCAGGGCGGGCCGCACCCGTTCCTCAACGCGGACGGCACGCCCGGCCCGTCCGACGATTCAGTCATCTCCTACAACACGCGGCTCAACCAGATTTACGACCCCGACCCCGCGAACGCCGCCGACCAGTGGAAGAATTTCGACCCCGTCGTCGTCCTCTTCCACGAGATGTCGCACGCCTACAACGTCGTGACGGGCACGTTCCAGCGCGGCACGTACAACGGCGGCGGCCCCGACAGCGGCTTCGTCCCGAACAACGAGCGGCAGGCCGTGGGGCTGCCCAACGGCGGCGTGCTCTTCGACAACGACTTCGACCCGGCGACCCCCGCCTCGCGCGACAACCCGCGCGCGCTCACCGAGAACGGGCTGCGCGAGGAGATGAACCGCCCGGCGAGGCCGACCTACGGCAACTCGTGAGGGGCTTGACGACCCGGCCCCGACAGCCGGAAGATGAACGCGCGGCCGCGCCGGCGGGCAACCGCCACGCGCCGCGCGTTCATCCGCATCTGCCGGGAGGTCTGAAGAGATGAGCACGTCTGCCACGGCCGCCGCCCTCGTCTGCGCCGCCGCGCTCACGCTGACCGCGGGCGGGGCCTGCGGCGCCTCGGGCGGCGCGAACGACGCCGCGAGCGCGAACCGCGCCCCGAACGCCGACCGCGCCGAGAACCGAACCATGAACGACAACTCGCGCCCGACCGACGCCGGGGCGAACCCGCCGGCGACGCCCGCCGGCACGCCTTCGCCCGCGGCGGCCGACCCCGCCCCGCAGTCGGACTCGCAACTCGAGCTCAAGGCCGACATCCGCCGCGACGGCGAGGGCTTCCGCATCGAGTACCGCGTCACCAACCGCGGCAGTCGCCCCGTCCTGCTCGTCAACCGCGGCGACACCGAATACGGACTCGGCGCGGGCCGCGTCTACGTCGAGCCGCAGGCGGACGGCACGGTGCAGTTCACGCAGCGCGGCTACCTGCTGCCGCCCGATCAAGGCCCCGGCCCGACGGCGGCCGTCTACCCCGGCGTCTCGGAACTCGCGCCGGGCAAGACCGCCACGGAGACGCTCCGGGTCGCGGCCCCGAAGGCGCGCCAGCACCCTTACGCGCGCCACTTCCCGCAGCACCCGGTCGCCGACCCGCTGCGCCGCGCCCGCTTCTGCCTCGGCGTCGTCAGCGGCGACGCCCCGACCCGCACGACAAGGGGCACGCGCGTCCTCGCCGACTTCCAGTCCATCGCCGCCCAGCAACTCCTCTGCGGCGAGCCGCAAGAGTTGAACTAGCGAAAGGTTTCCACCACGAAGGGGCGCGGGATAAGAGCCGCGGGCGGGTGAGGGTTGCGGAAGCGCCTTCGCTCGCCCGCGGCTGTCGCCTTCCGCCCTTTTACGGCTCGGCCTGATGCTTTTCCCGTTCGCTTTGCGCGTTGGGTAAGTGTGGGCCGGTCGGCGCGTGGGGGGCACGCGCCGGCGTGGTGCGGCCCGCGTTTACCCGATGTCTTAAGGAGAGCGAACTTTATGAACGCACAACATACGGCCGCGCCCGCGCCGCCGCCCGAAGCGATCCTGACGCAGATGGCCTTCGGCGCGCTGATGACGCAGGCGCTCTACGTGGCCGCCAAGCTCGGCATCGCCGACCTGCTCGCCGCCAAGCCGCAGA
>Ga0196977_1000348_pt1 | contig 25813 bp, 30 predicted proteins | sample S3v_1013CmetaG_FD_148634 | JGI IMG/M metagenome (GOLD analysis project Ga0196977, IMG submission 148634) | Soil microbial communities from Anza Borrego desert, Southern California, United States - S3+v_10-13C | ecosystem: Environmental > Terrestrial > Soil > Desert | place: USA: California...
CTAAATGTTACTCGGAACAGGAGGGGTATATGCCTGAAGAGAAATTTGTTGATGTCGAACCCATGGTCATTGTTGTGAACGACGAAATCGAGTACACAATGATGGCGTACGACTGGAAAGGCAAAAGGTGCATAACCTTTGCCGACAGGGCAGAAGATGGACTCTTCATCGCGGCACCCTTTCCCCCAGAACTCGTAAATGATGAGGGGGCACTGCTGACACTCGCGTCCATGCTCGAAGACGAAGGATTTCAGCTTACCTATCAGCCCGAGCAAATGTCAGTAGTTAGTTAAATCCGGTCTGCAAAAGCAGTTTGCTTGAGCAGACTGTTTTTGTATTTGAAAAGTTCCAACGTCGTCCCAGACTGCCAGCCAATATCTATCCCTCGTACAGCTTCCATAGGACAAGACAGGCGAAGGAACGGTGAGGAGACCACTGTTCGGCTATACGTGAAAGCTCCGCTCGAGGAGTGTTTTTGGGAAGCCCGTAGAGACGCTCGGTAGCACGAGCAAGAGCCAAGTCACCGGGAGAGAATATGTCCCTGTTCCCGAGCGCGAATATGAGAAACATCTCGACCGTCCAAGGACCGATGCCCCAAATCTGTGTCAGCCTCGCCGCAGCTTCCTCGTATGTAAGAGTTCGGAGAGAAAGGAGGTTGAGATTCTCCTTTAAAACAGCGTTCGCTAAAGACTTCAGGGTCTTCACTTTGGCAGCCGAGAGTCCGGCCTTTCGAAGCTTGGGGAAAGGAGTGGCGGAAATTGTGTGGGCCGTAACCTTGCCTCCGCAGGCTGTCTTCACCCGTTCCCAGATTGTATCCGCAGCGCGCATGGAAAGCTGCTGACCGACAACGCTTGCGGCAAGAGAGGCAAAAAGTTGATCATTCCTTTTCTTAGGGTCCGGGCGCATGGCGTACTTGCCCCGAAAGGGAAGGGCGGCCCGGTGAAGGACAGGATCAGCTTTCTTGAAATGCTCGTATGCTTCCCGCTCGTATGCGGAGAACGCGTCGTCCTGCTTTTGTGGTTTCCGCCTCATCGACGGCAGTATATACTTTACCCATATGCTCCGCATCATCTTCTGGGTCGTTGTAGCCGTCCTCTTTCTTTCCTTCTTCGGAATCTCCGTACAGGGACTCATCGAGAACCCCACGACCCAGACGAATTTCGACTTTATTATGGGCCTCGTTGAAGACGGCTGGAATACCATCTGGAACCTGGTCAGCGGGTTTGTGCTCGGAATCGTTGACCTTATCATGGGCCTCATCCCCGGCTAAATATGACTGAAAAGAAACAGATAGCGATATCCATACCGCAGGAAGCAAAGCCGACCTTCAGCAACGCCACTCAGGTGACGGTGTCGGACGATTCAGTCGTCATCCAGTTTGCGTACGTGCGTCCGGAAACCACGAACGGCCAGCTCATCTCCGAGGTCGTGCTCTCTCCAAAGCACGCCATTGATTTCAGCCGCGCGCTTGATTCCACAATCAAGAAGCATTTCACCCGGCATTTGGGGGAACAGGGATAGCATGCGGCAGGTAGTGGTCATACACGGGGGAGACTCGTTTGAGACATATGAGGAATACCTACAGTCCCTCAGGGACTTTCCCATCGAGCTTGAAGGCTCTAAGGGGTGGAAATCGGGGTTGGGGGAGACGTTGGGTCCGGAGTACCAGGTGATATTACCGCGCATGCCAAACGCGATGAATGCACGGTACCTCGAATGGAAGCTTTGGTTTGAGAAATATATCCCGCTCCTCCACGATGGCGTCATTCTCGTCGGTCATTCACTCGGCGGCAGCTTTCTCGCAAAGTATCTCTCGACCGAAACCTTCCCTCGAAAGATAGCAGGAACGTTCCTGATCGCTCCTCCGTTTGACACAGATACTGGACGAAAGCTTATTGAATTCAACGTACCTCCAACACCCAGCAAACTTTCAGAGCAAGGAGGAGAGATTTTCCTTTACCACAGCACAGATGATCCAATTGTTGAATACGCTCAGTTCGAGAAATTTGAATCAGCGTTGCCAAATGCTCATGCGCGGTCCTTTACCGACCGCGGACATTTTCTTCAGGATGAATTTCCGAAATTGGTAGCCGATATCAAATCCCTGGGTTGAGGCGCTCGTACGGGTTTTTGGTCCCCCCGGCGCTATAGATGCCGAAATGGAGATGCGGAGGCGTACCTGTCGCGTTTCCGGTCGTGCCGACGCGCCCAATAAGGGTGGTCGTCCCTACTCGCGTGCCAAGCGCAAGCATTGGATCTATCTCGTCGAGATGCGCGTAGTAGTAGCGCTCTCCTCCCGGACCAAGTACGAAGACGATGTTCCCGCCAAGACGATTGGTACCGATACGCGCCACGACTCCCTCGGTCGCCGAGACGACGTATGTGCCACGAGGAGCGAAGATATCAACACCCTGGTGCGTCCGATCCGTACCTCTGGGATCCCCGAATGTGTCAGCTACTGCTGAAGCGGGAACGCCGACGACCGGCACCTGAATTTCTGTTGCTGCCGGGCTAGCAAGTAGGGCTGCACTGTACACCGCATGCTCACGTGCCTCTTCAAGATTGTGAAGGACCGTTCCTATGGCACTCGGCAGGGGAGTATGGAGCCAGAGGGAATTGAAGTAATTTATGAGAACTACTCCCGAGAAAACCAGTGTTACTGCTATCCATTTTTGCATCGCATGCATGATACCAAATCACGCTATACTCGACTGATGTTCATCCCTACTAAGGAGCAAGCAGAACAGATTGCGAAGGAGTTCGGTACGCCAACGTTCGTGACCGATCAGGGCGCGCTCATCGCGCAGGTTGAGAAGATGCACGCCGCTTTCGGAAGAGAGGCTCGGATCTTTTTTGCTATAAAGGCGAACTTCAATCCCCATATAGTGAAAGCGCTCAGGGATGCTGGCGTGTACGGAATAGATGCCGTGTCTCCGGGCGAGATACAACTCGCGCTCGAGCTCGGCTTCCCGCCGGAGCGCATTATCTACACTCCGAGCAACCCGTCAACTGAAGAACTCCGATTCGCAGGCGAACAGGAAGTGCTTCAGAACCTCGGCTCCTTGTCCGAGATACAACGATACGCAGAGTTCTTCCCTAACAGCAGGGTATCTGTCCGTATTTGTCCTGAAGTTGGCGCAGGGGAGTTCGAAGCCGTAACAACAGGTACATCAGAAAGCAAGTTCGGCATTCCCTTAAGTGAGGTTGGGGAGGCAAAGCGAATCGCTGAAGAGAAGGGCGTTTCCATAGTCGGCGTCCACTGCCACATTGGCTCCGGCTTCTATGAAGCATCTGCTTTCAAGAAAGCCACCGAGTCTGTATGCGCGGTTGCTGAAACATTCCCTAATGCCGAATTCATAGATCTTGGTGGAGGCTTTGGTGTATCGTATCGGCCCGATCAGGCTGAGGTCGATCTCAACGCTCTTGCAGCCGCATCTCATGAAGCGCTTACGGCATTCAAGGAAAAAACAGGGCGTACGCTTGAGCTTCGCCTTGAGCCCGGAAAATATCTGGTTTCCGGTTCAACTGCCCTCATTTCCCGCATCACTACCATCAAGGAGAAGGGCGGACGTACCTTCGTCGGCCTTGATACCGGCTTCAACCACCTCATTCGCCCCGCAATGTACGGCGCCTATCATCACGTGGTGAATATTTCAAAGTCGAAAGGGAAGCTCCAGCGGGTAGTTATTGCTGGAAATCTGTGCGAGACTGGAGATGTGGTGAACCGGGATATTGAGCTTCATGACCCTGAGGAGGGGGATCTGATTGCCATTCTTTCAGCTGGGGGATATGGAAGCTCCATGAGTTCGAACTACAACCTCAGAGGACTCGCCGCCGAGGTCCTCATTTTAGGCAAGACTCTCACTCTTACCAGAAAGCGCCAGGAATATAGCGATATCATGGGTCTTTTTAAGCCCTGGAAAGAGGCGTAAGTGGAAGCTCAGCCGTTCATGAAAGATTCATCCCTTACTTCATACGATTACACACGAGGATAGCCGCTGGCATCCTAGAAACTAACTAACGACTGACTATGAAAAAGTATCTTCTTGGAACGCTCGCCCTGGCGGCACTTGTCGCTTCCCCTGCCGCTTCATACGCGGCGATGTACGCGTACGTGAACCAGGACGGGGAAGTGCGCACCGTTGAGGCCGCAGACCCCAATACCGCAATCGCGACCGCACCTGCGATCGATGAGCATAGCGGCGTGCTTTTGCTCGACAGTTCCGCTGACCAGGAGGTTGTCGGTGACAACGTCGGAGGCGTGTAATTCCAAACCACTACAGCAAAGTACGCCCGCCATACGCGGGCGTACTTTGTACATTTATACTGCTCAGCTTTTCTTTGAAACCAGGTATGCGTATACTTTTCCGCATGCAAACACAATCAATTCAGCAAACTCATCTGTACGCGCTCCTCATTGGAGCCGCGCTCTTGCTTGGAAGCTTCATGCCGCTCACTGCGGCTGCGGCAAGCAAGAAAACAACCTGCTCGCTCGAAGTAACGACTGAGGCCGGGGATGCGAAGATAACCCGAGACGGGGACGTCATAGTCCTCAAGGGCGAGGAACTCACGATCGAGTGGTCCGGCAAGAACGCCAAGGAGGCCGAGCTTGATGGCGAGGAAGTCGACGTGTCCGACAGCGACGAATTTTCTCCCGAGGAGACCAGCACTTACGAATTCGTATTCAAGAACGGGAGCCGCAAGGCGACCTGCGAAGTGACCGTGCACGTGGTTGAAGCCGAGATAGAGACCACTTCCGCCGACAAGGGCAAGCCCACGATCAAGGGCGAGGCTGACGGCCTCAGGAAGGTGAATGTCGGCGTATATACGGATAGCGGAAAGAAGGTCTTCGAGAAGAAGAACATCTCCGTGAAGCGCGGCAACTGGTCCGTGAAGTCGACCAAGACCCTAAAGGATGGCGAGTACGAGATTCGACTTAGCGGGGAAAGCAAAAAATACGACTTGAACGAGATCATGACCGGCGAGCTCACGATCGGCGAGGAAGACTCTGACGACGATGAGAGCAATTCGGATGGCATCATCTCCGCAAGCACGCTCCCTCTTCTCGTGGGGGGAACCATTCGCGAAGGAGAAACGAAACCCGTTTCCTATCTTCAGCTTCGCAACACCGGCAAAGAGGCCGTACGAGTTACCGGATTCGACGTGAAGCAGAACGGCTCTGCCAACGCAAATGCCATTACCAGTCTTTCGACTGTGGACGACAAGGGAGGCTCCCGCGGAACTTCGTCCGCAAACCCTTTCAAGAACGGAATTGGCTTTGCTCCTACGAACGCAGTCATAGAACCAGGTGCACTCAAGCTCTTCACCATTAAGGCGACGCTTGGTACAAGCGCATCGATTGGAACCAACCTGAAGCTTGATGTGACTGGGATAAGGACCAATGGTTCGGAGAAAGCAATATACCCGCTTCGGGGTACGACCTGGACTATAGGGAGCTAAAATGAGGAGCTTAACAAACAGTCCCGCAAGGGGCTGTTTGTTTTGCTTAGGCCCAGACTTCTACTTGACGAATTTCGGATGTAAGATACCGTGCTGAAGGGTTAGGTTTGGAGGGGAAATCCGAATGGACACCGAAAACAAGAGCGATAAGGGGGAGCTTCCCCTGTCCACCCAGCAGGGCATGTGCAACTGCCCCTTAAGCGTTACGCGGGCAGCTCGCAAGCTCGACATTTCCTGTCAGCAGATCTTCGAACAAGCGTACATGACCGCCGGGCATCACCAATCCCTTGCGCGAGCGATTTTCGTATTCTTCTGCACGTTGCCGAAGCGAAACTCCGCTCCTGCTACCGTGGAAAAGTACTGCAAGGTGGCGATGCGGAGGACGATGGAGATTGACCGAGCCGAGATTCCCGAAAAGGGCTTTTGTCTCGGCTGCATGGGAGACGAAAGGGTCAGAACTGGCCTTACGCTCCCGTTCGGCATGGCTTATCCTGAGGTCGCCGATGCCTTTGGGGTTGAAATCGACCTGAAAGGCTTTGGGTGGCTGAAGGAGCTCTGAAGAACTAGGCCTAGGTATTGTGCGCAAACGCCCCGGTTTCGTCCCGGGGCGTTTTTGCTTATTAAAGACCACTCTGAGTGGTCTTTAATTCTGATCTGGATACCAATTCGCAAGTACGACACTGATATCCGGATTTCCGGTATTCACAAGCTCTTTGAAACGGTCCACGTCTGAAAGACCGTTCTGGCCGCGGTAATGGTATGGATAGACGGTACGAGGTGCAAAGGCAAGTACAGCATCGGCCGCTTCATCAACATCCATAGTGAAGGGAAGATTCATCGGAACAAACGCAATGTCTATATCCGTAAGTGCGCGCATCTCAGGGATGCCTGCCGTGTCTCCGGCAATGTAGATACGGAAGCCGTCGCGTTCAAGCACGTATCCGTTCCCACGCCCTTTAGGGTGCCGGGAGTCAGGAGACTCAGGGAGGTTGTACATGGGAATTGCGCTGATCGTTATTCCATTTTCAGTGCGCGACTCTCCATTTTGCATAACCACAGAGCGCGCGGCCAGTTCTTCTGGAAGTTCGTCCCTTACGGCCTGGGGGATAATGAGGACAGCGTCGCCAATAACGGCGCTTAACGTTTCTGGACTAAGGTGATCGCCATGAATATCAGTCACAAGTACGATGTCGGCCGCTGGCTGATCCGCGAAGGCTCCTATTCCTCCTGTCGGGTCGGTATATATGACCATGTCTCCCCAGCGGAGCACTGCAGTTGCGTGCTCGATGGGAATTACTTGCACCGGCGTGCTTTCTGCTGTCCCTGGCGTTCTGGTTGTATCCATATCATTCATCTTAATGAGATATACGATGCCCACAATTACTAGCACGAATGCGATAATAGAAAGAATTGTTTTCATATTAGTTAGGTTTTCATATTAGGAAGTATAGACCTTGGGAAGCTTAAGTTTGGGTTAATTCCCTAATCTCGGCTACGCGGGAACAGCAGGGAAGTGGTTCGCGCGGTTTTGCAGCAATTCAATAAGTGGGCCACATTTCATCTCGGCTAAAATTCCAGATCGTGCTAGGGAAGTAATCAATTATCTAAATGCGGATATATCCAGAGGAATGAATGGAAAGAGGTTAGGCTATATGCCCAGAGAATAAGCGTGCAGAGCAGGGCTCTGCAATTCACAGTCTTACTTTAAAGTACAACGCGAAACAGATATTGTGCGAAGTACAAATATTCAGGCAGGCACCAGGCTTTAAATGGTTAGAGTCCCCTACTGATACTGAAAAGTTTGCCGTTTCTGTCTGGTCTCCACATGCGCCTCCATTCCCCTCTATAGAGGGTTCTTTTTATATATATGAGACGCTTTCTTTGTAGGAGGGAATAGTGTTCGGGAGGCCGGGAGGGAGCAGGTAGTAAAGAGCCTGCCTAGTTTAGGGGTATCCAGAGCCGACTTCCCTGCCCTTCAGAAGGGATTTTGGTTTTAGTTTATCCAAAGACCACTCCAATTACCGTCTTTGTAAAGGACTCCTCTGAAAACGTCCCCTCGTGTATCTACTGATACTGCCACATCATAATCCTCCGTTATGTCTATAGTTCTGCAGAAATTCTGGAGTTCTCGAAGAACATTATCAGGATCTAAATATTCAACCTGTGCGTCAAACTCGTACACAAGCTCCCCTATCTCATGCTTCTTGAATGTGACATGGATATCGGTCATGGAAGTATCTTTATTATCATAAGGCAAGAATCTGCTTCGTTCTCCGTGAGCTCTTTCTCCATCATTAAAATCTTTACCTGACTATCATCAGCGTATATTGGACCTTTAAAAGCATCTAATATGAGTTTGGCTTTGTTATCTAAATCTACGCTCGCGTATTTCTTCTGACTCTGTACACCCATAACAATTGCCACTTGTACCTCTTGATCTGTAGGAAACCCCCCTATCCCCTCGACTTCCGTTGCCAGTTTTTCTCTGAGAGCTTGCTCAAAGTCAGAGCTGATTTTTCGTTCCCAAACACCCGTGATATTCCCCTTTCCGTCGGTCTTAAAGTTTGGCTGCTTTGACGGAATAAACGAGCCCTCAACATGTATCAAGTCGGGCTCTAGATCCTTGACTAGTTCTTCAACCAGAGTCATTGAACTAGTCTTACTTTTTTAGGAAATACTTCTGGATGACTCTTGGATAGTCCTCTGTGTTTTTGAAATCAACAAACCTGCCGGTTCGGGCATCACGAAATACTATTCTTGTGTTAGATCCAACCTTGGTAGCGCTAAAGGTCACCTTATTAGCCATAAGGTTAGTATACTATCCCATCCTAAGGATTTTGTTAATTTCCACTTAGTGCAGGCTAGGGGCTTCATTTTCCCGCCTTCCCATCCCTCTTCCGGTGGCGATCCTTTTCTTTTACTGTCCTTTACTGAACTTCTGCTTCTGTTCCCACTTCACTGTCTAAATGAGTCTCCCCAGAACGATCATGATTCTCCTGATGCAGCGTCTCATGCATCTCCATATGACTCTTCGCCGCATGTCCAGCATGCTGCGCGAGCATATATCCTCCGATAAGGCCAATAACTAGTACGAAAATAATAGTGGGTAGGTTTTGGTTTTTCTCCATTACTAAATGCTAGCACGATGACAGAAGCCTGAAGAAATAATAGACACTCGTCGATAATAGTGTCTTTTATCCACTCTTGCTCTAGACCCCAAGTCATTTCCCCGGCCATACCATCAACTTGTATGGCTTCCCTATCTGCTACATCCGCACTCGATTCACTTATAACAATTGCCCATGAGACCGGAGCGTCCGATCTACACCTTGACCCAACGGAGTCAGGCATTCTCGTACGCATTCGTGTTGATGGGTATCTTCGTGCTCTCGATCCCCTTTCCAAGGAAATACACGAAGAACTTGTTGCACGCATCAAGGTGCTTGCCGGACTTCGCACCGATGAGCATTTCGTTCCTCAAGATGGTCGCTTCTACTATATAAGCAATAATGAGGATCGGATAGATATCCGCCTTTCCATAGCGCCAACCTATTACGGCGAGAATGCAGTCCTTCGCTTCCTTACCCCATCTCAATATGAACTCCCGGCCTTAGGATTCTCTGCAGCGCATGAGGCGCGTCTTCTTGATTTACTTTCACAATCGCACGGAATGCTCCTCGTCTCGGGACCGACCGGGAGCGGCAAAACGACCACTCTCTATTCCCTTCTCCGCATCATTGCCAAACAGCCACTTTCTCTCGTCACCATAGAAGATCCAATCGAGTACTCAATTGAAGAAGCCGTACAGATGCAGACGCGTAAAGGATTCTCTTTCGCTAACGGCCTAAGGAGTATCCTGCGTCAGGATCCCGACGTCATTATGGTCGGCGAGATACGTGACGAGGAGACTGCGGGATTGGCAACGAATGCCGCCTTAACCGGACATTTGGTGCTGTCCACGGTCCATGCAAACGATGCGCCCGGCGTTCTCCTCCGGCTTATGGACCTCAAAGTTGAGCCCTTTCTTATTGCTTCTACAGTCTCCCTTATCGTTGCGCAGAGGCTTGTGAGAAAAGTGTGTGTAACCTGCGCAATCGAGGAAATCATTACCCAAGCTGAGCATGATCGGCTTTCGACAATATTTGGAGTGGGCGTTCCTGAATACCTGATGCGGGGAACAGGGTGTAACGCGTGTAACGGGAGCGGCTATCGTGGCCGCCTTGGCGTATACGAGATGTTAGAGATAAACCAGGAAATGCAACGGGCAATTCTTGCAAAAGCGAGTACAAAGGACCTCCGTGCTCTTGCTCATACAACGGGCCCCTCTCCCCTACTTGCCGATGGTCTTTCCAAGATTGCTTCTGGACTAACGACCGTTGAAGAAGTGTTGAGAATCAAATATGAATAAACTTTGGAGAAAGAGGGAGCCGCACATGCGGCTTGTAGACCGCATCCATTTGTACAGCCGCCTTTCTCTTTATCTTCGCTCCGGTATTCCAATTCGCGAGACTCTCAGTCTTATACGCGGCTCAGCAAAGAAGAACGATGTGCGCATATTGGAGCGCGTAGAAGAAGTGGTATTGCACGGAACATCGCTTGAGCGCGCGCTCGGTGCATTCCCCAAGGCTTTCCCGTCCTTTGAGACTCATCTCATCGGAATCGGAGAGCGCAGTGGTTCTCTTCCGCAGAATCTCGCGTATCTTGCTTCCCTACTCGTACGGAAAAGAATGCTTGTTCGTAAGCTGAGAAGTGCTCTTACCTATCCCTTCCTGATCGTACTCAGCACGCTAGCTGTAACATTGTTTCTTTTCCTTTACACCTTTCCAAAAATATTACCCATATTCCAAGGTCTGAATACTCCCCTTCCCTTTACCACACGCGTGCTCATTGCTGCATCAAGCTTGGTTACTGAACATGGGACGTTACTCTTTCTTTCAGTCTGCACTCTGTCTGTTTTTATCTTCTGGGTACTTCGTCTTCCGAAAACCGCACATCACATTGAACTGCTGGTTCTGCGTGTTCCAATTATTAAGTCACTTATTCGGGACTATAACCTCTGCCTCATTTCGCGAACTCTTTCCACTCTTCTCTCAAGCGGAATATCGCTTGTAGCGACACTTGAGCATGTTGGAAGCGGCATCAGGAGTGTTGGGTATCAGGAAGCTTTAAAGGAGGTAGGCCATAGAGTGAATGAGGGTCAGCGGTTATCAGTTGCGTTCGGAGCTCACCCAGCTCTTTTTCCACACGCGTTCATTGAACTCGTTGCCGCCGGAGAATCGACAGGCATGCTGAGCGCAAGTCTTGCCACGAACGCCGAAGCTTTTGAGGAGGAGTTGGACGAGAGTGCGCGCGTTCTCACTTCACTTATCGAACCCGGACTTATGATCTTAATGGGATTCCTGGTTGGATTCATCGCTATAGCGATCATCACTCCCATATACAGCATCACTCAGAATATATCCTTCCGCTGATATGAACCGTGCTTTCACCCTTATTGAGCTTTTGTTGGTCATATCCCTCATGACAATCATCGGCAGCCTGTCTGCACTCGCAGGAAGCGATACTTACCAGCGGGCTCTGGCTGCAGGAGATGTGGAGCGAATCGTTGGGGCTTTGTATAGAGCACGGGCGATGTCTCAAGGAAATGTCTGTAGAATTCCGCCTTGTGCGGAACCGAAATCCCAGGGAGTACACATTGAGCAGGAGTTGGTCTCGTTATTTGAGGGCAGCGAGTACGAGGAAGACCGTGTAACTGAATCGTATCCCTTGAGCGCGAGGGTTGTGGTTACACCAACAAATATCTCCTTTCTCCCGCGTAAAGGAGCTCCTATTGCCGACTCAATCGTTACCATACGGGACGCGTTCGGAAGAGAACGTCTTATTACGGTAACCGAAGCTGGCGTGATTTCTTTTGACTAAGAGGTATCCACCTTGCTCCCCCTCCCCTGTTCCGGCATACTCGTACGTACATGTATGACCTCTTGATCATCGGCGGCGGTCCTGCGGGCGTCGCTGCGGGCGTGTACGCGGCTAGGAAGCAGTTGAAGACTGCTCTTGTGACTGAAGAGATCGGCGGACAAAGCACCGTCTCCGAAGGCATTGAGAACTGGATAGGCACTCCCCTTATTCCAGGAGCGGACCTTGCTAAGTCCTTCAAAACGCATCTGGACGCGGTTAGGGGCGAGTTTGTGGGAGTAATTGAAGGAGAGCGAATTGAGACTTTAACTAAGAACGGCAAGACATTCACTGCAATAACCAAAAGCGGGAAGTCCTTCGAAACAAGATCCGTACTCATTGCCTCAGGAGCTGCACGAAAGCGGCTGGAAGTTCCGGGAGCCGACACCTTTGAGCACAAAGGGGTGACGTACTGCGCGTCCTGCGACGGTCCCCTATTCAGTGGGCAGGATGTCGCAGTTGTTGGTGGAGGAAACGCGGGCTTTGAGACTGCACTCCAGCTTCTTGCGTATTGCGGCACTGTAACGCTCATTCATCGGCGAGATGACTTCAAGGCCGACGCAGTGACGGTTGAGAAGGCGCGACAGCATCCCAACATGCGCATCCTTACGAAAACCATACCAGTGCGCGTCGAGGGTGAGAAGTTCGTCACCGGTCTCGCGGTCAAGAACGTTGATACTTCAGAGGAAACTATCCTTCCCGTTACCGGGGTTTTCGTAGAGATAGGTGTCATGCCTAATACGGAATTTGCACGAGACTTGGTGAAAGTTGATGCAGTCGGACACATCATAACGAACCCACGCGATCAGAAGACGAGCGTCGAGGGAGTCTGGGCTGCGGGAGACGCAACCGATGAGCTTTATCATCAGAACAACATCGCTGCGGGAGACGCGGTGAAGGCGCTTGAGGATATTTATCTCTGGCTGAAGACGCAATAAGAAAAGGCCCCGCGTAAGCGGGGCCTTTTCTATTATGGAGTTATGTAACGCGGGCTATGCAGCCGCCTCGTTCTCACCACCCTCCTCATTACCATTCTCCTCCGGCGTTGCTGCCGCAGTGTCCTGGTCGTCACCTGCAGGCGCGCCTGCGTTGGTGTCCATGTTCTGGTCCTGGTTCTGATTTTCGTCCATCATATTGCTGTTTGAGGCCTCTTCTTCCGGTAGCCCAGAAAAAGAAAGGCCATCCATGAATTGGCTGGCAATGATTCGACCTGTGCGTCCAGTATACATGAGCTCTATGTAAATGTCATGAACTAACTATACGCCCGATCCATCATGTCCCAGATGTCCCCGGCGACGTTGCGGGGCTTCCCTTCAAACGGAAGGTGGTGGTTGTCAAAGAACGGCATGGAGTTGCATTCAAGAATGCCGCAGCGCTCCTGCTCGTGCCAGGGACGGGAAAGATCCTCGACAATGAAGTCGATACCAACTATGGGGGCCTTGAGGAATTTGGCCACTTCTTCGAACATCTGCACGTTCTCTGGATGAACGTTGTCCGTCTCGTCCGTCGTCGTTCCTCCGAGAGACCAGTTCACCTTCTGGTGGAAGGTGACCCGAACGCCATTCTCGGGAATACTGTCAGGTTCGTATCCCTGCCAGGCAAGCTCTTTGAGGGCATCGTCATTCAGTTTGATCTGCGAGAAGTACGGGCCGCTCCGGTCAGGATGCTTGTTCTCTTCCTCTACGAGTTCTCGAATAGTATGCACCCCGTCCCCGACTATCGAAGGCGGATCGCGTCTCAGGGCTGCGCTGTATTTCCCATCAACCACCGTTATACGATATACCGGTCCTTTAAGTTCTTCCTCGATGAGAGCAAGCGGCGCTACCTCCTTTGCGATACGAAAAGCTCGTATCAGTTCTTCCCTGTCATTGATATGGAGGATGGTATGGCGCGAAGCGGAGCCTGAGTGCGGTTTTATGATCACCGGAGGGACGAGTCTTTCGTATATGCGCTGTGCTCCCCGTTCAGTGAACGCTCCAGCTCCTTCGGCCGTAGGAAAGCCGGCCTTCTTGAGCTTCTTCTTCAGCTCTGTTTTGTTATCCATCCACCAGACCCGGTCGATGCCCGAGGGAGGCTGCGGAATTCCCTCAAACGCAAGCTGCTTGCCGCTTCTTAAGCGGGCATAGAAGAGGTTTCTGGGAAGGTTGAAGAGCCGGAACTCCCACATGTCGATGCCTCGCGCATCCGCTTCTTCCCAGAGGACTTTAGCCAGAAGGAGAGTTTCGTCGTCGGGACGCTCCTGTTTTCTGGCAAGCCCGAATCTGACAAGCAAGCGAACTATCCATGGAGTGACGTGGCTTTCAAGTGAATGGAAAGCCTTCGAAAGAACCCGCATAAGTGGGCCTGGAGAGAAGACCGGCCGGAGGGTGTCGTCGAGCGCGACCGTGATGTACGTCACCCGGTGCGGAATAGCGTCGCCTCCGCAATGGATACAGGTGGCGGCGCTCATGATACAGACATCATATCGCGAAGACGGTATTCGTTCACGATATTATGCGCAAGACGCGTAGGTTCCGGCAGCCGGTGCTTGATCACGCATCTCTTTACAACCTCCACCGCTTCTTCAAGCGTTATGAGATGCCCCGGGGATACGAACACCGGCTTCACACCCCTCTTGGTGCGAAGCGCCATGCCGAGAACTTCTCCGGTTTTAAGGTCTACCAAGGGAGAGGTGGAACCGGGCTCGTCCCCGGGTTCGTCGTATGCGCCGGTGAGCACGGACTTCGCGCACCCTATCGTGGGCAGGTTAAGTACAAGGCCCAGGTGGCTTGCGATGCCGAGCCTTCGGGGATGCGCGATGCCGACTCCGTCCGCGATAAGGAGGTCTGGCTTGGTATTGAGTTTCTCCCACGCAGCAAGAAGCATGGGTATCTCCCTGAAGGAAAGGAGTCCGGGCACGTATGGAAATGGAATGATCCCCTTCTCTACTGAGTGATCTAGAAGTGCAAGTTCCGGATACGCCATAGTTACGAACCCCGCATACCCTTCCTTCGCAAAGCGATTCATTGATACGTCTGCCCCAGCAATGACTTTGGGTTCGCGCTCGAGCGGTACTAATTGAACCTCTTCCCTGAGCTTCTTCTGGAGCTCGACCGCCTCACGGGGCTTAAGGTTCCATACGTGCGTTTCCATTGGCGGAAAGGGTGGGATTCGAACCCACGGTACCTTGCGGCACGCCGGTTTTCGAAACCGGTGCTTTCGACCACTCAGCCACCTTTCCTGAACCCGCGTATCCTAGCATTTTTGGGGCGGGAAATGTAGGATGTGCAGACAAAGGCCCCATCGTCTAACGGCTAGGACGCCCGCCTTTCACGCAGGAAATCGGGGTTCGATTCCCCGTGGGGTCACAGACTTGATAACTTTTAATAGTATTGTATTGTTTGCCGCAGAGCCTTTACTCAAGGCATACTCGCAGGAGGAAGTATGAGCGTAGCAGAGCGCCTGGGACCTGAACTCCAGGCTGGACTCGAATCGTTCTTGGCGGAACTGCGCCAAGACGAAGCGATTGCCGAATGGCTTGAAAAGCCTGCATTCAAGGAGATGTACGAGAAGTACGAGAATAGCGTTCGCACTGCCCTCAAGGCGGCAGTGGTCGAAAATGCCGAGCTCGAAGCGAGGAATCCTTTCGAAGACGTCTATTCGCGTCGGATAAGGGACGGGATGCTCGAGAATTCGCTGCGAAGCGTTTTGATCTCCTGCAAGGAGCTCATGCGGACTGCTGGCGAGACCATGACAACCAGCTTCGCACGTTTCCTGACCGGAGCAGGCCTCAACTAAGCAGCAGTCCGTTCACCGCCCCAGACATTTGTCTGGGGCTTATGCGCTTAATAGCCATTAGTACTGTTTTGCGAAAAGATAGCTGGCGTACGCGAGCGCCTTCTTGAATATGCTCCGCTTATTCCACTTCTCGATAGTCAGCTCTTGGGAAAATTCAAGATCTCTCATGAAAACAGCCTCAAGTTCAGCGGCAAATTCAGGATCTGCGATGCCGAGCACGTTTTCGTCATTGAGAACGCGCGAGCGGCTATCTATGTTTGCCGACCCAACGAGCGACCAGGCTCCGTCTGCAGTGAGCGTTTTTGAATGAACGTATTCGTTGTATTCATAGAGCTTTACGCCTGCCTTTATGAGGTCATCGTAATGGATCTGTTGCGCCGTAAGCACGGGCTGCCAGATATTCCCCTTGGGGACCAAAATGCGCACGTCGACGCCTGCGCGAGCGCGGTCCTGAAGCGCAAGCAGAGTCTGTTCATCAGGCAGAAAATAGGGGTTCGTTATATAGAGCTTTTCCTGGCTTCCAAGTATTGAGAGCAGGAGCGTAGCCCGGACCGTTTGCGAAGATTCAGACGGTGAGCTTATGAAGTGTATGAACGTAGCATCAACTGCTGCCTGCTGAAGCTCGGGATAGAAACGTTCGCCGACAAGCACCTCTCCTGTAGTCTCGGTCCAAATGTCAGCAAAGGCGTTCTGTACGCTCCTTGCAACCGGGCCGTGGACCTCGATCATGACCTCCCTCCATTCTTTCTCGCTTTTCCCATTCCCGAGCCAGACGTCGTCTACCGCCGCTCCTCCAACGTAGGCAGTCTTGCCGTCTATAACGATGGCGCGACGATGAGTGCGTTTGTGGTACTCAAGAATTTTCGACAGCCCGATCGGCTTGTACTCCTCTACCCTGCCGCCAGCATCCTCAAGCTCCTGGGTTCTGTCCTTAGGGGGACTGCCGGCAAACCCATCTACAAGCACACGCACCTCAACGCCGCGCTTTGCGGCAGCTATGAGGGCATCGTAAATCTGATCGCTCATAACGCCGTCCGACCAGATATAGGTGGTGAAGTTTACCGAGGATTCGGCCTGATTGATCTGGTCGATCATGGCAGGAATGAACTCGCTGCCATTATTAAGAATCACAGGCTTCGGCCCCTGTATGATTTCAGTATTCGTAAGCCCAGCAAGCATCTGGAGAAAAGCGGGCGAGGCTACGCTGATTGGCTCCGTCGTATGGAGCTCCTGCATGTCGGCTTCTGAAGGCGCCAGCAGCGTCACTACGGCAATCAATATAGCTAGGGCGGCGATGACTATGCTTGCTAGTTTCAGCTTCGGATATGCGTCAACCGTCTTCAGCAGTTTCCGTATATTCCAGGACGTCCTTCTTGTCATAGAAGCATCTGACACCTCCGGCTCATCCGTGTCAACAGGCTCATCTAATGGATTCTTCACATATGCCCGCCTATAGTCCGGAGGTTCGTAATAAACAATAGATTATGGCAACCATCGTAAATAATCCTGGTGACGGGACTGGCAACGGAGGCGGCTGGATTATTGCCGTCGTGGTCATTGTGATCCTCCTTCTTCTTGCCTTCTTCGCCTTTGGGAATAACGACGCAGATAACATCCGTGATGCTGCACAGAATGTTCCCCAGCAGGGAGACAACACGCCCGATAATGTCCCCCCTACGGTGAACAACACCTTTAACAGCACCACCACCATCAACTCGACGACCACTCCTCAGTAAGCGATTGGATATGTGGCAACAAGGAGCGCCTCCTCTGGAGGCGCTCCTTACGTAGGTCACATATTTACCGAGTAAAGATAGTCACGTCTCGCAAGTAATACGTAGTCTCATTCTCAGCCTGTTCACAAATAAGGCGCGCGAGGTCTTTGGGATCAATTGCCTTCGGATTCGGGCCGTGGCTAGCAATATCCTTCGGGTAGAGATTGGTTATAGGATACTGCTTGTCGTCCAGTTCCTCCTGAAGTGACTGAAAGAAGTGTCTTTGCGCTGCTTTAGCTGCTCCATAGGCAGAATGGTTCTTCTCTGGGTTCAGAGCATTTGCAGAGATAACGTTGATGATGCACGCCTTAGAAATATGCCGCAGGAGTGCGCGAGTCATATACACTGACGAGAAGTAGCAGCTGTCCATAAGCTTCTCGTAGGATCCAGGGTTGCTATCACGTAACGCGGCCTTTTCATAGCCTCCCGCATTGTTGAGTAAGCATATTTCCGCATCCGGATACTTTTGGGATATATCCTCCCAAAAGGATTCGCATTCTTGTGAGTTACTGGCATCAAACCGGGCGTACGTAACTTCCGAGCCAAATTCGGCAGGACGTTCAGATCGCCCAGTACCTACCACGTGCCAGCCGTTTGCTGCGAACTCCTCAACAAGCACCCGACCGAGGCCCCCGCTGGCCCCTGTTATGACAACGATTTTCATATCCTTTAATACTACTCTACGTCTGACATTAAGGAATTAGCTCATCGAGTAGCGGTGTTTTTCAACAAAGTGTACTCTGCAGGTAGAGCGGCTCATGCCGTTCGCTCTCTACAACCCATGAGCGTATGAGGAGGACTCAATGCTCGACACCCTCAAAAAGGCTACTCCTGAGACGCTCGACGCAATCCAGGAAGAGCTCCGCATCCGCCATACGAACGAGCTGTTTCTGCTTTTTCCGATGGGCAGCCAGTTCGATCACCTGATCTATCAGGACCTCTCGAAGCTCGGCGTGTACTGTCTGGTCGCGGACCCGGCGTCGGTGACGGTGGAAGACGTCATCAAGATTCGGCCGACCGGGATCATCATCTCGGGCGGTCCTGCATCCATGGTGAATGAACCTCCGTCTTTCGATTACCGCATCTTCGACTACAACGGCTCCCCTACCCTCGGCATCTGCCTTGGTTTTCAGATGTGGGCCGAGCACGTCGGATTCGAGGTGATCGAGGGCGAAAGCAAGGAGTTCGGCACGCACGACCTCTACGTGACCAACAACAGCGGCTTGCTGGAAGGCTTTCCGTTGAACGCCAGCACCCCCGTTCTGCAAAGCCACGGCGATCAGGTCGCGCTCAGCGACAAGATGACGCTTCTCGGCTCTACGACCTGGGGCGGGACGACTGCAGCCGTTTCGGCCGCCTCGTTCGGACACCTGCACGGCGTTCAGTTCCATCCCGAAGTGACGGAGACGGAGCTCGGGATGAAGATCTTCGAGAACTTCTGCTTCGGCATCTGCGGGGCTCAGGACCGCTTTCCGGCGGACAATATTTCCAAGCGGAAGATCCAGGCTCTCTCGGAGCAAATCGGAGACAGGCGCGTTCTGCTCGCCCTCTCAGGCGGCAGTGACTCGTCGGTGGTGGCCTATCTCCTCAAGCATGCAACCAAGGGGCGCCATCAGCTCCGCGGCGTGTATATCAAGGGAATCGACCGTCCGGATGATGAAGCGTTTGTGCTGGAGTACTTCGGTAACCAGCCTTGGATCGAACTCGTGGTCGTCGACGCTACCGACGGCTTCCTCGAAGCACTTGCCGGCAAGATGACCATGAAGGAAAAGCGCATCGCCATGCGAAGCGTCTACAAGCCGATCCTCGAGGGGCAGGCCGCCGAATTCGCTGCTTCCTTCATCGCCCAAGGGACTCTCTACACCGACCTGTCGGAAAGCGGGCACGGCAAAGGGGGTGCCCGAAAGGCGCAAATCAAGCTGCATCACAACACCGGTCTCGACTTCAGCCTTCCCGAGATCACGCCACTCGACGACTGCGTAAAGGACGGCGGGCGGAGCATCGGTCGCGAGATCGGCGTTCCGGAAGAGCTCCTGATCCGGCATCCCTTCCCCGGGCCCGGCCAGGTAGTTCGCGTTGACGGCGAGGTAACGGCCGATCGGCTCGCCATGGTCCGTCAGTGCGACGGCATCTGGATCGAGGAGCTCCGCCGCGCCGGCTTCTATGAGCTGGTTTGGCAAGCGGGCGCAACTGTTCTCTCTTCGGTGCACACCTGCACCAAGGGTGATGACGCAAGCTTCGGTCCTATCGTGATGTTGTGGGCCGTAAACAGCGTCAACGGCTTCACGGCGCGCTGGGCGAGTCTTCCTGAGGACTTCCTTGGACGGGTCTCGACCCGGATCACGAACGAGGTGCGCGGAGCGGGAGCGGTGGTCTACCGGATCTCCGACAAGCCTCCCACTACCATTGAGCTCGGGTGATGTTCTTGACCAGCCGGTCGCCTCGCAAGAGGCGGCCGGTTTTTCTAGTTTCTGGTGGTGGTATGTAGTGAAAGTGAAGTAAATATATTTTTCTCCCAACATTCAGTGCTCTCTATCTACAGCTTTTAGAGCCTAAAAATGTGGCCAGCGGACCGAGAATCAAAGTATATGAACACAACCCACAAAGGCTTCACCTTGATAGAAATATTAGTCGTTATGGGCATGATTACCATTCTCGCTTCAGTCGTACTGGTGGCGGTCAACCCGCTCCGCCAATTCGCGCAGGCGCGTAACTCCCAGCGCATCAGTAACGTCAACGCCATACTGAACGCCATTGGAAACCGTCTTGCAGAAAACCGAGGCGTGTTTACGAACAACGAAAGCTGCGCCGACATTCCAACAGACCCTACAACTATTGCCCGAGAGAGTTATAACCTGCGCCCTTGCCTCGTTCCCCTATACCTCTCCGAACTCCCTTTTGACCCTAAGGGTGGATCTAATACATGCACCACTTCCCTCTGCACAGGGCCGGGAGAAAATTACGATACCGGCTACACGATCTCCCAAGCCTCCTCAACCGGCCGCATAACTATCTGCGCTCCCGGAGCAGCCGAGCCTGCCATAGAAGGCAGTAAAGAGTACTGCCTTACCCGCTAAAGGCCATGCTATTCTTCCTTTATGAACGGCACCACTGAGGAAGCCGCCCTTAGAAACCGACGTGATACATGGCTCATCCCAGGAGCTATTATTCTCGCCGGCCTCATCCTTGCTATCGCCACCTATACCATCAGGAGCAAGGAGCTTACCCTTCCCCCTGAAGGAGACGTGTCCCTGGTGCGCCCGGTAAGTGAGACGGATCATATTATCGGGAATCCGGGTGCTCCGGTCGTCATAATTGAATATGCCGACATCGACTCAAACTATGCCAAGGACTTCCAGGCGACGATGTCCCAGCTCATGACTGAATACGCTGCCGGAGGACAGGTTGCATGGGCATACCGTCATCTCCCCCTTATCGATCAGCATCCAAACAGCAGGAGGCATGCGGAGGCTGCAGAGTGCGCTGCTTCCCTTGGCGCAAGCGATGCGTTCTGGAGGTTCATAGACGCGGCGCATGTCAGGGCTCCCGGAAGCCAGGAACTCTCTCCTCTGGACTACGACTTCATCATTGAGGGACTCGGCATACGCCCTGAAGCCTTCAACCAGTGCCTTGAAGCAGGCACCTTCGCAGGACGTGTCATGGAGGACTTCGAGAACGGCCTTAACGCGGGAGCAGGAGGTAGTCCCTTCTCAGTGGTGCTCATAAAAGGACATGCGCCGATTACCATAGACGGAGCAGTGCCGTATGAGGCGATGAAAAGAATCATTGAGGAGTCTATTGATAAGGCGGCGGGAGCTTGACAGAAGTAAGGCGAGTGGGAAACTAATAGATGTATAGCCTAACCACTACCTATCGACCTATGAACGAGAAAATGCCAGGAGATGAGCCGAAAAGGATTCTCTTCCCGGATCATGAGGGAGTTATTCATACGGCTTCAAGTGAGATGGAGGCTGGACAGATGCAGCACGACATCCGCGAGGACGCCGCCTAACAAAAAGGCCTGGTAAATCCAGGCCTTTTTGTTTTATGCAAACAACTTCAGCAGATCGTCGTACTCAGACTGCTCCCCTGCTCTCCATTTTCCTTTGATTAATTCATTGAGCACTTCTTTTAGCTCTATTTGAAAGCGTTCCCGTACGGCATCCGTAAGGGCGATGGGATGTTCTGTAATGCTTTCCTCACCGACCTGGACGATAAGGGCGCTCGTAGGGTTCTCGCCGTTCTCACGAAGAAGGTGGTCATAGAAGGCAAGCTGGCGTTCGTGCTCTTCTTTGCGTCCTGAAAGGGTCGAAGACGTCTTGAAGTCGACGATAGAGACTCCCCCGTTCTCCCTGAACACCGCATCAGCCTTTCCCTTAAGCTTGATCTCAATACCGTTCACGGTCTGCGGCGTTTCGTACACCTGCTCAACAGCTACGGCTTCCCGCGCAAGAAGAGGGCTTCCCAGATACGAATCCAGGCATTTGCGCGCATGCTTCCTGAGCGCCTCGAATGCATCATTTCTCGGAAGAAGGGAGCGTTCAATGGAGCGGTTGAGTTCGCTATGCGCGATCTTCAACCTTTCCTCCGCCGGCTTCCCTCTCGTACGCAGATATCCGGCAATGGCCGCATGTACTGCGTTCCCGATTGCAATCGCCCTATTCTCCGGCTCCCGAAGCCTCAGGACTCTTTTTGCAAAGAAGGTCGGAGGCGAAATGAGGTATTCGCTCATGGCCGAGGGAGAAAGGCCGTCGTTCTCAAGGTACGAAAGCGTCAGTTCCTGCACAAGCTTCGAAGCATCTGTGACCGTATGGAAAACAGGAAGTTCAGAGAGCTCGACTTTAACCGGAGACAATCCCGAAGGAAGAAGCGAGAGCGGCGCCTGCTCGCGACCGTCTGCGGTCTCGCAGGCATACGAAAGCGTGAGCATATCTTTTGCCCGCGTGAGGGCTACATAGAAGAGGCGGACGACTTCCTCGAACTCACGAGCAGAGGACAGAGGCGAGGGTATGAGGGATGAGCGTCCTCTGCCGTTCCACTCCCGTTCCGTAAGGGCGGTGACGAAGACGCGTTCGAACTCCATTCCCTTTGCTTTGTGGGCAGTGATCACCGTCACTTGCCCCTCTCGCTGGGTGAGGCTTGTGGCGATGCTTCCGGTACCGTGCTCACGTGCAAGCGTGAGGGCGTCCATCACTTCTCCGAAGGTTGCGTCCGGCTTCCTGCGCACCAAGTCCTCGATGTGCATGAGGAGCTGGCGCACGAGCGGTATATCCTCAAGCCTGTCTCCATGGGAGAGGAAGTACGCACGTGCGCCTGATGTCTTGAGGAGCTTTGAAAAGAACTCGAGCGGAGGGGCTCCTTGTGCTTCTTCCTGAAGTTCACGAATGATGCGGGAGATGTCGGGGAAGGTGGTTTCTAGAGCTTCAGAGAGCTCATGATCACGGAAGCGCCTTAGGAAGGCAGCTCGCTCTGGAAAAGGTGCCTCCCACCACGGAGCCAGGAGTGCGTCCCTGAGGGATACAAGGTCGTTCCCGTCCCCCACTGCTTTCATGAGGGAGAGGAGGAATCTGACCAGGGGGCGTCCGGCAATGTCGACGTTCCCTGCCCTCAAGGTCGGTATGCCTCGCGCACGCAGATGGAGCGCAAAGAGGTCTGCGGTGGCGTTCTTGAGGGTGATGACGGCTATCTCATGCGGGGCTACTCCCTCCTTGATAGCCTCCTCAACCAAGTTTGCGACTGCCTCCCGCTCCTCAAGCGCGTCTCTGGCCTTGAAAAGGCCCATGCGTCCTCCCTTGCCCCTGAAGGCCTTAAGGGAGGCGTGCTCGGTGCCTACGGCCGTTGGAAGGTCCTTGAGGAGGATGTGGGAAAGATCGAGGATGTCCTGGTACGAGCGATAGTTGTCGGTAAGGGCGATGATCTTGGTGCGGGGATAGAGGTCGAGGAACTTCTGGAAGTGCGTGCTGTCTGCTCCTTGGAAGCCGAAAATGGCCTGCTTCTCGTCCCCTACGATAAAGAGGTTCGGGTGCTCGTCGAAGGCGAGGGCATCAAGAAGCGCGTGCTGAAGAGCGTTGGCGTCCTGGTGTTCGTCGGCGAGCACGTACTGGTATTCCTCCTGAAGGTCAGCGCGGAGCGCACTGTCGTTCTGAATACCATCAACTGCGATACGGAGCACGTCGGTATATCCGTAGAGGCCGCGGTCGCCTTTAAGCTTTCGGTATGCCTCGATAAGACGTATGGCTTCTTCTCCCTTTGCGAGACGCTCAAGCTGCTTTACGCCTTCAGGCTTCAGCTCTCCTTCCTTGTCTCCTCGTGCGTATCTTAAAGACGCGTCTGCCTGTATGCGCTTCGCTTCTTCGGTGAGCCAGGAACGATACGCCTCAAGTGTTATGCGTTCTCGCGTCATATGATCCTCGAGGGATTTGAGATCGGAGAGATAGTGGAACGGAGACTTGGCAGTGCGGAGGAGTTGAACTTCTTCGTTCTCAAGTACGTCGCGCCACAAAAGGACCTGCTCTACTTCCCCCATGAGACGGGAGCCGAGATATTCGGGAAAGGCTTCGGGATATCTTCGAAGTATCTCCTCTGCAAAGCCGTGGAAGGTGTGGATGTTTACCTTCCTTGCCGTCTCCTCCCCAATGAGCGTTGCCAGCCTCTTCCCTACCGTGCGGGCTGCGGATTCGGTGAATGTGAGTGCAAGGATGTTCCCTGGAGTGGCCTGGGTGATCTTGAGAATGTTTGCGATGCGGAGGGTGAGGATATGGGTCTTGCCTGTGCCTGGGCCTGCAATGACCATCACCGGCCCCTCGACGGTGTCTACGGCCTCCTTCTGGCGGGGGTTTAGTTTTGCGTATGCTGCGTCAAATTGTTCCTCGTTACTAGCCATTTGGTCCAGTGTACCTTAGCGATAAATTGATTGAGTGAATTTAGGATACATTTCCTTGTCTATTGACAATCTAAGAGGGTAATGGTAAAGATGTGTCTACTGTTCACCTGTGGGAGTTCGTTGAGATGTTGAGGTTCTTATCAGAATGGGTGGCTGCCGGAGCCGCGGGGTTCGCCGGGATGTGCGCTTTCGACCTGATCATCGGCCAGGACCCGTTCCGGAGTGACTATCTGATGGCGAAGATCATCTTGATCATTGTCGTCCCTCCGCTGATGCTGTGGTTCTTCTCGCGCATGAAGCGGAGGAGCCGCTGATTCAACCGCAAGGCCGCCCCGGCCAGGAAGGACCGCCACCGGTTCCCCTTCCCCCGGTGGCGGCCTTCTTCTTTATCTACTTAAGATTAAGCTTCGCGCGCGTAAGGGGTCCTAGGTATCCAGTGGCAGGAATAATGCCGTTTGCTATCTGGAACTGCCTGAGTGCGGCTTGGGTCATAGGTCCGAAGTATCCAGTGGGTGCGACAAAGAGGAAGCCTTTTGTAGCGAGAACTTTTTGAAGTTCGGTAACATCAGGTCCTTGGGCTCCGACTCCCCTGTCAAGTGTGAAGTTGTATGCAGTGTATGAAAGCGGAGCGCTCACTACGCGCGGCATTTCTGGACTAACGGGAGGTTTGGTTGAAGGCTTCTTCACCGTTTTCTTTTTCTTAACCTCCTTCTTTTTAACTTCCTTTTTTGTAACTTTCTTCTTTTTCTTGGATTTTCCTCCCCCGCCCCCTCCCCCACCTCCCCCGCCCGAGGAGACTATGGCGTTATCGTTGTATACGAAGGAGCAGGCAGACGTTTCTCCTGCGGCCAGGGCGACATCGGTGCAGCCTGAGGTAGAGAGTGTGTAGTCAGAAAGCGAGGAGACGGTGATGTCGTAGTAGCGGGCCGGGAGGATGGCGAGGTCGTTGGTACCGTCTCCTTCGAATGTCTGTGCCGATCCTCCATTCACACTAAATGTGACATCGCTCGTGGTAGCGGAGCGGCCGTTGTCGTTAACGATGCCGAGGGACACAGTGAGCGCGCTTGAAGTGGCTCCGTTCAGGGACGTGAGGGCGCTGTTCAGGTTCACACGCTTTCCGGTTGCGGTCGTTGTGGTAAGAGAAACGCTATTGTCTCCGGTGTTGAGAATAGTGTCTTTGATCTCAGAGACGGTGAGGGTTGGATTATACGCAAGAAGGCTTGCCGCGATACCAGACACGTGAGGAGCGGCCATGGAGGTGCCGCTACTGTATTCGTATGCATTTCCGAGAACGGTGCTATAGATGTATCGTCCAGGAGCGGCGACGTCGACGGTAGTAGTGCCGTAGTTGGAGAACGTGGATATGAAGTCGTTCTGACCGGTTGATGTCACATTAATGACATTCGGGAGGTCGAAGGCTGCTGGATAGAAGGGGTCTTCGTCGGTATTGGTGGTGTCGTTCCCTGCTGCGGCTATGAAGATGCCGCCTGCATCCCCGAAGCGGTCTATGGCGTCGTACATGGCGGTTGAGGAAGCGTAGCTGCCGAAGCTTGCGTTTATGACGTTTGCACCGTTCTCCCGGGCGAAGTCTATGGCTCTCACAATGGATGCGCTTGAGAGCACGGTCTCGCCGTCGCTCTCGAAGTCAGTCCTGAGGGCCATGAGCTTGGCTTCGGGTGCGACGCCTATGATCCCCTGCCCGTTGTTGATCTCTGCTGCGATGATGCCGGCTACGTGCGTGCCGTGCATGTGGGTTGGCGCGGGGTCGTTGTCGTCTCTATAAAAGTCGTAGCCGTGTATGCAGTTGTTCATCGCTACACCGTTCTCGTTCTTACAGTTTCCGCCGTCCCACATATTGTCGGCAAGGTCGGGGTGGGTATAGTCGATGCCGGTATCAATGACTGCAACGAGTGCGCCGGCTCCCCGGGAGAGTTCCCATGCTTCAGGGGGCATCAATGTCGGC
>Ga0196977_1000349_pt1 | contig 25756 bp, 13 predicted proteins | sample S3v_1013CmetaG_FD_148634 | JGI IMG/M metagenome (GOLD analysis project Ga0196977, IMG submission 148634) | Soil microbial communities from Anza Borrego desert, Southern California, United States - S3+v_10-13C | ecosystem: Environmental > Terrestrial > Soil > Desert | place: USA: California...
TGCGGTGCGCGGCGGCGGGGCGGGCGGGGCTGAGGTGTGCGAGGTAAACGCGCGAACGCGGGCGGTTCGATACAAGGTGGTGCGTCGGGGCGTGACGGTAGCACGGGCACTGCGGCGCGTCAACGCGTTTTCCCGGCGGCGGTGTGGCCCGCTGGAAAGACCCGGCGTGAAGAAGGCCGAGGGTCGCGCCAGACGTGGGTGGAGGCCGGCGCGCGCGGGCTGACAGCGGGCAGGCTTATATCGCAACGCGCCGCGCCCGTCAACACCATTCTGCGGGGCGCAACTCCGCCCAAAATGACGGCGGGGCCGCGCGACGGGCCTACCCGGCGCGCGCGGCCCCGCCAGCGCCCCGCCTCCGGCCGAAGGCGGGAGCGCTCGGGAGGTGCGCCCCCTCGCGCACCCCTTTCTTAATCCCCGACGTAAATGCCCATAGTCGTGAAGCCCCTTCGTGTTATATTCCGCGCGTTCCAGTCTTTGAAAATCAGGCAACGGGATGCGTAGCTCGCCTCAACCTCAAAGCTGAGTGATGGGCGTCGCCGTTGAGCACAGGAGACTCACGGCGGAACAGTTACGCACCCGCATTCTAATCGAAGTTTCGCTTAGGCGCAATGCATTTCTCTCAGGAGGCGACTCCTGATGGCGAGGGGGCCGCGTCTGAAGCCGAAACGACTTGCCCAAAAGCTGATTCAGCTTCGGGCAAAGATGGGCCTTTCCCAAAATGAGTTAATCAGGGAACTTGGCGCAGACCTCACCCAAGGCAGAATCTCAGAATATGAAACGGGCAGGGGAGAGCCGCCCCTGCCCGTGCTTTTAGCGTATGCCCGCCTCGCAGGGGTGTGCGTCGAGGTGCTGATAGACGACGCGCTCGACCTCCCCGACAAACTCCCGGCCAAGCCGCGCCACAGAGCCTGAAACGGCGAGGACGGCGAGGGGGAGAGTCCCGCCGCCCTCGCTCGCCGGGGGGCTTGCTTGTGGCGCTTCGGCGGCGCGTGTTAGCATCGCCCACGTTTCAAAGCGAGAAGGCGCGACGGTTCTCCCGAGGCCCGCGGGCGGCCAGCCCCGCGCACGCGTTCCCGCTCGTCCTTCGGAGGTCTTCGGCTCACACTTGCGCGCCACCCCCTTCCGCCGCCCGCGATGCCAAGCGTGGACGCTCGTCGCCTCTGCGGCGCTCATCCTCCTTTTCTCGGCCGCCGCCCGCGCGCAGCAGACCAACCCCGTAGACCGCAAGGTCACCAACCCCATCACCGACACGCCCTCGGTCAACCCGCTCTCGCAGGATCAGCCCCCCTTGCGGCCTCGGCGGCGCACCACGCGCCCGCCGCAGCAGCCGGGCGCGCAGACGCCGGCCGAGCAGCCGCTCGACGAGCTGGACGTGCGCGCCGAGCGCAGCGACGTGACCGGCCCCGAGGACGCGCGCGTCGTCGTCTACGAGGGGAACGTGGACGCGCGCGTCGGCATCTACCGCCTACAGGCCGACAAGGTGACGGTCTACGAGGCGAAGAACCTCGTCGTCGCCGAGGGCAACGTCGTCTTCGATCAGGGCGAGTTCCAGCGCATCACCGGCTCGCGCGCGCAGTGGGACTACCGGACCAAGACCGGCTCGTTCGAGAACTCCACCGGCTTCTCGAACCAGACCGACGACGGCACGGTCATCTACTTCACCGCCGACCGCGTCGAGAAGGTCTCGGGCACCAAGATCGTCGTCACCAACGGCGAGGTCACGGCCTGCGGCGACGACGAGGTGCCGAAGTGGAGCTTCAGGGCCGTGCGCGCCACCATCACGCTCAACGACCGCGTGCGCATCCGCCGGCCCAAGTTTTTAGTCAAGGGCGTGCCCGTCGGCTTCCTCCCCTACGCCTCGATCTCGCTCAAGCCGCGCGACCGCGCCTCCGGCTTTCTCACCCCGACCTTCTCCGGCTCGGGCAAGAAGGGCTTCCGGCTGCCGAACGGCTACTACCAGACTCTGGGCCGCTCGGCCGACATCACCTTCCGCAACGACATCTTCACGGGCCGGGGCCTCGGCTTCGGGGCCGACCTGCGCACCCGCGCCAACTCGCGCTCCTACCTCAACCTCGGCTTCTACGCCGTCAAGGATCGCATCTTCGGCGCGAAGGCCGACGACCAGAACCCGGATCAGGGCGGGTCGAGCTTCTACATCGACGGCGTGCATTACTTCCCCAACGGGTTCCTCGCCGCCGCCGACGTGAACATCACCTCGAACCTCGCCTTCCGGCAGGTCTTCTCCGACTCCATCCAGCAGGCCATCTCGCCCGAGGAGCGCTCGCAGGTCTTCGTCAACAAGAACTTCGGCGACTACTCCTTCAACTTCCTCGCGCGCACGCAGGTCACCTCCATCCCGACGGTGCGCGTCCGCACGCGCTCGCTGCCCAGCGTCTCCTTCGACAAGCGGCCGAGCCCGCTCGCCACGCTCGCCGAGAAGCTCCCGCTCTACTTCTCTCTGGAGACGAGCATGGAGGGCGTCAGCCGCAAGGAGACGGTCGAAGACCTCGCCACCTTCCTCGCCGAGGGGAACCAGAACCCGATCATCACGCCCTCGATCGTCCAGCGCCTCGACGTGCACCCGAAGTTCAGCGTGCCGTTCGACGTGTCGGGGTGGGGCATCACGGCCACGGCGCGCCTGCGCGGCACCTACTACTCGAACTCGCTCGAAGCGCCGACGCGCCTCGTGCTCTCGCGCGACGTGGTGCGCGGCTACGCCGAGTTCAACCTCGACGTGCGGCCGCCGGCCCTCGCGCGCAACTTCCGCCGCGAAGGCTCCTTCTGGTTCCGCCACGTCGTCGAGCCGTACCTGACCTACCGGCGCATCGGCGGCGTCTCGAACTTCCACCGCATCATCCGCTTCGACAGCCTCGACGCCATCGCCGACACCAACGAGATCGAGTACGGCGTCACCAACCGCTTCTTCTCGCGCCGCTCGACCGAGAGCGTCTCCGGCCGCGTGCAGGAGCGCGACGTGTTCGGCCGGCCCATCCTCGACCCCCGCGCCGAGCGCGAGGCCCGCCGGCGCGAGGAGGAGCGGCGGCGCGCGCAGGCGCAGGAGGACGAGGAGGAGGGCGTCCGGCCCTCGCCGCTCACCCAGCAGCCTTACGAGTTCCTCTCCATCACGCTGCGGCAGAAGTATTTCTTCGACCCGACCTTCGGCGGCGCGCTCGTCCCCGGCCGCCGCAACCAGTTCTACCCGCTCAACACCTTCTCCGGCTTCACCTACGGCGGCGTGCCGCGCCGCTTCTCGCCGCTCAACATCGAGGCCCGCCTGCGCCGCCCGCCGCGCGCCGACACCGAGCTGTTCGCCGACGTGCGCACCGACATCGACACGCTCGGCGAGGGCGGCGGCCTGCGCGACCTCGCCGTCAGCTTCGGCCTGCGGCGGCGGGCGGCGGTGCTGCGCGCCATCGAAGCCTTCCAGACCTTCTACTACACGCGCGCCGTCACGCTCGCGCCTTCCCTGCGCCAGTTCAGCGACCGCCGCGGCAACGAGCCGGGCACGCTGCAAGGCTCGCAGTGGAGTCCGTCGGTCTTCGTCGGCGACCGCGAGCGCGGGCTGTTCGGCGGCGCGAGCTTCTTCTTCGACTTCCAGAACCGGCCCGGTCAGGGCAGCTCCTCTCTGGTCAGCTCGGTCGTCACGCTCGGCTACACGTGGGACTGCTGCGCGGTGACGACGCAGAACTACACCTTCAACGTCGGGCTGCGTCAGGAGAACCGCGTCGTCTTCAGCTTCCGCCTCAACGGCATCGGCACCTTCGGCACCGAGCAGATCGGCCAGCACTTGAGGTGATTGCGGCTCGCGGCTCGGAAGAGGTTGAGTAAGCGACTCGCCGAACCGAACGCTCGCCGCTCCTTAACCCCCAATCCGCAACCCCCAGTCCGCAATGTGTTAAACTGCAAGCAACCTCGGAGCGCCTTCGGGCGTCGAAAAGCGGGCGTTTTCAGGCAAACCCCGTCCCCGGCCCGGCGCAAGTCCCAGAACAGTCGTGCGGCCCTGCGGCGCGCGCTCCGCGCCGCGACCTTTGTCTCCGGCGTCAACGTTCCCAACGGCTCGGCTCTCACCGCGGGTCTGACATAAAACCGTCGGGCCTTAACCCGTCGCCTCGTCGCAGCCCCTCGCTGCCGTGGAGTGTAGTGTGAGATCGAAAAATCGTTTCCCGCGTCCTTCCGCGCACGGCCTGCGCCGCGCTCTCACGGCCTTCATCGCCGCCCTGCTCGTCGCCTCCGGGCTGCCCGGCCGCGGCGTCGCCCGCGCGCAGACCGGGGCCCCGGCCGCCGCGCCCGCGGGGCGCGCCAAGCTGGAGTTCGTCCCCGGCGAGGTGCTCGTCCGCTTCCGCGAAGACGCGGCCGTGGCCGACGCCTCGAAGACCGCCGTGCGCCTGAGCCGCAAGGACGGCGGCGTCATCTACTCGGACGTGGAACGCTTCGGCGGGTCTGAGCTGGTCGAGGGCCTGCGCCTCGCGCGCGTCCCGTCCGAAGAGACTCTCGACGCGGTCGCCGCCTTAAACGCGCGCCCCGACGTGCTCTACGCCGAGCCGAACTACATCTGGCGCGCGTCCGCCACGCCGAACGACCCGCGCTTCGGCGACCAGTACGCGCACCAGCGCATCCGCACGCCGCAGGCGTGGGACATCACGACGGGCAGCAACGGCGTCGTCGTCGCCGTCCTCGACGGCGGCGTGGACTTGGGCCACCCCGACCTTCAGGCCAACGCGTGGACGAACCCCGGCGAGGTTCCCGGCAACGGGCAGGACGACGACGTGAACGGCTTCGTCGACGACGTGAACGGCTGGGACTTCGCCAACAACGACCGCACCGTCTTCGACGGCGAGGAGGGCGACGACCACGGCACGCACGTCGCCGGCATCATCGGCGCGCGCGGCAACAACGGCGCGGGCGTCTCGGGCGTCAACTGGCAGGTCAGCATCATGTCCGTCAAGGTGCTCGGCGGCGACGGCGGCGGCGCGACCTCCACCATCATCAACGGCTACAACTACGTCCGGGTGCTCAAGGGGCGCGGCATCAACGTCCGCGTGACCAACAACTCTTACGGCGGGGCCGGCTTCTCGCAGTCGGCCTTCAACGCCATTCAGGCGCTCGGCAACGCCGACATCCTCTTCGTCGCCGCGGCCGGTAACGACGCCGTCGACAACTTCGGCACGCCGCACTTCCCGTCCAGCTACGAGCTGCCGAACGTCCTCGCCGTGGCCTCGACGACCTCCGCCGACGGCCTCTCCGGCTTCTCCAACTTCGGCGCGCGCGTCGTCTCGATGGGCGCGCCCGGCTCCGGCATCCTGAGCACCGTGCCCAGCGCGGCCTACGCCAACTTCAACGGCACCTCGATGTCCTCGCCGCAGGTCGCGGGGGCCGCGGCCCTCGTCCTCTCCGTCAACGCGACCATCCCCGTGCGGAACCTGCGCGGCGTGCTGGCCTACACCGGCGACGTGCTGCCGACGCTCCTGAACCGCACCACGACGGGCCGCCGCCTCAACGCGCACGCCGCCGTCACGCGCGCGCTGGAGAACGACCGCACCGCCCCGGCCGCGCCCTCGGGCCTGAGCGTGTCGGGGCGCAACGGCCGCGCCGTCACGCTCCGGTGGACGGCCCCCGGCGACGACGGCAACAGCGGCACGGCCGCCGACTACGACTTCCTTTTCGTCTACCCCGACAACCGCCGCGTCGTCATGCCGACGACCCTGCTCCCGGCCGCCGCCGGCACGACGCAGACCGCCGTCGTCAACATCCCCTTCCGGAACCTGACCGGCAGCATCGAGCTGCGCGCCTTCGACGACTCGGGCAACACCAGCGTCGCGAGCGTGCCCGTCACGGCCACGCAGAGCGCCGCGACCGACCCTTACACCGTCGCGCTCGGCGCGCCCGAGTCGGTCTCGTCGGGCGGCACGGCGCTCCCCGAACTCGTCGGCGACGACAGGTTCAAGGACGCCCACCAACTGCCCTTCAGCTTCCCCTACTTCGGCCAGAACCGCTCCTCGGTCAACGTCTCCAGCAACGGCGCGCTCTACTTCACGCCCATCCCGCGTGACGGCGTCGACGGCCTCGACGCGCGCGGCACCGTCGTCGGCCTCAACGGGCAGGCCATGATCGCCGGCATGTGGGACGACATCCGCACCGACCGCAGCAACGGCGGCGTCTTCGTCGTCCAGCCGGACTCGACGCGCGTCATCTTCCGCTGGCAGGGCGTGACCTTCAACACCCCGCTCGGCGGCGGGCAGACCCGCGGCGAGCAGCCCATCAACTTCGAGATCGAGCTGCGCTCGAACGGCGTCATCGTCATGCGCTACGGCTCGGGCCAGTCCGCGCCGACCAACACGCGCCTGCTCCCCGTCGTCGGCATCTCGGGCGGCGAGCCCGACGCCTACGTCGTCGCCTCGCACACCTCGGAGAACGCGCTCAAGAATCTGACCAACGCGCAGACCGTCACCTTCACGCCGCGCCCGGCCGTCACCGAGCCCGCCGTCATCCAGTTCGCGACCACCACCTTCAGCGGCCTCGAACGCGACGGCACGGCCGGCGTCCTCATCACGCGCACCGGCGACCTCGACACGACGCAGACCGTCAGCTACCAGACCACGGGCGGGACGGCCACGGCCGGCTCCGACTACGTCGTCTCGGCCGGCAACATCACCCTGCCGCGCGGCGTCGCCCGCGCCGTCCTCGCCGTCCGCATCAACAACGACTCGAACATCGAGCCGAACGAGACCGTGGGCGTCCAGCTCACCTCCAGCCCGACGGGCGCGACGCTCGGCGCGAACACCGCGGCGACGCTCACCATCGTGGACGACGACAACTTCCCGGCCAACACCGTGAACATCGCGGGCGAGGCCCTCCGCACGGTCGCCGAGGGGGCCGGGCAGATCGACATCACCGTGACGCGCGCGGGCAACCTCTCGCAGGCGGCCTCGGTCGCCTACCACACCTCCGACGGCGGGGCGACGAGCCTGCGCGACTACACCTTCGCCAGCGGCACGCTCAACTTCGCGGCCGGCGACGCCACCGAGACCTTCTCCGTGCCCATCACCGAGGACTTCTACGACGAAGACCCGGCCGAGCGCTTCAGCGTCTCGCTGACCGACCCCGTCGGCACCGCGGTCGGCCCGGAGTCGAGCATACAGGTCGCCATTCAGGACGACGACGCGGCGGGGCTCACCACGAACCCGAGCGACGACCCCACCCACTTCGTCGAGCAGCACTACAACGACTTCCTCAACCGCGTCGGCGGCGGGGGCATCGCCTTCTGGGCCAACGGCATCGCGGCCTGCGGCGGCAACACCGCCTGCCGCGACGTGAAGCGCATCGACACGTCGGCGGCCTTCTTCCTCTCCATCGAGTTTCAGGAGACGGGCTATCTGGTCTACCGCTTCTACAAGGCGGCCCACGGCGACATCAACCCGCCGGCCGTCCCCGTCCCCGTCCGCTTCGCCGAGTTCATGCGCGACACGCAGGAGATCGGGCGCGGCGTCGTCGTCAACTCGCCGGGCTGGCCCGCGAAGCTCGAAGCCAACAAGCAGGCGTTCGCCCTCGCCTTCGTCAACCGCGGCCGCTTCAAGACGGCGCACCCGGTCGCGCTCACGCCCGCGCAGTTCGTCGACGCGCTCAACGCCAACGCCGGCAACGTCCTGAGCGCGAACGAGCGGCAGGCGGCCATTAACGAGTTCGGCGGGGCGGCCACGAGCGCCGACGTGAACGCGCGCGCCCGCGCCCTGCGCCGCGTCGCCGAGGATCAGAACCTGCGCGACAACGAGTTCCGCAAGGCGTTCGTGCTGATGCAGTACTTCGGCTACCTGCGCCGCAACCCCGACGACGGCGGCGCGCGGAGCTTCGCGGGGTGGCAAGGCTGGCTCGACAAGCTCAACCAGTTCGGCGGCAACTATCAGGCCGCCGAGATGGTCAAGGCGTTCATCATCTCCATCGAGTACCGCCAGCGCTTCGGCCGGTAAAAAAAGGGTGGCCGCGCGCCGCGCGCCGGGCGCCGGGGGAAAATAAACTGTCTTCCCCGGCGCCCGCCGCCCGGCGCGCGGCCACCGTTTTTCGGCCTTACTTGCGCGCGCCTCCGGCTTCCGCGTAAAATGCCCATTCTTTGGCTCACGCGGCCCCGGCCGCCGTCACCGCCCGTTTCGTCTCCCGTGGGCATTATTCGTCCGTCGTCACTTATGATCCCGTTCGGAGGGTTTTCCGTGAAGCACGCTTCCCGTCTGTCGCGCGTCGGCGCCGTCGCCGCCGCGGCGCTCGCCGTCTTCTGCGCCGTCTACTCACTGGCCGGCGCGCAGGCCAACGTCGCCACGACGCCCGACCCCTTCATCGTGCAGTTGACCAACGCGACCATCCCGCCGGTGCCGCCCGCCTCGGCCTCGCCGACGCCGACGCCGAGCCCGTCGCCCAGCCCGACGCCGCCCGCGCCCATCCAGCGTCAGGCCCACGCCTCCGACATCGACGCCAGCGGCCGCTTCGTCGTCATCGAGTCGAACGGCGACATCTCGACCGAGCGCACGCCGCACGTCCGCAACTCCTCCGGGCAGATCGTCACGCGCGGCCGCAACAACGAGGACGGCAATCAGGAGATTTTCCTGCTCGACTACGCGCAGCGCCGCATCTTCCAGATCACCGACACCACCCGCGCCCTCGTCAACCCCGCGCTCTCGCCCATCGAGCGCTCGAACATCGAGGTCGAGGTCGTCAACATCCGCCCGCAGATCAGCTTCGACGGCCGCTACCTCGTCTTCATCTCGAACGCCTACGTGGACGGCACGAGCCTGACGCCGAAGTCCTTCGACGGGCAGGCCAACGTCGCCGGCCTGCGGCAGGACGCCAACACCGAAATCTGGCTCTACGAGATTCCGCAGCCGGCCCCGCGCGACCTCACGAGCGGCGAGGAAGTGCCGCTCGCCGACCTCGCCAACGGCACCATCCACCGCATCACCGACACGCCGGCCTCGGCCCCGCCGGCCCGCGGCGCGGCCAACGTCGCCCCCTTCTTCGCGCGCGACAACGACGCCCCGGCCGTCAGCGACGACACCGACGCCAGCTCGAACGACGCCGTCATCATCGCCTTCCACTCGCGCGCCCGCTCCGGCAACCTCGGCACGGGCAACGCCGACGGCAACTCGGAAATCTTCATCTACGAGGACACGAACCTCGACGCCGCGGGCGGCACGTTCGCGCAGGCGACCGCCTCGGCCGACGTGCCCGTCGCCGGCCAGCCCCTCCCGCGCCTCGTCTTCAACAACAACCCGTCGCTCTCATCCGACGGCCGCCGCCTCGCCTTCTTCTCGAACGCCGACTTCGCCGCGGGCGGCGCGGCCGAGCCGGCGGCCGGTCAGGGCAACGGCGAAATCTACGTCGCCGGCTTCAACCCCGGCACGAACGCCGTCGAGGGCCTGCGCCGCGTCACGTCCACGACCCCGCACACGAACCTTGAGCTGCTCGGCGTCAGCGTCAACTTCCTCAGCCCCGGCAAGCGCCTGAGCCGCAACGGCCAGCTCCTCGCCTTCGAGTCCTTCGCCGTCTTCAGCGCGACCGGGGCCGTCACCGAGCTGGACGTGCGCAGCGGCATCTACATCTACAACGTCGTCTCGCAGAGCTACACGCAGGTGGCCGCGCGCCCGCCCGACGACCAGCCGTCGGACAACCTTTTGCGCTGGCCGACCTTCACGGCCGACAACTCGCGCATCGTCTTCTCTTCGATCCTGAACCTGCGCCCCGACGGCACGGTGGCCGCGGTCGGCGACACGGCCGGGCTCAACCCGGCCCAGACCGGCGGCCGGCGGCCCGCGCAAATCTTCTCGGCCCCGGTCTCGGCGCCCAACCAGATTTCGCGCCTGACGCGGCTGCGCGGCAACTTCGACGCGCTCCAGCCCCTGCCGAGCGAGACCGTCCGCCGCATGGCCTTCACCTCGACGCTCGAGCTCGGCGGCGGCAACCCCCCCGTGGCCGACGGCGGCGCGTTCGAGGCGTTCTACCTCTTCATGCCGCGGCCCGACGTTTCGACCCCGGCTAGCCCGACGCCGGCCGCCGTCAGCTTCTCGACGGGCGCGAGCAACCGCCCCGTCGTCGCCGCCAGCCCGCAGCCCAGCCCCAGCCCGGCCGTCACCGGCCTCGCGCCCGGCATGCTCGGCATCGCGCGCTCGGCCCTGACGCTCGCGCCCGTCACGCGCGAGGTGAGCCGCACGGACGCGCACGAGTCGCGCCGCCGGCCGCCGCTGCCCGTCGAGCTCAACAACGTCTCGGTGTCGGTCGAGGACTCGGCCGCCGGCCTCTTCTTCATCGCGCCGAACCAGATCAACTTCGTCGTGCCGCCGGGGCTGGCCGGCTCGGCGACGCCGCTCAACGTCGTCATCCACAACAACGGGACGATCACGCGCACCACGCTCCTGCTCAACGCGGCGCAGCCCGACATCTTCACCTCGACGAACGGGCCGGGCGGCCGGGCGGCGGCGCTCAACGTGACGAACCCCTGCATCACTTCGCCGGGCGAGCCGTTCAACGAGACCACGCCGCGGCCCGTCGGCTCGGCCGGCGGCAACTGCTCCTCGACGCAGACCGAGACGGTGCCGACCGAGGTGCTCTTCTTCGTGACGGGCGTGCGCGGCGTCCAGCGCGCTCAGGTGACGGTGCGCATCGGCAACACCGACCTGTCGGGCGACGCCATCGTCTCGGTCGGGCCTTCGCAGACGCCGGGCTTCGACCAGATCGTCGTCCGCCTCCCGGCCTCGCTCAACAACGCCGGCGACGTGCCCGTCGTCATCACCGTCAACCTCGGCGCGGGCGGCACCTTCAGCAGCCGCCCGGCCGACACGGCCCCGCGCATCACGATCAACTAGCGAAGTAGTCAGTAGACAGTAGTCAGTAGTCAGTAGGTTCGGGGGCGGCCGTTGAGTTGATAAGCGTCAACGGCCGCCCCCGAAAGTTCTTCTACTGTCTACTGTCTACTGTCTACTGTCTACTGCTTTTTATGCTCATCGGCCTCGACGCCATCCCGCTCACCGAGCCGCGCACGGGCGTCGGCCACTACACGTTCGAGCTGGCGCGGGCGCTGGCGCGGGCCGCGCCGGCCGAAGAGTTCGAGCTGTCCTACCCTTCGCGTTACCCCGAGATCGAATTGGGCGGGGAGGAGCGCGCGTCGCTGCCGGCGAACCTCGCGCTGGCGCGCGTGCGCGTGGGCGTCGTGGGCCGCCGCTGGTTCGCGGCCGGGCTGCCGCGCTACGCGGCGCGGCGCGGGTTCGGTCTGTTCCACGGGACGAACTTCGAGGTTCCCCTGTGGGGGCGCGCGGCGCGGGTCTTGACGATCCACGACCTGTCGCTGCTCGCGCTCCCCGAGGCGCACGAGCGGGCGCGCGTGCGGCGCGCGCGCCGGCGTCTGCCGCTGATGGCGCGCGCGGCCGACGCCGTCCTCACGCCGACCGAGAGCGTGCGGCGCGAGGCGTGCGCGCTGCTCAAACTCGCGCCCTCGAAAGTCTTCGCCGTGCCCGAGGCGGCGCGCGACCGCTTCCGCCCCGCGGGGTTCGAGGAGACCGCCGAGGCGCGGCGGCGGCTCGGCGCGGGCGAAGAGTTTCTGCTCGCGGTCGGCACCATCGAGCCGCGCAAGAATCTGCCGCTGCTCGTCGAAGCCTTCGAGGAGGTCTTGCGCGCGCGCCCCGGCGCGGGGCTGCGGCTCGTGGTGGCGGGCCGGCGCGGCTGGCTCGAAGAGGCGCTCTTCGCGCGGCTCGAAGGCTCGCCGGCCCGCGACCGCGTCGTCCTCACCGGCTACGTCTCGGACGCAGACCTGCGCGCCCTCTACGCCTCGTGCCGCGCCTTCGTCTACCCGTCCGTCTACGAGGGCTTCGGCCTGCCGCCGCTCGAAGCGATGAGCTGCGGCGCGCCGGTCGTCGCCGGGCGCTCGGCCGCGGTCGCCGAGGTCACGGGCGGCGCGGCCCGCCTCTTCGACCCCGCCGACAAAGACGGCCTCACGCGCGCCCTCCTCGACATCCTCGACGACGCCGCCGCGCGCCGCGCGCTCGCCGAGGCCGGCCTCCGCCGCGCCGCCGGCTTCTCGTGGGAGCGCACCGCGCGCATGACGCTTGAGGTTTACGCCGAGGCGATGAAGAGAGGGAGTAGACGGTAGTCAGTAGACAGTAGACAGTAGTCAGTAGTCAGTAGAAAAACCTTCGCTAATGAATCGTCGGCGTGTCGGCGTCAGCCGTCGCGGCGCGGAGCCTACTGACTACTGACTACTGACTACTGTCTACTCTTTCATTCCACCCGCACGGGCAGGCGCGCCGTGGGCGAGCCTTTGGGGCCGAACCACGAGACGCCCTCCTGAAGCATGTCGAGTTCGAGCAGGTATTCGCCGGGGGCGTTCGGGGCGTTGGCGTGGAGGGTGAAGGCGGCCTCCTCGCCGGGGCGGAGGTCGCGCGGCAGGCGCGCGCGGCCGTCGTCGTTGACGAGGACGCGGCCCGCGGGATCGAGCCAGTGGTTGCCGAGGCTCAACTGGTACGGCTCGCCGTCGCGCTCGCGCGCGCGCCACGCGGCCGCGCCGTCGTTGCGGACGACGACGCTCAACTCGAACGGGCGGCCGGCGCGCAGCGTCGGCGGCGGCGCGGCGACGCTGATCGCCGCGCGGAAGCCTTCCGCGGGCAGCGGCGCGGGCGCGGGCCCCGGCGGCCCCTCGGCGACGTAGACCCTGTAAGGCTCGGTCTCGCTCAGGAGGCGGCAGCGCGGGCAGGTGGCCTCGGTGGTGATGACGACGGAGTCGGCCGGCGCGGGCGTGGTCGGGTCGAGCCGCACGAAGCGTTCGAGCGGGACGCCCTCGACGGTCGCGTACCAGTAAGCCTGTATGTAGCCGGGGATGGCGCTCGCGTCGGCGAGGTGGACGGGCCGCGCGCCGGCCGCGTCGAGCGCGGCGCGGAAAATCTTCGCGGGGTAGTCGGCGTCGAACTCGTGGAGCCGCTGCGGCGTGCGGCCGCGGGCGTGGAAGTGCCACTGGAAGGCCGCGCCCTGCGCGAGCGTGAGTAGGACGACGACGACGAGCAGCGCGCGCCGTCCGCCGCCCCGCCCCGCGCCTTCGGCGAGGCGCGCGAGCGCCGGCGCGGTGAGCGCGACGACGAAGACGGGGAGCGCGGCGAGCCGGAGCGTGTGGAAGTACTCCTTCGTGAGCGAGGCGGGCACGACCGAGGCGAGGAGCGCGTAGAGGACGAAGAGCCACCACGCGCCCGCGCGCCCGCGGCGCAGCGCGAGCCACGCGCCGGCCGCCGCCAGCGCGAACGTCGGCAGGAGTATCTGGCCCATGCCGGGGACGCTGACGATCTGGTTCTTCGGGTCGCCGGTGACGAGCATCCGCCACGGGTTGAAGTTATTGAAGAAGTGGACGGCGAAGCCCCACGCCACCTCGGCCCACGCGCTCTCGGGTCTGACGTAGGTGATGAACTCGAAGCGCCGCGTGAGCGCGCCGGGGTGCCGGAGGTGAAAGACGGCGAGCGGCACGAGCGTCAGGGCGTAGAGCAGCCACGCCCGCGCCACCGAGGCCGGCCCCGCCCGCCGCGCGAAGAGGAGGAGGCCGAGCGCGGCGAGCGGCGCGAACAGCCGGCCCGTCGAGTAAGAATAAGTCACGAGCGCGAGCGCGAACGCGACGCGCGCCGCGTCGGCCCAAGACCACCGCGGCTCCGCGTCGGCGCGCCTCACGGCGAGCAGCATGAGGGCGACCGCGAGCGGGTAGAGCGCGACCTCCAGCGCGACGCGGCTCAACTCGAAGAGCCACGGCGTGAGCAGCGCCGAGAGCGTCACCAGCGCGGCCACGTCCCTCCGCCCCGAGACGCGCGCGGCCAGCAACCCCAGAGCGAAGGCCGCCGCCAGCCCCAGCGCCGCGCTCAACAGCCGCGCCGCCGCGACGCCGGGGCCGGTCACCTTGAAGACGGCCGCGAGCAGGTAGATGTAGACGGGATTCTTGTACTCGCCGAAGGCGCGGAAGAAGAGCGGGAACCGCTCGCCGTGCTCGTCGCGCCCCGTCTCGGCCACGACGTGCGCGTTGTAGGCGATGGACGACTCGTCGATGAAGAAGCCGGGCGGGTTGTCAGGCACGCCCGCCGCGTACAGGGCCGCGCCGAGCGCCAGCAGCACGGCGAACGCCGCCGCCGCGCCGCGCCGCGATAAGTCTCGTCCGTCGAAGAGGGGCATAAAGAAGAAGTAGACAGTAGACAGTAGACAGTAGTCAGTAGGAAGACCTTCGGCATCGCGTCGTCGGCGTGTCAGCTTCAGTTGTCGCGGCGCGGAGCGCTACCGGCTACTGACTACTGACTACTGTCTACTTCTTTGAAGAGGTAGATCGAGCCGCCGAAGACGGCCTCGGGCGTGCGGCGGCGGTAGGCGTCGAAGGTGTTGGTGCGCTCCTCGTCGGTCGGCCAGCGGCCGCCGGCGGGGCGCGCGGGCACGGTCGAGCCGTTGAGGAAGCTGGCCCCGACGGCCGTGTAGCGCGTCGGCGGCAGTTCCGCGGCCGGGCGCGTGAGCAGGTCGAGCACCTCGACGCCGTAGTGGCGCGGCGTCAGGTAGCCGGCGAGGAACGCGCCGCGCACACGCGTCTCGCCGCGGGCGCGCAGGTAAAGCGAAAGCTCGCGCACGTCGTCGCCCCACTCGACGTTCGAGTCGGAGAGGTACCACCAGTGCGGCCTGCCCGAGGCGAGTTGGTTGAAGTAGGTCATGTGGTCTGGGAAGGCGCGCGCCGCCTCGAAGCCGGCCCAGCCGAGCAGGAGGGCGACGGCGGCTGCTCCCGCCACCTTGTGGTGCCGGAGGCGGACGAGCAGCCGGTCGAGCAGCGCGCCGCCCGCGACGAAGAGGAAAGGGAAGGCCGGCAGGTAGTAGCGCACGCCGATGTTGATGCGGCTCAGGAGCACGAAGGCCGTGTAGACGGCGAAGGGGACGAGCACGGCGAGGAGCCTTCGGTCGCGCCGGCGGGCGAGCGCGTGCGCGGCCCACGCGAGCGAGGCGAGCGAGAGCAGGACGTGCGGGAGCGGGACTTTGAGGGCGAAGGCGACGGGGAAGTAGTACCACCAGCCGGTCGCGCTCTGCATCCCGAGCAGCGAGGCCGGGTGGCCGTCGCCGTTGTGCCAGAGTTGCCAGAAGACGCCGAGCACCATCTCGGTCGGCAGCAGGTGAGAGAGCGCCCGGACGGCCGCCCACACCAGCGGGGCGCGCCCGCGGAAAGAGTCGGCGACCCAGCGCGCGTCGCGCTCGGTCAGCTCGCGCCCCGCGAAGAAGTAGGCCGCGTTGACGACGAGGAGCGCGGCCAAGGCGACGAGCGCCGCGTGCGCGAAGAGTCTTTTGGCCTCCGTTTTGTCGCGGCGCGCGCGCCACAGCATCACGAGGAAGAAGACCAGCACGGCCGGGCCGACGAGCAGCATCGAGAACTTGGCGAGGATGGCGAGGCCGCCGGCCGCGCCGACCGCGAGCGCCCGCCGCCACGTCGGCGCGGGCGCGTAGCGGTAGAGCGCGAAGGCCGTCAGCAGGTAGCCGAAGGCCGCCGGCACGTCCGTCTGCACCACGCGGCCGTGCGCGAGCACGGTCGGCTCAAGGCTGTAGAGCGCCACGGCGAGCGCGGCCGCGCGGCCGCCGAAGAGGTCGCGCGCGAAGACGAAGACGAGCGCGCCGAGGGCGACGGCGAGCGCGATCATCGGCACGCGCGCCCAGAAGGAGATGGCCTCGAACGAGTCGCGGTTGTCGTGCCAGAAGCGCTCCTGATGCGCCCACTCGGACTCGGGCGAGTCGGCGGGGCCGGGCAGCTCGTCGGCCTTAACCTCCTCGGGCTGGATGAAGAGGAGCGGCACGGCGGCGAGGATTTTCGAGAGCGGCGGGTGGTCGTGGACGAGTTGGAAGTTGCCGGCGGCGAGGTGGTAGTATGCGGCCGGAATCATCACGATCTCATCAATGGTGATGCTCTTGCGCGAGACGACCGCCAGCATGTTCAAAGCCATCAGCGAGAGCAGCAGCGACGCCGCCAGCCCGGCCGCGCGCGCCCCGGCCCAGCGCCGCGCGCGCGCCAGCGCCCGGCCCGGCTCGAAGACGAGGGGCGCGGTGCTCGTCGTCGCCCGTCCCTGTCCCAATGACTCGTCCATCAACGCTTAGCCGCGCGCCCCGGCCGGACGCGCTGGCGGCCGCCCTCGTCACGCTGCTGCCGCTCGCCTACTTCCTGCCGGCGGCGCGCGGCCTCGTCTTCCTCGCGCCCGACGACGGCGTCATCTTCAACGTCCCCCTGCGGGTCGCGGCCGCCAACATCCTGCGCGCCGGCTCGCCCCCGCTCTGGAACCCTTACCTCTTCTCGGGGATGCCCCTGCACGCCTCGGCGCAGGGCGGCCTGCTCTTCCCGCTCAACTGGTTCTACTTCCTGTTTGACGCGCGCGCGGCGACCAACCTGATGGCGCTCTCGGCCTACATGCTGGCGGCGCTCGGCGCCTACCTCTTCGCGCGGCGCGGTGGGGCGAGTGTCGCCGGCTCGATCCTGACGGGCGTCGTCTACCAGTCGTGCGGCTTCATGGTGGCGCAGCTCGGGCACATCAACGTCGTGCAGACGGCGGCGCTGCTGCCGTGGCTCCTGTGGGCCGCCGACGGCTACGGCGCTCGGGGCGGGCGGGGGTACGGGCTGGCGGTGGCCTGCGTCGTGATGCTGCAAGGCTTCACGGGCCACCAGCAGACGCTCGCCTACTCGCTGCTGGTCGCGGCCGCCTACGCGTTCGTGATGTCGCGCGCGTCGGCGGGGGCGGCCCGCCGTTTCTACCTTCAGACGTTGGCGCTGATGGCCGCGGGTGTGCTGCTCGCGGCCGCGCAAATCTTACCGACCTACGAGTTGATGCGCAACAGCCTGCGCTCCGCGGCCTCTTACGACTTCTTCACCTCGTTCTCCCTGCCGCCGCGCTTCCTGCTGACCTTCTTCGCGCCCTACGTGGCGGGCGGCGGCGACGGCCGGCTGTTCCGCGCCCCCTACGCGGGGCCGCCCTTCTACGGCGAGTTCATCGCCTACGCCGGGCTCGGCGCGCTGATGCTCGCCGCTCTGGCCGCGCTGTTGAAGCCGGACGCGCGGACGAAGTTCTGGGCCGCGGCCGCCTTCGTCGCGCTCGCGCTCGCGCTCGGGCACCACTGGCCTTTCGGACTCTACAAGGTCGTCTACTACGTGCCCGGCCTCAACCTCTTCCGCGTGCCGGCGCGTCACGTCATGGAGGTGGACTTGGCGCTGGCGGTGCTGGCCGGCCGCGGGTTGACGGCGCTTCAGTCCGCGCCCGACCGCGGGAGGGCGAAGCGGCTCGCCCTCGTCGCCGGCGCGGCGGTGTTCGTCCTAACCTGCCTCGTCGTGACCGCCGGGCGGCCGCCGGACTTCAAGCTCGCGCGCGAAGCGCCGGTCACGCTGCTGCGCGCGCCGGAACTGTTTCTGCCGGTCGTCGTGGCGGCCCTGAGCGCGTGGGCGCTGTGGAGGTTCGCGCGGCGGCCGGGCGCGGCGGCGGCGCTGCTGCTCGTCGGCGTCGTCGCGCTGGACTTGATGCTGTGGGGCCAGTTCAGCGGGTGGCGCGTGTCGAGCCCGAAGCGCGACGACGCGGTGTGGCGCGAGCCGCCGCCGCTCAAAATCCTGCGGGACGCGGGCGCGTTCGGGGGCGAGCCTTTCCGCATCCTGACCGCGCCGCACCCGTTCGACCCCGCGCGCGAAACGACGGGGCCGATGACCTCGCGCTCGACCGACTGGGTCTACTGGCTCCAGCCCGACGTTTACATGATGCACGGCGTCGAGAACGCCGCCGGCTACGACGGCTTCGGGCTGGCGCGCTACAGCCGGCTGGCGGGCGACATGACGGTCTGGGGCGAACTGCCCGCGCCCGACCGCACGCTGCGCGGCGGGGGGCGCGAGCTTGACGTGCTGGGCGTCCGTTACCTTCTGGCGATGAGCGGGAAGGTGGCGGCCGCGCCGGGGGCGACGCCGGCCGCGCCCGCGCTCCCGGCCACGCAAACCCTCGGCGGCCAACTGTTCGCCGAAGCCGACCTCGGCGCGCCGGGCCTCAAGGCGGGCGCGCGGCTCGCCTTCCTCACGCAGCCCTCCGAGGCCGACCGCGTCGCGCTGCTCACGAACATGTCCTTCGCGGCCGAGGCGCCCGACGGCGCGCGCGTCGCGACGGTGCGCGTGCTCACCGCGGACGGCCGCGTCTTCGAGCTCGAACTGCTCGCGGGCCGGGACACGGCCGAGTGGGCCTTCGACCGCGCCGACATCAGGCCGCGCGTGCGGCACGGGCGCGCGCCCGTGGCGACGAGCTACGCGGTCGAAGACCCGCAGGGCGGGTACGAAGGCCACACCTACGCGGCCGCGCTCGCGCTGCCCGAAAAGATCACGGTCGCGGGTGTGGAGATCGAGGCGGCCGCCGTCGCCGAAGCGCCCGAACTGACGCTGACGGTGCTGCGCGCCTCGCTCGCCGACTCTTCGGGCGGGACGGCCGTCGCGCTGCGCCGCGAATGGCTGACGAAGAAAGGGCTTCGAGTCTCCGGCGTTCTGCCCGGCGCAGGCGCGGCCGTGAGGGAGGGCGTTGACGCCGCGTCGAAGCCCGAAGCCCTCCCCGGCGGTCGGGCCTCTGCTTCGTCTTTAACTCAAGACTCGCGGTGGCGGCTCGTGGGCGAGGCCGACGGCGTGGTGGTTTACGAGAACCTGCGGGCGCTGCCGCGGGCGTGGCTGGCGTCGGAGGCGCTGGCGGCGTCGGAGGAGGAGACGCTGGGGGTGATGCGGACGGGGCGTCTGCCCTCGGGGCAGGAGTGGGAGCCGCGGCGCACGGCGCTCGTCGAGGGGCCGCCGGGCGTGAGCCTCGGCGGGGCGGCGGGCGGGGGGAGCGTCGAGTTCGTGAGTCGCAGCCCGAACCGCGTCGAGCTGAAGACGAACGCGCCCGCGCCTTCGATTCTCGTGTTGAGCGAGAACCACTACCCCGGCTGGCGCGCGGAGGTGGACGGGCGCGGGGTCGAGACGCTGCGCGTCAACTACAACCTGCGCGGCGTCGAGTTGCCGGCCGGCCCGCACGAGGTGCGCTTCACGTTCCGCCCGAAGTCGGCGCTGCTCGGGCTGCTCGTCTCGCTCGCGACGCTCGCCGCGCTCGCGCTCTGGGCGACGAAGTTTCGGGCCGCGGGTTTCGGGTTAAAGGCGGGGCGTAAGCGTTAGCGAAGCGGTTCCGTTCTTGAAACTACAGAGGCCCGCTTCCACCGAGGGAAGCGGGCCTCCGTCATCTTTAGGTGTCGCCTCTTTAGAAACGCTCGCGGTACTCGATGGAGAGGATGAACGCCTTGACCATCTCGGCGCGGACGTAGTCGCCGTTGTTGGCGTTGAGCTTGTTGAGCCAGAAGAGGAAGCCGTTGTAGTTGCGGTCGGGCGGGTTGTCGGGGTTGCGCTTGAGGTAGCCGAAGTACTGCATCAGGACGAACGCCTTGTTGAACTCGCGATCCTTGAGCGTCTGGTCGTCGGCCACGGCGCGCAGGACGGCGGCGCGGCCCGCGGCCGTGTTGTTCGCCGTCAACTGGTTGATGAGCGCCTGCCGCTCGGCCGCGTCGAGCGCGCCGCCGGCGTTCGCGTTGAGCTTGTCGACGAAGGCGGTCGGCGTCAGGCCGGCGTAGGCCGTCTGGAAGTCGCCGCGACCGACGAAGGACTGCGCGTAGGCGTTCTTGTTGGCGTGCAGGCGCTCGGCCCAGTTGCCCTGACCGACGACGATGCCGTTGGCGATCGAGCGCGTCTCGGGCACGAAGCTCTCGCGGCGGACGGGGACGGGCTTGCCGGGCAGGTCGCCGAAGGCCGCCTTGTGGGTGCGGTAGACGAAGTAGCCCGTGTCCTGAAACTCGATGGAGAGGAAGAAGGCCGCCGAGACGTTCTGGCGCCTGAAGTCGATGCAGCCGGCGTCGCGGCCGCACCGCAAAATCTCGTTCTGCCAGAAGGCGAAGCCGCCCTGATCGGGGAAGCGCGAGAGGAAATCGACGTAGTGCTGCTGGACGAAGAAGTCCGCGTCGTCGATGGTGAAGGGGACGTTGGTGCCGGGGCGCAGCCGCACGGGCTTGACCTTCGTGTTGCCGTAGACCAGCTCGGCCGGCAGGCGGTTGCCGTCCTCCGTGACGATGCGCAGCGTCGGGGCCGAACCGCTCTGGGCCAGCGCGCCGAGGGCGGCCAAAGTCACAATGAGAACTACGACGAGAAACTTACGCATCTGAATGCTCCCTTAAGATTGTTACGGGCCGGGCGGGAGAGTTCGTGAAAACCCTGTCTTCAAGCAAGGTCTCGTTGAACGCTTGTCAGGAGCGGGGCTGCAACCTTCACGACCGCGCACATCTTAGACAGCCCCGCCGGCCTTTGTCAAATTCAACACCCCGAAAGCCTTACGCCGCAAACCCCGCCCCACTTCGACGCCCCCGGCGGCCGAAAAGGTTGACCAGAAAATGGTGACGTGGGCCGGGTTAAAGCGACTCGTCTTTCCCCGGCGCCCGTCACCCGTCACCATTTTCGTACGTCGTCCCCGCGAGCGCGTCGAGCAGTTCGGGCTCTTCGTCGTCGGCGACGGTGCGGAGGTCGAGGACGACGCGGCCGTCCTGCACGCGGGCGATGACGGGCGGCGTCGCGCGGCGGAGTCTCTCTTCGAGCGCGGCGGCCGAGAGCGCGGCGTGGGTGAGCGCGACGAGCGCCGTCGGCGGGTGCGTGGTCGGCGCGGAGCCGCCGCCGACGGCCGACTGGCCGTGGACGATGTCGGCCGAAAGCGCCTCCGACCCGGCGCGCGCGCGCAGGCGGCGCGCGAAGGCCCGCGCCCTCCGCTCGATCTCCTCGCGCGTCGCCGAGAGCGCGCGCAGCGTCGGCACCTCGGCGAGCGCCGAGCCGCGGCGGTAAGCTTCGAGCGTCGCTTCGAGCGCGGCCAGCGCCAGCTTGTCGGCCCGCAGCGCGCGGTAAAGCGGGTGGCGGCGGAGGCGGCCGACGACTTCGCGCCGCCCGACGACGAGGCCGGCCTGCGCCGCGCCGAGCAGCTTGTCGCCGCTGAAGGTGACCACGTCCGCGCCCGCCGCGATTGAATCGCCGACGACGGGCTCGCCCGCCAGCCCGTGCGGGGCGAGGTCGAGGAGCGCGCCGGAGCCCGCATCCTCGTAAAGCAAAAGCTCGCGCGCGTGGGCGAGTTCGGCCAACTCGGTCAGTTCGGGCGCGCTCGTGAAGCCGACGACGCGGTAGTTCGAGGGGTGTACGCGGACGACGAGGCGCGTCTGCTCCGTGATCGCCTGCTCGTAGTCGGAGAGGCGCGTGCGGTTGGTCGTGCCGACCTCGACCATCCTCGTGCCCGACTGCGCCATCACCTCCGGCACGCGGAAGTCGCCGCCGATCTCGACCAGCTCGCCGCGCGAGACGATTGATTCGCCGCCGCGCGCGAGGGCCGCGAGGACGAGCAGGGCGGCGGCCGCGCAGTTGTTGACGACGAGCGCGTCTTCGGCCCCGGTCAGCTCGGCCAGCAGCTCTTCGGCGCGCGCCCCGCGCCGGCCGCGCGCGCCCGCCCCGAGGTCGTATTCGAGCGTGCAGTAGCCCGCGGCCTCCTGCGCGACGGCCGCGCGCGCCGCCTCGGAGAGCGGGGCGCGGCCGAGGTTCGTGTGCAGCACGACGCCGGTCGCGTTGACGACGCGGCGCAGCCCGCGGGCGCGTTCGTCGCGGGCCGCGCGCGTGAGCCGCGCGGCCGCCTCGGCGAGCAGCGAGTCGCGCGTCGGGGCGTCTGCCCCGTCGCCGCCGTCGCGCGCGAGCAGCTCGCGGCGCAACCCGTCCGTCACGGCGCGCGCCAAAGAGGTCAGACGCGCCGGGCCGAGCGGCCCGCGCAGGCCGCGCGCCTCGGGCGTGCGCAGGAGCGCGTCCACGGAAGGCAGCTCGCGCAAAAGTCGTGCGGAAGTTTGATCGGGCATGGGCGGTTCGGTCGCCGGATTAGTAGTCAGGAGCCGCGCGTTGATGATAAAACAAACATCCGCCGCCGGCCGGCCCATTCTACGCCGCCCGGCCCCGCGAGAGAAACGGGGAAGGAGAGTAAGCCAGTCGCCAGTAGCCAGTAGACAGTAGCCGGTAGCGCCCCGCGTGACTGATGCTGACGCTGACGCCACGAAGATTCATCGGCGAAGGTTTTTCTACTGACTACTGACTACTGTCTACTGACTACTTCTTTAATGCCCTTACCTACCACGTCGAGTAGTGAAAGCCTTGAGCGGGCGCTGGGGCGCGCGGCCGAAGCGGGCGACGGCGCGCGGGTCGGCGAGTTGCTGGCGGGGGGCGCGGTCGCGGACGCGCGGCTCGAAGGCGGCGCGACGCCTTTGATGCGCGCCGCGGCGCGGGGCTACGCGGACGTGGCGCGCGCGCTCATCGACGCCGGCGCGGACGTGAACGCGCGGCGCGACGATGGCTTCTCGCCCCTCGTCCTCGCCGTCTTCTTCGGCCACGAGGAGGTCGTGCGCCTCCTGCTCGAACGGGGCGCTCACGCCTCCGCGCCGACGCGGCTCGGCGTGACGGCGCGCGGCTGGGCCGAGTCGCGCGGCTTCGCCGCCATCGTCGAGTTGTTGAAGCACGCGCCCGAGCCGCCCGCGCTCCCGGCCGAGACGGCGCGCCCGAGCGAGCCTGTCGCGGAGCGCGCCTCCGCCGCCGAAATTTTCCCGGCAGCCGCCCGCGGCGAGGGCCGCGAGGCGGAGGCGGAAGCGCTCATGCCGCGCGCGGCGGCGACGCGACAGACTCAGGCGGACGAACCCAGACCTTTCCAGCCGCGAACCTACGAGCCGCAGTTCCGCACGCCCGCGCGCGGCTTCCTCGGCTCGTGGCAGGCGGCCGTCGGCGTCTTCCTGCTGGTCGCGGCCTGCGGCGTGGCGGCCTTCGCCGTCTGGCAGAGCAGGCGCGGCCGCGCCGCTTCAAGCGCGCCGCCGCCGGCCCCCGCCGCCGCGCCGGCCCAACCGCTGCCGGCGCAGCCCGCGGCAGACCTCGCCGCGCAGCCGACGCCCTCGCCCGCGCCTTCGCCGGACGGCGCTCTGTTTCCCGAAATGCCCGGCGCGGCCGTCATCCAGCCGTACCCGCTCGACCAGCCCGCCCTCGTCCAGCCCGGCGTGACCGGCGCCGGGGCTTCGACCTCGGCCCCGGCGGTCGTCTCCGAGAGCGACGCGGCGTCGCCCGAGCCGGGGCCGCGCCGGGAGGCGGGCGAGTCGCGCGAGGACGGCCTCACGGCCGGCCCGCCCGCCGCGCGCCGCGACGACGAGCGCCGGGCCGACGGCTCGCGCACGGACGATGCGCCCGGCCGCGACCGCGCGCCCGTCGCGCCGGTCCAGTCGCCGCCGTCGCCGCCCGTCTCCAACCCTCAGCCCTCGCCCACCCCGCGCAGCCGCGTCATCCAATGGCCGCCGTAAAAGCAGTAGACAGTAGTCAGTAGTCAGTAGTCAGTAGGCGCTCCGCGCCGCGACGGCTGACGCTGACATTTTAAAGATTCATCGGCGAAGGTTTTTCTACTGACTACTGACTACTGACTACTGTCTACTTTTCATTGACACTTGCGGCGGGCAGACCATAGACTCGGAACGAGGGGCCGCCGCGCCCGCCGCGGCCGGGGAGAGTTCATTGCCGATCCGAGAGAACAAGTTCGCGCGCCGCCTCCGCGAGCGCGAGAAAGAGCTGGACAGGAAGGGCGTCATCCGCGACGCCCCGCCGTCCGTTGACGAGCAGCTCGGGCGGCTCGAAGAGGACGTGCGCCGCCTCAAGGTCGAGTTCGACATCTACTTCAACGGCGCGGCCAAGCGCCCGCCCTACGACACGAAGGGGCGCGTCGAGACCGTCATTAAGCGGCTCGCCGACGACCGCACGCTCACCTTCGCGCAGCGCTACCGCTACAACACGCTGGTCGCCCGCTACAGCTCGTTCCTCCAGCTCTGGCGGCGGACGATGACGGAGCGCGAGGAGGGGCGCGGCCCGGCGCGCCGCGACCAGAGCGCCCGGCAGGAGGCGGCCGCCGAGGGGCCGCGCACCTTCGTCTGCGCCGACCCGCGCGCCGACGTGCAGACCGTCAAGAACCTTTTCGAGACGCTGGTCGAGGCCAAGCGGCGCTGCGGCGAGCCGACCGACGACCTCTCGTTCGCGCGCTTCCACCGCATGGTCACCGAGAAGGCCGAGGCGCTCAAGACCCGCGCGGGTTGCGACCGCGTCCACTTCTCCGTCGGCGTCAGCGACGGCCGCGTCAGCTTCAAGGCCAAGGCCGAAAAGTAGAAAGAAGCCGGGAGGCAGAAAAGCAGAAGGCAGTCAGGACTCGACGGTCTTGACTGCCTTCTGCCTTCTTGCTTTCTTGAGGGTGCGCTTGCCGGCTCTTGGGAGGACCGGAAGCGGTCAGTGGCCTTCAACGAAAGCTGTCAAAGGTGGGGAGACTACATCTTGATCACTTTTTCGGCCTGCGGCCCCTTCGGCCCCTGCGTCACCTCGAACTCGACCTCCTGCCCCTCTTCGAGGGTCTTGAAGCCGTCGCCCTGAATGGCGCTGTAGTGAACGAAGATGTCGGAAGAGCCCGGCTGCTCGATGAAGCCGTAACCCTTCGCGTTGTTGAACCACTTGACCTTACCGGTAATTCTAGGCATAGCTGACGAATCCTCCTAACGATTCGGTGAATGGGCGGGCCGCGACGCGTGTCGCGCCCCCCGAAGTTCAAGTCCCAGCGAGCCGGGGCGCGCCAGTCGGGGGCACGCCCTGAAACTCCAACTCAAACAAAAAGCCCGCGCCTGACGAACTCGCTGGCGCTTCTGGGGTCGCGCTCGCGGCTCATCATTCGCGGACAGACAGGGCACCACAGGAACTTCATTGCTAAAGCTTGCAAACCTAACGAGGGCTGGGGGTTAAACGGCCCCCGTCGCGGGACGACGGCGCATACTACGCGAAAGCCCGCCGGGGTGTCAAGCACTAATTCAAGGCTTTTGCGCCTCGCCGGCCGGCCGCTCGGGCAGGTAGTGGCGCGGGCTGACGGCCTCCTCGTGGATGCGCACCTCGTAGTGGAGGTGCGGCCCCGTCGAGCGGCCCGTCGAGCCGACCAGCCCGAGAAGCTCGCCCCGCCTGATCTCCTGACCCTCGACGACCTCGACCTTCGAGAGGTGCCCGTAGCGCGTCGAAAGCCCGTTGCCGTGGTCGATGGTGACGAGGTTGCCGTAGCCGCTCTGCCAGCCGGCGTGCGTCACCGTGCCGTCGGCCGGGGCGACGACGGGCGTGCCCCTCGGGGCCGAGATGTCCTGACCCGAGTGGTACTCGCTCGGGCCGCCGCCGAAGGGGTTGCCGCGCACGCCGAAGCCGTCGGTCGACTCGCCCTCGACGGGCCAGATCGAGGGGACGCGCGCGCGCTCGCGCAGCGCCGCCTCGAAGACCTTCAGGTTCTCTTCGAGCAGGGCGGCGCGGGCCGCGACGACGGCGAGCGAGGCGGCGTCGAGGCTCAGGAGCGGGCCGCCGGCGGCGCGCGGCGCGTCGCCGCCCGCGACCCCGGCCTCCTCGGAGAGGCGGCGCGAGGTGTCCTCGATGGCGTCAACGCGGTTCTCAAGTTTCTGGAGCTGGCGGCGCTGAATCTCGTTCTCAAGACGGAGGCGGTTGTTCTCCTCCTCGATGCGCATGCGGGTGACGCTCTGGGTGAGGCCGTAGAGGCCGTAGCCGGCGGCGCAGAGGACGACGGCACCCATCAGGGCCGTGGCCTTGAGCCAGCGCTTGCGGATGGAGATGCGGCGGATGCGCGCGCGCGAGCGCGACGTGCGGGCG
>Ga0196977_1000350_pt1 | contig 25712 bp, 20 predicted proteins | sample S3v_1013CmetaG_FD_148634 | JGI IMG/M metagenome (GOLD analysis project Ga0196977, IMG submission 148634) | Soil microbial communities from Anza Borrego desert, Southern California, United States - S3+v_10-13C | ecosystem: Environmental > Terrestrial > Soil > Desert | place: USA: California...
GGACCGCGCCCGGCTGCCCGGCGGTGAAGTGGGCGATGCCGAGCAGCAGCTCGAGCGACTGGCCCGCCAGCCACCACACCGGCGCCCCCGCCCCGACGAGGTCGAGCAGCAGCGCCAGCGCGATCAGCGGCATCGACACGAACGTCACCAGCGGAATCGCGATCACGTTGGCCAGCGCCCCGTAAATCCCCGCCCGATGGAAGTGGAACAGCACGACCGGCATCAGCGCCAGCTCGATGACCACGCCGGTCAGCAGCAGCATCGCCAGCCGCCGCCCGGTCCAGCCGAGCACGCCTTCCTCGCGCGGCGCGAGGAACGCGCGCACCGGCGTGCAACCGTGCAGCGCGACGATCGACAGCACCGCGGCGAAGCTCATCTGGAAGCTCGGCCCGGCGATCGCTTCGGGCCACAGCAGCAGCACGAAGATCACCGCCACCGCGACCATGCGCATCGACAGCGGCTCGCGCCCGAGCGCCAGCGCGACGAGCACCAGCAGCGCGCCGACGCAGCTGCGCACCGTCGGCACTTCCGCCCCGGTCAGCAGCGTGTAGGCGACGCCGGCGAGCGCGGCGAGGCCGGCGGCGACGAGCGGCAGGCGGACGCGCAGCGCCAGCCACGGCCACAGCGCCAGCAGCCTGATCGCCAGCAGGTAGACCGCGGCGATCACCGCGCTGACGTGCAGCCCGCTGATCGACAGCAAGTGCGTCAGCCCGGCATCGCGCATCGCGTCCTCGTCGGCGCCGGCGATGGCGCCGCGGTCGCCGCTGGCGAAAGCCGCGGCGATCGTCCCGGGCGAGCCGTCGAGCCGCGAGCGGACGTGCGCCGCCAGCCGCCGCTGGAGCGAGGCCAGCGCCGCCCCGCCGGTGCCCGGCTCGAGCACGCGGATCTCGCCCTGCACGGTCCCCGTCGCCGCAAGGCCTTCGAACCACGCGGCGCGGGCGAAATCGTAGCCGCCGGGGAGCATCGGCGAGGCCGGCGGCATCAGCCGCGCGCGCAGCCGCACCCGCGCGCCTTCGCTCAGCTCGGGGCGGTCCTGCGCCAGCGGCACGTTGACGCGCACCTTGACCGCCCGCTCGCCGCCGGGCGCGCGGGTCGCCAGCACCAGCCGCACGCGCCCCTCGGCCGGCTGCTCGATCCGCTCGAGCACGCGCCCGTCGAACACCGCCGACACCGGCCGCTCGAGCGGCTCCGCGCCGACCAGCGTCGAGCGCGACCAGGCGATCGCCATCCCCGCGGCGAGCAGCAGCCCGATCGCCACCGCGCCGCGCAGCAAGTGAGCGCGGTCCTCGCGCCCGCGCCACAGCGCCACCGCGCCCACCGCCGCGAGCAGCCCCGCCGCGATCGCCGCGACCCACTCGGCGGGCCGGTCGAGCATGAACCACGCGGCGATGCCGCCGGCGAAGGCGACCGCCAGCCACGGCCCGCGGTCGAACCCGGCGCGCGCCAGCCACGCCTCGGCGCCATCGGCCACGCTGGACAAGCGCGCGCGGTTTCGCCAAGGCACCTGCCGCATCGCAGCATCGGCCGGTCCCTCTCCCAGCGGAACGAGTGGCAGCTGGCCCGTGGCCATGAAGTCACTGAATAGGAAGCGTTTGGCTATGGCAAGTGGAAGCGGCACCGCGGCGGACCCGGCCTCCGGGGCCACCCGCCCCGTCGTCACCCGCTTCGCTCCCTCGCCGACCGGGTTCCTGCATATCGGCGGCGCCCGCACCGCGCTGTTCAACTGGCTCTACGCGCGCCGGCTCGGCGGCAAGTTCCTGTTGCGGATCGAGGACACCGACCGCGCGCGCTCGACCGAGGCGGCGATCGCGGCGATCCTCGACGGGATGCGCTGGCTCGGGCTCGATTGGGACGGGCACGAGTACTACCAGTCGCAGTTCTGGGCCCGCCACGCCGAAGTCGCCCACGCGCTGCTCGCCCGCGGCCACGCCTACAAGTGCTGGATGAGCCCGGAAGAGCTCGCCGCGCAGCGCGAGCGGGCCCAGGCCGAGCGCCGCCCGTTTCGCATCGACAGCCCGTGGCGCGACGGCAGCGACGAAGGCGAAGGCGCGTTCGTCGTCCGCCTGAAGGCCCCGCGCGAGGGCGAAACCGCGATCGACGACCGCGTCCAGGGCCGCGTCGCGGTGCAGAACGCCGAGCTCGACGATTTCATCCTGCTGCGCTCGGACGGCACGCCGACTTACATGCTCGCGGTGGTGGTCGACGACCACGACATGGGCGTGACCCACGTCGTGCGCGGCGACGACCACCTCAACAACGCCTTCCGCCAGCTGGCCATCATTCGCGCGATGGGCTGGCCCGAGCCGGTCTATGCCCACGTCCCGCTGATCCACGGGCCCGACGGGGCCAAGCTGTCGAAGCGCCACGGCGCGCTCGGCGTCGACAGCTACCGCGACGAGATGGGCATCCTGCCCGAAGCGCTGTTCAACTACCTGCTGCGGCTCGGCTGGGGCCACGGCGACCGCGAGGAATTCACACACGCCGAGGCGGTCGAAGTGTTCGACCTCGACGGCGTCGGCAAGAGCCCCTCGCGCTTCGACCTCAAGAAGCTGCTCAGCCTCAACGGCCACTACATCCGCCTGGCCGACGACGCCCGGCTGGCCCGCGAGGTGGCGGCGCGGATCGGCCCGCCGGCCGACGTCGCGCTGCTCACCGAGGCGATGCCGGTGCTCAAGACCCGCGCCCGCGACCTGGACGAGCTGGCCGACGGCGCGGCGTTCCTGTTCAAGCGCCGCCCGCTGGAGCTGACCGAGCCGGCCCAAGCGCTGCTCGACGCGGATGCGAGAGGCCTTCTGGCGCGGATTTCCGCGCGTCTGGCCGAGGAACGGGACTGGACAACCGCGGCGCTGGAAGCCAATCTCAAGGCCTATGCGGAGGCGCAGGGGCTCGGCCTCGGCAAGCTCGCGCAGCCGCTTCGCGCGGCCTTGACGGGGCAGACCACCTCGCCGGGAATATTCGATGTGCTGGCCCTCCTCGGTAGGGAGGAAAGCCTCGCGCGGATCGACGACCAGTCGACCGGCGACCCCGAGCCGGCCGGCTGAATGAACAGATCACGAGGAGACGCGTTTTGGCGGACAAGCAGGCGAAGCTGACGGTCGGCGGGCAGGACCACGACCTTCCGGTGATGGAAGGGACGACCGGGCCCGACGTGGTCGATATCCGCAAGCTCTACGGCCAGACCGGGATGTTCACGTACGATCCCGGCTACAAGTCGACCGCCTCGTGCGAGAGCGCGTTGACCTACATCGACGGCGACGAGGGCGTGCTGCTGCACCGCGGCTACCCGATCGGCCAGCTGGCCGAGCAGTCGAGCTTCATGGAGGTCTCCTACCTGCTGCTCAACGGCGAGCTGCCGAGCAAGCAGGAGCTCGACGAGTTCTCCTTCACGATCTCGCGCCACACGATGCTGCACGAGCAGCTGGCCCAGTTCTATCGCGGGTTCCGGCGCGACGCGCACCCGATGGCGATCATGTGCGGCGTGGTCGGCGCGCTGTCGGCGTTCTACCACGACAGCACCGACATCTCGGATCCGCACCAACGGAAAATCGCCAGCCACCGCCTGATCGCCAAGATGCCGACGATCGCCGCGATGGCCTACAAGTATTCGGTCGGCCAGCCGTTCCAGTACCCCGACAACCGCCTCAGCTATACCGCCAACTTCCTCAAGATGACCTTCGGCGTCCCGGCCGAGCCCTACGAGGTCCACCCGGCGGTCGAGCGGGCGATGGACCGCATCTTCATCCTCCACGCCGACCACGAGCAGAACGCCTCGACCTCGACCGTGCGGCTAGCCGGCTCGTCGGGCGCCAACCCGTTCGCCTGCATCGCCGCGGGCATCGCTTGCCTGTGGGGCCCGGCGCACGGCGGCGCCAACGAGGCCGCGCTCAACATGCTGCGCGAGATCGGCACGCCCGACCGCATCAAGCACTACATCGAGCGGGCCAAGGACAAGAACGACCCGTTCCGGCTGATGGGCTTCGGCCACCGGGTGTACAAGAACTACGACCCGCGGGCGACGGTGATGCAGAAGACCGTGCGCGAGGTGTTCGACGCGCTCAAGGTGCGCGATCCGGTGTTCGAGACCGCGCTGCAGCTCGAGGAGATCGCGCTCAACGACGACTATTTCATCGACAAGAAGCTGTTCCCCAACGTCGACTTCTACTCCGGCATCATCCTCTCGGCGATCGGCTTCCCGACGACGATGTTCACCGTGCTGTTCGCCCTCGCCCGCACGGTCGGCTGGGTCGCGCAGTGGAACGAGATGATCTCCGACCCGGCCCAGGTGATCGGCCGCCCGCGCCAGCTTTACACCGGCCCGACGCAACGCGACTACGTGCCGGTGGGGGAGCGCTAGGGCGGCGGATTTCTCCGCGCCCGTCGTCATCGCGATAGGGGCTTAGCGCGGCTCCGCGCGGCGCTCGTCGAAGCTCGGCAGTTCGAGCGTGAAGCGGGCGCCCTGCCCCGGCGCGCTGTCGACGGTCAGCTGGCCGTCCATCGCCCGCGCCAGACGGCGCGAGATGTACAGCCCGAGCCCCGAGCCGCCGTCGCCGCTGCGGCCGAGGCGCTCGAACTTGTCGAACGCGCGGGCCTGCTGCTCGGCCGACAGACCCTCGCCCTGGTCGGCGACGACGATCCGCGCCCGCTCGGCGTCGTGCTCGACGCGGAGCCATACTTGCGAGCCTTCGGGGGCGTAGCGGATGGAATTGCCGACGAGGTTGAGGAGGATCTGCAGCACGCGGCGGAACTCGCCGATCGCCGGCACGCTCTCGCCCGGCTTGGGCGCGTCGATCTCGATCCCGCGCTCCTGCGCGCGCACGCCAAGGATGCCCGCCGCGCGGCGGGCGAGATCGGCAAGGTCGATGCGGTCGGGCGCGGTGGTGAACTGCTCGTCCTCGACCACCTCGAGGTCGGCGAGGTCGTCGATCAGCGCCAGCAGGTGCTCGCCCGCGGTGGCGATGTCGGCGGCGTAGCTGCTGTACTCCTCGGCCAGCGGCCCGGCGAGCTGGGTGCGGATGGTCTCGGCGTTGGCGATGATCCGCGCCACCGGCTGGCGCAGCACCGGCGCGATCTCGCGGGCGATGGCGGCGCCGAACGCGGGCCGGGCGGGCGCCGCCGCCTCGGGCTCGTCGAGCGGCTCCTCGGCGACCAGGTGCAGCTCGAAGCCGGCGCTGCCCGGGACCGGCTGGCCGAGCGGCACGAGGTGCGCCTTCCAGTGCCGGTCCGACCCTTCGAGGCGCAGCCGCGCGCCGTCGAGCAGGCGCCAGTGGAGCGGCTGCTGGTCGGCATTGCCCTCGAGGGCGACGAACTCGGTCCACGGCGTGCCGAGCCCTGCCTGCATCCGCTCGGTCACCGCCGCCAGCTCGGGCGTCGTCGCGTCGACCGCCAGCAGCTCCTGCTGCGGTCCGAGGCGGGCGCTGAGCTCGGCCAGCTGGCGGGCGCTCGCGGCGCGGCGCTCGGCCGCCTCGCTGCCGTCGGCATCGGGCAGCGGCGAGGCCTGCCAGCTGCTCAGCCCGATGGTGCAGCCGTCGCCGCCTTCCTCGGGGGCGACCTCGACCCACGCGGTGACTTGCTCGTGATCGTCCTGCGCGCGGATCGCACGGGCCAGCCGCAGGCCGTAAAGCCGCGACTTGCGCACCAGCTCGAGCAGCGCTGGCGCGGCGATGATGCCGGGCAGCTCGCCGCCGCTGCGCAGCTGCAGGCCGGCGAGCGGCTCGTCCGCCTCGATCAGCCAGTCCTGCGCGTCCGTCCTCGCCCGCGCGGTGAAAGGGGCGCCTGCCGCCATTGCCCTAGAAAGCCGCCTCCGGCTGCGAGGCGGAGAGCAGCGCCGCCGCGCGGTCGGGCCGCAGCATCTCGAACCCGTCGGGCAGCGCGATCTCGGGATGGAGGTAGAGGAACTGCTCCTCGACCGCCTGCTGCTTGAGCCCGGCGGCGCGCAGCGACAGCGCGAGGCGGGCGAACTGCCGCTCGGCGAACGACAGCACCGTGCGGTCGCGCTCCTGCCCCGCGGCCATCGCCAGCGCCGTGGCGAAGACCGCCAGCCCGGCATGGTGGATTGACAGCGCGCGCAACGCGCCCTGCCCCATGCCCATGACCAGCCGCGCGACGAGGCCGAGCCGGGCGGCGCCTTCCTCGTAGCCATCGCGCAGCGCGCGCTCGGCCGCCTCGGCGGGCCCGGCGCCTTGCGCGCGCAGCGCCAGCAGCGCCTTGTGGAACAAGTCGCCGGGCAGCTCCCGCAGCGGCAGCTCCATCCGCCGGAAGTGCTGCATGAAGCGCGCCTGCGCGGCCAGCAGCGACATCGCCAGCCCGGCCATCGCCGGGTCCTTCGCCGCGGCCAGCTCCTGCACCAGCGGCGGGAGCACCGCGTCGATGCCGCTGCGGGCCTGGAGCCGCTCGGACAGCTGCGCCTCGAGCGCGAGCGCGTGGGCGTGGGCGAGGAAGGCGGTGTCCTCGAACAAAGCCTGGGCGAGCCCGTCGCGCCGCTCGGCGACATAGCCGGCGCGGTCGCGCGCATCGTCGGCCGCGGCCTCGGCGAACAGCAGCTGCGCGGCGACGTCGAGCATCATCCCGCGGACCCGGGCGATCATTTCGTCGCTGAACAGCGCCTGGTCGTCGTTCGACAGCAAGTGGCGCAGGATCGGCCGGGCGGTCGCGATCATCGCGTCGCCCCGCGCCAGCTCGTCGCGCAAAGTCGCTTCGACCGATTCCGCGGTCTGCTCGCTGATCGCCGCCTGGTTCATCGTCCCGCCATAGCCGGATAGGGTTAAACCGCCGTTATCCGCGCTGGGCGGGCGATTTGCGTGAGTTGCAGCGCGATCAGCGCCAGCGCGGCGAGCATGATGGCCGGCTCGGCGAGGCCGAAGGCAGCAGCGGCGGCGAGCAGCGCGGCGAGCACCGCCCGGTCGCCGGCGATGGCCGAGACGTTGCTCCAATTCGCCGGGCGCAGCGCGAGCAGCAGGCCGAGCAGGACCAGCGGCGGAAACAGCCGGTGCGGCCAGTCGTGCGCGATTGCCGCAACGCCGCAGGCGGTCAGCGCAATATCGACACCCGCGGGCACGATCGCGGCAAGGGTGTGCCGGCGCTGCGAGCCGAACGGCGCCTCCGCCAGCCGCCGCAAGCCGAGCGCCAGCTCGCCGGCCACCGCAGCCACGGCGACGAGTCCGAAGCCGATCGCCGCGAAGCCGTAGGCGGCGGCCGCGACGCCGATCGCCAGAAGGCCCAGCGCCGCCGCCGGCAGCACGCCGGTCGCGGGGCCCCGGGCCAGCAGCCCCGCCGCGAACGCGCGCAGCACTTGCCGGGCGAGCCAGCCCGACGGGGCCGTCGGCCTGGCCGGCGGCAGGTTGCGCCGAAGCCACGCGCGATCGGGCCCGGTGGAGGCTTCGTCGGCGACCATCGACCACGCGCCATCGGCGAGCAGCGCCTCGGGCAAGCGCCGCTCGGGCACGCCGGCCTGCAGGGCGATGCGCAGCAGCGCCGGCGCCGGCTCGCTGTCGGGGGGCAGCTCGGCCAGCCGCTCGACGAGCCCGCCGCCGACGACCAGCGCCCCGGCCCAAGCGCGCTCGAGGTCGATCCGCTCGAATCCCGCGGCGACGCCCGGCGCGGCGGGGAGCACGAGCACCGCCGGGCCCTTCTCCAGCAGCGCGATCGCCGCAGTGGCGTCGGGCAGCAGCCCCGGCGCCAGCACCAGCAGCTCGTCGGCCGCGCTCACCGCGCCGAGCAGGCCATGGCCCGAGCCGATCGCCTGGAACCGCGCGCCGGCGGCTTCGGCCGCATGGCGCAGCGCGATCGCTTCGGGCGAGCCGCCGTCGCCGAGGACGACGATCCGCCCGCAGCCGGCGGCGAGGGCGAAATCGAGCTGGCGGCGCGCGAGGGTCTTGCCGGCGACGCGCAGCGGGCCGCCGCCGGCGGCGTCGCGCGGTTGGCCGGCGATCGAAATCAGGGCGGCGCGCACCCGTAGCTCCCGTCTGCTGCAGCGCCCGGACTAGGCGCTCGGGCGGTCGCTGCCAAGAATGGAGCGGGTCAGGCCGCGGGATCGACGGCGAAGCGGGCGCGCAGCGTGTCGAGCTTGCGCAGCACCGTCGGCTCGCCGGGGGCGCCGTCGAGCGCGGCTTGCGCCAGCTCGACGAGGTCGGGCGCGTGGAAGCTGGCGCCGAGGCTCTTGAGGCGTTGCGCGGCCACTTCCCAGTTGCCGTCGCAGCGCGCGCGCCGCAACAGGTCGATCTGCTGCGTCAGGCTCTCGGCGAACGCCCGGCGCAGCTCCTCGAGCAGCGAGCGGTCCTCGCCCGCCGCCGCCACCAGCGTCGCATCGAAATCTCCCGCTTGCTGAGCCATTTGCGGCGCATAGTGGAAGAGTCGTTAAGGCGGGGTTTATCATCGCGCGGCCTGTGGTAATTTGCCGGCCATGGCGGACAGGAAGAACCTCGTGGCGATCGGCCCGGAAGCGCACGGCGACGAGCAGGCGGCGCACGCGCCCGAGCCGGCGCCGTTCGAGGAACCCACGGCGCAAGACGAGGCCTGGCTCGACGAGCCCGAGCCCCGCGCGCGCGGCTTCGGCTGGATCGTGCCGGCTCTGGCGGTGCTCGCGATGCTCGGCTGGACCGGGTTCTTCGGCTGGGTCCACCAGCGCGCGATCCTCGCCGGCGCGAGCCCCGCGCAATGGTCGCAATGGGTCGTCGACTGGGCGGTGCCGGTGCTGCTCGTCGTCGCGCTGTGGCTGCTGGCGATGCGCCACAGCCGGCGCGAGGCGGCCCGCTTCACCGACGCGGCGCAGGCGCTGTCGCAGGAATCGGCGCTGCTCGAGCGGCGGCTGACCACCGTCAACCGCGAGCTCAGCCTCGCCCGCGACTTCATCGCCGCCCAGTCGCGCGACCTCGAATCGCTCGGCCGCGTGGCGAGCGAGCGGATCTCCGAGCACGCCGACCGGCTGCAGGGGCTGATCCGCGACAACGGCGCCCAGGTCGAGGCGATCGGCCGGGTCAGCTCCACGGCGCTCGAGAACATGGACCGGCTGCGCGACGACCTGCCGGTGATCTCCAACTCGGCGCGCGACGTCGCCAGCCAGATCGGCCACGCCGGGGTCGTCGCCAAGGACCAGATCGAGGAGCTGGTGGCCGGGTTCAACCGGCTCAACCAGTTCGGCGAGGCGAGCGGGCGCCAGGTCGCCTCGCTGCGGGCCAAGGTCGACGAGGCGCTCGCCGCGTTCGAGGCCCAGGCGGCGCAGCTCGACGAGATCGCCGGCAACCGCTTCGCCGCGCTGGCTGAGCGCAGCGCCGCGTTTCGCGCCGAGCTCGACGGGCGCGAGGTCGAGGCCTTCGCCGCCATCCGCCGCCGGGCCGACGCGCTGGCGCAGGAGCTCGACGCGCGCACCCATGAGCTCGAGCGCGGCGAAGCCGCGGCGCTCGACGCGCTGCAGCAGCGGATGGCGCAACTGCGCGACGAAGGCGCGCGCATCGCCGAGACCGTCCGCGGCGGCGAGACCGAGGCGGCCGAAGCGTGGTCGGCCGCGGTCGCCGGCCTCGAGGAGCGCATGCTCGAGGCGATCAGGCGCATCGCCGAGGTCGACCAGCACGCGATGGACAATGCCCGCCAGCGGCTGCTGGCGCTGGGCGAGGAAGCCCAGCGGGTCGACGAGACGATGGTCGAGCGGTCCGACGCGTTCCACGACCACCTGCTGCGCCGCACCGCCGATGCCGCCGAGCACGAAGCCGCCTCGCTGGCGGCGCTGAAGGAGCGCCTGGCGACCTTCGACGCGCAAGTTGTCGAGCGGCAGGAGGAGCACTTGGCGCATCTCTCGGGCCTCGCCGAGCGCGGCGACGGCCTCGCCCGGCGCCTCGCCGAGCTGAGCGCCGAGATGGACCGGCTGTCGACGCAAGGCCGCCGGACCCAGGACGACCTCGCCGAATCCGCCGCCGGCCTCGCGGCGCGCCTCGCCGAAAGCCAGGCGCTGATCGTCGACAGCGGCACCCGCGTCGCCCGCCTGACCGACGACAGCGTGCGACTGCTCGAGCTAATCCGCTCGAGCGCCGAGCACGGCAACACCGACTTGCCGCAGGCGCTCGGCCAGGCCGAACGCCGGCTGAGCGCATTCGAGCAGCAGGCGCAGGCGCTCCACGCGCTGATCGCTGACGCCGGCGACAAGGGCGCAGCGCTCGCCGGCCACGTCGAAAGCGCGCGCCACAACGGCACCGCGACGCTCGAGCAGCTGGCGGCGCTCGAGCAGCGGCTGGCGGAGCTGGCGCAAGGCTCCGAGGCGCTGGCCGGGCAAGCCCGGTCCGAGCTGGCCGACGCCATCGCCACGCTCGAGCAGGCTTCGCGCGAGGTGCTCACCGGGCTGCAGGACCGGCAGGGCGAGGCGATCCGGGCGATCGCCGAGCGCATCGCCGGCGACAGCAGCGAGGCGATCGACCGCGCGGTCCGCGCCCACGCCGCGAGCGCCATCGCCGAGCTCGAGGCGGCCGCCGAGCAGGCCGGTGAAGCCGGTCGCGATACGGCCATCGCGCTGCGCGACCAGCTGGCGGCGGTCAACGAGCTCGCCGGCAACCTCGAGCGCCGCGTCGCCCACGCCCGCCAGCGCGCAGAGGAGCAGGTCGACAACGACTTCGCCCGGCGCATGGCGCTGATCACCGAAAGCCTCAATTCGAGCGCGATCGACATCTCCAAGGCGTTCGCCAACGACGTCACCGACACCGCCTGGGCGAGCTACCTGCGCGGCGACCGCGGCATCTTCACGCGCCGCGCGGTGCGCCTGCTCGACACCCAGGAAGCGCGCGCGGTGGCCGAGATCTACGAGGCCGACGGCGATTTCCGCGAGACCGTCAACCGCTACATCCACGATTTCGAGGCGATGCTGCGCAGCGTCCTGTCGACCCGCGACGGTCACGCGCTCGCGGTGACGCTGCTGTCGAGCGACATGGGCAAGCTCTATGTGGCGCTGGCGCAAGCGATCGAGCGGCTGCGGGCCTAGCCCGCCGCTTCAAGCTCCGCCAGTTCGTGTGCGGCCCGGAGGCGAGCCGAACAGGTTGAGGTCCTCGGGGCCGATCCAGCCGTAGCGGTAGTTGGCGACGTAAAGCCCGCACAGCAGCGCCGCCAGCAGCGCCGCGCGCCACGCCAGCCGGCCGGGGCGGAAGTTCGCCGGGGCGCTGTCGGCCTGGCCGGGGACCTTGGCGATCCCCGCCTCGTCGTGGGTCCTGACCCCGAACGGCAGCAGCAGGAACGCGCTCAGCACCCAGAACAGGGTGTAGATCGCCAGGATCGAGGTCCACTTCATGAGGACGGCCTTGTCCCTTCATTCGTCATTGCGAGCGAAGCGAAGCAATCCGGGGCGTACCGCGCAACCGCGCTGGATTGCTTCGTCGCTACGCTCCTCGCAATGACGAGGAGGTGGGGCGCCCTAACCACCCGCCGCGATCACCTTCATCTGCGGCTTCTTGCCCGACCAGCGCTGCGCCGCGCGGCGGGCGGCGAGGCGCGCGGCTTCCTCCTGCGCCGCCCGATCGCGCGCGGCGGGCCCCTTGAGCTTGCGCAGCGCCTCGGCCACGTCGGCCTCGGCTTCTTCGACGAACTCGGCGTAGTCCTCGTCGAGCGGCAGGCCGATGCCGTGGACTTTCGCCCCGCCCTTGCCGTCAAGCGCGACGATCACCAGCCCGTCGCGCGCGAGCCGGCGGCGGGTGGCGATCGCCTCGCCGTCGGCGGGGACGATGATGTCGCCGTCGAGCACCAGCCGGCCGACCCTGACCTCGGCCAGCTTGCCGGGCTTGCCCGGCGCGAGGCGGACCACGTCGCCGTTCTTCTGGAACAGCCCGTGGGCGATGCCGTTGGCCGTGCCGAGCCGCGCCTGCTCCTGCATGTGGCGCACCTCGCCGTGGACCGGGACGAGGATCTGCGGGCGCAGCCAGCGGTAGATCGCCTCGAGGTCGGGCCGCCCCGGATGGCCCGAGACGTGGATCATGCTCTGCCGGTCGGTGACCATCTTGACGCCGCGCTGGGCGAGCAGGTTCTGGATCCGGCCGATGGCGATCTCGTTGCCGGGGATCGTCCGGCTCGAGAACAGCACCACGTCGCCTTCGGTCAAGCTGAGCGGATGCTGGTCTTCGGCGATGCGCGCCAGCGCGGCGCGCGGCTCACCCTGCCCGCCGGTGGCGAGGATCATCACCTTGCCGCGCGGCAGCTGCATCGCGGTGTCGAAATCGACCGGCGTCGGGAAGTCGAGCAGGTAGCCGTTGTCCTGCGCGACCTCGACGATGCGGTCGAGCGAGCGGCCGGCCACGCACAGCTCGCGGCCGGTCTTCTGAGCCACACGTCCGAGTGTCTGCAACCGCGCCACATTGGAGGCGAACGTCGTCACCAGCACGCGCTTGCCGGCGTGGCCATGCACTTCCTCGAGCAGGCCGCGGTAGACCGCACCCTCGGAACCCGACGAGGCCGGGTTGAAGACGTTGGTGGAGTCGCATACCAGCGCGAGGATCCCCTCGTCGCCAAGCTGCATCAGCTCTTCCTCGGTCGCGGGCACGCCGATCAGCGGCTCCTCGTCGAGCTTCCAGTCGCCGGTGTGGAACACGCGGCCGTAGGGCGTCTCGATCAGCAGCGCGTTGCCCTCGGCGATCGAGTGCGACAGCGGGATGTAGGTGATCTCGAACGGGCCGAGCAGGATGCTGCCGTGCTCGCGGTCGATCACGTTGAGCTCGACCTCGCCCGCCAGCCCCGCCTCGTCGAGCTTGCGCCGCACCAGGTCGGCGGTGAACGGGGTGGCGTACAGCGGCACGCCGAGCTCGGCGGCGAAATAGGGCACCGCGCCGATGTGGTCCTCGTGGGCGTGGGTCAGCACCACCCCGAGCAGATCGTCGGCGCGCTCCTCGATGAACTCGGGATCGGCGAACATCAGCTCGGTGCCGGGGTACTCGGCGGCGCCGAAGCTCATGCCGAGGTCGACCATCAGCCACTGGCCACGGCAGCCGTAGAGGTTGACGTTCATGCCGATCTCGCCCGAGCCGCCGAGCGCGAGGAACAGCAGCTCGTCCTCGGGGGTGAAGTCCTTCTTCATTTCGAGCCCGCCCGCTCGGCGAGGATGGCGAGGCCGGTCAAGGTCAGGTCGGTGTCGACCGCGTCGAAGATCTCCGTATGACGATCGAACAGCAGCGCCAAGCCGCCGGTGGCGACGACCCTGGCCGGGCGGCCGATCTCGGCGCGCAGGCGGGCGATCAGCCCTTCCATCATCGCGACGTAGCCCCAGAACACGCCGATCAGCATCTGGTCCTCGGTGTTGCGGCCTATCACCGAACCGTCGCGCGGCGCCTCGATGGCGATGCGCGGCAGCTTGGCCGTGTGGTTGACCAGCGCATCGAGCGAGAGATTGATCCCGGGGGCGATGATCCCGCCTTTGTAGGCGCCGTTGAAGTCGACCACGTCGAACGTCGTCGCGGTGCCGAAGTCGATCACGATCAGGTCGCCGGGGTAGCCGGCGTGGGCGGCGATAGCGTTGACGGCGCGGTCGGCGCCGAGCGAGCGCGGCTCGTCGACGTCGATCGGGAAGTCCCACGCCGCGGCACCCTCGCCGGCGATCAGCGGCGCGAGGCCGAAGTACTTCTCGCCGAGCACCTCGAGGTTGTGGCGCGCGCGCGGGACCACCGTCGCGACGATCAGCTGCGTCACCGCCTCGCGGGCGATGCCCTCGATCGCCATCAGCTGCAGCAGCCACACGGCGTACTCGTCGCCGGTGCGCCGCGGGTCGGTGGCGATGCGCCAGCGGGCCTTGATCTCGCGGCCCTGGAACAGCGCGAAGACCACGTTGGTGTTGCCGACATCGACCGCGAGCAGCATCGCTCAGGTTCCTTCCAGCGTCACGTCACCGGCGTGGATGACACGGACGGTGCCGTCCGCCAAGCGCAGCCGTAGCGCACCACCGAGCTCGAGCCCGTCGAAAGTGCCGTGCAGGCGGCCCGCTCCCTCGGCCACGCTGATCGGCGAGCCGCGTTCGTGGGCCCTCGCCTCCCACTCGACGATCGTTGCCGCGAGCGGCTCGCGCCGCCAGCGCTCGAGCCGATTGCCAAACAGCGGAGCAAGGTATTCGAGCACCCGGCCGGGGTCGTTGTCGTTGTGCCCGTTCTGCTGGTGGATCGAGATCGTCGGCGAGCCGTCGATGGCGGGCGCCACGGCGACGTTGATCCCGATCCCGACCACTACGGCGCCACCGCGCCGCTCGCACAGGATCCCGGCCATCTTGGCGCCGTCGTAGAGCACGTCGTTCGGCCACTTGAGCCAGCGCTGCTGCTCGAGCGGCCGGATCGTGCCGCTCATCAGCTGCCCGCGCAGCAGGTCGTGGACCGCCAATCCGGCGACGAGCGAGATCGAGGGCGCCGGATGATCGTCGGGCGTGAGGTTGACGACGGTCGAGCAGAACAGGTTGCCAGGCGGGCTGAGCCAGACCTTGCCCACACGCCCCCGGCCTCCGGTCTGCCGCTCCGCCCGCAGCCAGGCGCCTTCAGGGACGGTCTCTCCGGCCTCGATACGCGCCAGCAGGTCGGCGTTGGTCGAGCCGGTTTCGGTGACGATTTCGATCTTCGGAGTCACTCAGGCGAGCAGGAACAGCGCCGCCGCGGCGCGGTCCGCCAGCGTGTCGAGCCAGCCGGTCAGCAGGTAGCCGAGCGGCGACATCAGCACCGCGCTGATCGCCAGCAGCGCCCAGTGGGCCCGGTCGCTTTTCCCGCGGATGGTGTCGGCCGGCTCGTCGAAGAACATGATCTTGACGATCTTGATGTAGTAGTAGGCGGCCATCACCGAGGCGGCGATGCCGAGCGCGGCGAGCGCGATCAGGTCGGCCTGCACGGCCGCCTGGAACACCACGAACTTGCCCCAGAACCCGAACAGCGGCGGGATGCCGGCGAGGCTGAACATCAGCGCCATCAGGCACCACGCGAGCGCCGGACGCGTGCGCGACAGGCCCGCCATCTGGGCGATCTCGTCGATCGGCTCGCCGTCGGCGTCCTTCAGCATCAGCACCGCGACGAAGCTGCCGACCGTCATCGCCACGTAGATCGCCAGGTACACCAGCATCGCGCTGACGCCGGCGGCGGTGGCGCAGGCGAGGCCGATGAGGATGAAGCCGACGTTGTTGATCGACGAGTAGGCGAGGAACCGCTTGATGTTGGCCTGGCCGATCGCCCCGAGCGCGCCGACGACGATCGAGGCGAGCGCGGCGAAGATCACCACCTGGCGCCAGGCGTCGGCCTGGCTGCCGAAGGCCTCGATGGCGACGCGGGTGGTCAGGGCGACGGCGGCGACTTTCGGCGCGCTGGCGAAGAACAGCGTCACCGGCGTCGGCGCGCCTTCGTAGACGTCGGGGGTCCACATGTGGAACGGTACCGCGCTGATCTTGAACGCGAGGCCGGCGAGCATGAACACCAGCCCGAACAGCGCGCCGGTCGAGAGGCCGCCGCCGAGCGCGGCGCGGATCCCGTCGAACGTGGTCGTCCCGGTGAAGCCGTAGGTCAGGCTCATGCCGAACAGCAGGATCCCGCTGGCGAGCGCGCCGAGCACGAAATACTTGAGCCCGGCTTCAGCCGAGCGCGTGTCGTGGCGCAGGAACGCGGCCAGCACGTACGCCGCGAGCGACTGCAGTTCGAGCCCGATGTAAAGCGCGATCAGGTCGCCGGCCGAGACCATCACGCTCATCCCGAGCGCGGAGAACAGCACCAGCACCGGGTACTCGGCGCGCATCGATCCGGTGCGCCCGAAGAAGCCCGGCGCGACGACCAGCGCGGCCCCGGTCGCGGCGTAGATCATCAGCTTGGCGAAGCCGGCGAAGGCGTCGGCGCGAAACTGCCCGGCGAAGGCGACGGTGTCGGGCCCGCTGGCGCCGGCGCACACCGCTGGGGCGACGAGGGCGAAGCACGCCGCGAGCACGAGGCACGAGACCGCGCTGATCAGGCGGGCCGAACCGTCGCCGGCCCACGCGGCGACGAGCAGCAGCACGAGCCCGCTGACCGAGAGCACGATCTCCGGGACGATCAGCGCGAGGGAGGCGGCGAAATCCATCAGTGCGCCCCCTCGTGCGTGTCGGCTTCGGCGGCAGCCGGCTCACCCAGCGCCAGCCGCGCATCGCCCTCGGGCTTGGCCCGGGCGACGCGGGCGTCGAGCGCGGCGATGTCGGCGCGCATCGGGGCGAGGAAGCTCTCGGGATAGACGCCCATCCACAGCACCGCGGCGGCGATCGGGCCGAGCATTAGCCACTCGCGCGCCGACAAGTCCGGCATCGCCGCCGCGTCGGCGTTCTTCTGCACCCCGAAGGCGATCCGCCAGTAGAGGTAGAGCATGTAGGCCGCGCCGAGGATGATCCCGGTGGCGCAGACCGCGGTGACCCAGCTCGACACCTGGTAGATGCCCGCCAGGCTGAGGAACTCGCCGACGAAGCCGCTCGTGCCCGGAAGACCGATCGAGGCCATGGTGAACAGCATGAAGAACAGCGCGTACTTCGGCATGTTGATGCTGAGGCCGCCGTAGCGGTCGATCTCGCGCGTGTGCAGCCGGTCGTAGATCACGCCGACGCACAGGAACAGCGCGCCCGAGACGAGGCCGTGGCTGAGCATCACGATCATCGCCCCTTCGAGGCCCTGCACGTTGAACGCGAACAGCCCGACGGTGACGATCGCCATGTGCGCGACCGAGGAGTAGGCGATCAGCTTCTTCATGTCGTGCTGCACCAGCGCGATCAGGCTGGTGAGGACCACCGCGAGCATCGACAGCGCAAAGACCAGCCACATCAGCTGCGCGCTCGCCTCGGGGAACATCGGCAGGCTGAAGCGGATGAAGCCGTAGCCCCCCATCTTCAAGAGCACCCCGGCGAGGATCACCGAGCCCGCCGTCGGCGCCTGGACGTGCGCGTCGGGCAGCCAGGTGTGCACCGGCCACATCGGCATCTTGACCGCGAAGCTGGCGAAGAACGCCAGCCACAGCCAGGTCTGCGCGCCGGCCGGGAAGTCGTAGGCCATCAGCGTCGGGATGTCGGTGGTGCCCGCCTCGTTCACCATCCACAGCATCGCGATCAGCATCACGACCGAGCCGAGCAGCGTGTAGAGGAAGAACTTGTAGGCCGCGTAGATGCGGTCCTTGCCGCCCCACACGCCGATGATCAGGTACATCGGGATCAGACCGGCCTCGAAGAAGATGTAGAACAGGAACAGGTCCTGCGCGGCGAACACGCCGAGCATCAGCGCTTCCATGAACAGGAACGCGGCCATGTACTCGCCGACGCGCTGGTCGATCGCCCGGCTGGCGAGGATGCAGATCGGCATCAGGAACACGGAGAGCATGATCAGCATCAGCGCGATGCCGTCGATGCCGAGCGCCCACGAGAACCCGGCGAAAATCGGCGCGCGCTCGGTGAACTGCCACTGCGCGCCGCCGATGTCGTAATTGAGCCACAGGATGATGCCGAGCGCGAAGTCGATTAGCGTCGCGGCGAGCGCGATCGCGCGCGCGGCCCGCTCGCCGGCGAACAGGCAGGCGATCGCGCCGAGCATCGGCACGAGCAGCATCAGCGAGAGTAGGGGCACCCCGTCCATCACACCAGCACCCAGCTGATCGCGCCGACGAGGCCGAGCAGCATGATCAGCGCGTAGCTGGTCAGGTATCCCGACTGCACGCGCCTGGCGACCAGGGCGCCCTTGTCGACCGCCCACGCCGCCCCATCGGGCCCGAAGCGGTCGATCAGGCCCTCGTCGCCGCGCTTCCAGAACAGCCGCCCGAGCCAGAACGCCGGGCGCACGAACAGCCAATGGTAGAGCTCGTCGAAGTACCACTTGTTGTAGAGGAAGCGGTACACCGGGCCGAGCTGCTCGGCGGCGCGGTGCGGGATCGAGGTGTCGCGGATGTAGGCCGTCCAGGCGACCAGCAGGCCGATCAGCATGACGACCGTCGCGGTCAGCTTCACCCACGTCGGCACCTCGTGCATCGCGTGCATCAGGTGCTCGTCCCAGGCGATCGAGCCGCCCCAGAACGCCGCTTCCTCGAGGAAGGGCGCGTGGAACACGAACCCGGCGAACACCGCCCCGACCGAGAGCAGGATCAGCGGCACGAGCATCGACCACGGGCTTTCGTGCGGGTGGTAGCCGGCGGTGCCCTCGTGCGGATGGATCTCGGCGTGGGTGCTGTCGCCGTGCTCCTCGTCGGGGCTCTCGTGATGGCCGTGGACCGCGTGCTGGATGTGCTCGCTGTCGGCCCAGCGCGGGTGGCCCCAGAAGGTCAGGAACATCAGCCGCCACGAATAGAAGCTGGTCAGCAGCGCGGCGAAGGCGCCGAGCCAGAACGCCGCCCGGCCCATCTCGCTGCCGCTGGCGAACGCCGCCTCGAGGATCGCGTCCTTCGAATAGAACCCGGCGAAGCCGAACACCCCGACCAGGCCGACGCCGGTGATCGCCAGCGTGCCGGCGAGCATGGCCCAGAACGTCAGCGGGATGTGCCGGCGCAGGTCGCCGTAATAGCGCATGTCCTGCTCGTGGTGCATCGCGTGGATCACCGAGCCGGCGCCGAGGAACAGCAGCGCCTTGAAGAACGCGTGGGTGAACAAGTGGAACATCGCCGCGCCGTAAGCGCCGACGCCGGCGGCGAAAAACATGTAGCCGAGCTGCGAGCAGGTCGAATAGGCGATGACCCGCTTGATGTCCCACTGCGTGGTGCCGACGGTCGCCGCGAACAGGCAGGTGGCGGCGCCGATGAAGGTGACGAAGGTCAGCGCCGCGGGCGCCGCCTCGAACATCGGCGACAGGCGGCAGACCATGAACACGCCGGCGGTGACCATCGTCGCCGCGTGGATCAGCGCCGAGACCGGCGTCGGGCCCTCCATCGCATCCGGAAGCCAGGTGTGCAGGCCGAGCTGCGCCGACTTGCCCATCGCGCCGATGAACAAGAGCAGGCACAGGATCGTCATCGTGTCGAGCCGCATGCCGAGGAACGTGATGGTGGTGCCCGCCATGCCCGGCGCGGCGTCGAGGATCGCCGGGATCGAGGTGGTCTGGAACACCAGGAACGTGCCGAAGATGCCGAGCATGAAGCCGAGGTCGCCGACGCGGTTGACCACGAAGGCCTTGATCGCCGCGGCGTTGGCGCTCGGCTTGCGGAACCAGAACCCGATCAGCAGGTAGCTGGCGAGGCCGACGCCTTCCCAGCCGAAGAACATCTGCACCAGGTTGTCCGCCGTCACCAGCATCAGCATCGCGAAAGTGAACAGGCTGAGGTAGGCGAAGAACCGCGGCTGGCTGTCGTCCTCGGCCATGTAGCCCCAGCTGTAGAGGTGGACGAGCGCCGAGATGGTGTTGATCACGACCAGCATGACCGCGGTCAGCGCGTCGACGCGCAACGCCCAGTCGAAGCTCAGCGCGCCGCTTTCGACCCACTTGAGCACCGGGACGATGGCCGTTTCGGCATCGCCGGCGACAAAGCTCAGGAAGATCGGCCAGCTCAGCGCCATCGACAGGAACAGCGCGCCAGTGGTCAGCGACTTGGCCACCACGTTGCCGAGCATGCGGTTGCCGAGGCCCGCGACGATCGCCGCGAGCAGCGGTCCGAACACGATGACGAGGATGGGATGCATCAATTCCTCCCCGCTTGCGGGGAGGTGGCAGTCGCGCAGCGGCTGACGGAGGGGGCGGTCGGCAAGGCGCAGCGTTGCGTGGGGCCGCGAACCCCCGCCACCGCGCTGCGCGCGGTCCCCCTCCCCGTCCCGGGGAGGAATTGGAACGCCGCCGCCATCAGCCCTTCATCCGGTTGACGTCGTCGACCGCGATGGTGCCGCGACCGCGGAAGTAGAGGACCAGGATGGCGAGCCCGATCGCCGCCTCGCCGGCAGCCACGGTCAGCACGAACATCGCGAACACCTGTCCCGTCAGGTCGCCGAGGAAGGCGCTGAACGCGACGAGGTTGATGTTCACCGCCAGCAGGATCAGCTCGATCGCCATCAGGATGACGATGATGTTCTTGCGGTTCAAGAAGATGCCGAGCACGCCGAGCACGAACAGGATCGAGCTGACCACGACATAATGTTCGATGCCGATCATGCGCGCGCACCTTCCAACCCAAGATCGTCACCCTGAACTTGTTTCAGGGTCCATCCTGCCTCACCGAACCGACGGTGCGGGCGGACAGATGGATGCTGAAACAAGTTCAGCATGACGGGAGTGGCCGGAAGGGTCCGGGTGTGCGCGGCCGAAATCACAGCTTCACCCCTTGGCCCACTTCGGGCCGGGTGTTGATCGTCGCCTCACCCGGCTTGCGGGCGATCTGCTTGGCGATGTCCTGCTGGCCGCTATAGGCGCGCTGCTCGCGGTGGGTCAGCACGATCGCGCCGACCATCGCCACCAGCAGGATGATGCCGGCGGTCTCGAACAGGAACAGGTACTTGCCGTAGAGCAGCGCGCCGATGCTTTCGATGTTGCTCCGGCCGAGCAGCGGTGCGGCCGTGCCGTCGGGCGCGCCGAGCTCGAGCGCGCCGGCGCGATACGCTCCCATCGCCAGCACCAGCTCGGCCAGCAGCACCACGGCGATGGCGATGCCGAGCGGGAAGTTCCGGACGAAGCCGGCGCGCAGCTCGGCGAAGTCGATGTCGAGCATCATCACGACGAACAGGAACAGCACCGCGACCGCGCCGACGTAGACGATCACCAGCAGCATGGCGATGAACTCGGCGCCGACGATCACCATCAGCGCGGCGGCGTTGAAGAACGCCAGGATCAGCCACAGCACCGAATGCACCGGGTTGCGCGCGAGGATGGTGAAGGCGCCGCTGGCGATCACCAGGACAGCGAACAGGTAGAAGGCGATGGTCTGGATCACCCGATCCTCCCCGGCACGGGGAGGGGGACCGTGCAAAGCACGGTGGAGGGGGCTATCGTCCAGGCGCCACGCGCGAGAGGAAGCGCCAGGCGGCGAGCCCCCTCCACCACCCTTCGGGTGGTCCCCCTCCCCGTTCCGGGGAGGAATTTACTGGCTGAATCGTTCACGCGCGCCGCCTATCGATACGGTGCATCGGCTTCAAGGTTCGCGGCCAGCGCCCGCTCCCACTTGTCCCCGTTGGCCAGCAGTTTCGCCTTGTCGTAGAGCAGCTCCTCGCGCGTTTCGGTGGTGAACTCGAAGTTCGGCCCCTCGACGATGGCATCGACCGGGCAGGCTTCCTGGCAGAAGCCGCAGTAGATGCACTTGGTCATGTCGATGTCGTAGCGCGTGGTCCGCCGGCTGCCGTCGTCGCGCGGCTCGCTCTCGATGGTGATGGCCAGCGCCGGGCACACCGCCTCGCACAGCTTGCAGGCGATGCACCGCTCCTCGCCGTTGGGATAGCGGCGTAGCGCATGCTCGCCGCGGAAGCGCGGGGAGATCGGGTTCTTCTCGAACGGGTAGTTGATCGTCGCCTTGGGCTTGAAGAAGTACTTGAGCGTCAGCCAGTGCGCGAGGATGAACTCCCACAGGGTGAACGACTTGATGAATTGGGCGACGGTCGACACGATCAGATATCCGAAGCTTGAAGTTGACGACATTCACCGGTGTAGGTGTCACCTGAGGCGTCAACGACGGTGATTTCGCTATCGCGTCCATCGGCAGGAAGTTCATCCCACCAGAGGACTTCGGCGCTCATATTGCCCTCACTCCCTCTCCAATGGTGGGTGCTCTCCCCTCCCAGTCCTAGCGTGTAATGACTCTCGACGCGCTTGTTCGACCAATCCGCTGGGCTCACAACTTCCCAAGCCAACGGCCATTCGATGCCGTCACCCTCGTAGTGCCACGGCGCCAAGCCGTTTATGCCCAATTGAACCGCCCGGCCGCTTGAGCCCGTAAGATCGCAAGTACGGTTGGCAGCAAGGGAAGAGGCCTCGACGGGTACCTGAAGCTCGGAGGTTCTTGCAGTTGACATGCGAACCTCGTCATACCTCGTCAGCATCAGCCAGCCGCTCACCAGCACCACCCACAGCAGCGAGAACGGCAGGAACACCTTCCAGCCGAGACGCATGAGCTGGTCGTAGCGGAAGCGCGGCACGGTGGCCTTCACCCAGCTGAAGATGAAGAAGAAGAAGAAGATCTTGGCGAACAGCCAGAGCCACCCCGGGATCCAGTAGAGGATCTCGACCTCGAGCGGGGGCAGCCAGCCGCCGAAGAACAGGACCGCGTTGAGCGCGCACATCAGCAGCACGTTGGCGTACTCGCCGAGCCAGAACAGCGCGAAGCTCATGCTCGAGTATTCGGTCTGGTAGCCGGCGACGAGCTCGCTTTCGGCCTCGGTCAGGTCGAACGGCGCGCGCGCGGTCTCGGCCATGCTCGAGATCAGGAACATCACCCACATCGGAAACAGCAGCAGGTTGAAGAAGAACCCGTTGACCAAGCCGAGGCCGTGGCCGCGCTGCGCCTCGATGATCGCGTTCAGGTTGAAGCTGCCGGCCCACAGCACCACGCAGATCAGGATGAAGCCGATCGCCACTTCGTACGAAATCATCTGAGCCGCGGCGCGCATCGCGCTGAAGAACGGGTATTTCGAGTTCGACGCCCAGCCCGACACAACCACCCCGTAAACGCCGAGCGAGCTGATCGCGAGGATGTAGAGCAGGCCGACGTTGATGTCGGCCAGCACCGCGCCCGAGTTGAACGGGATCACTGCCCAGGCCATCAGCGCCACGGTGAACGTGACGATCGGCGCGATCAGGAACAGGCCCTTGTTCGCCGCCGAGGGGATGATCGTTTCCTGCAGGAACACCTTGAGCCCGTCGGCGAAGCTCTGCAGCAGGCCGAACGGCCCGACCACGTTGGGCCCGCGCCGCAGCGCCATCGCCGCCCAGATCTTGCGGTCGGCATAGATGATCATCGCCACCGCCAGCATCAGCGGCAGCGCGATCAGCAGTATGCCGACGACGGTCGCGACGAACCACGCCCAGTCGTGGCTCATGCCGAGGGATTGGAAGGCGGAAGTCATTGCTCTCGCCCGTCCCAACGCTGCTGGAGCGTCCAGATCAGGCCGGCACCCAGAAACGGCCAGACCGCCCCGCTCAGTGCCTGGTAGACCGCGAACATGAACGACCGCGCCGAAATGCCGCTGTCGCCGCCATATGACGTGACCGCGTTCAGCTCGAGCAGCAGCGTGGTCGCGACGCCGCCGATGAAAAGCAGAACCGCGGTCCAGAACAGCACCGGCGCGGCGCGGCGCATCATATATTCGAAGAAGCTCATTCCGCCGCCTCCGCCAGGTCTTCGCCGTGGAGCAGCTCGGCCGAGCATCGTTGCATGGTCGGGCTCGAGCGCGCGATCGGGTTGGTCAGGTAGAAATCCCTGATCGGGTAGGCGATGCGGCCCGAGGCGCGCGCGGCGCTGTCGGCCTTCGGCAGCGCGCCGTAGTCGGCGAGACCCTCGCGGCCGAGCGCCGGGACTTCGGCGACCATCGCCGCGCGCAGCTGGTCGAAGCTGTCGAACCCGACCGAGACGCCGAGCGCGTCGGCCAGCGCGCGCAGGATCGTCCAGTCCTCGCGCGCGTCGCCGGGGGCGAACACCGCCTTGTCGGCGAACTGCACGCGGCCCTCGGTGTTGACGTACGTGCCGGCCTTCTCGGTCCACGCGCTGCCGGGCAGGATCACGTCGGCGGCATGCGCGCCCTTGTCGCCGTGGTGGCCGACATAGACCTTGAGGGCGCCCTCGAAGGCGCCGAAATCGACCTCGTCGGCGCCGAGCGCCAGCAGCAGCTTCGGCCGGGCGTCGGCCAGGTCGGCAATCCCGCCCGGCTGCGCGAAGCCGAGCATCAGCGCGCCCATCCGCGCGGCCGAGAAGTGCAGCACGTTGAAGCCCGCGTTCCAGCCTTGCGCCAGCGCCAGCGCCGGCCCTTGCGCACCGGCAACGATCCCGCCGGCGCCGACGATGACCGCCGGCCGCTCGGCCTGGGCCATCGCCTCGCCGACGTGGCCGGGCAGGTCGTGCAGCACCGCCGCATCATCGCCGAGGAACTCGGCCCGAAAAGTCGTCTCCCACTGCGGGCCGACGACGAACACCCTGGCCCCGCGCTTGACCGCCTTGCGCAGCCGCGCGTTGAGCAGCGGCGCTTCCCAGCGCACGTGGCTGCCGACGATCAGGATCGCGTCGGCCTCCTCGATCCCGGCGAAAGTCGAGTTGAAGTTGACCGCCGCGAGGTTGCCGGTCGGGTAGCTCATGCCGGTCTGGCGGCTTTCGAGCAGGCTCGAGCCGAGCGCGGCGAGCAGCCGCTTGGCCGCGAACATCGTCTCGCAATCGGCCATGTCGCCGGCGACCGCGGCCACGCTCTTGCCGGGCTTGGCCCTAGCGATCGCCTTGAACGCCTCGTCCCAGCTCGCCCGTTCGAGCTTGCCCTGGCGGCGGATCCACACCTTGTCGAGCCGGCGCAGCGCGAGGCCGTCGACCTGGTAGCGCGCCTTGTCGCTGATCCACTCCTCGTTGACGTCGTCGTTGATCCGCGGGAGCACCCGGAGCACCGCCCCGCCGCGGCTGTCGACGCGGATGTTGGCGCCCATCGCGTCCGAGACGTCGATCGACAGCGTCTTCTTCAGCTCCCACGGCCGCGCTTCGTAGGCGTACGGCCGGCTGGTCAGCGCGCCGACCGGGCACAAGTCGATCACGTTGGCGGAGAGCTCGTGCTTGGCCGCGTGCTCGAGGTAGGTCGTGATCTGCATGTCCTCGCCGCGATAGAGCGCGCCGATCTCGTCGACCCCGGCGATCTCTTCGGAGAAGCGGATGCAGCGGGTGCAGTGGATGCAGCGGGTCATGATCGTCTTGATCAGGGGCCCCATGTACTTGTCGGTCACCGCGCGCTTGTTCTCGTCGTAGCGCGAGGCGCCGCGGCCGTAGGCGAGCGACTGGTCCTGGAGGTCGCACTCGCCGCCCTGGTCGCAGATCGGGCAATCGAGCGGATGGTTGATCAGCAGGAACTCCATCACCCCTTCGCGCGCCGTCCTGACCATCTCGCTGTCGGTGCGGATTTCCTGGCCGTCGGCGGCCGGCAGCGCGCAGCTCGCCTGCGGCTTGGGCGGCCCGGGCTTCACCTCGACCAGGCACATGCGGCAATTGCCGGCGATGCTGAGACGCTCGTGGTAGCAGAACCGCGGGATTTCCTTGCCGGCCAGCTCGCACGCCTGGAGGACCGTGGCGCCGTTGGGCACCTCGATCTCCTGTCCGTCCACGGTGACTCGGGGCATCGGCGTTCCTGTCGCGGCAAGGCTTGCGGGCGGGAGACTCCGCGAGGAGCCGCCCCGAGCGCGCGCCGTCTCTGTCCGAGCGCGGACATCAGCGCAACCCCGTTTTGCCGCCCGGAGGCCGACAAAATGAACCGTCGCCCACCGGCGGCGAGGCGGCGGTCAGGGCGCGGCGCCGGGCCGGGCGGGAAGCCCGGCTCCGGCGAAGGCCAATTCAGCCCGGGTATCGCGCGTCAGGAGTCGCGGTGGGTCCACTTGTAGAGCGCCGTGGCCAGCGCGCCGCGCTGGTACAGCTGGGGGATAGCCGCCGGCATCGACTGCAGCCCGCACTCGGGCGTCTGCTGATAGATCGCCTGCAATTGCGCCTTCTCCTCGTCCGAGCCGACCTCCGTCTGGACGACCTTGTAGGCCAGGCCCGGCGAATAGACGGCGAGGCAGCCGGCGACGTTGTCGAACGTGATCGGACCCGCCAAGTCGCCGTAGAAGGCGTGGGCCGCATCCTCGTCGACGGCCGGCGCCCGGTCGGCCAGCGTCGGC
>Ga0196977_1000351_pt1 | contig 25615 bp, 24 predicted proteins | sample S3v_1013CmetaG_FD_148634 | JGI IMG/M metagenome (GOLD analysis project Ga0196977, IMG submission 148634) | Soil microbial communities from Anza Borrego desert, Southern California, United States - S3+v_10-13C | ecosystem: Environmental > Terrestrial > Soil > Desert | place: USA: California...
GGCTCCGCGACCCCGAAAGTGAGACGGGCGCCGGCCAAGGCGCGGGCGAGCCCGGTCAGATCCTGCGTCCGGGGCAGCCTCAACAAGGTCAGGATCAGGCGGGCAGCGAAGCCGGCAGCGGCCAGGGCGACCTGCAGTTCGTGCTCGAATTGAAAGTCGAGGACGTGCTGGACTGGCTGTGGGAGGAGCTCAAGCTCCCGGACCTGAAACCGAAAACGTCCGGCCGCGTGGAAGACGTGGAGTTCGTGCGCGAGGGCTGGGACAAACGCGGCGTGCGCTCGCGGCTCGATCGCCGGCGCACCGTGAAGCAGGCGATCCGCCGGCGCGCGATCCAGGAACATCCGGCGCCGTTCACCGACGACGACCTGCGCTTCCGCCAGCTCGTGCGGCGGACCCGGCCGGCGACCAACGCGGCGGTGATCTTCGCGATCGACGTCTCGGGCAGCATGGGCGAAACGGAGCGCCAGCTCGCGAAAACGTTCTTTTTCTTCGCATTGCAGGGGATCCGCCGGCAGTACGCGAAAGTCGAGACTGCTTTCATCGCGCACTCCGCGGAAGCGTGGGAGTTCAACGAATCGCAGTTCTTCCAGACCAGCGGCACCGGCGGCACCGTGTCCTCGACGGTGTTCAAGCTCGGGCAGGAAGTGATCCGCGACCGCTACGACCCGTCGCAGTACAACGTGTATCTCTTCTACGCCTCCGACGGCGAGAACCTCGTGGACGACCGCGAGCCCGCAACCGAAACGCTGCGCGAGCTTTGCCAGAGCCTGAACTACTGCGGCTTCATCGAGATCCGGCCGGCTTACGGAATCTCGCCCGAAACCGAGATGGCCGGCATCTGCTCGCGCCTGCAGCGTGACGACGTGGCGCTCGGCATGGCGCGCGTGACCAACCGCGAGGACGTCTGGAACGCGCTGCGACAGTTCTTCCAGGAAGAGCAGTCGCGCGCGGAAGTGAGCGCATGAGCACCGACGACCGTATGAGTGAAGCGCTCGTCGAGTACGGCGGGCGCATCGAATCGCTGGCGCGATCGCTGGGCCTCGACTACCACCCGGTCGACTTCGAGCTGGTGCCGAACAACTTCATGAATGAAGTGGCGATCTACGGCCTGCCGATCCGCATGCCGCACTGGTCGTTCGGCGTGCGCTACATCCACCAGCTCATCCGCCAATCGATGGGGCACTCGCGGATCTTCGAAGTGATGTTCCCGGGCAATCCCTGCCATGGATACCTGGTCAACTCGAACACGCTCGCCGAGAACACGCTGGTCACGGCGCACGTGCTCGGCCACGCCGATTTCGCGAAGAACAACCACCTGTTCGCGCGCTTCGCGGAGATGTCCGGCACGAATATCGTCGAGCATGCCGCCGCGCAGGCGCATCGCATCGAGGAGGCGGTGAAGACTCACGGACAACAGCGCGTGGAGGCGCTGCTCGACGCCGCGCTCGCGCTCGAGCCTCACGTGGACGTGAACCAGGAGCTGCACCGGCCGCTGTACCCGAAATACATCGAGCAGAGCGAACGGCCGCAGCGGGACGATCCCTTCGGTGACCGCTTCCGGAATCTTCCCGGCGAGGAGGGGCCGCCCGCACAGTCGCGTGAGCGCAAGCCCGCGCCGATTCCGCCGCGCGCCGAGCACGATCTCTTGTGGTTCATCGCGAACTACGGGCCGGAGCTCGAAGACTGGGAGCGCGACGTGTTCCTCGCGGTGCGCCACGAGTCGTTCTACTTCTACCCGGTTTTCGCCTGCAACATCATGAACGAGGGCTGGGCGACCTACTGGCACGCGCGATTACTGCGCGAAGCCGACTTTCTGCCGGAGGACCTCTACCTCGACGCCGTCACCTGCCACTCGAACGTCGTGCGGCCGTTCGCGGCCGAGCAGCAGGCGGCGCTCGCGATCAATCCGTACCATCTCGGCTTTTCGATGTGGGAGCGCATCGTCGAACGCGAAGGCCTGGAGCACGCCCGCGACATCCGGCGCGACGAGGACGACTTCGGCTTCGTGCGCAACTATCTCGACGGGGAGCTTTGCGACAAGCTCGGGCTCTTCGTCTTCGAGGCGAAATCGGACGACGGCATCAAGATCACCGCGCGCGACGTGAATCAGGTGCGCGAGGCGATACTCGCGCCGAAATTCAACTACGGCGCGCCGCGTATCAACGTCGGCGAGATGAAACAGGACGGCAGTCTCGTGCTCTTCCACGACCACGAAGCCGATGGGCGTGGGCTCGACCTCGAGCGTGCGTCGCGCGTCCTCCAGTACGTGCACCGCGCCTGGCGGCGGCCGGTAATGCTGCAGACCATCGACGGACGCGGCTCACCCCACGAACTCAGAGCGGGCACCTCGTAGGGTGCGTTGATAACGCACCGGCCGGTTGGTGCGCCGCAGGCGCACCCTACGGTTTACTCGGCCATCCAACTCTCGGCGCCCGGCCATGCCTTCGGGCTCGCACGCTCGTACTGCGGCGGATATTTGATATCCGCGCCGAGCTCCAGCGCCGCGTGCCACGGCCAGCGCGGGTCGAAAAGCATGCCGCGCGCGAGCGCGACGAAGTCGGCCTTGCCGCTCGCGACGATCTCTTCGGCCTGACGCGCGCCGGCGATAAGACCCACGCTGCCGGTGGTGATGCCTACCTCGCGCTTTACCCGCTGCGCATACGGAACCTGATAACCCGGTGAGACCGGAACCTTCGCATCCAGCACGACCCCGCCGCCCGAAAGCGTGACGTAGTCGCAGCCCAGCGCCTTCAGCTCGCGCGCGTAAACCACCGCGTCTTCCGGCGTCCAGCCGCCCGGCGCGAAGTCGGTGCCGGAGATCTTCGCCCCGACGGCCTTCTCGCGCGGGAACGCTTCGCGCACGCCGCGGAAAACCTCGAGCGGGAAGCGCATGCGGTTCTCCAGGCTGCCGCCGTATTCGTCGCCGCGATGGTTCGAAAGCGGCGACAGGAACTCCGACAGCAGATATCCGTGCGTCGAGTGAACTTCGACGAAATCGAGCCCGACACGCGCGGCGCGCCGCGCGGCCGACGCGAACGCCGCCTTCACGCGTTCCAGTCCCGCGCGGTCCAGCGCAAGCGGTGTCGGCCAGCCCGGCGCCAGCGCGAGCGGCGACGGCGCGCACGTGGTCCATGCGCCTTCTTGTTCCGCCAGCGGCCCGCGCCCTTCCCACGGCCGGTGGGCAGAGGCCTTGCGGCCGGCATGGTTCAACTGCACGCCGATGCGAATCGGCGAGATCGTGCGCACGAAATCGACGACGCGCTTCATCGCCGCCTCGTTCTCGTCCGAATAGAGACCGGTGCACCAGCGCGTAATCCGCCCTTCGGGCAGCACGCCGGTCGCTTCGATCGGCAGCATCGAGGCGCCGGAGAGGGCGAGATTCCCGAGATGCTGCACGTGCCAATCGGTCATCGAACCCTCGTTCGCGCTGTACTGGCACATGGCCGCGATCGTCACGCGGTTCGCGAGCGGCACGGGGCCGATGGAAAGCGGCGAAAAAAGCTTGCTCGTCATATATCCCCTAACAAAACAAAAAGCCGGACAGTCCCTAGCCGAAGTAACCGATGAGTCGCCACCAGAAGTAGTTGATCGGCATCAGCACGGTCAGGCTCAACACCGTCACGGGAACCGTGATCCGTAACACGCTCCGAAGCTTGAGACCGCCTACCTGCATGCCGACCACCATCGGCGGAACCTGATATGGAAACACCGCGGTCGTGAATCCGAGCACGATCGCCATCAGCGCGGCCTTGAGCGGCCAGCCTGCCGCATCGGCAAAGTGGCTGGCGAGCGGCGCGAGCAGCGCCGGCTGCGCGACGTTCGTGACGAAGGCGCCGGTGACGGTCGACAGTACCGTCAGGATGCCGAAGTTGACGGCATCGCGGCCGGCCTCGAGCCGCAGGGTCGCCTGCAGCGCGTCGCCGAGCCCGCGCGCGAGGCTCGTCTCCACCATGAGCGCGCCCATCCCGAGGATCGATGCGATATACCAGAACGGCGGAAGCTTCACGCGCTCGGTGAAGCTCGCCATCGGCATCACGCCGAGCGGCGGGATCAGCGTTGCGAGTCCCGCCGCGAGCCCGATCCAGCCCGGATGAATGCCGTGGACGAAGTCAGTCGCCCAGAGCGCAACCGCGGTGATCAGTATTCCGGAGAGACGCCTTTCGGCGCCCGTCATCGGCTCCGGCGCCTGCTGCGCCTCCAGCGGGCGCGTTTCGTCCGGAAACAGCATCCAGAGGAGCACGATCAGCAAGACCGCTTTCAGCACACCCATCACCGGCAACTGCACGAGCAGCCATTCGCCGTAGATGAACGTAATCCCGTAAAGCGTTTCCGCCGCGCCTGCGAGGATCAGATTCGGCGCGTTCGAGGGCAGAAAAACGGTGCCGATCTGGTAGTTCGCCATGATCGTCGCGAGGACTACGCCGTCGTAGCCGGCGCTTCCCGGCTTCAGTCCCGCGCGATGCGCGACTGCCGCCATGATCGGCACCAGCAGCAGAATGCGGCTGACCGTGGCCGGCATGACGACGCACATGACCGAGCACAGCAGCACGACGACCGCTATCAGCGCGCGATACGAGAGCGCGCGCCGGCCGATCAGCACGCGCGCGAGCCGCACGCCCAAGCCCGTCCGGTTCACCGCTTCCGCCAGTATCAGCCCGCCGAGCACCAGCCACAGCGTGCCGGAAGCGAATCCGGAGAACACCACCGGCGCCGGCGCGATCGCGAACAGCATCGCCAGCAGAAAAAAAAGCAGCGCGACGATGTGCTCGGGCAGCGAGCCGAGCGCCCAGAAGCCGACGACGAGGATGCACAGCGCGGCGGCGTGCATCGTCTGTGTCGTGTAGCCGACCGGCGGCGGCAGGAAGAAGACGACGACGGCCGCGGCAATGACACCGGCCGTGCCGAAGCGAACGACTGGATGCGTCATCGCGTCGCGGTGACGCAGTGACGCGGTGATGCGGTGACGCAGTTTTTCACCTCGTCACCTCGTCACTGCATCACTGCATCACTAGTGGATCTCGGGGTCGGCCGTGGGCGCGCCGCCATGCAGGAAATCGAAGTCGCAGCCCTTGTCCGCCTGCGTGATGTGCCGCGCGAAGAGCGCGCCGTAACCACGCTCGAAGCGCGCCGGCGGTTCTTTCCACGACGCTTTACGTTTCGCAAGCTCCGATTCGCTCACCTTGAGCTCGAGCTTGCGTCGCTCCACGTCGAGCTCGATCAGGTCGCCGTCCTGCACGAACGCGAGCGGTCCGCCGACGTACGATTCGGGTGAGACGTGCAGCACGCAGGTGCCGTACGACGTGCCGCTCATGCGCGCGTCCGAGATCCGCACCATGTCGCGCACGCCTTTCCTGAGCAGCTTCTTCGGAATCGGAAGCTGTCCCCACTCCGGCATGCCAGGTCCTCCGAGCGGACCGCCGTTCTTTAGCACCAGCACTGAATTCTCGTCGACTTTCAGCGACTCGTCGTCGATGCGCGCGTTCATGTCGTTGTAGTCGCTGAACACGACCGCAGGACCGACGTGCTTCAAGAGATGCGGCTCGGCCGCCGTTGGCTTGATGATCGCGCCGTTCGGCGCGAGATTGCCGCGCAGCACCGCGAGCCCGCCGGTCTGCGACAGCGGGTTGTCGAGCGTGCGGATCACGTCGTCGTTGTAGATCTTCGCCTCGGCAATGTTCTCGCCCAGCGTCCTGCCGTTCACCGTCAGGCAATCGAGCTTCAGCCGGTCCCCAAGCTCGCGCAGCAGTGCGCGCAAGCCCCCCGCATAGTAGAAGTCCTCCATCAGATATTTCGTTCCGGCCGGCCGGATGTTCGCGAGCACCGGCGTGGTACGCGCGATCTCGTCGAAGCGCTCGGCCGTGAGCTCGATGCCCGCACGTCCGGCGACGGCGGTCAGATGAATGATCGCGTTGGTCGAGCCGGACAACGCGTGTATCGCAGTGATCGCGTTGTCGAACGAGTCGCGCGTGAGCATGTCGGACGGTTTGAGATCCTCCCACACCATCTCCACGATCCGCCGGCCGCTCATCTCCGCCATGCGCGGGTGATTGGCATCGGCAGCGGGGATCGACGCCGCCCCCGGCAGCGTGAGACCCAGCGTTTCCGCGACCGAGGTCATCGTGGAGGCCGTGCCCATGGTCATGCAGTGGCCGAACGAACGGGCGATGCCCTCCTCGACTTCCTGCCAGTCGCGCTCGGTGATCGTGCCGGCGCGCAGCTCCGCCCAGTATTTCCACGTGTCGCTGCCGGAGCCGAGCGGCTGGCCATGCCAGTTGCCGCGCAGCATGGGACCGGCCGGCATATAGATGACCGGCAAGCCCATGCTGATGCCGCCCATCAGCAAGCCCGGCGTCGTCTTGTCGCAACCACCCATGAGGACCGCGCCGTCGACCGGATGCGCGCGCAGGAACTCCTCGGCCTCCATCGCGAGAAAGTTGCGATAGAACATCGAGCTCGGCTTGAGGTACGTCTCGGAAACCGACTGGCACGGAAGCTCGACCGGAAAACCGCCGGCCTGCCACACGCCGCGTTTGACTTCTTCCACGCGCTGCTTGAAATGCGCGTGACAGGGATTCAGATCGCTCCAGGTCGACAGGATCGCGATCACGGGTTTGCCCGCGAAGTCTTCGCGCGTGTAGCCCATCTGGAGCGCGCGCGAGCGATGACCGAACGAACGCAGGTCTGTCGCGCCGAACCAGCGATGGCTGCGCAGGTCTTCGGGGCGCTTGCGTTGCGCCATGCGTGGATCTCCTTGGGAAGCGCGGGGGATGGCGCTTGTCGCGCCGGGTTTTCGTTTATTCTAGCTTCAGGAGGAGAACATCATGAACCGATCCGCCCGTTGTCTCATGGCCGCGATCGCAGCGGCATCTTGCGCGCTCACGGCTGTCGGCGCGAACGCACAGACCTATCCGACGAAACCGATTCGCGTCATCGTGCCGTACGCGCCGGGCGGTTCGACCGACGTGCTGCTGCGCATTTTTGCGCCGCGGCTTTCCGAAGCGCTGGGGCAGCAGGTGCTGATCGACAACCGCCCCGGTGCGGCCTCCATTGTCGGTCTGGACATCGTGGCGAAATCGCCGCCCGACGGCTACACCGTCGGCATCGCGAACATCGCGTACGGCGCCAATCCGAGCATCTACCGAAAGATGCCGTTCGACACCGAGAAGGACTTCGCGCCTGTCGGGCAGATCGCGATCGTGACGCTCGTGCACGCGGTGCATCCATCTGTGCCGGTCAAGTCCGTCAAGGAATACATCGCGCTCGCAAGATCGCAGCCGGGCGCGCTCACGTACGCGTCGGCCGGCAACGGCAGCGCCAACCACCTCGCGACCGCGCGCTTCGCGCACATGGCCGGGCTCAAATTGCAGCACGTGCCGTACAAAGGCGGCGGCCCGGCGGTGATCGCGATCGTCGGCGGCGAGGTGACGACGCTCTTCGCGACGATTCCGTCCGCCATCAGTCACTTCAAGAGCGGGAGGCTCCGCGCGCTGGCGGTGAGCAGCGCCAAGCGCAACTCGGCGCTGCCGGAGTTGCCGACGGTGGCGGAGGCGGGACCGCTCCCCGGCTTCGAAGCGATCGAATGGCAGGGCGTGATGGTCCCCGCCGGCACGCCGCGCGACGTGATCGTGAAGCTCAATCAGGCGTTCGCGAAGGTCACGTCGATTCCCGAGGTCAGAGAGAAAGTTTCGGCGCTCGGCGCGGACCTCGTCGCCAGCTCGCCCGAAGAATACGACGCGTTCCTCAAGCGCGAGCTCGCGACATGGTCGAAGGTCGTCAAGGCCGTGGGCATCAAAATCGACTGAGCGCGGTGACGCGGTGATGAACTGACGTAGGGTGCGCCAGTGGCGCACCGTGCAAATGACGGAGCAGAAGTGACGGACAAACTGAAGGGCGCCGAGGTCATCGTCGAGTACCTGATCAAGGAGAAGGTGCCGTATCTCTTCGGCTTGTGCGGGCACGGCAACGTCGGTTTTCTCGACGCCGCGGCTGCGGCTTCCGGCCGCATCAAGACGATCTCCACGCATCACGAGCAGTCCGCCGGTTACATGGCCGACGCGTACTACAAGATCAAGCATCAGCCGGTCGCGACCTTCACGTCGTGCGGTCCCGGCTCCTGCAACCTCGTGATCGCGCTCGCGAACGCGATGATGGACTCCTCGGCCTATCTCGCGATCACCGGCAACGTGCCGACGACGCAGTTCAATCGCATGCCGTTCCAGGAGACCGGCCGCTACTACCAGGGCGATTTCCCGTCGGTTATCCGTCCCTACGTGAAGCGCAGCTTCCAGCCCACCCGCGCGGATATGGTGCCGATCGCGATGAAGCAGGCGTTCGGGCTGCTGCGCACCGGCCGGCCGGGTCCGGTGAACATCGACGTCCCGCTCGACGTATTCCAGGAGGAGACGTCGCTGCCGGTACCGCAGCCCGATCCAGTCGTGTACCAGCGCTCGCCGGGCGACCCGGAAGGACTGCGTAAAGCGTTGCAGCGGCTGCTGGAGGCGCAGCGGCCCGTGATCCTCGCGGGCCAGGGCCTGCTGTTGAGTGAAGCGACGGACGAGCTGCTCGAATTCATCAAGGTGCTGCGCATTCCGGTGGTCACCAGCCCCAACGGCAAAGGGGCGATCGACGAAACACACGAATTCGCGCTCGGGCCGATCGGCAGGAACGGCACGTACGCCGCGAATGAAGCGACGAAGAATGCGGACGTCCTGCTCGCGCTCGGATGCAGCTTCGACGACCGCACGACGAGCGCATGGATCGAGGGTTACACGCTGCAGATCCCGCCGACCGCGCTCATCCACGTCGACATCGATCCGGTGGAGATCGGCCGCAACTATCCGACCGAGATCGGCCTCATCGGCGACGCCGGGGCCACGCTCGCGGCGCTCACCGCGCTCGCGCGCGACAAGCTCGGCGGCCGTGCGAAGAGCTATTCGGACTGGACGGCGCGGCTCTCCGAGCACACGAGCCTGTGGGACGACTATCAGTCGAAGTTCTCGCAGAGCGAGGCTACGCCGGTCCGTCCCGAGCGCCTGATGAATGCGCTCTCGCGCGTCGTGCCCGAGAACGCGATCTTCGCGACCGACGTCGGCGTGCACCACAACTGGGTGGTCCAGCTCTGGAAAACGCGCCGGCCGCGCCACCTGCTGCAATCCTGGGGATTCGCGGCGATGGGATACGCGAGCTCCGGGATACTGGGCGCCAAGCTCGCGCAGCCCGATTCACCCGCGATCGCCGTCGTGGGTGACGGCTCGTTCCTCATGACGCCGCACATTCTCGCGACCGCCGCCGAGTACGGGATCCCGGCTGTGTGGGTCGTGTGGAACAACTATGGCTACTGCTCGATTCGCGACCTTCAGCTCGGCTCGTTCAAGACCGGCGAGCTCGCGACGAGCTTCGCGAACGACGAGACGGGTGCGCTCCAGAACACCGATTTCGCGCTGCTCGCACGCTCGATGGGGGTGGAAGGCGCGCGCGTGGAGCGTCCCGGCGATATCGAAGGCGCGCTCGAGACCGCGATCAAAGCCAACAAGCCGTATCTCGTCGAAGTGGTGGTCGACCGCGAGGTGCGGCCCGTCGGCACGGGCACCTGGGTACTCCCGCCGCTCCCGCATCCGGAGCCGAATTTCTTGAAGCTCGCCCGTAACAGCTAAATCGGAAGGACCAAGATGCGCAACATCGCATTCATCGGCATCGGCGCGATGGGCGAGCCCATGGCGGCGAATCTTCTCAAGAAACAGTTTCGCGTCACCGCGATGAAGCACCGCCGCGCCGAGCCGGCGCAGCGTCTCGCGCAGCAAGGCGCGAGCCTCGCCGATACGCCGGCCGCGAGTGTCAAGGCCTGCGATGCGGTGGTGCTCAGCCTGCCGACATCGCGCGAAGTCGAAGCCGTGGTGCTTGGCCGCGAGGGCGTGCTCGAAAACGCCGCGCCGGGCACGATCGTCGTCGATTGCTCGACGAGCAATCCGCCGAGCACGCGCAAGCTCGCGCAGATGCTGAAGGAGAAAGACATCGCGCTGATTGATGCGCCAGTCACGCGCGGGGTCGCGGGCGCCAAACAGGGCACGCTCGCGTTTTTCCTCGGAGGCGACGAGCGCGACATCGCGAAGGTGAAGCCGGTGCTCGAAGCGATGTGCAACACGTTCCAGCACGTCGGCCCGGTCGGCGCCGCACACACGGTGAAAATCATCAGCAACGTGCTGAGCTACGCCACAGTGGCGCTGGTGAACGAGGCGCTCATGCTGGGCGCGAGGAACGGCGTCGATCTGGACGTCCTGCAGAAGGCGCTGATGGAAGGCGCCACCAGCAAGGCGCTCGAATCGTTCGGGCCGCGCATCATCAAAGGCGAATACGATCCGCCGCGGGTTTCAGTCGACCACGTGTGCGAAGACATGCTGCTCGCACAGGAGCTCGCGACTACGGGCTGCGCCCCGCTCTTCGGCATCGGCGTCGCGCAGGAGATCTATCGGCTGGCTCAGTCGCAGGGTCACGGCGCGCGCGACATGTCGATCGTCGCGGAACTCTGGAAATAAACCTACGACGCGCCGCGACGCTTCACGTCGCAGCGCAAAAAATCGCTTAGCGCGGCAGTCGCCGCGCTTTTATATATATTGGCGGGATGCCGGTGATCGACTTTCGACTGCGCCCGCCGCTCAAGGGCTTCCTCGACATGATCATGTACGCGAACGCCGCGCGGCGCGACGATGCCACGCGGCGGCATGGCATGGAGCCCGCGCCTTCCGCGCAGCAGCAGTCGATGGCGCTTCTGCTCGCGGAGATGGACGAGGCCGGCGTCACGCAGGGCGTGGTCATGGGCCGCTTCTCCGGCGTCTACGGCTCGGTCAGCAACCGCGACATCGCGGACATCGTGCAGGCGTATCCCGGGCGCTTCATCGGCGTGGGCTCGATCGATCCCAGCGAACGCAAGCGAGCGATCCGCCAGATCGACGAAGCGATCGCGCTCGGGCTGAAAGGCATCAACCTCGAGCCGGGCGCCTACCCCGCGCCGATGTTCCCGGACGATCGCCGGCTCTACCCGCTCTACGCCCACTGCGAAGATCGCGGCATTCCGGTGACGGTGATGGCGGGCGGCAGCGCCGGACCCGATCTCGCCTACACCGACCCGGTGCACATCGATCGCGTCGCCGGCGATTTTCCGGGTCTGCGTATCGCCATCACGCACGGCGGCTGGCCATGGGTGCACCAGATCCTGCACGTCGCCTACCGGCGGCCCAACCTGTACCTCTCGCCCGATCAGTATCTGTGCAACATGCCCGGCATGGACGACTACATCCGCGCGGCCAACGGTTTTCTGTCCGACCGGTTTCTGTACGGCAGCTCGTATCCGTTCATCGGCGTGGCGCGCTACGCCGCGTGGTTTCGCGCGTTGCCGATCAGGCCCGAGCTGCTCGAGGGCCTCATGCACGGCAACGCCGCCCGCTTCCTCGGAATAAAAATCCACGACGCGCCGTGACGCGATGCGTCCCGCGCAAAAAATCGCTTATCGCGGCATTGCCACGTCCGTTATCTGCGGGGCGCGCCTGAGGCTTTCACCACGCCGGCCCACTTCCTGATTTCCTCGCGCACGTGGCGCGCGAACTCGTCGGGATCTTTGCCCGACGCTTCGGCGCCGAGGCCGCCGAGGCGCTGCGTGACATCCGGGGCCTTCAGCGCGGTCGACAGCTCGGTATGGAGTCGTTTGACGATCGGCTCCGGCGTGCGCGCCGGCGCGAACATCCCGTACCACGAAGTCACCTCGTAATCGCGCACACCCGATTCCTGCACCGTGGGAACGTCCTTCAACACCGCCGAGCGGGTCGCGCTCGTCACCGCGAGCGGGCGCAGTTTGCCCGCCTCCACCATTTTCACGGCCGGCGGCAGTCCCATCGATGCGACGTGAATGTGTCCCGCGACGACGTCGATCACCACCGGCCCGCCGCCTTTGTACGGGATGTGGACCATGTTGACCTTGCCGAGCACTTTGAGGAGCTCGATCGCGAGATGGTTGGGCGAGCCGGGCACGGCGCCGAAGTTGAGCGCGCCCGGGCGCGTCCTCGCGAGCTGAAGGAGCTCCTTCACCGATTTCACCGGCAGCGACGGGTGGACCGCGATCACGCTCGGGAAGGTGGCGAACATCGTGATCGGCGCGAGGTCGCGCTCCATGTTGTAGGGCACGTCCTTGAACAGGCTCTGCCCGATCGCCTGCGGGATGCCGGCGGCCAGCAGCGTGTACCCATCGGGCGCGGATTTCGCGACGTAATCGGCGCCGATGTTGCCCCCGCCGCCCGCGCGGTTCTCGACCACGACGGGCCTGCCGATCTGCTCGCTCATCTTGGTGCTCAGCAGCCGCGTCAGGATGTCGGTCGCTCCGCCCGGTGAGAACGGCACGACCACGCGAATAGCCTTGGCAGGATAGTCCTGGGCGAGCGCCGGGGCGGCGGCGAAAGCGCCGAGCGCGGCGCAGATAGCGGAGCAGACGAATCGGTCCATGGAAAGCCTCCTCGTTGGCGACAGCTCGTTTTCAGCATGGTACGCATCCATGGCGCGCGCGTATACTGGCCGGCGCAGCTCAACGACAGGGGAGAACAACAATGAATTGGTACCTGAAGGTGTTGAAGCAGTACGTGGACTTCAGCGGGCGCGCGCAGCGGATGGAATTCTGGATGTTCGCCCTGATCAATCTGATCATCGTGATCGTGCTCGGCGTCATCGACTCGTTCATTACGGGCGGGCTGATCTACATGATTTACGTGCTGGCGGTGTTCCTCCCATACCTCGCCGTCGGCGTGCGCCGGCTGCACGACACCGGCCGCAGCGGGTGGTGGCTGCTGATCGGACTGGTGCCGTTCATCGGCATCATCGTACTGATCGTGTTCTGGGTGCAGGACAGCCAGCCCGAAACGAACGCCTGGGGCCCGAATCCCAAGGCTACGCTCGCCCCCGCCTGATCTCGCTGCGCGCGAGCCCAGCGCGCGATATCGGCCGTGCCGGCGCCGCCTCGCGCGACAGCACGCAAGGGGCGCTGGCTGATCGAGCCATATTTGGGCTACGGCACGCCCTCGCGCATTCTGATCTCCGGGCGGGTGCTCGAAGACCGCGGGCTCATCGAGTCGTCGCGGCTCGATTCGAAGTGGCGCAATCTGCGCAATACGTTTCGCCGTTTCTCCACGCGTGAGATCCCGGACGCCTGCGTGCGTGCGTTTTTCTCCGGTACCGAGGCCGCGGGCGTAACCGACGCCGAGGGCTACTTCTGGCTCACGCTCGATATGCCGACGCCGGCGCCCGGACGATCCTGGCAGCAGATCGAGCTCGAGCTCCATGACCGGGATGGCGGCGTGGTCTGCCGCGCGAGCGCCGAAGCGCTGATCCCGCCGCAGACCGCGCGCTTCGGCGTCATCAGCGATATCGACGACACCGTCGTGACCACCAACGTGACCAGCACGCCTCGAATGCTCGCCACGGTCCTCTTCTCCAACGCGTACGTGCGCACGCCGTTCCACGGGATCGCCGCGTTGTACCGCGCGCTTCACGCCGGCGCGTCCGGTGGGGAAGGCAATCCGATCTTCTACGTGTCCAACGGACCCTGGAATTTCTTCGGCCTGCTCACTGAATTTTTCAAGGTGCACGGCATCCCCGTCGGACCGCTGTTTCTGCGGGATTTCAGCCCGCGCATCCTCTTCGAGTCCGATGAAATGCACGCGCGCCAGAAGCGGCTCCACATCGACCAGATCCTCGAAACCTATCCGGCGTTGCCGTTCGTGCTGATCGGCGACAGCGGCGAACGCGACCCGGAAATCTACGCCGACGTCGTGAAGCGGCACCCTGGCCGGATCCGGGCGATCTACATCCGCTGCGTCGACCGGCGGCGGGAGCGCCTCGCCGGGCTCGCCGCGCTCGCGGAGGCCGTCAGCCGCACGAGCACGCAATTCGTGCTGGCGCCGGACAGCGCCTACGCGGCGGCGCACGCGGCCGGCGAGGGGCTGATCGCCCGAAGCGCGCTGCCGCGCATCGCCGCGAGAGCACGGTGACCGCGCTGTAAGGCACTGCAGGCCCGATTCGACGAACATGCGGGAGGAGGACACATGAAAAAGCTCGTGCTCGTCGCCACGCACCTGGCCGCACTCGCGATCGGCTTCGCGGCCGGTGTCTACGTGCTGCCGATACTGACAGCGCCCGATGCGCCGTCCGCCGCCGACGTGAAGAGCGCTGCCGGGAGCGCCGATTACACCGGCGAATTCCGGCGCGACCTCGCGGGCAGCGACCTGCTGCACTGGGGCGAAGGCACAGTATCGGTCGGTCGTAAGGCGATATCGCTCAACGGACGCGTCGCGCCCGGCCCCGATTACAAGCTCTACCTCGCGCCGCGCTTCGTCGACACCAAGGAAGCATTCCTGAAGGTGAAGGCACAGTCGCTACGAGTGGGGGACGTCCGGACGTTCGAGAATTTCATCGTCCCGGTGCCCGAAGGCGTCGATATCTCCCGCTATGACACGGTGGTCGTGTGGTGCGAGGCGTTCTCGATGTTCATCAGCGCCGCGAAATACCGCTAGGTCACGTTTTCACCGGGGGCTCGCTCCGGTAATATGCGCCAGCGGCTCTATCGGGGGGAGTCCGGCGGTGGAAAAACATAATAGACACGCGTTCGCAACAGCGGCCGTAAAGGCCGCGTCGGCGGCCGTTCTTCTCCTCCTCGCTTGCGCCGCGCTCGCCCAGTCGGTCGCCTTCATCAATCCCGGCAAGTCCGACGAGATCTACTGGGCCACCGCCACCCAGGCGATGCAGACCGTGGCCGAGAGCCTCGGCATGCAGTTCGAAGTACAGTACGCCCAGCGCGAGCACCTGAAGACGCTCGAGATCGCACGCGAGATGATGGCGCGGCCCGTCGCACAGCGCCCGCAATACGTCGTGATCACCAACGATTACGCGGTCGCCGGCGAGCTCCTGCGGATCATCGACGGCGCGGGCGTGAAGACCTTCCTCGCCTACAGCTCGATCCCCTCGGACCAGCGCGGTGACATCGGCGCACCGCGCACCAAATTCAAGGGCTGGCTCGGCTCGCTCGAGCCGCGCGCCGAAGACGCCGGCTACATGACGGCGAAAGCGCTGATCGAGCGCGGCAAGCAGCAGAAAGCCTACGCGCCGGACGGCAAGCTCCACATGGTCGCGATCGCCGGCGACCGCTCGACGCCGTCATCGATCAACCGCAATCTCGGGATGCGCCGCGCGGTGAAGGAAGACCCGAGCGTCGTCCTCGAGCAGGAGATCTACGCCGCATGGGCCCGCGAGAAAGCCGCGGAACAGAGCGAGTGGCTGTTCCAGCGCTATCCGCACGCGCGGCTGGTATGGGCCGGCAACGACCTGATGGCGTTCGGCGCCATGCAATCGTGGGAGAAGCGCGGCGGGAAGCCCGGGGTGGATGCCTGGTTCAGCGGCATCAACACCTCGCGTGAGGCGATGGACGCGATCAAGAGCGGACGCCTGACCGCGCTCTCGGGCGGCCACTTCATCTGCGGCGCGTGGTCGCTCGTCATGATCTACGATCATCACCACGGCCGCGATTTCCGCGACGAAGGTCTCGAGCTCCATCTCCCGATGTTCACGCATTTCGATCCGCAGCTCGCGGACCGCTACATGGAGCGTTTCGGGCGCGGCTTCAGCGGCGTCGATTTCCGGCGTTTCAGCAAGGTGCTCAACCCGAAGCTGAAGCGCTACAACTTTTCGTTCGCGCAGTTCCTCGAGCCCAGAAGGTAGAGACCGGACACGTGGGCGATCCTCAGAGCCGCGCCGCCTTCCGATCGCTCTCGAGCACGCTGATCCGCTCCATCGTGACGGCCGGCGCCGTGTGCGCGCTCGTGGTCGCCGGGCTGCAGCTCCTGCTCACCTACCACACCCATCGCGCGAGCTTCCAGACCGAGATCGAATCGATCGCCGAGCTCAACGTGCCGCTGCTCTCGGTCAATCTCTGGGACATCGAGCCGCAGGCGATCCGGCAGCAGTTGAAACGCATCGCCGATCGCCCGCAGATCGCGTTCGCGCGCCTCGAAGCCGTCACCGGCCAGGAATTCCAGAGCGGAAACGTGGCGCGCCACGCCGGCAGCGGCAGCATCGCGCTGGACGTTCCGTACCCGAGCGGCAAGGAAGGCCGGCTCGGCACACTCACGATCGTGCCGGACTGGAGCCACCTGTACAGCGAGCTCGCATACGGCGTGCTCGTCGTGCTCGCCGCGAGCGCGCTGCTCACCGCGATGATCTGCTACGTCGTCGCCGTGATCCTCAAGCGCCAGCTTCAGCTTCCGATGCAGCACATCGCGAGCTTCGCCGGCTCGCTCACCCCCGCCGAGCTCACGCGCCCCCTCGAGCTCGACCGTCCGCGCCGCCGCTGGCGCGACGAGATCGACGAGGTCGCCGACGGCTTCCGCGTGTTGCAGGAGGACATTCGCCGCCACGTCCAGCAGCTCGATCAGCAGGTCGCGCAGCGCACCGCGGAGCTCAAGACCGCCAACGAGCGGCTGGAAGCGATGGCGCAGCACGATCCGCTGACCGGACTCGCGAACCGTCGCCGCTTCGATCGCGAGAAGCTGCGCGCTTGGGAAGACATGCTGGGCAAACGCCAGCCGCTCAGCGTGCTCATGCTCGATATCGACTACTTCAAGCACTACAACGACACCTACGGCCATGGCGCCGGCGACGAATGCCTCGTCGAAGTCGCCCGCGTGATCGGCGACGTGTTCCAGGCCCCGGGGGAGCTGCCCGTGCGCATGGGCGGCGAGGAATTCGCCGTGCTGCTGGAAAACGTACCGCATGAAGGGGCGCTCGAACGCGGCGAATGGCTGCGCCGGCGCATGTACGAGCGCAATCTCCCGCACGCGAAGTCCTCGCACGGACGCGTGACCATCAGCGTCGGCGTGTCCAGCGTGGACGTGCAGGCGCTGCCCGGCTCCATCTCGCGCCTCGCGGCTGCGGCGGGCATCGCCGAGCTCCTCGGACGCGCCGACCAGGCGCTGTACGAGGCGAAAGCCGCAGGTCGCAATACCGTGGTCAGCGTTTCGATATCGAGCGCCGAATACGTAGCGCCCGGCGAACGCGCGCGGCCGCCGCAGCCCGAGCGCAGCGCGTCGGCGATACACGCTTCCGCACCCCTGGAGGAGTCATGAACGCTGCACGAGTACTGCTATCGGCATGTCTCCTGAGCCTGTCCGCCACGGCCATCGCCGCCGCCGCGCAAGCCTATCCGTCGCGCCCGATTCGCGCGATCGTGCCATTCCCGCCGGGCGGGCCGACCGATGTGATCGCGCGTCTCGTCGGACAGAAGCTCTCCGAATCGTTCGGCCAGCAGGTCGTCGTCGACAATCGCAGCGGCGCCGGCGGCAACATCGGCATGGGCATCGCGGCGCAGGCGGCCCCCGACGGTCACACGCTCATCTTCGTGAGCTCGAGCTTCGTGGCGAATCCCAGCTTGTACCGAAACGCGCCGTACGATCCTTTCAAGAGCTTCGCCCCGGTCTCGAACGTGGCGGCGTCGCCGCACGCCTTTTTCGCGCATCCAAGCCAGCCCGTGAAGACGATGGCCGATCTCGTGGCGCAGGTGCGAGCGGCGTCCGGCAAATACAGCATGGCGACGCCGGGCATGGGTACGACGCCCGATCTCTCGGCGCACCTGCTCAAGCTCGACGCGAAGCTCCAGCTCGTGCTGGTGCCGTATGCCGGCGGCGGTCCATCGCTCGCAGCGGTGCTCGGCAATCAGGTGCCGTTCGGCTGTCAGGCGATACCGCCGGTCACAGCGCATCTCAAGGCGGGCCGACTGCGCGGACTGGCGCTCACCAGCGCGCGACGCTCGGCGGTGTTACCCGACGTGCCGACGATGGCGGAAGCGGGCTTCAAGGGCCACGAAGCCGAGACGATGACCGCGCTGCTCGTGCCCGCCGGCACGCCGCCTGCGATTGTGAACAAGCTTCATGCCGAGGTCGCACGCATCATGAAGCTGCCCGACGTGCGCGACCGCGTGATCGAGCTCGGCTACAACATTCACGCAAGCACCCCGCAAGCTTTCGCCGCGCAGATCCGGGCCGAAGTGGAGAAGTGGGGCAAGGTCGTCCGGGCCGCGAACATCCAGGTGAACTAGCATTTGCGCGCCTAGCAAACGATCGTCGGCATGCTGATATGGATCGCCGCGGCAGTCCTCGCCGCTCTAGCCCTGTATCTCTGGCGCAAGAACGCGCTCATCGCCGCCAAGGCACCGCAGGCCGGCGAGACCGCACCCGCGTTCTCGCTGCCGGACCAGAATGGAAACCTCCGCTCGCTCGAGCAATTCCGCGGTAAGTGGCTTGTGCTCTATTTCTATCCGCGTGACGACACCCCCGGCTGCACCGAGCAGGCGATGCGGTTTCGCAATACGATGCGGGAGCTCGAGGCGCTCGACGCCACCGTCTGCGGCGTGAGCGTGGACGACAGCGCGAGCCACGCCGCGTTCGCGCGCAAATACAATCTGCCGTTCGCGCTCCTGGCGGATCGCGGCGGCGATGTCGCCGCGCAGTACGGCTCGCTGCGGCACTTCGGTGTCATCAGGATCGCGAAGCGCAATACGTTTCTCGTCGATCCGGACGGCTGTGTCGCGAAAGTCTATTTCGGCGTCAGCGCCGCCCGCAACGCGGATGAGGTCAAGGACGATCTGAAGAGGAGGCAATCGCATGGACCTGCAACTGAAGGGACGTAGCGCACTCATCACCGGCGGCTCGCGCGGCATCGGCTTCGGCGTGGCGCAGGGGCTCGCCGCCGAAGGCTGCAATCTTCATCTCGCCTCGCGCAGCGCCGAGGACCTGGAAGCGGCGCGGAAGAAAATCGCGGCGACGGCGGATGTGCAGATCACACTGCACGGGCTCGACCTGTCGGTTCCGGAGAACACGGCGAAGCTCGGCCGCGACTGCGGCGACGTGGACATTCTCATCAACAATGCCGGAGCGATCCCGCAGGGCACGATCACCGATTTCGACGACCAGTCGTGGCGCTCGGGGTGGGAGCTGAAGCTCATGGGCTACATCAATCTCACGCGCGAGATCTATCGGCGGATGGCCGAGCGCAAGCGCGGCGTGATCATCAACGTGATCGGCGGCGCAGGCGAGCGGCCGAGCGCCGGCTACATCGCCGGCAGCGTCGCGAATTCGGGGCTCATGACGCTGTCGCGGGCGCTCGGCGCCGACAGCCCGAAAAACGGCGTGCGCGTGCTCGGCGTGAATCCGAGCGCGACCGCGACCGACCGCGGCGTGGAACGCTGGCGCAACCAGGCGAAGAAGGAGCTCGGCGATCCCGAGCGCTGGAAGGAGCTCACCAAGGGCTTTCCATTCGGCCGGCCCGCATCGGTGGAAGAAGTCGCGAACGTCGTCGTCTTTCTCGCTTCCGAGCGCGCGTCCTACGTGAGCGGCACGGTCGTCAGCGTGGACGGCGGCGCGGCGTGGCGCAAGTGAGCGGCGCGTTCGTGCCGCGACAGGCTCGGCACGAACGGTTTAGTAGCCGTTCGTCCTGAGCGCAGCGCGAGCGGAGTCGAAGGACCATGGCGATCTCCACGCCGAGTGACATCCTTGAGTACTGGTTCATCGATTCTGCGCGCGATGCGCTAAAGGCAAAGGAACGCCTCGACTTCTGGTTTCGCGCGACACCGGAGCACGACCGCGAGATCGCGCAGCGCTTCAGCGCGACGCTGGAAGCGGCAGCCGACGGCTCGTTATCCCACTGGGAAACCGAGCCGCACGCGGCGCTCGCGCTGGTGATCGTGCTGGACCAGTTCCCGCGGAACATCCATCGCGCGACACCTGCGGCGTTCGCTTACGACGCGGAGGCCCTGAGCGTCGCGCGGCACGGTGTGGGCGCCGGTTACCTGCGGGGGCTCACCACGATCGAACAGGGCTTTTTCGTAATGCCCTATCAGCACTGCGAGGACCTCACCTGCCAGCGCGAAAGCGTGGCGCTCTCCGAGCGCATCACGAACGACGCCGCGCCGGAGTGGCGCTTACTCGCCGAAGGCATGCTGCACTATGCGCGGCTTCACCTCGAGCTCATCGAGCGCTTCGGCCGCTTCCCGCATCGCAATGCGATCCTCGGCCGTACGTCGACACCGGCCGAGATCGAGTTCCTGCGCACGAACAGCGAGTCGTTCGGACAGTCCGCGCGGTAGCGTCATTAACGAGGAGTCCCGTCGGGGACGACGCAGCAATCCCGTGGCGCAAGACTTGCGGACGTTCCGGGATCGCCACGGCGCGTGGATGCGCGCCCCGCGATGACGGTTAAGTCCGCTTGGGACGCGCGAGAAGTCCCGCCCCGCCCATCATCAGCGCGCTCAACCAGAACACCGGCGACAAGCCGAAGGCCGTCGCGATCACGCCGAACGCCGGCGGCGCGGCCACGCGCAAGGTGTTGTTCACCGTCTGGCGCAGCCCGAACGTTTCGCCCGAACGGCCCTCCGGCGAGCGGCTGAAGATGAGGACCGTCGTGATCGGTTGTCCGCAGCCGATGCCGAGCCCGAACAGGAAAGACAGGAGCGCGAGCGCGGCGGCGCTTTCGAAGAACGGCACGAGCAGGAAGCCGACGCCGGCGAAGTAGAACGAATAGCGCAGCACCCGCTCTTCCCCCAGCCGTTTCACGAGCGCCGGCATGAGCAGCCGCACCACGAACGAGGCCGCGGCGAAGGTCGACAGGATCGAACCGATCGCCGAAGCCGAAAGGCCGACGGCGTACCCCTGCACCGGGATATAGAACTGCCAGAGATCCTGTCCGACCTGCACCAGGCTGCTCGTCGCGAGTATGCGCGCCATCTCGCGATCGGCGATCAGCCCGCGGACGCTGGCGCTGGCGGTCTTGCGCGCGCTGCCGCCCGGGAGTCGCCTGCCTCCGGCGAACACGATCGCGGCGCAAACAGCCGAGAAGAAAATGAGTGAAAGGCAGGCGTACGCGTGGCCGACGAGATCGATCGCGACGCCGGCGACCAGCGGCCCCGCGACCATGCTCATGCCGCCGACGACGCTCGAATTGCTGAAATTGCGCACGCGCTGCGCCGGCGCGCTCAGCAGCCCGACGAGATTCGGCAGGATCACGTTGTAGACCGTGAAGGTAATGCCCATCAGCGCCGCGCCGGCGAAGAGCGCCGCGAGGCTGCCGACGAAGAAGGGAACGAGCATCGCACACGCGCCGACCGCGGCGCCCACGAGCAGCAGTCCGCGCGAGCCCACGCGATCGGAATAGCGGCCGATCGGCCACGAGAGGAGCACCGGGAAAACGTAGAAGGTGCCGACCAGCAATCCCACGGCGGTGGGCGAAGCGCCGAGGTGCAGCGCGTACAGCGAAAACGCGACGCGCGCGGCGCCGATGCTGGTGTAGCCGAACAGCATCAGCGCGTAAGTGAGGTAGAGCGGAATCCGGAATGCGGACGCGTTCGTGTCCACGTGCGTGCTGTTCTTGTCGGCGCGGCATTATGGCACCATGCATGGTTCACAAGGGGGTTCTTTCATGACCATCAAAGGCAAGGCTTATCTCGTCGGCGCGTACGAGCATCCGCTGCGCAAGGCGCCGAATCATTCCGTAGCGCAGCTCCACGCGGAGGTCGCGAAAGGCGCGATCGAGGACGCGGGACTGTCGCGCGAGGACATCGACGGCTACTTCTGCGCGGGCGATGCGCCGGGGTCGAATGTGTGGTCGATGGCGAACTACATGAACCTCAATCGGCTCAAGCACGTCGATTCGACCGACATGGGCGGCTGCTCGTATCTCGTGCACGTCGCGCACGCTGCGGAAGCGATCGCCGCGGGCAAGTGCAACGTCGCGCTGATCACGCTCGCGGGACGTCCGAACTCGGAGGGCAGCTCGGGGACACAGGTACGCTCGCGCGGCGTGAATCTCCCGGACGCACCGTTCGAGATGCCGCACAGCCCGGTTACGCTCAACCTCTATGCCATGTGCGCGATGCGGCACATGTACGAATACAAGACCACCAGCGAACAGCTCGCGTGGATCAAGGTGGCGGCCTCGCACCACGCTCAACACAATCCGAATGCGATGCTGAAGAACGTCGTCACCGTCGAGGACGTCGTCAATTCGCCGATGATCTCCGATCCGCTGCACCGGCTCGACTCCTGCGTGGTGAGCGACGGCGGCGGCGCGGTCATCGTCGCGCGTCCCGAAGTGGCGAAGAGCCTGAAGCGCCCGAAGGTGAAGATCATCGGCCGCGGCGAATCGACCAAGCACCAGATGGGCGGCAAGATCGATCTCACGTACACCGGCGCCGCGTGGACCGGCCCGCGCGCATTCGAGGAAGCGGGCGTGAAGCCCTCGGACATCCAGTACGCGTCGATCTACGACAGCTTCACGATCACCGTGCTGCTGCAGATCGAGGACCTCGGCTTCTGCAAGAAAGGCGAAGGCGGCAAGTTCGTCTCCGACGGGAACCTCATCTCGGGTACCGGCAAGCTCCCGTTCAACACCGACGGCGGCGGCCTCTGCAACAATCACCCTGCGAACCGCGGCGGCATGACGAAGATCATCGAAGCGGTGCGCCAGCTTCGCGGCGAATCGCATCCCAAGGTGCAGGTCCCCAATTGCTCGCTCGCGCTCGCCCACGGCACCGGCGGCGCCATCGGACACCGCCACGGGTCCGCGACGTTGATCATGGAAAGGGAGTAACGAATATGGCCACGCCGTACCAGGAACGAAAAATCAGCGATCCGGAATTGAATCCGGGTGACAAGCCGTACTTCGATGCCGCTGCCGAAGGGAAGCTGCTCCTCAAGAAATGCAGCGCGTGCAACGAAGTGCACCACTACCCGCGCGCGCTCTGCCCGTTCTGCTGGAGCGACAAGGTCGAATGGGTGGAAGCGAAAGGCACCGGTGAGATCTACACCTACTCCGTCACCCGCCGCGGCGGTCCGGTCCCGTACTGCATCGCCTACGTGACGCTCGACGAAGGGCCGAAGATGATGACCAACATCGTCGATACCGACCTCGATTCGATCAAGATCGGGCAGCGCGTGAAGGTGGTCTTCAAGAAAAGCGAGGGCGGCTACGCCATCCCCATGTTCACGCCCGCTTAACTCGTCACTTCCGCGCAGGCCGGAATCGAGAGCACTCCGCGGTGCGCGACGGCCTCGGGATGTGCAAACAGCTCGGACTCGTACGGCAACCCGCCAAGCGTTCGTCCTGAGCTTGTCGAAGGACGAACATCACCAAGGGAGACCACCTATGCCGCTCACGCTCTACGACATCTCGATTCCGGTCTTCGTCCGGCACCTGAACGGCCTCGTCGGCTGCATGAAAAAAGCGCAAGCCGCGTACGCCGAGAAGAAGTGCGACGAGACGACGCTCATCCATTACCGCTTCTACCCGGACATGTTCAGCTTCGCGAAGCAGGTCCAGATCGCGACCGACCATACACGCACGTTCGCGAGCCTTCTCACCGGCGTCGACAATCCCAAGTACGAGGACAACGAGAAAAGCCTGGGCGACCTGATCGCGCGCTGCGAGAAGACGATCGGTTGGCTCAGAGGCATCAAACCGGAACAGTTGAACGGCACCGAAGAGAAAAGCGTCACGGTGAAGCGGCCGGCCGGCGAAGTGCAGATGAAAGGGCTCGAGCTCCTGCTCAACCGCACCATGCCGAACTTCATGTTCCACTGCACCACCGCCTACGACATCCTGCGGCACAACGGCGTGGAGCTCGGCAAGCGGGACTTCATGGGCGGCTGAACCAGAGTAGAGTGCGGCTGACGAGAGTGCGCTTCCCGAGCGCACCGGCGGGCTCACCGGGGAGTGCAATGTCTTCGCAAAGGGAGGCAAACGATGCACAGACCAGCTCTGCTTGCGGCGGTCCTCGCCCTCGCATCCACGTCGGCCAACGCCGCGCAGTCCGCGGCCACCTACCCCGAGCGGCCGATACGTCTGGTCATCGGCAGCGCGTCCGGCTCCGGGCCAGACATCATCGCCCGGGTTCTCTCCGAACGGCTTTATAAATCATGGGGCCAGCGCATCGTGGTCGATGCGCGCCCGGGCGTCGCGGGTGCGTTGAGCGCGGAGATCGTGCACCGCGCCGCGCCGGACGGCTACACGTGGCTGATGATGACCTCGCAGCTCTTCATCGCGACCAAGGTCTACAAGGATCTCAAGTTCGACCTCGAGCGCGACTTCGCTTCGGTCGGACTGATCGGCAGCGTCCCCTACGTACTCACCGTCAACGCGCAATTGCCCGCGAAATCGGTCGCCGAGCTGATCGAGCTTTCGAAAAAGACGAAGCTGCGTCACGGCTCGGCGGGCCCTGGCGGCGGCGAGCACCTGTGCATGGTGTATTTCCTGACCAGCGCGAACGTGCAGATGCTGCACGTGCCGTACAAGGGCATCGCGCAGGCGCTGGCCGACGTCGCGGGGCGCGAGATCCACACGACTTTCGCGGTGGTGCCGGCCGCGATGCCGTTCGTGCAGGGCGGCCGCCTGCGGGCGCTCGGCGTGAGCACCATGAAGCGCGCGCCGCTCCTGCCCGACATCCCGCCGATCTCCGATACCGTGCCGGGTTTCAACAACTTCGGCTGGTACAGCATCATCGCGCCGATCGGCGTTCCGCCGGCGATACTCGAGAAGGTGAGCGCCGAGATGGTGAAGGCGATAAAGGAGCCGGAGTTCGGAGAGACGCTGAGAGTGCTCGGGATCGACATCATCGGCGGCACGCGCGCGCAACTGGACGCGTTCCGCAAGAGCGAAGACAAGCGCATGGGCGACATCGTCAAGGCCGCGAATCTGGACGTGAAATGACGCGCACGGCATGAGCAGGCAGCGCCTGCTGTTCGCGTGCGCTGGACTGCTCACCGGCGCCGTCATCGCGCTTTCCGCCGCTTTCACGACGCTCGCCGCAGTACCCGCTCCGGACGCGGGTTATGGGAAGCTGCGGCTCACGTGCGAGGCCAAGGCCTCTTCGCTGCACGTCGCCGACGCCGCGGCGCCGGCCGCCGCGGGACAACGGGGCACCAGCACCACGATCGTGTGGGGTGCGCTCATTCGCATGGGCCCCAAGAACCAGCGCGGCGAGTCGCTGCGCCTGGGCAGCAGCACTTCGCAGTACCGCTGCGGTCGCTACGACGTGCGGGTGAGCGGCGGCTACCTCAATCCGCGGCCCATGGGCGAAGGCGGCGCGATCGAGTTCCCGGTTATCGAGATCCGTGAGGGCAAGAACGTGATCGTGCCGCGGACCGCCCTCTCAGAGTGTGAAGAAGCGCTGCCGCGCTACGGCCACTTCGGCGAGTGTGCGAAATCCTGGGCCAAGAGCATCTCGGTCGCGTGGAATCCGGCGACGCGCAAAGCGCTGGTCACGCTCGAGCGCGCGTACGTCGACAAGGCATACGAAGACAAGACGCTGACGGAGCGTTACGAAGCAGGCGCGAACGCAACCTTCAAGTAACGCTCTCACGTTTCAGACCGTCGTAACCGAAGTGCCGCATGTACTACCCGCATCCGGACCCCAGACTGCAACAATTGTTCAAGGCGAAGCCATTCCAGGGTGCGGAGCCTGGCTCGGCGCAGTTCTTGTTTTTTGGACTGGATGCGAATTTCGACCCCGCGATTGGAACAAAGCCGTACTTCGCATCCAGTC
>Ga0196977_1000352_pt1 | contig 25584 bp, 24 predicted proteins | sample S3v_1013CmetaG_FD_148634 | JGI IMG/M metagenome (GOLD analysis project Ga0196977, IMG submission 148634) | Soil microbial communities from Anza Borrego desert, Southern California, United States - S3+v_10-13C | ecosystem: Environmental > Terrestrial > Soil > Desert | place: USA: California...
GGGAACGCCGGCGCCTGTTGACGTAACGCCGACCACTTTCCCCAACACCGGCTACGTGAGCTGCGTAACGACGAACCCGAACGACGGCGACGAACTGCTCGTCGTGTTCTCCAACTACGGCGTATACAGCTTGTGGCATTCGAACGACGCGGGCGCCACCTGGACGAAAGTGGCGGGCAATCTCGAGCAGAGCATCAGCGGCGGCGGCAACGGGCCTTCGCTGCGCTGGGCGTCATTTCTCCCGGTAAGCGACGGCATGGTGTACCTCGTCGCCGGCAGCACCGGCCTCTACGCCACCGATACGCTGATGGGCACGAACACCGTGTGGGTGCAGCAGGGCGCGAACACGATCGGCAAAGTGGTGTGCGACATGATCGACGTGCGCACGAGCGACGGGCTGGTCGTTGTTGCGACGCATGCGGGCGGCATCTACTCCGCGCACATCACCAGCGTGAACGACATCGTCACCGTGCGCGATCACGCGAAGGCGAAGCTGGAGATGAGCGTTTACCCGAATCCGGCGATCGATGACGTCACGCTGGAATTCGAATTGGAAAATGCGGCGCAGGTGCGCGTGGAATTGCTCGACGAGCGCGGGAGAACGGTGCGCCTGTTGGATGCGGGAAAGCTTCCTGCGGGACGGCAGCGTCTGCGCATCGCGCGCGAAGGCCTGGCGGGCGGGCTGTATTATTGCCGCCTGCAAGCCGGCCGCCTGCACGAGACGAAGCAGGTGGTTTTGCTGCGCTGATTTCAACACGTCCTGTTTCATAACATCCGGCCCCGCTGCCCGCAAGGCGCAGCGGGGCTTGTAATTTTGCTGCATGCAGCTGGCATGGATCAACGAGGACGTGATGAACTGGGTGGTGGTGCCGCTGCTGATCTTTCTCGCGCGCATGTGCGACGTCTCGCTCGCCACGATCCGCAACATTTTTATCTCGAAAGGTTTTCGCCGCATCGTTCCGTTCATCGGCTTCTTCGAAGTGCTGATCTGGCTGATCGCGATGAACCAGGTGATGTCGCACGTAGGCAACTGGATCTCTTACTTCGCCTGGGCGGCCGGCTTCTCGATGGGCACTTACGTGGGCATGCGCATCGAGGAACGCCTGGCGCTGGGCATGCAGGTGATGCGCATCATCACCAACCAGCAAAGCGAAGCGCTGCAGATGGCCCTGCGCAACGCCGGCCACGGCGTTACGATCGTGGACGCGCAGGGCGGCTTCGGGCCGGTGAAGATGATCTTCACCGTAGTAAAACGCAAGAGCGTGAAGGACGTGATCCGCATGATCGAAGAATTCACGCCTTCGGCCTTTTACTCGATCGAAGACGTGCGCACGGCGGAGCACGGGTATTTTATGCAGGGAGATAAGCGGGTATCCTTCCTCAATGTGTTATTCCCGGGGAGGAAGGGGAAGTAGGGACTTCTACAGCCACCTCCCGGCTCCGCTCGGGTTGGCTTTGCATGAGAACGTAGTGAAGTAAAGTCAATTCGAGCGGAGCCGGAGAAGTACGATCACCTGAACAACACATCCCCATACGCTTCCGTTTTCCCGAACACGCTTTTCGCGTACGGACACAGCGGGATAATCCTGTAGTTTTTTTCACGCGCGAAATCCACGGCAGCTTTCACGAGCATTTTTCCGTATCCTTTTCCTTCGCTGCCGGGAAATACTTCCGTGTGCTCGATGATGAACTTTTCGGGGCCGGCGAAAGTGTAGGTCATTTCGGCGAGGCGCTTGCCGTTCGCTTCGAGGAAGAAGACGCCTTTTTTTTCGTTGTACTGATTTTGCGTGATCATAGAGGAAAAAATTATTTGCCGCTGCACGGTTCCGGAGCGTGACCGGAGGGCACGAGCTTTTTCGGGACGTTCCATTTGCCTTTCCACAGCTCCATGTCGATGTGCTTTCCATCGCGATCGAGGTAATGGCCTTTCGTGTCGCGGCGCATCACTTTTAAATTTCCTTCGCCGAGCGCGATGATGATCTCGGTGATCATGTTCGTTCTCGAAATGCGATGCTCTTCGCCGAAGCGGATGCCCCAATCGTTGTTGAGCAGATCCATCACGCTGCCGGCCGAATCGGGCTGCGCTTCGTCTTCGAGCTTTCCTTTTTTGAACTGCTCGTAATTTCCTTTCTCGTGCGCTTCGCCGAGCTTGCGGGCTTTGCGCGGGGAAATTTCCTGCACGAGCGAAGCCATCCAGTACGCGTGGCGGAAAGCATCGGCTGCGCCGCCGTTCGGTCCTTCGAGGCGGCCGGCTTTCACCAATGAATCGGCGACGGCGCGGGCATGCAGGGAAATGCGCTGCGCTTTTTTCGCGGCGAAAGGGTGAAAGAATACCCAACGCTTTTCCGCTTTGCTCAAATGTTGAAATGCGGCGCGTCGGGATTGAGCGAAGGCGGTGACGGAAAACAAATGCAACAAAACGAGCGCCGTCGCCGTTTTACTGAACAAGCCCGCAGAATACGCGCCGGCACGTTTCATTTCGCCTTTCTTTTATAACTGTAGAACGCGCTATCGACAATTCCACACTTTACCGTTTGCCTGAACAAATCGCCTTTATTTTTGTTCTATGTGAATCAGAAGCTTAGTCAAAAGCAAGTCGATTAGTTTTCAACAATCGCGCATTTTGGAACGCCTGCAAATGTAACGATAGTTCCACGCCCCAGCCCCATTTCCCCGTCCACCAGGGCATCTGCAACACATTACTAATCAACCTCTTAACTCTTTGGCACAGCTTTGGCAAGAACTCAATGCACACAATCTTGGAAACCATGATTTACAACAGCCTACATTACTACGACAGACTTTGCAGAACGATCGAATCCAGCAGCACCTTGCTGCAGCTGGAGACTACCGAGAAGCTGCTTGATCTATTCCGCCGGAGGGAGTCGGAGCACCCGGAGCTTCATGAGAAGCTGCAGGTGTTATTTACGGATAAGGCGGAGCAACTGCATTATTTCGATTGGAAAGTGTACAAGAAATTTGGAGCTGAGGCAGCGTGAGCTGTCAATTGAATAGATTTTGGTGAATGATGATTTGATTGATGATGATTGATTGATTTTTGAGTACCCTTCATTGGGTTGAACATGGGGTGAAGAGCCGCCTGCAGAATTGCGAAAGCAAGATTCCGCAGGCGGTTTCTTTTTGAATGACGAACAGACGAACACGGAATAACGAATAATGAAGTTGTAAACGATTTAAATAATCACTTCGGTGTTCCGTTTTCAATGTTCGATATTCTATTTTACAATCCCGCTCTTTCCAGCATCTGCGGTTCCCACTGGTTGCAGGGCATGCGGCGCAGCAGGACGGGATACTCGATATTTTTTTGATTCTCCTCCACTTCCGTCGCGCAGATGCCGTTCAGGTGAAGGCCCTGCTCCACGGCCGCTTTTAAAATATCTTCGATCGCCTGCCGGCGCAATTTCTTATCGGACACAATTCCCTTCTTGAATTTTCTTCGCTCACCCAATTCGAACTGCGGCTTGACGAGCGCGATGATGTAACCATCGTGTTTTAAAAAACGCAGCGCGTGCGGGAAGATGTGCGCGAGGCTGATGAAGGACACGTCGATGACGACGAGATCGAAGAGCGGGAAAGGTAATTTTTCCGCGGGCAGCGTGCGAACGTCCGTTTCCTCCAGGCTGAGCACGCGCGGATCGCTGCGCAGGGAGGGGTGCAGCTGACCGCTACCCACGTCCACCGCTGCGACAAAAGAAGCGCCGTGCTGCAATGCGCAATCCGTAAAGCCGCCGGTAGACGCGCCGATGTCGAGCACCGTTTTTCCTGCAAGATCGAGATGAAATTCGCGCAAGGCTTTCTCCAGCTTCGCTCCTCCCCGTCCCACGTACCGCAAAGGGTTGGCCGTGGTCAAAACCTGGTCTTCTTCGGAAACTTTCTGCGAAGCTTTTTGCGCCTTTTTCCCGTTCACTTCCACCGCGCCCGCGTCGATGAGCTGCTGCGCCTTGTCGCGGGATTCGGCGAGGGAAAGTTGCACAAGGCGGGTGTCGAGGCGGATGGAAGTCATGCTGTAAAAGTACGCAAGCGCGCAAAATGCCCCCGCTCAAAAAGCGAAAGAAGGAAACGGAGGATTATGCCGCAGCCATGCCCTGAATCCCTTTAAAATCCGTATCTTTGCGCTCTTTTTAAAGCGAAAGATCCACATGATCACAGTCACGAATCTCACCCTCCAGTACGGCAAGCGCGTCCTCTTCGACGAGGTGAATCTCAAATTCACGCCCGGCAATTGCTACGGTGTGATCGGCGCGAACGGGGCGGGGAAATCCACGTTCCTCAAAATTCTTTCCGGCGAGATCGAGCCGACGAAAGGGCAGGTGAGCATTCCTTCGGGCCAGCGCATGGCCGTGCTCGAGCAGAACCACTTTGCGTACGATGAGCATCCCGCGCTGCAGACCGTGATCATGGGCCACAAAAAATTGTGGAAGCTCATGCAGGACAAAGATGCGCTGTACGCCAAAGCCGATTTCAGCGAGAAGGACGGCGAGCGCGCGGCGGAACTGGAAGCCGAGTTCGCCGAGATGAACGGCTGGAACGCCGAGAGCGAAGCGGCCGATCTCCTGAGCAAGCTGGGCATCCGCGAAGAGCTGCACACGCGCCTGATGGGCGAGCTCAACGGAAAAGAAAAAGTGCGCGTGCTGCTCGCGCAGGCCCTGTTCGGCAATCCCGACATCCTGATCATGGACGAGCCTACGAACGACCTGGACGTGGAGACGATCGCCTGGCTGGAAGATTTCCTCGCCGAGTATAAAAATCTCGTGATCGTCGTCTCCCACGACCGTCACTTCCTCGACGCCGTGTGCACGCACGTGGCCGACGTGGATTTCCGCAAAATATCGCTGTACACGGGCAACTATTCGTTCTGGTACCAGGCATCGCAGCTCTCCGCCAAGCAGCGCAGCGATCAGAACAAAAAAGTGGAAGACAAGCGCAAGGAGCTGCAGGAATTCATCATGCGCTTCAGCGCCAACGCGTCGAAGAGCCGGCAGGCCACCTCGCGCAAAAAGCTGCTCGAGAAATTGACCGTGGACGAGCTGCCCGCCAGCAACCGCAAATACCCCGGCATTATTTTCCAGATGCAGCGCGAGCCCGGCGACCAGATCCTGAACGTGGAAAATTTGTCGAAGTCGCTGGAAGGGCAAAAATTATTTTCCAACGTTTCCTTCCGCCTGAAGAAGAACGACAAGGTCGGCATCATCGCGCGCGATCATTTGTCCATCACCAAATTCTTCGATTGCCTCACCGGCGAGGACACGCCCGACAAGGGCACGATCGAGTGGGGACAAACGATCCAGACCGCGTACCTGCCGAACGAGAACAGCAAGTTCTTCAACGACGATCTCAACCTGATCGATTGGCTGCGCCAGTTCTCGAAGGACAAAGACGAAACGTTCATCCGCGGCTTCCTCGGGAAGATGCTGTTCTCCGGCGAAGAAACGCTGAAGAACTGCCGCGTGCTGTCCGGCGGCGAAAAAGTGCGCTGCATGCTCTCGCGCATGATGCTGCTCAGCGCCAACTGCCTCATCCTCGACGAGCCCACCAACCACCTCGACCTGGAATCGATCACGGCCTTCAACAACTCGCTGAAGGATTACAAAGGCATCGTGCTTTTCACCTCGCACGACCACGAGTTTATGCAAACCGTGGCTAACCGCATCGTCGAGCTCACGCCCCGCGGCATCATCGACAAGATGTGCACGTACGATGAGTACATCACCGATCCTGCGGTGAAAGAGCTGCGAAAGGAATTGTACGCGGAAACACGTGTGAAGGCGTAGTAACTGCGTCTTTTAAACGCAGAGGCCTCACGCGCAAACCCTGGCCGCGGAGGAAGAGCGCAGAGCTTTTTCACCTTCGGTAAGTAACTACATTTTTTTAGAAAAGCTCTGCGTTCTCTGCGAGCGATGATTCTTTGTGCGTGGAAAACCTCCGTGTCCTCTGCGTTTAAAAATCGCAGGATCTATTTTTTCCAGAACTTTTTCGTGAGCCAATAGCCCAGGCCCAGCGCGGCGGCGGAGATGAGGATGAGCCAGACGGGCGTCCAGCCTTTGGGGATCTGGTTATGCCTTTCGGGGATCGGCTGCAGGCCGTGCTGCTCTTTCATCGGGTTGTGCCTGCCGTATTCTTTCTCGATGAAATTTTTCTCCTCGTCGAACGTGGTGCCGGAGCTGGCGAGGTACATGTCGAGCACCACGTTGTCGAAGCGGCGGCGGCTGCGGCTGCACACGTCCACGCGGGCTTCGCCGTAGCGCTCGTACTGCGCGTACATCAGCCATTCCTGGCCGCGCATGAAATTCGGCTTGCACTCGCTGGAGCAGAGGTACGCGAGCGGCATGCGCTCGAGCGCGGCGCCTTTGTACACGATAGTGACATTGAACCAAACCGTCGCTTTTCCTTCCACGCAAGCAGAAACGGAATCGACGCGGCCGAGAAAGATCAGGTCGTACGCTTCCGCGATCGGCTTCGTCACTTTTCCGGCGGTCTGGCATTCGCAAACGGCGAAGGCGGGAACGCTGAAAAAAAAGCAAAGCACGGCGATCGCGAAACGCTTCATGCCGGGAAAGAATAAGATTGCAGGAAAGCGAGCGCGGCGGCGATGTCCTCGTGCAGCACGCGGTCTGCGTTCATGGCAGGCACTTTGCTGCGGAACTCGCTCATCAATTTTTCCAATGCGGGCGAGCTTTTCGCGGGGCGGCGGAACTCCAGGCCCTGCGCGGCGGTGAGCAATTCGATGGCGAGCACGCGCTCGAGGTTGCGCACCACGGCGAAGCATTTCGTCGCGGCGTTCGCGCCCATGCTCACATGATCTTCCTGGCCGTTCGAAGAAACGATGGAATCTACGGAAGCCGGCGTGCAGAGCTGCTTGTTCTGGCTGACGATGGACGCGGCAGTGTACTGCGGGATCATGAAGCCCGAATTCAATCCCGGCCTCGCGACGAGGAACAAAGGCAATTCCCGCTGCCCGGAAACGAGCAGATACGTGCGCCGCTCCGAAATGCTGCCGAGCTCGGCCAGCGCGATGGCGAGAAAATCCAGCGCGAGCGCGAGCGGCTGCCCGTGAAAATTTCCGCCGGAAACGATCATGTCGTCTTCGGGAAAGATCGTCGGGTTGTCCGTCACCGCGTTCATCTCGGTGAGAAAAACGCCGGCCGCATAAGAAAGCGTGTCGCGCGAAGCGCCGTGCACCTGCGGCATGCAGCGGAACGAGTATGGATCCTGCACGTGCTTTTTCCCGCGCCTGGTCAGCTCGCTGCCCTCGAGCAGTTCGCGCACGTGCGCAGCGACGGCGATCTGCCCGGCGTGCGGGCGGATCGCGTGCAGGTGCGGGTGAAAAGGATCGATGCGCCCGTCGAAGGCTTCGAGCGAGAGCGCGCCGATGTTGTCGGCGATGTGGCAGAGGCGCTGCGCCTGGATCACGCACCATACGCCGTAGGCGTTCATGAACTGCGTGCCGTTGAGCAGCGCAAGGCCTTCTTTCGATTTCAGGCGAACCGGCTCGAGGTTCAATTTTTTCAGCACCGCGGCGGCGGATTGTTTTTGTCCTTCGTGGTACACTTCGCCCAGGCCGAGCAAAGGCAGCGTGAGGTGCGCGAGCGGGGCCAGGTCGCCGGAAGCGCCGAGCGAGCCTTGCTGGTAGACGACCGGCAGCACGTCGTGGTTGAAGAGATCGGCGAGGCGCTGCACGGTGACCAGCTGCACGCCCGAGTTGCCGGCGATCAGCGCCTTGATCTTCAGCAGCAGCATGAGCCGCACGATGTCAGCGGGAACTTCTTCACCTGTGCCGCAGGCATGCGACATCACGAGGTTCTGCTGCAGCTGCTCGAGATCGGCATCGGAAATGGAAATGTTGTACAGCGCCCCGAAGCCCGTGTTGATGCCGTACACCGGGCCTGCGCCCGCGGCGATCTTCTTGTCGAGGTAATCGCGGCAGGCCTGCACGCGCTGCTTCGCTTCGTCGGAGAGCACGAGCTTTTTTCGTTCGTGCAGGAGGTGGACGATCGTGCGAAAATCGAGATTCGTTCCGGGATGCAGAAGATGATCCATACGATGCGGAAGGGCTAAGCGAGTTTTTCCAGTAATTGCTGCAAGGTGACTTTTTCCTGCTCGCCGGTTTTCATGTTCTTGAGCATGAGCAAGCCTTCCCTGCGTTCATTTTCACCGACGATCGCCACGAAGGGAATACCTTTGCCGTCGGCGTATTTCATCTGCTTCTGCATCTTCACCGCGTCGGGATACAGCTCGGCGGAGATGCCGGCTTTGCGCACCTGCTGCAGCAGCTTCAGGCAATATGCCTGATCTTCCGCGCTGAAAACGGCGAAGAGCAATTTTGTCGATGCGGAGACTTCTTCGGGATACAGGTTCAATTCTTCCAGCACGTCGCAGATGCGGTCCGCGCCGAAGGAAATGCCGACGCCGGAGAGCCCGGGCAGGCCGAAGATGCCGGTGAGATCGTCGTAGCGGCCGCCGCCGCAGATGCTCACGCGCAGCGAGCCTTCAGCGGCTTTCACTTCGAAGATCGCGCCGGTGTAATAGTTGAGCCCGCGCGCGAGCGTGATGTCGAGCTCGAGCTGCGCGGAGGACAATCCGAGCGCGGCCACGTGCGAGAAAATAGTTTCGATCTCGGCGATGCCTTTCCTGCCGATTTCCGAAGAACCGAGCACATATTCCAGCACCTCGATCTTCTGGTGATACGTTCCGCTGAAATTGATGATCGGCTGCAGCTTTTCGATCGCGTTTTCTGAAATGCCTTTCTCGCGCAGCTCCTTGTTCACGCCCTCCGCGCCGATCTTGTCCAGCTTGTCGATGGCGACGGTGATGTCGACGATCTTTTCTTTTTCGCCGATGGCTTCCGCGATGCCGGACAAAATTTTGCGGTTGTTCAGCTTGATGAGCGCGGGCAGGCGCAGCGAAGTGAAAACTTCATCGATGATCTGCACCAGTTCCACTTCATTCAACAGTGAGTTGCTGCCGATCACGTCGGCGTCGCATTGGTAGAATTCGCGGTAGCGGCCGCGCTGCGGGCGATCGGCGCGCCAGACGGGCTGGATCTGGTAGCGTTTGAACGGAAAAGAAATTTCGTGCTGGTGCATGACGACGTAACGCGCGAAGGGCACGGTGAGGTCGTAGCGCAGGGCTTTTTGGGAAATGTATTGCGCAAAATGCTGTGAATCGAGGCCAACTTTACTCCACTTTGCATAGTATGGCATAAGTTCAACCCACTTATTCAACGTTGCATTTATAGTATTATATAGTTTATCAGCTGGAATGTCCTGACTGTTGAGTGCATCGATATCACTCATTAACTGATTCATGTTATCAATTTCAGCAGGTTTAGCAATTGGTACTTTTTCTAAAAAATTACCAGATTCAAGTATCCGAAAAATTAAGCGATCACCTTCTTCTCCATACTTACCCATTAACGTTTCAATATTCTCCATCGCCGGCGTTTCGATCGGCAGGTAGCCGTATTTTTTGTAGACGCTGCGGATGGTATCGAAAAGGTAATTGCGGCGCACCATTTCCGTGGGGGAGAAATCGCGCGTGCCTTTGGGAATGGATGGTTTCTGGGCGGCCATAGCCGTTATTTTTTTAAGCGCTCAAAGGTAAGGAAAAAGGGGTGGTGAGGTTCTTACTGATCTCAGCCCTTCCCTCTCCGGGGAGAGGGCGATGGTGGTCCACCCTTGGGCGGAGCGTCGCGCAACTCTTTTTCCGCTAGCGCGTGAATGTCACCTTCAGCGTGTAGCCTGTCAGCCCTAAAGGATGCGTCATCACGCCGCCGAGAAAACTGGTATCGGACATGAAAGAAAGACAACCGGCGAGCCGGTAGTGGTTGACGGAATGCGGATGGTTTTTTTTGTTCATGAACGAGAGCCTGCGCTTGTGCGAGCCGTCCACGTCCATGATCCACCAGTCTGCGCCCTGGATCTCGAGCGGGAAGATGTCGCATTCCTGCCCGGTCATGTACACGAGATTTTTCCCGTCGGGCGTGAAGGTGGCGGCTTGCGCGAAGCTTTCGGTGGTGAGGCGCCTGATCTCGCCGCTGGTGATGTTGAGCGTGTAGATCGGCGTGGCGAAAAGATTTTTCGTCTCGAAGGTGCTGTAGAACGAGATCAGCGTTTTGTCTTTGGAGATGCCGTCGAGCTCGTTGCAGGCGTCTTTCCCGCCGGGCTGGAAGGTGCGGATGTTCGTGAAGCGCGGAACCGAATCCATGACGAAATCGGCGACGCGGAGCACGTACGAGCCGGCCATCAAATTGAAGTCGCCGAACTTCGGGGCTTTGATGCGCTCGCTCCAGGCGAACAGCGTTCCGTCTTCGGAGATCGCGCTGTGGATGATGCCGCTGCTGTAGCTGTTGGGCAGGTCGGTGAGCTTCCAGGCTTTCTTTCCGTCGCGACTGAGCAGCCAGAGATCGGTGTACGCGCCGTAGCCGGGGATCGCGTCGACGGGCTTGCGCTTGTGCTTTTTCTCTTTGACGTATTCGGGCTTCTCGACGTAGCAGAAAATATAATCGCCCGAAGGATGCCATTCTTCCGCCCACTGGTGGCGATCGCTTTTCCAGCCGGCGTAGGTCAGCGGTTTCTCATTGTTGCCGGCGCTGTCGGAGAGAAAAATTTTGTAGTAGCCTTGCTTGTCTTTTTTGCCGTAGGCGACGGTGGCGGTTTTTTTGTTGTAGATGGCGCCGATGGCGGAATCTTTCCAAAGGGTGAGGGTGGCTTGCTGGGCGAGGGCGGCCAGGGAAAAGAGTAAGAATAAAAAGAGGAAAGAGGTTCGTTTCATTTTCTACAAGGTAGAAAAAAGTGCGGAGGGTTCTTACTGACCTCACCCCTTCCCTCTCCTCCCGATAGCTATCGGGAGAGAGGGCGGTACTTGACTTCGCCGAAGGCTCAGTGAGCAGCGTATTTCCCGGCTAAAAAAGAAACAAGGAATATGAATCACTTCGCGATTCGATATTCCTTGTTCGTTATTCACTATTCCGTCAGCGCGGAAAAATTACTTGCTCAGCTCCGTCAGCAGCGAATACCCTTCCAGCTTATCATTGCGATACGTCTCCGTCTTCACCGCTCCCACCGTCGGGCAGAACCATTCCACCACTTTTCTCGGCTTGATGCCGGGCATGTTCATCAAGTTGCCGTTGGGCATGACCATCGCGTTGCTCAGGTCGACCATGTAGCTGATCTTGTAGCATTCGAAGGAGCGGCCGGCGGCGGTGAGGCTTTCTTTGCCTTCCACTTTACGGTCGTAGATCTTCACGTTCATCTCCATGCTCTTCGTGCCTTTGCTGCTCATCTCCACTTTCAGCGTACCGTCGGGCAGCGTTTGACCGGTGCTGAGCGTGCCGGGATACTGCAGCGTGTTGCCTTCGAACTTCATGTCCATGTCCTTGTAGGCTTTCGTCATGTCGGGCGAAACGAAGCTTTTCATGTCGACGCTGAACGTGCCGTTGTCGCAGCTGATGGTGGAATTCATCGTGGCGGTCTCTTTGCCTTTCTCGTCCTTCACCACCTGCGTGAGATCGGCTTTCACCGAAGCGCCGGTTTTCGTCACGTTGCTCACGGTCGTGGTGGCGACGCTCTGCACTTTGTCTTTCGGGCTGTACGAGGTCATCGTGTAGCTGACGCCGTTGTTGAATTGGATCATCTCGGCGCAGTTCTGCGCGGAGGCGGTGAACGCGAATGCGAGTGCGAGGAGGATGCTCAGTCGTTTCATAGTCCTGGTTTTGGGTTTGTTGTTTTTTAAACCGTGAGCTTCTTGTACCGGAAGCGTTTCGGCTCCGTCGTGCCGAGGCGTTTCTTCTTGTTCTCTTCGTATTCCGAGTAGCTGCCCTCGAAGAAGTACACCTGCGCGTCGCCTTCGAAAGCGAGGATGTGCGTGCAGACGCGGTCGAGGAACCAGCGGTCGTGCGAGATGATCACGGCGCAGCCGGCGAAGCTTTCCAGGGCTTCTTCCAGCGCGCGCATCGTGTTCACGTCGATGTCGTTCGTCGGTTCGTCCAGCAGCAGCACGTTGGCGCCGGCGCGCAGGGTGAGCGCGAGGTGCAGGCGGTTGCGCTCGCCGCCGGAGAGGACTTTCACTTTTTTGCCCTGGTCGGGGCCGCTGAAGTTGAATTTGGAAACGAAGGCGCGCGAGTTCAATTTGTGCCCTTCGAGCTCCACGTACTCCGTGCCGCCGGTGATCGCGTCGAACACCGTGTCTTCGGGATTCACCTGCGCGTGCGCCTGGTCGACGTAGGCCACTTTCACCGTGGGGCCGACCTTGAATTCGCCGCTGTCGGGTTTTTCTTCGCCCATGATCAGGCGGAAGAGCGTGGTTTTGCCTGCGCCGTTCGGGCCGATGATGCCCACGATGCCGGCGGGCGGCAATTTGAAATTCAGGTTTTCGTACAGCACTTTATCGCCGAAGGCTTTCGACACGCCGATGGCTTCGATCACCTCGTTGCCCAGGCGCGGGCCGTTGGGGACGAAGAGCTCGAGCTTTTCGTCTTTCTGCTTCGTGTCTTCGCTCAGCAGCTTTTCATAGTTCTGCAGGCGCGCTTTCTGCTTGGCCTGCCTTCCGCGCGCGCCCTGCCGCACCCATTCCAATTCGCGCTCCAGCGTTTTGCGGCGCTTGCTCTCGGTCTTCTCTTCCTGCTCGAGGCGCTTCGATTTCTGCTCCAGCCAGGTGGAATAATTTCCTTTCCAGGGAATGCCTTCGCCGCGGTCGAGCTCGAGGATCCAGCCGGCCACGTTGTCGAGGAAATAACGGTCGTGCGTGATGGCGATGACGGTGCCTTTGTATTCCTGCAAAAAGTTTTCCAGCCAGTCCACCGACTCCGCGTCGAGATGGTTCGTCGGCTCGTCGAGCAGGAGGATGTCGGGCTGCTGCAGGAGCAGGCGGCAGAGGGCTACGCGGCGGCGCTCGCCCCCGGAGCATACGCGGATGGGCGTGTCGCCGTCGGGGCAGTTGAGCGCGTCCATGGCGCGTTCGAGCTTGCTTTCGAGGTTCCAGGCGTCCATGTGCTCGATCTTCTCCGAGAGGCGGGCCTGCTTTTCGATGAGCTTGTTCATCTCCTCGTCGCTCATCTCCTCGCCGAACTTGTTGTTCACGGCTTCGTATTCGTTGAGCAGGTCGACCACTTCCTGCGCGCCCTGCTTCACGATGTCCATCACGGTCAGGTTCTCGTCCAGTTGCGGCTCCTGCTCGAGGTAGCCCACGCTGTAGCCGGGAGAAAAATGCAGCTCGCCCTGATAGTTCTTCTCCACGCCGGCGATGATCTTCATCAGGGTGGATTTGCCGGAACCGTTCAGACCGATGATGCCGATCTTGGCGCCGTAATAGAACGAGAGGTAAATGTCTTTGAGGATCTGTTTGCCGGTGGTCGTCGTTTTACTGACGTTCACCATGGAAAAAATGATCTGTCTGCCTTCTGACATGGGAGATGTTTTGTAGCGTTTGGTGCCCCTGGTGCAGGGGGTGCAAATGTCGCTAAAACGGGAGAGAAATCAAAAGAGAAACGCTTCTGAAGAAGAGATGATCGCAGCATATAAGAAAACCCATATTCTTAAGATGCAATGTCAAAAGGAAACAAAGGCCTCCGACGGCCCCAGCAACCGGGAAACCTTCAGGAGGCGGACGCGGAAACGATCCGCCGGGCCCACCGAAAAGGTAAAACGAACAAAACCGGATCACCCCGGCTTTTTCTTTTGATCTGCCCGCGCCTGCGCATTTCCTTCGGAAAGTGATGTCCGCCTGCACTTTGTGTCTTTTTCGCTAACTTGCATTATAGCCTCATGAGACTCTTTTTACTCCTCTTTTTTTTCACCGCCTGCGGAAGACTTTTCGCCCAGCCGCAAATCCATTATTACCACCTGGAAGATGACCTGGGAGCTGCGTTCACCGTGCATACCGACGATCCCGCATTGATCGCCGCAGTGGATTACCAGATGTCCCTGCCCCTGCAGCAGCGCAGTCCCGTATCCGGCTACGTGGCTGCAGGACCGGGGCCGTATATGGTCAACTACCCGCACGACTGGCATTTTTTCGATTGGTCGTTCGCTGCGTCCTGCCAGCCGCCGGCCGCTGTGACGATCCCGACGATCGATAACTATTTCGGCGACACCGCTCATGCCGGCGACACGATGAGCTATTGCGTGACGAACGCGCGGGTGGTCTCCTCGTCGGATAGCTGCGCGGGGATTTACGGTTACTTCAACTTTTTCCCTAACCCGTTCCGCAACCGTGTCGGCTGGGCGGTCTGCTCGCGGACGCCTTACCACGCAACGATCTACGACCTGCGCGGCAGGCTGGTGTGGGAAATGAAAGACATTGCGGCGGCCTACTTTCACCCCGACCTGAGCGCACTGGCGGTCGGCATTTACATCCTGCGCATCGAGACGGACGGTCGCACGATCGTGCATAAGCTGGCAAAAGAGTAATCCACTGCCGCGTACCGAATAGGAGATTCGGCCCAAACCGCCGAAGTCATTGCCAGACGACACTCAACCGCACACATTCAACAAATGACAACAGAAGGATTCAGGGTAACGATACACATGGTCTCAAGCCTTGACGGAATGATCGCCAACAAAGACAACAGCGTTTCCTGGTTTGACACATCCGACCACTATGAGAAAGGGGTGGAGCTGACCGAGCAAGACGCGGCGGAATTCCTTAAAACAATAGATTGCTATATAATGGGCTCCCGGACATACGAGCACGCGCTGGAGCTTTCAAAATCTTATGGCTGGGCATATGGGGACGTGCCGACGATCGTAGTAACGAACAGGAGCCTGCCCATCGACAGGCCGAACATTGAGCTTTATTCGGGAGATCTGAGCAAACTTATAAATGAACGGCTAAGACCTCAATACAAAAATGTTTGGCTTGTGGGCGGAGCGATGCTTACCAAAGACTTTATCCGTTTGAAACTGGCTGACGAGATAATAATATCCGTTATGCCTATTATTTTGGGTGAGGGGACATTATTCTTTGACCATATAGAACGAGAGCAGGCATTGCACCTGAAAAACGTGACAGCCTACAAAAGCGGGATGGTGGAACTGCGGTATGAAATAAAGAAAGAATAAATAAAGTCCGCACGAGCTGCTCCAGCGCATGCTGCGAAATGTAAGCGATGCGCTTACAGCATCGGCCCCAGCTTGAGGTTCATCGTGATGCCGGCGAATGAGCGATGCATGTTATAATTGTAAAAAAGCGTCAGCCCGAATCCTGCGAAATCTTTTTTTCCCAGCACCGCCAGGTCGAGGTTGGCGCTCAGGCCCCGCGCGCGCAGCCCCCGCGCTTTTCTCTCAGCATATATACCCGATACGAGCACTTCCTCCATCCTCCAGAAATCCGTGCGCCCGGGCCCGGCGCTGAAGTGCATCCGGAACCAGCTTTTTCGCGCGAGCCGGCAACCCAGCAGCAGCGCGCTTTCGGTGAACCATGCATCATCGCGCAGCGATTCGCCGCGAACGATCTTCGCGCCTGCAAACATTCGCCCGCGCCCGACGAAGAACATGTCGCCGAACAGGCGGTGGCCGCCGGCAAGGCCGAAACAGAGGTTGTTCTCGATGAACCAGTGTTTTTTCGCCGGCGCGTTTTGCGGCGGAAAATTTTCCTGCGCCTGCAGGCGCACGGGGAAAAGCAAAAGAAGCAGGCAGGAAGAGAAAAATAATGCGCGCACGAAAATCCTTTTGATCCAGACGCGCGATGAATGAAAAGGTTGTCCGCCTCCCCGCTTCAGCCTTTCGGGAATTTCAGCGGGTGCCGCTCGTTGTATTTGCGGAGGTAAATAAAAATGCTCTGCTTCTTTTTCTTCTTGCTCAGCGAAACGAATTCCTTGTGCAGCGCCGGGTCGCGCTCGAGCAGCTTCGCCATCACGTCCGCCTCGAACGTCAGCACGCGCCCCGTCTCCGTATCGAGCACCAGCTGCACGAGCTGCTGCACGGGCGTTCCGTAGGGGCTCCCGTAAGGCACGGGCGAGCCGGTGTACACGTAGCGCGTTTCGTACGCGGTGAAATGGCAAAGCGTGCCGACCACCGTGATGCGGTTGAAATCGTTGTGCACGTAGATGTACGCGGCGCCGTTCTCCGAATAGCCCCAGATGCGGTCGCCGGCCACCTGCTGCTCGGCCCCGCTGCTGTCGCGGTAGTTGATCGAGTTGTAGCTCGTCACCATTTTCAGAAAATCGAGGCGTGAAGATTCATACGTGGAGATGATGCTGCTTTTCGGGATGGGCTTGTTCGTGCGGAATTGCTCGTACGTGAGGTAAATGCCTTCGGCGAAACGGAAGTCTTTCCCGTAGACGAGGGAATCGTTTTGCGCCCGGAGGGAAAACTGGATAAAGCACACCAACAACAGCAGAAACGCACGCATCTCTCAAAGTTCGCAAAGATTTTCCGAAATTAGAGGTGCATAAGGCGTGCCGAAACGTCACGAAGAAAAAAAATCTCAAGCTGTTTTCATGAAACATTTCTCCGCTCTTCTTTCCACCTTGCTCCTTTCCGCCTCGCTCTGCGCGCAGGGACCGCAAAAGACCACGCTCGCTTTGCAGAACGAAGCCCGCATCGCCGCCGGTGAAGGGCGCGTGCTGCGCCTGCTCGTGCTCGGGCAAGCATCCGCCGTCGAAGCGGCGGCGAAAAAGCACGGCGGCCGCCTGGTGCACGCGCAGGGAAGCATCGCTTCGGTGGAAGTGCCCGCGATCAACCTCGACGCGTTCGTGGCGGAAGAAGCCGTGCAGCGCGTGGAAGGCGGAAAACGTCACACGCGCCCGCTGAACGACACGATGAAAACGGTGAACGCGATCACGCCCGTGCACAACGGCCAGGGCCCGCTCCCGCAAGCCTACGACGGCAGCGGCGTGATCATGGGCATCATCGACTCCGGCATCGATTTCACGCATCCCGATTTTCTCGACAGCCTGAACAAATCGCGCGTGCTCTGGATCTGGGATCAGCGCGCCACCAGCGGTCCGCCGCCTCCTGCGCCTTTCACGTACGGCGTGGAGTGGACGAAAGCGAAGATCGACAGCGGGCTGTGCACGCACAACGATCTCGCGTATTGGGGACACGGCACGGGCGTGAGCGGCATCGCGGCAGGCGACGGCAGCTCGACGAACGCGCGCGATTTCAGCGGCGCGGCGCCGGCATCGGATATGATCGTGGTCGCGCTGGATTTTAACGGGCAGTACAGCTCCGTGGCGGTGGCCGATGCGGCGGCATACATTTTTGCGAAGGCGCAGGCGCTCGGACGTCCCTGCGTGATCAACGCGAGCGTGGGCGATTATTACGGCTCGCACGACGGGCAGGATCTGCAGGCGCTGATGATCGATAATTTATTGACGGCGCAGAACGGCCGCTCGCTGGTGGGCGCGGTGGGCAATGCGGGAAATCTTCCCATCCACGTCGGCTACACGCTCGGCAGCGACACGAATTTCACCTGGTTCACGCCTTCGGGCAGCAACCCCGTCTACGTGCAGCTGTGGGCCGACACGAATAATTTCCAGTCCGCGAAAATGGCCATCGGCGTCACGCAGCACACGCCTTCGTTCAGCGACCGCGGCCGCAGCACGTTCACGACGATCGCGCAAAACCTTCCCGCTACCTTGACCGACACGATCCGCAACGGCAGCGGGCAGCGCATGGGCCTCGTGCAGCGGCACGCCAGCGTGCAGGGCAGCGCGTACTCGATGGAGTACATCATCTATCCCGATTCGTCCGCGAATTATTACTGGTCGCTCGAGCTCACCGGCGGCGGCGCATTTCATCTCTGGAGCTTTGAAATGTACAGCGGCGCATTGCCCAGCGCTTCCGCTTACCCGCGCATCGTCGACATCAAAATGCCCGACACCACGCACACCGTCGTGAGCAGCTTCCAGTGCTCGGACAAAGTGATCACCGTGGGCAACTTCGTCAACCGCCGTTTCCGCCCGAACTACAACGGCACCTACACCGAAGATCCGAGCGTGATCGCGGGCGAGATCATGTGGAACTCGAGCGTGGGCCCCACGCGGGACGGCCGCATCCGGCCCGACATCACGGCCACCGGCGCGAACATGCTGACCTGCGGCGTGCTGAGCATGCTGCCCGCCATCATCAGCAGCGACCCCGGCGCTGTCGCGCCCGGCGGCTACCACGTGAACTTCGGCGGCAGCTCGGCCTCTTCGCCGGCGGTGGCGGGCATCGCGGCCTTGTACCTGCAGCGCTATCCCAACGCGTCGTGGTGGGACGTGCGCAACGCGATCATGATGTGCTCGCGCACCGACGTTTTCACCGGCACGAACCTGCCCGACAATACCTGGGGCAACGGGAAGGTGGACGCCTTCAGCGCGCTCGTCGGCTGCCCGCTGACGGACAATCACACGCCCGCAGGAGAGATCGGTTTCACCCTGTTCCCGAATCCCGCCGGCGAATCGTTCACGATCACGTTCGCGCAGCTGCCGGCCAACGCGCAGATCGAGATCCGGCTCAGCGACCTGCTCGGGCAAAGCGTGCGCAACGTACGGATCGATGCTGCGCAAAATGCGGTAACTTTGCAGCGCAGCAACCTCGCCGGCGGCCTTTACCTCTGCAGTTTGATCGTGGACGGGAAAGTGGTGAAGGTGCAGAAAGCGGTACTGCGATAAAAAATTTCGGATTTTTCGATTTCGAATTTCGAAACAGCGATCTCGCAGATCCGAAATCGGAAACCCGGAATAAAAGAACCTACTTCCTGCTACCGTGAACTTGATTCGTTTAACCGGCGCTCTCTGCCTGCTCTTCGGAGCGATCACTGCGTTTCTCGCTTTTTATGCACCCATTTACGCGATGATGACCGCGATCGGCGGTTTCCTGCTTTCGAGCGGGCACCTGTCGCTGACGATGCGGGCGGGGCAGCCGTCGTGGCTCGCGTATGTCGGCATGCTGCTCAGCTCCACGCCGCTGCTGCTCATTCTTTATTTTACCCTGAGCAAATGACGACGCAACGCGGCGCGGTGGCGAATTACCTGTCGATGATCAAGTTCAGCCACACGATCTTCGCGATGCCTTTCGCGGTGATCGGCTTTTTGCTGGCGGTGAAATTCACGGGCGCGGTTTTCTCCTGGAAATTATTCGGTCTCGTGGTGCTCTGCATGATCTTCGCGCGCAGCGCCGCCATGGCCTTCAACCGCTACATCGACCGCGACATCGACGCAGCGAACGTGCGCACGGCGGTGCGGGAAATTCCTGCGGGCGTGATCGGCGCGCGGCAGGCTTTGCTGTTTGTTGTTCTCAGCAGCGCGATGTTCATCGGCACTACGTTTTTCATCAACCGCATTTGCTTTTACCTCTCGCCGGTGGCGCTGCTCGTGGTGCTCGGCTACAGCTACACGAAACGCTTCACCGCGCTCTGCCACCTCGTGCTCGGTCTCGGCCTCTCGCTGGCCCCGATCGGCGCCTGGCTGGCGGTGACGGGTTATTTCGCCTGGCTGCCCCTGCTCTACTCGTTCGCCGTGCTCTTCTGGGTCAGCGGCTTCGACATCATCTACGCGCTGCAGGATGAAGAGTTCGACCGCTCGAAGCAATTGAACTCGATGCCCGTTCTTCTCGGGAAAAAAGGCGCGCTCTTGTTTTCGCGCGTGCTGCACCTCTGCTCGGCCGCGCTGATCCTGTTCGCCGGCTATTACGCAGCATTCCAATCGTGGTATTGGTTCGGCGCGGCGGTGTTCTGCGGATTGCTGATCTACCAGCACACGCTCGTCAAGCCGCAGGATTTGCGGAAAGTGAACCTCGCCTTTTTCACGACGAACGGAATTGCGAGCGTGGTGTTCGCAGCGTTCGTGATCGCGGAATTATACCTCCGCTGATGCCGCGCGCACTTGTTCCCCTTCGGCTGGCTCAGGTGACAAGTCAGCCAATAGCTACCGCTCCTGGATTTAAGATTTGGAATTTCCGCACGGAAAATACACATCGAACACCGCCCCTTCATTCACCTTCCCTTTCGCCGTGATGAAGCCGCTGTGATTTTCCATGATGCGCTTGCAGATCGATAAACCGATGCCGGTGCCCGGATACTGGTTCATCCCGTGCAAACGCTGGAACACTTCGAAAATTTTTTCCGCGTAGCGCTGGTCGAAGCCGATGCCGTTGTCGGAGAAGCTGATCTTGTGGTAATCTTTCGCGGCTTCCGGGCCTTTGAGCGGGATCTGCTCGCCGCGCACTTTCTCCGCGCTGATGCGTACCTGCGGGATGATGCCGGGCCGCGCGTACTTGATCGAATTGCCGAGGATGTTCTCGAACAGTTGCTGCGCCTGGATCGGCACCGCGTGGATCTGCGGCAGCTCGGAGGCTTCGATCACGAGGCGCTTTTCTTCGATCGCGTCCTTGTAAAAGTTCCTGATCTCGAACAGCAGCGTGTTCAGGTCGAGCGGCTCGACGTGGTGCGTGCGCGTCTGCGTGCGGGAGAGCGTGAGCAGGTCGTCGATCAGGCGCTGCATGCGCGTGGCCGAAGCGTTGATGCGCGTGAAATAATCTTTCGCCGTAGCGGTGAGGTTTTCCTTGTCGGTTTCGAGAATGCGGGTGCTGAACGTTTTGATCTTGCGCAATGGCTCCTGCAGGTCGTGCGAAGCCACGTAGGTGAACGCGGAAAGCTCCTGGTTGCTGCGCTCCAGCTCTTTGTTCTTCTGCTGCAGCGAGGTGTGCAGCGCCGCCAGCTCCGAAATATCCATCACCGTGCCGCGCATCATGTCCGGCTTGCCGTCTTTGTACAGCACGATGCCGCGCGACCAGACCACCTTGTCTTTCCCGGCGCGGCAGTAGCGGTACGTGCAGTCGTAATCCGCTTCGCCTTTAATCGCTTTCTCGATAGCGGTCACGACTTTCACCCGATCATCCGCGTGCACGTACTGGAGAAAATCGTCGAGATTGCTCGTCTTCTCCATTTCGAAAATGAGGTAAAGCTGCGGCGTGAAGCGCGAGCGGCCCTGCCCGGCCATGTCCCACTCGAAGCTCCCGATGCGGCCGATCGACTGGGCTTCCAGCAATTGGTCGCGATACTGCCCGACCTGCTCCTGCTGGATCTCGACGAAGGTGCGGATCGCCGCGGTATCCGCCAGTTGGGCATACGCATCGATCTCGGCGACCAGGGACAGCGCGTCGTTGAGGTTACCGGTGAAATCAGGAATGAAGCGGAGAAAAACAGCCCTGCGCATGCGCTGCACTTCGGTGATGTCTTCGGCCTCGACCTGCTCGCGCGTGACCACGGGCAGGATGTTCGCTTTCCAGCGCCGGTTCGATTCGGCGATCTGCTCTTCGATGCGGCCGGCGGCGAGCGGCGTTAAAAAATCCGTTGCGGTTTTCATGCCGATGGCCATCAGCTGCTCTTCGTTGAACGAAGCGAAATGCTTGAACAGGCTGAGCTGCATCTCCCGCGCGACCTGCAGCTGCGCAGCGGCGTACGCATGCAGCTTGCGCTGCAAAAGGAAAGCGGCAAAAGCGCTCAGGCGCGGGAAGCTGTGCTTTGCCTGTGGATCATGTCGTGCTTCCATTGTTCAGGTTGACCGCCCGTAAAACAAATTTTTCCCGGGGAGGGGAATCGTGCGTGGCCCAGTCTTTCGAAAATACTTCGCGCAGGAGCAGGAGCAAGTCGTTGTAGCGCTCCGGCTTGGGAATGTACAGGTCGGCCCCGCCCAGGTAAGCGGCGTCGATCTGCGTGCGGCTGGAGCTGGTGGAATAGATGATGACGGGAATACCTTTCAGCAGCGCGTCCTCGCGGATCTCGTCCAGGCACTCGTGGCCGTTCTTCACCGGCATGTTCAGATCGAGAATGATCAGGTCGGGCAATTCGGAGCCGGGCTGGCGCAGGTCGTTCATCAGCGCTTCACCACCCATGCACAGGCTCAGATCGATCTGCGGGGCAACTTCTTCTGCGGCCTCGCGAAAAAATTCCCTGTCCTCCTCGTCGTCGTCGACCAGGATCACGCGCAATGCCCTGCCGGTGTTAGTCATTCTGGTAAAGATACGAACCTGCTGTGAAAAAGCGATTGGTGAGAAGTTACGAGTGGAAACTGATGCACCCGGTTCCGTTCTTCGCAGGGCGGCCCGGAGCGCCGAATAACGATGGCGAATCACTATCCCCGATCACTTTTTCGAAAAAACATCACGTTCATCAGCCGCAAGCGGTCTCCTGCTGCAAAGCCGCGGCCTGGAGAAATTTTCGCCGTTATTTTCGCTCTGTGCATACAAACCCGCCTCATCCGCATTGGGAAATTTGCCGCGCGCTGCTTCGCGCTTCCTGGAAGCACCGCAGGCGCATCGTTGTCGCCGCGCTCGTGCTGCTGCCGCTTGCGCTCTGGCTCAGCCATCGCTGGGTGCAGGGTGCCGCGCGGGGACTGCTGTACACGGATACGGAAAATATTCCTGCGCGGCGCGTAGGATTGGTGCTGGGGGCGGGAAAAACTACGGCGGGCGGAAGAGAAAACCTCTATTTCACTTATCGTATGCAGGCGGCCGCCGGGCTTTTTCACGCAGGGAAAGTGAAGCGCCTGATCGTGAGCGGCGATAATCACGCAGCCGGTTACGACGAAGCGAACGACATGCGCGAAGCCCTGCAAAAATCAGGCGTGCCCGATTCCTGCATCACGCTGGACTACGCCGGCTTCCGCACGCTGGATTCGATGCTGCGCTGCAAACTGATCTTCGGGCAAAGCGAGGTGATCGTGATCTCGCAGCGTTTTCACAACGAGCGGGCGCTGTTCATCGCGCGTTATCACGATATCGATGCGCTGGGCTTTTGCGCGCAGGACGTGCCGGGCAATTACGGCTGGGTGACGAACCTTAGGGAATACGCGGCGCGCGCGGCGGCGGTGATGGATCTCTACCTGTTGCGCACGAAACCGAAGTTTCTCGGGGAAAAAGTGCCGCTGTAATTTACAAGCCCGGTGTCGGCAGATCGGTCGGCTCCACTTCATCTTCATCCGCTTTCACCCGCTCTTTTTTCCGCATGCGCATGTTCAGCAGCTCCACGATGAACGCGAAGGCCATGGCCACGTAGATGTAGGTCTTGTCGATCTCCTGGCCCAGGCCTTCCATGATCAGCAGGATGCCGATCATCAGCAGGAAAGCGAGCGCGAGCATTTTCACCGTGGGATGACGGTTGATGAAACGGCTTACGGCCCCGGCGAAAATGAGCATGATCACCATGGCCGCGACCACGGCGAAAACCATGATGAGAATATTCCGGCTCATGCCGATCGCGGTGAGGATCGAGTCGAACGAGAAGACGATATCGATGAGCACGATCTGCGTCACGATGGCGTTGAAGCTGACCCGTTTCAGCGTTTTTCCCTGCTCGTGCTTGCCCTCGATCTTCGCGTGAATTTCACTCGTCGTTTTGACCAGCAGGAAAAGTCCGCCCGTAAGCAGCACCAGCCCGCGACCGGTGAAGCTGATGCCGAAAGCCGAGAACAACGGATCGGTCAAGCTCGCCAGCCAAGTCATGCAGAACAGCAGTATTACACGCATGATCAGCGCCATCGCCAGGCCGATGCCGCGCGCACGGCCCTGCTTTTCAGGCGGCAGCTTGTTCGCGATGATGGAAATGAAAATGATGTTGTCGATCCCCAGTACGATCTCCAGGATGGAAAGGGTAAAAATGCTGGCAATGGCCGCCCCGGGGGCATCTGCAATGGCAGTCCAGCTTTCTGCGATGGTCATAAATCAACTGCAATGATAGGTTCGCAAAGGTAATATAAAAGTCGTGGCTCCTGCTCAATGAAAAATTTTCATTCTGAAAATCAATGTTTTGCAAAATAAAATGGTACTATGTCTTGCAAGGTACCATTTGTTAGATATATCTTTGCTTCGTCAAGTTGAGGGCATCACCCACAACGAGCACTTCAAGAACAGCGCAGAAACGCGGAAGCCGGGAAAACGGCAACCGTTCAAACAAAAAGATTGGAAGCATGAACATTGAAAACACGAAAGCGCAGATGCGAAAAGGCGTGCTGGAGTTCTGCATTCTTTCCATCCTGTCCGACGGCGACGCTTACCCGACCGAGATCATCGAGCGGATGAAGCAGGCGCGGCTGGTAGTGGTCGAAGGCACGCTGTACCCCCTGCTCACGCGTCTGAAGAACATGGGCCTGCTCAGCTACCGCTGGGAAGAGTCGACCTCCGGCCCGCCACGCAAATATTACCGGCTCACGGAATTGGGACAGCAGTTCCTGCGCGAGCTGGAATCGACCTGGGACGACCTGGTGGCTTCGGTCGACCAGGTCACACAGAAAAAAGATCCTTCTTCAAACCAAACAGCGAACAGTTAAACGGCAGCAGAATCATGAACAAGACCGTAACCATCAATATCAGCGGCATCGTCTTTCACATCGAGGAGGACGCGTACGAAAAGCTCGGCAAATATCTTCAAACGATCCGCGGCTACTTCAAAGATTCCGAAGGGCGCGAGGAGATCATGGCCGACATTGAAGCGCGCATCGCCGAGATGTTCTCGGAACGCATCACCACCGGCCGCCAGGTTGTTCTTATGGCCGACGTGGATCATGTGATCTCCGTAATGGGTCAGCCCGAAGATTTCGCGGGTGACGATGCGAAGACCGAGGAGAAGAAAAAAGAAGAGCCGCAGGAAGAGGAACGCCGCGCCCGCAGCCGCCGCCTTTACCGCGATCCCGACGACCGCATGATCGGGGGCGTGTGCTCGGGCCTGGGCTACTACTTCGGCATCGACCCGACCTGGATTCGCGGAGCGTTCGCCGTCGCCTTCTTCTTCTTCGGCACCGGTTTGCTCTTTTACATCCTGCTGATGATCATCATCCCGAAAGCCGTCACCACCGCTGAAAAGCTGGAGATGCGCGGGGAAAGCGTGACCGTGGACAACATCCGCCGCACCGTGGAGGAAGAGTTCGGCCACCTGAAAAAAAAAATGAACGGCTCTGGTCGTGAACGACGCCGCGACCGGATCGAAGAAGGGATCAGCGATTTTTTCCACTGGGTCTTTAAGGTTTTCGGCAAGCTGATCGGCGTTGCGCTCGTGGTTTTCGGCGTGCTCTTTTTCATCGGCTTGCTCACGGCGATGTTCGGGCTGGGCAGCTTCAGCTCCGACGCCATCAGCTTCGGCATGCACAGCGTGTTTCCCACGACGGCGCATTATACCGGGGCGATCATCGCGGCGGCGCTGGTGGTGGGCATACCCTGCATAATGATGGTGTATGCCGGTGTACGCATCCTGTTCCGCATCGAGAAAAGCAACCGCATCATCAACTACAGCGCGCTGGGATTGTGGGTGCTGGGCATCATTCTTGCCTCCTGGATGCTCAGCTCCAGCTTGGCCGAATTCTCCGACCAGAAAGAGATCAGCGAAGTGGTGCTGCTGGATTCGACGCGGCAGGACACGATGATCCTCAAAGTGCGCGTGGAGCCTGGAGCGGCGAAAGGCGGCGGCGGCTACGGCGGGAAATACTGGCAGATGCACGAACGCGGCTGGCACCTCTGGCAGATCGAAAATGAAACGGTGAAGCTCGGCTATCCCGGACTGCACATCCAAAAGGCCGAATCGGGCGACTTCGAGCTGGAAGTGCTGAAATCCGCCGCCGGCCGCGACAGCAAAACCGCCCTCGGGCAC
>Ga0196977_1000353_pt1 | contig 25544 bp, 17 predicted proteins | sample S3v_1013CmetaG_FD_148634 | JGI IMG/M metagenome (GOLD analysis project Ga0196977, IMG submission 148634) | Soil microbial communities from Anza Borrego desert, Southern California, United States - S3+v_10-13C | ecosystem: Environmental > Terrestrial > Soil > Desert | place: USA: California...
CTACGACTTCGACCGCGGCGAGGCGCTCTTCGCCCTCGTCGAGGGCGACGCGATGAGCGTCGAGCGCCGGCTCCAGTTCGGCGAGGCGTGGGCGCGGCTGACGCCCGAGCAGATGGCGCGGCGCGAGGAGGAGCGGTTCGCGCCCTACCGCCGCGGCATCGGCGCGCTCTTCCCGCCGCTGCTCACGGAGACCTTCGTCTTCCGCTACCGCGACGGCCTGCGCTTCGTCGAGGCGATGCGCCGCGCGCGCCCCTCCGTCTCCGCCGACGAAATCTTCCGCCGCCCGCCGGCCTCCTCCGAGCAGGTGCTCCACCCCGAGAAGTACGCCGCGGGCGAAGCGCCGCGCGAGGTCGCGTTGAACTCCGAAGGCTTCGCGCGCGCCGGCTGGAAGCCCGCGGCCGCCACCCCCATCGGCGAGATCGGTGTGCGCGGCGTGCTGCTCGCGGGCGTGGGGGCCGACGAGGCCGCGCGCTCCGCGGCGGGCTGGGGCGGCGACACGGCCGTGCTCTTCGAGCGCGAAGGCCGCGCGCCGCTCTTCGTCTGGCAGACGGTCTGGGACAAGGCGGCCGACGCGAAAGAGTTCTTCCGCTCCTTCAACACGCTGCAAGCGCGCCGCGCCTCCCCCGAAGTGATCGCCTTCGCGCCCGAAGGCGCCGAGCAGCAGCAGGCTTGGGGCGAGGCGGGCACGCTCACCTACGTCCGCCTCGAAGGCGACGCCGTCCTCATCCTCCGCGGCAACGCCGGCGACGTGGCCGACGCCCTGCGCCTCGCCCTCGCGCGTTAAAAGGTTCGGACTCAGCGGAGCGCTGCGCGCGGGGCCGACGACCTGTCAGACTCACGGCCGCGTAAAAATTCCGTGACGCGCCGGCGTCGGCCGCGGGGCTGACGGACGAATGCCGCGCGTTCAGTCCCTCTCGAAGAAATCGAAGTCGCTGAGGAGGCGGGCGGGGAATCGCTCGCGGCGTCGGCGTGTGGCGGGCCGGCCGTCGCCGGTCTGTCTCTTCTCGATGACCGCCCCGGTGAGCAGGTTCACGTCGGTGTCGGTGGCGGTGTCGGAGGCGCGGTCGGTGCGGTAGATTTTGCGGCCGACCTGCCGCCACTCGCCTCTGTAAAGCTTGAACTGGTAGGTGACAGCCTCCATCGCGTCGCCCGACTTGGCGTTGTGCTGGACGTAGATGCTCGAACGAGTGATGCGGAGGTCTTCGACCCAGCAGCAACCCGTGCCGGAGACCGGGGCCTCCTTCGACCTCTCGGCGACGCGGTAGCCGCCCCGGCCCGCCCGCAGGAGCACGTAAAGTTGGGAGGTCTGCGAGGCGTCGGGCTTCCGCCGTTGAATGACCCCCGCCCAGTCCTCCAGCCCGTCGCCGTTCAGGTCGCCCCTCGCCTCGACGCTCAGGCGGTCTTCGCCCTTGAGGACGGATTTGAGGAACGCGCCGGCGTCGGGGAAGTCCGCCTGCGCGGCGGCGGCGAGCGGGCCGCAGACGATAAGCAGGAGGGGAAGGGCGAGGCGGCGCGCGGCGTCGCCGGGCGACTTAAGCGGGAGAAGGTTTTTCATAACTGTTCGGCGCGGGGCGCGGCGGGCCTCAAGTGAACGGCCGCGTCAGTCCGCGGGCGCGCCCGCGGACTGACGCGGCCGTTCGCGTCCAGTGACGAGTCGGCGAAGGGGCTTCAGTTTCGCTCCGCCTTCGGCCGCGGCGAGGTGGTGGCGGCCCCGGCGGCGGGGAAGCCGCGCTTGCGCATCAGGGCGTCGACGCCGGCCTCGCGCCCGCGGAAGGCGCGGTAAGCCTCGGCCGGGTCAACCGTGTTGCCGACCGAGAAGATGTGACGGCGCAGGCGCTCGGCGACCGCGCGGTCGTAGGGGCCTTTGCCCTCGACGAACGCGCCGAAGGCGTCGGCCGTGAGCACGTCCGACCAGAGGTAGCTGTAGTAGCCGGCCGAGTAGCCGTCGCTGGCGAAGACGTGCGTGAAGTGCGGCGTGCGGTGGCGCATCACCAGCTCGCCCGGCATGCCCAGCGCGGCCAGCGTCTCGCGCTCGAAGGCGTCGGGGTCGATCTTGCGGTCGCCGGCGAGGTGCAGCTTCATGTCGACCAGCGCGCTCGAAAGGTACTCGGTCGTGGCGAAGCCCTCGTTGAAGGTCGAGGCGCGGCGGATGCGCTCGACGAGCGGCGGCGGGATGGGCTTGCCCGTCTGGTGGTGGACGGCGAAGCGCTGCAAGACCTCGGGCGTCGAGAGCCAGTGTTCGAGCAGCTGCGACGGGAACTCGACGTAGTCGCGCGCCACGGCCGTGCCCGCCAGCGACGGGTAGGTGACCCGCGACGAGAGGCCGTGCAGCGCGTGGCCGAACTCGTGGAACAAAGTCTCGGCGTCGTCCCACGAGACGAGCACCGGCTCGCCCGGCTTGCCCTTCACGAAGTTCGAGTTGTTCGAGACGATGGTCGTCACGTCGCCTTCGACGCGCTGCTGCCGCCGGTAGGCGTTCATCCACGCGCCCGAGCGCTTGCCGGCCCGCGCGTAGGGGTCGAAGTACCACAGCCCGACGTGGCGCTTCGAGGCCTTATCCGTCACCTCCCAGACGCGCACGTCCGGGTGGTAGACGGGGACGCCCGTGACGGGCGTGAAGTCGAAGCCGAACAGCTCGCCCGCGACCCAGAACATGCCCTCGCGCAGCTTCTCCAGTTGGAGGTACTGCTTGACCTCGTTCTGGTCGAGGTCGTAGCGGGCCTTGCGCACCTTCTCGGCGTAGTAGCGGTAGTCCCACGGCTCGATCTTGATCTTCGCGCCCTCCTTGTCGGCGAGCGCCTGCATGTCGGCGACCTCCTCGCGCACGCGCGCGACCGCCGGCTTCCAGACCGCCTCCATCAACTCGACGGCGCGCTCGGGCGTCTTCGCCATCGCGTTCTCCAGACGCCAGTGGGCGTGCGTCGGGTAGCCGAGGAGCTTGGCCCGCTCGGCGCGGAGCTGGAGGATTTCGGTGATGGTCGCGTTGTTGTCGCGCTCGCCGCCGTTGTCGCCGCGGTTGACGAACATGCGCCAGACCTTCTCGCGCAGGTCGCGGCGGTCGGAGTAGGTCAAAAACGGGTCGGTCGAGGAGCGCGTGTTCATGATGACCCACGCGCCCGGCTGCTTCTTCGCGGCGGCGGCCTCGGCGGCCGCGTCGCGGAGGGATTGCGGGAGCCCGGCCAAGTCGGCCTCGGTTTTGAGCGCGAGGAACTGGTCGGTCTCGTCGGCCAGCACGTTCTGGCTGAAGCGCGTGTAGAGGCCGGCGAGCCGCTGGTTGATCTCGGAGAGGCGCGCCTTGGCGGCCTTGTCGAGCCGCGCGCCGGCGCGGACGAAGTTGGTGTGGTAGAGCCACGCGAGGCGCTGCTGCTCGGGCGTCCACTTCGCCTTGTCGGGCGAGTTGTAGACGGCCTCGATGCGCTTGAAGAGCGCCTCGTTCTGCGTGATCCGGTCGTTGAAGGCCGCGAGCCGCGGGGCCATCTCGCGCTGGACGGACTGGAACTCGGGGCCGCTCATCGTCGAACCCCAGACGCCGTAGACGGTCGTCACGCGGTCGAACGAGCGCCCGGCGCGCTCCAGCGCCACGAGGGTGTTCTCGAAGGTCGGCGCGGCCGGGTCGGCGGCGATCTTCTGGACTTCGGCGAGCTGCTCGGCCATCGCGGCTTCGAGCGCCGGCCGGAAGTGCTCGATCTTAACGCGGTCGAAGGGCGGCACGCCGCCGTGCGGCCCGGCCCACTTTTCGAGCAGAGGGTTGCCGGCGGCCGCCGCGGCCGGGCTGTCCTGCGTGGCTTGTGTGTTAGTCGCGTTCACGTTTCGGATGGCGGCGGCGCCGACGACGGCAGCCGCGACGAGCAGCGCGCAGCCGCGAGTAATCATGTTCATAGAGGGCTTCTCACCTTAAGCTTTGATGTCGCGCCGCGCCCGCGGGCCGGCGTCTGAGAAACTGTTCCGCGGGGGAGGAAAGCGCCCGAGACTTATGTGCCGGCGGCGAGGGGGCGGGTTGCCCCGCGGCCCCTCCCGACGGCGAATTGTCCGTTGCCCCTCGATTATACGGAATTTCCACCCGCGGCAAAGTTGAGCGGCGGCGGCCCCCGCGCCCGCGAAATTTCTGCTTGACAAGGTTTGCCCCCGCGGGCATCATCCATGCATAGCTCATCTATGTATTACACAGGCTTGCAAAGATTATCTATGGTCAAAAGCCGGGAGCCGAAAAAGTCCGAGATGATGCCGGGGACGCTGGAGCTGTTGATACTCAAAACCCTTGAGCGCAACCGCGACCCTTTGCACGGCTACGGCATCGCCCGCCACATCCAGAGGGTCTCGCGGGACGTGCTTCAGGTGGAAGAAGGCTCGCTCTACCCGGCGCTCCAAAGGCTCGTCGTCAAGGGCTTGGTGGAGGCCGAGTGGGGCGTCTCGGACAACAACCGCCGCGCGCGCCTCTACCGCCTGACGCCGGCCGGCCGCAAGCAACTGGCGGCCGAGGTCGCCGACTTCGAGCGCCTGCTCGAAGCGATTCTGCGGGTCGTGCGCCCCGCCTGAAGGTAGCCCTTCCGCGATGATTCGTCTGGCCCAACTCTGGCGGCGCGCGCGCCACTACGCGCGCCGCGAACAGTTCGACCGCGAGCTGGCCGAGGAGATGCGCTTTCATCTGGAGATGAAGGCCGAGGAGTACGTCGCCGCCGGGATGTCGCCGGAGGAGGCGCGCCGGGCCGCGCGCAGGCAGTTCGGCAACGAGACCCGGCTGCGCGAGAGCAGCCGCGAGACGTGGGGGTTCGCTTCGATGGAGACTCTGCTTCAGGACGTGCGCTTCGGCGCGCGCGTGCTCGCCAAGCACAGGGGTTTCACGGCCGTCGCGGTCGTCACGCTGGCGCTGGGCATCGGGGCGAACACGGCCATCTTCTCGGTGGTCAACGAACTGCTGTTGCGCCCGCTCCCGTTCCGCGACGCCGGGCGGCTCGTCATGCTGTGGGAGGTGAGCCCCGCGGGCCGGCGGCAGAACAGCACCTCGCGCGCCAACTTCCGCGCGTGGCGCGAGCAGGGCGCGTCGTTCGAGGGGATGGCGGCCTTCTCCGACCAGCGTCTGAACCTGAGCGGCGCCGGCGACCCCGAGGAGGTCTCCGTCCAGCTCGCCACGCCGGAACTGTTCCGCGTCCTCGACGTGAAGCCCGCCCTCGGCCGCGCGCTGGCCGAGGAAGACGCCGGCCCGGACGCGCCCGACGTGGCCGTGCTCAGCCACGGCCTCTGGCAGCGCCGCTTCGGCGGCGACCCGGCCGTGGTCGGCCGATCCATCACGCTCAACGGCACGCCCCGCACGGTGGTCGGCGTCCTCCCCGCGGGCTTTCAGTGGCACATCAAGCAGAGGTCGAGCACGGGCCGGCCCGCCGAAATCTGGGTGCCGCTGGCGATGCCGACCGAGGGCGCGGCCGCGCGCGGCAGGTTCCTCTCGGTGGTGGCGCGCATGAAGCCGGGCGTCACCGTGGAGCAGGCCGCGGCCGAGATGAAGACCATCGCGGCCCGGCTCGAACAGGACGCGCCGCAGTTCAACAAGGGCTTCGGCGCGGAGGTCTTGCCGCTGCGCGAGCAGTTCGTCGGCAACGTCCGGCCGGCTTTGTTGATCCTGCTCGGCGCGGTCGGCTTCGTGCTCCTGATCGCGTGCGCCAACGTGGCGAACCTGATGCTGTCTCGGGCGGCGGCGCGCGAGAAGGAGATCGCCCTGCGCACGGCGCTCGGCGCGAGCCGGATGCGGGTCGTCCGCCAGTTGCTCACGGAAAGTCTGCTGCTCGCGCTGATGGGGAGCGCGCTCGGGCTTCTGGTGGCGTGGTGGGGCATCAGCGCGCTGGTGGCCATCAGCCCGCGCGACGTGGTGAATTTGCAGGGCGTCGGCCTCAACCTGACGGTGCTCGGCTGGACGCTCGCCGTCTCGCTCCTGACCGGCGTCATCTTCGGCATCGCCCCGGCGCTCGAAGCGACGCGGCTGAACCTCAACGACACGCTCAAGGAGGGCGGCAAGGGCGCGGGCGGGCACGGCGCGCGCGCGGGCCGGCTGCGCAGCGCCTTCGTCGTCGCCGAGGTCGCCCTCGCCCTCGTCCTCTTGGCCAGCGCGGGTCTCCTCGTCAAGAGCTTCTTCCGCCTGCAAAAGATCGACACCGGGTTCGAGACCGAGAACGTGCTGACGATGGTCGTGAGCCTGCCCGAAGGCAAGTACGGCGAGGAGCGGCAGATGGTCGCTTTCTTCCGTCAGGTGACGGAGCGGCTGCGCGCGCTGCCCGGCGTGCGCGCGGCGGGGATGGTCAACTACCTGCCGCTCTACGGCGGGCCGGGTTCTTCGACCGGCTTCACCGTCGAGGGGCGGCCCGCGCCGCCGCCGGGCGAGGAGCCGGGCACGAGCGTGCGCGTGGCCGACGCCGCCTACTTCGAGGCGATGGGCATCCCGCTGGTGCGCGGCCGCCACTTCAACGAACGCGAGGGGGCGGAGGCGCGCCGCGTCGCCCTCGTCAGCGAGTCGATGGCGCGGCAGCACTTCCCCGGCGAAGATCCGGTGGGCAAGCGCATCAGCGTGGACATGTTCGAGCAGCCGACGCCGACCGAGATCGTCGGCGTGGTCGGCGACGTGCGCTACGACAGCCTGACGGACGAGGCCGTGCCGACCGTCTACTTCCCGCACCCCGACCTCGCCTACCCGTTCATGACGCTCGTCATCCGCACCGCGGGCGACCCGTCGGAGGTGGCCGCCGCGGCGCGGCGCGAGGTGCGCGCCGTCGACCCGGAGCAGGCCGTGGCCGACGTGCGGACGATGAATCAGGTGATGGCCGACACGGTGGGGCGCGCCCGCTTCAACACGCTCCTGTTCGGGCTCTTCGCGGGGCTGGCGACGCTGCTGGCGGCCGTCGGCATCTTCGGCGTGATGAACTACTCGGTGGCGCTGCGGACGCGCGAGATCGGCCTGCGGATGGCGCTCGGCGCGCAGCCCCGCCGCGTGCTGATGCTGATTCTGAGGCAGGGGATGTTTTTGACGCTCGTCGGCGTCGGCCTCGGCCTCGTCGGCGCGCTCACCCTGACGCGCGTCATGTCGAGCCTGCTCTTCGGCGTGGAGGCCACCGACCCGGCCACCTTCGCGGCCATCGTCGTGCTGCTCACCCTCGTCTCGCTGCTCGCCTGCTACGTGCCGGCGCGGCGCGCCACCCGCGTCGACCCGCTGAACGCCCTGCGCTACGAGTGAGAGCGGCCCGCCCGGCGGCAGCCCGGAACTGACCGGGCGTCCCTCACCCCGCCTCGCGCGCCTGAGCGACTTCCGCGCCGCGCTCGGGTGTGAAGAGGTATTCGCCGGGCGCGAGGCGGGCGACGCGGCGGCGGAAAGTCCACGTCGGCCGCGGCCAGAGCGAGGAGTTGCGGCCCGTCACGTCCACGTACCAGCTCCGGCACCCGCCCGCGTCCCAGACCGTCCCCCGCATCCTCCTGTCCACGTCGGCGACGTAGGCGGCCTGCGCCTCCGGCCGCGGCTCGATCTCCGCAATCCCGTGCCGGCTCATATAGCCGACGGCGCTCAGCACGTGCTCGATCTGCGCCTCGATCATGTAGATGACCGAGGTGTGGCCCAAGCCGGTGTTCGGGCCTTGCAGGAGGAAGAGGTTGGGGAAGCCCGCGACGGTCGTGCCGACGTGCGCGCGCGGGCTGCCGGCCCACGCCTCGGCGAGCGTGCGGCCGCCGCGCCCGCGGACGTGTTCGGCGAAGGGCAGGTCGGTGACGCGGAAGCCCGTGCCGAAGATGATGGCGTCAACCTCGCGCGCGCGCCCGTCGGCGGTGATGACGCAGCGCCCGCGCACCTCGGCTATGCTCTCCGTCACCAACTCGACGTTGGGCCGCGTGAGCGCCGGCAGGTAGTCGTTCGAGATGAGGATGCGCTTGCAGCCGATGGTGTAGTCGGGCGTGAGCCGCGCGCGGAGGGCAGGGTCGGGGACGCTTTTCTTCAGGTGGCGGCGCGCGACGCCCGCGACGTACCACATGGCCCACGGGTGCCGGAAGGCGAAGCCGAGCAGTTCGCGCAGCGAGTAGATGACGGCGCGGCGCGCGCGCTGCGCGAGGGGGAAGCGGCGGAACATCCGGCGCTCGCGCTCGGCCAGCGGGCGGTCGCGGCGCGGCACGACCCACGGCGCGGTGCGCTGGAAGACGTAGAGGCGTTCGACCGCCGGCTGAATCTCCGGCACGAACTGGACGGCCGACGCGCCCGTGCCGACGACGGCGACGCGCCGGCCGCGCAGGTCGTAGTCGTGATCCCAGCGCGCCGAGTGGAAGGCCCGGCCCCCGAAGTTCTCCAGCCCCTTCAGCTTCGGCACCGAAGGCTCGCTCAAAGAACCGGCCGCCGCCACGAGCACCGAGGCCGTGAAAGTCCCGCGCGAGGTTTCCAGACGCCAGCGCTGGCGCGCGGCGTCCCACGCCGCCTCGCGCACTTCGGTGTCGAAGCGCACGTGCGGCAGCACGCCGAACTCTTCGGCGCAGCGCCGGAGGTAGGCCCAGATTTCCTCGCGCCGCGAGAAGCTGTGCTTCCAGTCCGGGTTCGGCGCGAAGGAGAAGGAGTAGAGGTGCGACTCCACGTCGCAGGCGCAGCCGGGGTAGGTGTTGTCGCGCCACACGCCGCCCACTTCGCCGGCGCGCTCAAGGACGACGAAGTCTTCGACGCCCTGCCGCTTCAGGCGCATGGCCGTGCCCAAGCCGCCGAAGCCCGTGCCGATGACGGCGACGCGCGCGTGGCGCCGGTCGTCGCGGGCGGGCGGCCCGCTCTCGCTTAAAGTCGTCGTGGCGCTCATAGGGGCTTGACAATAAATATCAGGGCGTTTACGAACTGTGTCAATCTTCTCGCGGGCCGAAGCTTCGACGGAAGCCCGCGCGCGAAACCTGATGAGCTTGACCAACGAAAGCGTCGCGGTGGTGACGGGCGCGGCCTCCGGCATCGGGCGCGCGCTCGCCGCGCGGCTCGCGGCCGAGGGCGTCGCCGGCCTCGCCCTCTCGGACGTGAACGAAGAGGGCCTGAGCGAGACGGCGCGGCTGATCGGGGCGCGGCCGAGCCTGCGGCTCACGGCGCACGTCGTCAACGTCGCAGACCTCGGGCAGATGCGCGGGTTCGCCGCAGACGTTATCGCCCGGCACGGCCGCGTCACGCACCTCGTCAACAACGCCGGCGTGTCGCTCTTCGGCACGGTCGAGGAGGTCTCGCTCGAAGACATCGAGTGGCTGATGGGCGTCAACTTCTGGGGGACGGTCTACGGCGTGAAGCTGTTCCTGCCCGTGCTGCGCGAGCAGGCGTCGGCGCACGTCGTCAACGTCTCAAGCGTCTTCGGCTTCATCGCGCCGCCGGGCAACGCCGCTTACTGCGCGAGCAAGTTCGCCGTCCGCGGCTTCACCGAATCCCTGCGCCACGAGCTCGAAGGGACGAGCGTTGCGGTCTCGTGCGTCCACCCGGGCGGCGTGGCGACCGACATCGCGCGCGCGGGCCGCCTCGGCGAGCGCGCGGACGCGGCCGAGCGGGACGCGCTCGTCAATTTCCACACGAAGGCTTCGCGCACCACGGCCGACGAGGCCGCCCGCGCCATCGTCCGCGGCATCCGCCGGCGCTCCAAGCGCATCCTCGTCGGCGCGGACGCGCGCCTGATCGACGCGGTTCACCGCGCGGCCCCCGTCGGCTACCTCTCCGTGATGGATCGGCTCTCCGGCGGCCAACTCTCGAAACTGCGGAAAAAGCCCTGAGCGGTGGTGCGAATGATGACGACGAGCGACGACCCCTACCTCGGCTTTCAGGTCTCGCCGCGCGCGCGGGAGATTTACGCGCGGCTGCGCGACTTCATGGAGGAGCACGTCTACCCGAACGAGCGCGCGTTCCATGAGCAGATCGAGGAGGGCGACCGCTGGCAGCCCGTGCCTTTGATGGAGGAGTTGAAGGCGCGGGCGCGGGCCGAGGGGCTGTGGAACCTGTTCCTGCCCGAGAGCGAGTACGGCGCGGGGCTTTCCAACCTCGAATACGCGCCGATGGCCGAGCTGACGGGGCGCTCGATGGAGTTCGCGCCGGAGGTCTTCAACTGTAGCGCGCCGGACACGGGCAACATGGAGGTGCTCGTCCGCTACGGCACCGAGGAGCAGAAGGAGCGCTGGCTGCGGCCGCTGCTCGAAGGCCGCGCTCGCTCGTGCTTCGCCATGACCGAGCCGGACGTGGCCTCGTCCGACGCGACCAACATCCGCTCGACCGTCACGCGCGAAGGCGACCACTACGTGGTCAACGGCCGCAAGTGGTGGACGAGCGGGGCGGGCAACCCGCGCTGCGAGGTCGCGATCTTCATGGGCCAGACCGACCCGCGCGCCCCGGCGCACCTCCGGCAGTCGATGATCCTCGTGCCGATGGACGCGGCGGGCGTGCGCGTGGTGCGCCTGCTCAAGGTCTACGGCTACGACCACGCGCCGCACGGCCACGCCGAGGTCGTCTTCGAGGGCGTGCGCGTGCCGGCCTCGAACCTGTTGCTCGGCGAGGGGCGCGGCTTCGAGATCGCGCAGGGCCGGCTCGGGCCGGGGCGCATACACCACTGCATGCGCCTGCTCGGGACGGCCGAGCGGGCGCTCGAAGCGATGTGCCGGCGGGCCGCGGGCCGCGTGGCCTTCGGCCGCCCGCTCGCGGAGCAGGGGACGGTGCGGGCCGACATCGCCCGTTCGAGGTTGGAGATCGAGCAGGCGCGGCTGTTGACGATGAAGGCGGCGCTGATGATGGACACGGTCGGCAACAAGGCGGCGCGGGCCGAGATCGCGATGATCAAGGTCGTCGCCCCGAACGTCGCCTTGAACGTCATTGACCGCGCCGTGCAGGCCCACGGCGGGGCCGGCGTCTCGGACGACTTCTTCCTCGCCTCGGCGTGGGCCAACGCCCGCGCCCTCCGCCTCGCCGACGGCCCCGACGAAGTCCACCTCGAATCACTCGCCCGCATGGAACTGAAGAAGCACAAGGAAGGTAAAGAGGACGCATGAGCACTCCGGGTGAGAGGACGCGCACGGTGAGGTGGGGCGACCCGCGGGCGCTGGCCGAGGCGGGGCGCGGGCTGTCGGGCATCGAGTACCTGCGGAAGATCGCCGCGGGCGAGCTGCCGCGGCCGCCGATGGGCGACCTGATGAACTTCGGGCTGGCCGAGTTGGCCGAGGGGCGCGCCGTCTTCACCGTCGAGCCGGCCGAGTATCACTACAACCCCATCGGCGTCGTCCACGGCGGGCTGGCCGCGACGCTTCTGGACTCGGCGATGGGCTGCGCCGTCCACTCGACGCTGCCGGCCGGCGCGGGCTACACGACGCTCGAGCTGAAGGTCAACTTCATCCGCGCGATGACCGTCGAGACCGGCGCGGTGCGGTGCGAGGCCGAGGTGGTTCACGTCGGCGGGCGCACGGCCGTCGCCGAAGGGCGCGTGCTCGACGCGGCCGGCAAACTCTACGCGCACGCCACGACGACGTGCCTCATCTTCCGCCCCTGAAGAACGGATGAGCGACTCGCCCGACACCAGACCCGTGCGCGCCAGCGAGCGGCTCGACTGGGACGCGCTCGCGCGGTATTTGCGAGAGCACCTGCCGGCCGCGACCGGGGAGACGTTCGACGCGGCCGCGCCCCTCGGGGTCGAACAGTTCGCCGGCGGCCACTCGAACCTGACCTACCTTTTGCGCTTCGGCGGCCGCGAGTTCGTGATGCGCCGGCCGCCGTTCGGCCCCGTGCCGCCGAAGGCGCACGACATGGCCCGCGAGTACCGCATACTCCGGGCCGTCCACCCGGCCTACCGGCTCGCGCCGCGCGCGTACCTGCTCTGCGAAGACGCCTCCGTCGTCGGCGCGACCTTCTACCTGATGGAGCGGCGGCGCGGCCTCGTGGTGCGCGGCGAGGAGCCGCCCGCGCTGGCCGGGCGACCCGCCGCGCGGCGGCGCGCGGGCGACGCGGCGGTGGACGCGCTCGCCGAACTGCACGCGGTCGACCTCGCGGCCCACGGCCTCGAACGGCTCGGGAAGCCGGCCGGGTTCGTCGGCCGTCAGGTGCGCGGCTGGGCCGAGCGCTGGCGCGGCTCGCAGACGGACGAGGTGCCGGAGATGGACGCGCTCGCCGCGTGGCTGGTCGAGCGCCTGCCGGCAGACCCGCCGCGCCCGACGCTCGTCCACGGCGACTTCAAGCTCGACAACGTGATGCTGGACGCGTCCGACGTGGGGCGCGTCGTCGGCGTCTTCGACTGGGAGATGGCGGCCGTCGGCGACCCGCTCGTGGACTTGGGCATCACGCTCGCCTACTGGGTTCACGCCGCGGCCGCCGCGCAGGCCGACACGCTGGCGGCCGTCACGCGCCTCGAAGGCTGGCACACGCGCGAGGAGATTCTGGAGCGCTACGGCGCGCGGACGGGCTTCGACCTCGCGGGCGTCACCTTTTACGAAGTCTTCGCCGTCTTCAAAATCGCCGTTGTGGCGCAACAAATCTTCTACCGCTACCGGCGCGGCCAGACCGACGACCCGCGCTTCGCCGCCCTCGACGGCCGCGTCGCGTGGCTGGCCCGCCTCGCCGCCGCGCTCGCGGAAAAGTAGAAGCCGTGAATCGTGAAGACGGTTTGAGAGCCGCCGCGGCCGGAACCATTCGGGCCGCGGCGGCTCCCGGCTTTTCTTTTCGATTTACGATTCACGATTCACGGCTCTTGAGCTTCACGGCTTTTTGCTCCTTGCATCAAATCCGTACCAACGAAGCCTTTAAGACGGGCGGGCTGTAAAAATATGATGCGGCCGCGCGGGGGCCGGGTCTCGCGGGGCGGGCGGCCGAGGCGGGCGGGCCGCAAAAAAATAATCGCGTCAAAACGGGCCGTTGCCGGGGTTGGCGCGTTCGGCCGAGGCGCGCGCGGCGTCGGCGGCACGGGGGTTGCTCAGCGTGGTGACGGAATAGAGAAGAGTGAACGAGAGAGAGCGTTCTTTACCAATCGGGCGGGGCGGGTGAGAGGTTTGGGGGAGCTTCGAATCCGTCGCACGGGCAGAAGGCGATTCTTTTTGGGGGAACGGGGTCGCCGGAAGTCAATGTCGCCTGTTGGTGTCAGAGAAATAAGCCGCCGGTCGAATGTGTCTATCAGGCTTGGGGGAGCTTGACAGACTTAGGCCGGCGGCTTATTCGCGTCTGAAAGAGGGTCGCGCCCTAGTGGCGCACGCCCGAGATGGTGCGCGTCAGGTCTACGGGGTCGATCGGCTTGCTCAGGTGCGCGTCGAAGCCGGCCTCGACCGCGCGGTCGCGGTCGTCGTACATGGCGAAGCCGGTGACGGCGACCAGCGGCGTCGTGCTGTACTCCGGCACCGCACGCAGCGCGCGGGCCAACTCGTAGCCGTTCATGCCCGGCATCCCGATGTCGGAGATGACCACGTCGAACTGTTTGGCGAGCGCCGCTTCGAGCGCGTTTTGCGCGGAGTGGGCCGTCGAAACGTTGTAGCCGGCGTGGCGGAGCACGGCCGCCAGCATGTCCGTGATGTCCGGGTTGTCGTCGACGACTAAGGCGTGCCGCCTGACCGTCCGCAACTCAAGAGCGGGTTCCCTCTGTGGCGACTCGACCCGTGCGGGCGCGACTGCCGCGTGTGCGCTCATGTGACTCTCACCTCCTTCACGAAATCGGGCGCGCAAACAACCATTAAATAACAGGCGGGCGGGCGCGTGGTGTAAGGTCGGTTGTTTTTGTGTTGCGAAGCGCGCGCGTTCAGTCGCCCGCGGCGTCGCGGATCAGTATCACGTCGTTCACCGACGTGCCCCTCTCGCAGACGAGCGTCCCGTCCCTCGACCAATCGAAGCGGTAGATCAGGTCGGCCGTCCACGCCGTCAACTGCTTGGCTTCGCCGCCGCCGGCGGGCTGCCCCCAGATGTTCGAGACGCCGCCGCGCGTGACGACGTAAGTGATAAAGCGCCCGTCGGGAGTCCACCTGAGAATCGGGCTGGTCGTGGGGAACGACTGTTTGAATCGCCGCGCGAGGCGGCCGTCGTCGAAGGAGATGAGTGAGGCCGTCAGGCGCCCGGTCGTCTCGTCTTCGAGCGCGCAGGCGATAAACTTTCCGTCCGGGGAGACGGAGGGCATGAGCGACGCCGCGCGCGTCAGTTGAACCGGCTCGCCGCCCGCGAGCGGCACGCGCCAGATGGTCTGCCTGCCTTCGGCGCGCGTCGCGTAGACGACCCAGCGACTGTCGGGCGAGACGGACGGTGAGTCGTCGCCTTCGGAGTCCGTGAGCGGGGTCGCGTTGCGGCCGTCGGCGTCAACCCGCCACAGCCTGCGCGCGCCGTCGCGGTGCGAGACGAAGACGATGAAACGACCGTCCGGGGAGGCGACCGGGGTCAAGGCAGACCCGAGGTCGTGCGTCAGTTGCCTGCGCCCCGTGCCGTCCGGGGAGATGACCCAGAGGCTCTGTTCGCCGTTCTTGCCGGAGGCGTAGACGAGGCGCGCGTCCGGCGTCCACGTCAGGCCGAGCCACTTGCTGCCGGGGTCGCCGAACCCGTACGTGATTCGGCGCGCGCCGGCCCAGTCGCCTCGCGGCGCGATCCATAAACCGGAGACTATCTCCTGCCGCATGACGGCCAGCGTGCGCGCGTCGGCGCTGCTGCCGAGACTCTGGAAACTCGTCACGTCGTGGGTGACGCGCCGCGCGCGCCCGCCCGGGTACGAGACGAGCCACACCTGATCCGACATGATTTCGGAGTCCAAGTCCCACGCCGTAAAGAGCACGCCGCTGCCGTCCGCGAGCCACGCCACGCGCCCGACCCAACTCCACCAGCCCTCGCCCAAGGGGCGCACCGAGCCGTCCGCGACGCTGATCAGCACCACGCTCTGGTCGCGCCGGTCGCCCTTGTAGTTGTACGTCCCCGAGGCGATCCACCGCCCGTCCGGCGACCACGACGGCCCGCCCGGCGAGAAGCCGTCGGCCGCGCCGCGCGTCGCGAGTTGCCGCTCGCCCGAGCCGTCCGCGTTCGCCACGACGAGCGCCGTTTCCTGACTCTCGGGCAGGAAGCGGAGGAAGGCGAACTGCCCGCCCCCCGGCGATAAAGTGACGGGGCTGTCAACGTCGCGGGCGAGTTCGACCGAGGTTCCGCCGAGCGCGGGCGCGCGGCGCAGCACGCCGAGCGGGCTGCCTTTCTCGCGGACGACGTAGAAGACCCACGCCCCGTCGTGCGAGAACGTCAGGCCGCGGAACTCGACCGGGGCGGGCGGGACGATTTCGACCGCGCTCGTCGCCCCGACGTGCCTGATGAAGAGACTCTGGAGGTCGCCTTTCGCCGACGCGTAGACGACGTGTCGCCCGTCGCGCGAGAGGTCGAGCGAGGCGATGTCGCCGCTGTCCGTGAACCGCCTGACGGCGATGCGCCGCAGCGCCACGCTCTCCAGACTCGCCCCGCCGCCGTCGAAAACATTGCTCGCGGCCCACAGCGTCGTGATGACGCACGCCGCCGCCAGCAGGGCCGTCGCCCGCCGCCTCACGCGGCCGCGCAGCCCGACCGTCTTGCGTTCGCGCGCGCCGACTTCCGCCCCCTCCGAAGCTGCCGCCGCCGCCGCCCCCTCCGCGGCCGCACCGCCCGTTCCGTCCGGCTCATCTCCCGGCCCGGCGACACCTTCAAACAGTCCCGCCGAGCCCGAGTCAGTCTCCGGGGTCGGGTCGCCTTCGGCGCGCGGCACGACCTCGACGGCCGCGCGGAAGCGGTAGCCGCGCTTCGGGACGGTCTCGATGTAGTGCCGCCCCTCCGGGTCGCGCCCGAGCGCCCTGCGGAGGATGAAGATGTTCTGCGCGAGCGTCTTCTCTTCGACGAAGGTGTCGGGCCAGACGGCGTCCATCAACTCGCCCTTGCCGAGCAGGTGGCCGCCGTTTTGTGTCAGAAGCAGCAGCGTGTCGAACGCCTTCGGCGTTAGCGCGACGGCGGCGGCGCCTTTTTTCAGAGCGCGCTCCGCGGGGTCGAGACAGAACGGCCCGAACCTGTAAATCACACCTCCGCGCGCCGGGCGCGCAGGCCCTTCCGTGGTCTGGAAATCTCTGGTGGGCATGCGGACTCCCCGTGAAGCGCTCGCTCAAGCGTTACCCAGTTTTTTCTAGGAGCAGGAATCGCGGCCGGGCGTTGCCCCGCGCCGGCCGCGCCGCGACTGCCCCCCGCCCGAGATGAGGCGACGCGGTTCGGGCGCGTCGCGGCTCGTTGGAAAAAATTTTGAATACATTTGGCGTTTTCTTGGAGACTTTCGCGGCCGACTACCTGTAAGAAGCCTCACGCTTCACGTCTCCCCGGCGTCATCCCCCCGACTCAAGCGAACACACCGGAAGCGCCCGGCGGGTCGCCCGCGGCGCGCGAGTGTGCCCCTCGTCCGAGCAGGTTAGGAGGAAAAATGAGGCATCGAGTTTTAAGCCGCGGCTCGTGGCTGCCGGCGATGATTGTTTTATCGCTCGCCCCTTTAACGGCGGCGGCGGGCGTCGCGCACCAGATACACCCGAACCTCGCGCGCGGGGCGGGCGACGACAAAACCGTCTCGCGGCACGGGCCGGACGGCGTCAACCTTTTCAACGGCAACCTGAGCCTTTCGCTCCCGCTCGGGGTGAAGTACCCGCTGACGCCCGACTTCAGTTACCAACTCACGCTCCACTACAACTCCAACGCGTGGGACTTGACCCGCACGGCCGCCGGGGCCATCGCGGCCGCGCCCGTGAAGAACTCCAACGCGGGCCTCGGTTGGGACTTGTCTCTGGGCCGCCTGATCGGGCGCTACGAGGCGGGCAACGACCTCGGCCGCTGGGTCTTCGTCAGCCCCGACGGGACGATGCGCCCCTTCTACGACACGCTCCACGAGGACGTGGCCGAGGCGAGCGACCTCGTCTTCTACACGCGCGACGGCTCGTACCTCCGGCTCAAGGAGGCGAGCGGCGCGGTCACGGTCGAGTCGCCCGACGGGACGATCAGAACCTTCACGCTCTTCGCCGACGGCTGGAAGCTGACGCGCATCGCCGACCGCTTCGCCGGCCACCTCTCGATCTCCTACGGCGCGAACCTCTGGACGCTGACGGACAACCACGGGCGCGCGCACGCCGTGCATTTTAAGGCCGACGCCTCCGGCGTCTACCCGGCGCTCGTCGACCGCGTCGTGCTCGCCGCCTTCGGCGGGACGAACGCCGCCTACACCTTCGCCTACACGAACGGCTCGGCCGCGCCGCCCGACACGGACGACGACCCGGCGACGCCGGCGCTCCTGACCGTCCCGCTCCTCGAAAGCGTCACGTCGCCCGACGGCTCGAAGCACCTCTTCACCTACGGCTGGCGCGTCCCCTCGGCCGGGCGGCTGATGACGATGCGGCTGCCGACGTACGGCAGCGTCGAGTGGTCTTACCAGAACTATCAGTTCACCTCGGCGGGCTGCCCGACCGCGCTCGGGCCGGGCGTCCTGAGAAATTACGGCGTCGTGAGGCGCACGGTGGCGACGCCGGCGGGCGGCGTCGCCGGGGCGTGGGCTTTCGCGCCCGCGCTCGCGCCGGCCACGTCGGCGGGCGTCTGCGTCGAGGAGCGCGAGTTCTCCAACACCGTCCAGACGCCCCTCGGCGATAAGCACGTCCACTATTTTTCCGTCAACACGCAGGGCGCCGGCGCGGGCTGGTCGAAGTCCGACTACGCGCTCTCGGGGACGAGGAACGCGACGGACGCGACGGGCTCGCGCCTGCTCGCGCGCAAAGTCCTCGACTGCGACGGCGCGGGCAACAACTGCGTGACGGCGGAGACGAGGTACGTCCGCCACGCGCAGGACGCCGCGCCCGACCCCGCGCGGCCGGACGTGGCGTCGAGCACGAACCGCCGCGAAGTGTCCGAGCGCATCGTCTACAACGACGACGTTGAGGGCGGCGTGGAGCGCTTCGCCGACACCGACCGGGGCGACTTCGACGGCCTCGGCCACTTCCGCCGCGTGACCACCGGCGGCAACTTCGGGCGCGGCGACGTGGTCGAGCGCTACGCCGACTACGACGCGGCCGCCGGCACCTACCCGTCCGCGTCCTACCGCGCGCCCGGCCCTTCGGACGCGTGGGTGCTCAACACGGTCGGCCGGACGCGAGTCGTCGAAGGCGCTTCGGCGCAGACCGTCGACTTCTGCCATGACCGCGACACGGGCTTCCTCCGCCGCGTGCGGAAGTACCACTCGACGGCGCCGAGCGGCGCGGCGTCGAGCCGCGACGTGGTCGTCGTCTACACGCCCGACGCGGCCGGGCAGGCCGTCGTAGAGCAGCACTACGGCGGCGACCCGCAGTGGGTCGGCACGGCCGCCCTGTGCTCGCTCTCCGTCCCCGTCACCGACCAGCACCAGATCAGGCACGCCTTCCAGCACGGCGCGCGCAGCGCCTCGCGCTACTACACGAGTTCGGCCCAGCCGTTCGGGCCGCGCTTCGTCGACCGGGACATCGACCGCAACACCGGCCTCGTCTCGACGAGCCGCGACTCCGCCGGGATAGCCACGCAGTACGAGTACGACGCGGTGGGCCACGCGACGTGGGTCAGGCCCGCGGCCGGGCACGGCGCGTGGACGCAGTACGCCTACACGCCCGCGACCGGCGGCGACCCCTCGCAGGGCGCCAAGAAGGTGACCTACGAGTTCCCGAACGGCGGCGGCGCGGCGCTCACCTATCACGCCGAGGTGCAGGGCGCTTTCGGCAGGCTGTACTGGGAGCACAGGCTGATGCCGGACGCCACCTACCCCGACCGCTACCGGTCGCACAACGCGATGGGGATGCTCACGCACACCTCCGAGTACAACGTCGGCGCGCCGAAGTACACGCTCTACCTCGACCACGACCCGTTCGGCCGCGCGCGCGTCATCCGCCCGCCCGACGGCGCGCACCACGACATCAGGTTCGAGCGCGCGGGCGTGAGGAAGGTCAGGCGGACGGTTCCGACCGCCGTCTCGTACAGCCAGACGACGGGCGCGATCGACGAGCAGCCGCGCGCCGTCACGCAGGTCTTCGACCGTCAGGGCCGGCTCTGGAAAGAGATTCGGCACGCGGTCGACCGCTTCGGGACGCCGCGCGACGCGGTGACCGAGCACTTCCACGACGCGGCCGGGAACCTGCTCGAGACGAAGGTGGACGGCGTCCGGCAGGGCGCGCTCAACGCCTACGACGGGCGCGGCTTTCTGTCGAACGAGTACCGCGACCAGCAGAACGGCAACGAGACCGTCAGCCACACGAGCCTCGACGCGCTCGGCCGCGCGCGCCGCACGCAGCGCCACAACCACGCGCTCGGCTCGGTGACGACCTACGACTCCGCTTACGACCGCGCGGGCCGCCTCACCAAAGTCTTCGACACCAACAACACGGCGAAGGTCTGGAAGGAGTTCGCCTACGCCGACGCGAACGGGGCGAACGACTGGCGCGCGGGCAAGCTCTGGAAGACGAAGCGCTACAACCACGTGGGCCAGCACTGGCCCGAGGTCGGCACGGCCGTCGTCAGCGAGACCTACACGCACGGCGGTAAAGGCGGGAGGCTTTCGAGGGCCGACATCGAGTTTTCGGATCAGGTCGGCAGGCTCGAAAAGTTCTACCAGACTTACGCGTACGACGACCTCGGCAACGTCACCGAGATCGGCTACCCGGCGAACGACGGCGGGAGCATCGGCATCGGCCGCACGCGCAAAGTCACCAACGCCTACGCGAGAGGCCGCCTCACCTCAGTCGCGGGCGCGTACAACGGTCAGGCCGAGAACTGGGCGAGCGCGGTCAGCTACCACCCGTCCGGGCTCAACAAACAGGTCGCCCACGCGAACGGCGTCACCGACCACGTCGCGGCCGACCCGGCGGGGATGCCGCGCCCCGCCTCCGTCACGACGACGGGCGCGAGAGACCAGTTCGGCGGCCCCGCCGATTTCAACTCGGGCGCGTTCGAGTACGACGGCGCGGGCCGGCTCGTGAAGGCCGGGGGCGAGGTCTTCGTCAGGGGCGAGGGCGACGCGGCCCCGCCCGAGCCGCCGCCCTACCAGAGCCTCTGCGACACGGGGTGGAGAGACCCCTTCGGCCTGACCTACGCGGCCTACGACGCCCCTTGCAGCGTCGTCAAAATCTTCTACTACTACACGGCCGACGACCGCCTCTTCAAAATCGAGGACGGCGTCAGGGGGGAGAAGGTCTGGTACTTCCAAGACCCCGACGGCCGGCCCTTGACGACCCACACGATGGTTCACGGCCACCGCCTGCCGTGGGCCAACACGTGGCAATCCACGAAGGACTTCATCTACCGCGGCCGCTTCGTGGTGGCGACGGACGAGAGGCGCAGGGACGACGCGCCGCGCGTCCACCACTACCACGTCGGGCACGGCTCGCGCGGCATGCGCACCGACCCGGCGGGCAGGCGCGTCGAGTGAGCGGGGGCGGACTCGAAGGATCGTCAACGGACTACACAAGGAGTGAAATCATGAGCAGAATCGCGCGTCTATTCTTCGCCACGCTGCTGGCCGTCGCGGGCCTGCCGCCGCTTCGGACTAACGTCTCGGCCGCGCCGCACGCGCCGCCGAGGGTCAACACGCCCGCGCCCTTTTCCGCCCCGCGGGCCGCGGACATCGGGTGCGCGCTGAACTTCATCGCGGAGCAGCTCGCCTCCGAAGAGGTGACGGGGCAGCCGGCCGGCGCGGCTTCCGTCGCGGGGCGAGACGCCGCCGACTCTCGGGCGCCGGGCGGCCCGCGGTCGTTCGCGAGCCGCCCCGCCGCGGCGCGGGACGGCTCCGGGGCGGACGACTTTGAGCCGGACGACGAAGCCTGCAAGCGGATCGCCAAAGAGTTCATCGAAGACCTGAAGGAGACCGAGAGCGCTCTGGCCCCCATCTCGTCGAGCATCAACGAGCAGATGGGCTCGTCCGGCGCGCGCCTCGACGCCGCAAAGTTCGCCAGCTCCTTCCCGAGCATCATGAAGCGGACGGAGGAGGATTTGGCGAAGCGCGGCATCAACATGCCGCCGCTCTTCGGGGCGAGCGGCCCCGGCGCGGCGCTCACGCCGGGCGCGCTGCTCGGCGTCGGCCTGACCATCCTCGGCACGATCAACCTCTACGAAATCCTTGAACACTGGGACAAGCAGATGGAGCACCAGTGGGCCACCGACCTGATCAACTGCGGCCTCGCGAGCAACCCCGAGCAGGCCTTCGAGATGGCCGAGGCGATGGGCGACATACGGATGCACTGGTTCATGGAGAACAGCTTCGCCCACCTGCCCATCGCCAAGTGGTACCACGGGCGCGAGACGGTCGAGGACGGGAGAATGTGTCTGGCGCGGAACCATCAGGAGCGCAAGGACAGGAGGCAGCAGAACACGCGCCCCGGCTCCGACTACCACGTGCCGAGCCGGCCGGGCCGCCCGAACTCGAACCACGGCGACCCGCGCACCTCCGGGTCGTGCAAAAGGTATGAGTACTTCAAGGTCGAAGTGCTCGACGATAAGGGGAACGTGATCAGCACGAGTCTGGAGCTGCGCTGCGTCGAGTACTGGTAAGCCCGGCGCGCTGCGGACGCGCGAGCCCCGTCACCGCCCCGGCGACAAACTTCGGCGCGGGGCGTTTGCGCCGGACGCCGTAAGTCGAGAAAAGGCCCTGAGCGCCCGGGGCCTTTTCGTCGTCGGGCGGAAGGGCGGCCTTCGTGTAGAATGCGCAAACGGGGCGCGGCGGCCGCCGGCCGCAAGAGCCCGCGCGCCGCCCTTCGTCTTTGCCGGAGCACGAAAGCGAGGCAGTCAAACCCGATGGCTAAATTCTTTTCCGAACTCGACGACGCGACCCGCGACTTCATCCGCGAGCAGAAAATCTTCTTCACCGCCACGGCCCCCGCCGAAGGGCGCATCAACCTCTCGCCCAAAGGCATGGACACCTTCCGCTGCCTCGACTCGAAGAGGGTCGCTTACCTCGATCTTACGGGCAGCGGCAACGAGACGGCCGCGCACATCCTTGAGAACGGCCGCCTGACCATCATGTTCTGTAGCTTCTCGGAGAGGCCGCTCATCCTCCGGCTCTACGGGCGCGGCCGCGTCGTGCGCCCGCGCGACGCCGAGTGGGGGGCGCTGCACGAACACTTCCCCCCCGCGCCCGGCGAGCGCCAGATCATCGTCCTCGACCTCGAATCGGCGCAGACCTCGTGCGGCTTCGCCGTGCCCGTCTACGAGCTGAAGGAGGAGCGGCCCATGCTCATCGAGTGGACGGAGAAGAAGGGCGAGGAGGGCATCCGCAAATACTGGCGCGAGAAGAACCAGACGAGCATCGACGGGCTGCCCACGCGCCTCTGCGAGGGCTGAGGGCGCGGCGCGATGCGGAGGCCGGCGCCGAGATGAGTGTTCAGGAACGCAACGCGGCGGAGCAGGCCGCGGCCGCGGCCGAACCCGACCGCTGTCCCAACTGCGGCGCGGGGCGGGCCGGGCCGTACTGCCAGCAGTGCGGGCAGAAGCGCGCGGCCCCGCGGGAGTTGGCCGCCCGCAACCTCCTCCGCGACGTGCTGCGCGAGGTCACAGACCTCGACTCGAAGGTCTTCACCACGTTCAGGGCTCTGCTCCTGCGTCCGGGCCTCCTCACCGCGGAATACCTCGCGGGGCGGCGGGGCCGCTACCTCTCGCCCGTCAAGCTCTACCTGATCGTCAGCGCCGTCTACTTCCTCTTCGCGTGGGACGCCGCGCTCGACATCGCCAACTTCGACCAGCAGTTGGCCGCGAGCCCGGTCACGCAAAGCCTGCCCATCCCGCCGAACCTCGACCGCGCCGTCTTCCTCCGCCAGTGGTTCGACAAGGCGGCCGACTACTCGGCCTACTTCCGCTTCGCCAGCGTCTTGGGGCTGGCCCTCGCGCTCGCCCTCATCTGCTACGGGGCCGCGCGCTACTTCGGCCAGCACCTCATCTTCGCCTTCCACTACTACTCCTTCGACTTCAGCTTCTACGCGCTGCTCATCCTGCTCATCGCGCTCTTCCAATTCGTCTCGGGCCTGCGCGTGTCGGCGTGGTCGCTGACGGCCGGCACCCTCGTCCTGCCCGTCTACCTGTTCTTCGCGCTCAGGCGGGCTTACGGGGAGACGGCGCCGGCGGCGGCCCTCAAGGCGCTCGCCCTGCTGGCGTGCGACGCGGTGTTGACGATGGCCGGCGACATACTGGCCCTCGCGCTGTCGGCGGTGGTCGTTTCCGCGGAATTGAGGTAATAATTACCGTGCTCAACTGAGCGACGAACGGAAGTTGAGAAGCTTGGGGCGAAGGTTAACGGGACTTATGTTTTCGAGACTCCGATATTGGCATCTGGTGCTCGCGGTGGGTCTATTCGTCGCCGCCATGTTGTACTTCTCGCGCGCCAGCACGCAGGCGCCGGCCGGCGGCGCCGCGCGCGGCGGCATGACCGCCTTCGAAGGCGGCACGTTCGAAGCCTCCGGCGTGGCGGCGGTGGCCGGCGCCGACGGCGTGCTGTTCGTGGACAACGGGAAGCCGGGGCAGGTCTTCTGGATGCGGCTCGGCCCCGAAGGCAGGCAGCTCGGCCCGGTCAAGCCCCTGAGCCTCGGGGCCGACATCGAAGACATCGAAGGCATCACGACCGACGGGACGCACTTCTACGTCGTCAGCTCGCAGTCGCGGCCGAAGGCCATCGCGAAGGCGGGGCTGGTGCGGTTCAGGTTCGACGCGGCCGGCGAAAAGGTCGAGGCGGCGGAATCCGTCGGCGGGCTGAAGAACTTCCTTCTGGAGAACGTGGCGGAGCTGCGCGGCGAGGGCGAGCTGAAGGGCAAGGAGGGCGGCCTCAACATCGAGGGGGTGGCGTGGGATCCGCGCGGCGGCCGCCTGCTGCTCGGCCTGCGCTCGCCGCTCGCCGAGGGCAACGCGCTGCTCGTCCCCGTCAAGCTGCGCGACCCGCGCGGCGCGTTCGCGGCCGCCAACCTTGAGGTCGAAGGCTCGCGCGCGATCCGCCTGCCGCTCGGCGGCTTCGGCATCCGGGGCGTCGAGTACGACGCGAGCGCCGGCCTCTTCCGCCTGCTCAGCGGGGCGACCGAGACGCAGACTTTAACGGACTTCGGGCTCTGGGAGTGGAACGGCGACGAGAAGCAGCCCGCGCCCCGCCAGACGGCCAAGTTCGACCGCCAGCTCAAGCCCGAGGGCGTCGCGCGGGCGCGGGCCGGCGGCCGCGAGATGACCATCGTCGTCTTCGACGCGGGCGGCTACACCGTAATGAACTAACGCCCGCCCCGGAGGAATCGCCGCCGGGCGCGCCGCGCCCCGTGCCCTCCGTGTTTGAAAACGCCTCCCGCCGCACCCGACCCCGCGCCGCCCCGGCCCGCGTGACCTTCCTCCGCCCTCTTTCTCGCGTTACCTACGGAGGGCTTTTTTTATGAAGATGAAACACGGAGTCGCCGCCCTGTGCCTCGCGCTGCTTTTGTCGGCGGGGGCCGCGGCGGCGCAGAACGAGGCCGAGGCGATGCTGCGGCGCGGCGTCGAGCTTGAGCAGGCCGGGCAGTTCGCGGAGGCGCTCGAACTCTACTCGCAGGTGTTGCGCGCCAACCCCTCGGCCGAAGCCATCTACACGCTCGTCGGCAACGCGCAGGTCGGGCTCGGCCGCTTCGAGGAGGCGCTGGCCTCCTACCGCCGCGCCGCGCGCCACGACGCGACCGACGCCGGCGCGCGCTTCGGGGCCGGCAACGCCCTCTACAACCTGCGCCGCTTCGACGAGGCCGCCGCCGAGTACCGGGAGGCCGCGCGCCTGCGCCCCGACCTGCCCGACGCCTTCGCCAGCCTTTCGAGCGCCTACTACAACCTCGACCGCTACGACGAGGCCGTGGCCGCCGCGCAGGAGGCCGTCCGCGTCAAGCCCGATCTGGCCGTCGGCTACGTCAACCTGAGCTGGTACTACAGCATGACCGACCGCCACGGCGAGTCGCTCGCGGCCGCGCAGCGCGGCGTCGAGCTCGACCCGTCGAACCAGATGGGCCACACGAACATGTGCCGCGCGCTCAACGACCTCGGCCGGTTCGCCGCCGCGGCCTCCGCCTGCGAGAAGGCCCTGCGCCTCAAGCCGGAGGACGGCGAGACGCTTTATTACCTCGGCATCGCGCGCAAGGGTCTGAAGCAGCCGGCGACGGCCCTGTTCTCGCGCGCGCTCGCCGGCCTCGAAGCGGCCGAGAGCCCGGAGGTGGACTTCACCTATCTGGCCGGGGCCGCCTACTCGCAGCTCGGCCGCCACGGGGAGGCCATCGCCGCCTACCGGAAGGTTCTGGCCGAGCGGCCCGACTTCGTCAAGGCCCGTTACAACCTCGCCGTCTCCTACGTGCTGGCCGGCGACTCTGCGTCCGCGCGCGCCGAGCAGAGGGAACTGCGGCGGCGCGCGCCCGAGAAGGCGGCCAAACTCGACCCGCTTCTGGCCGACGCTGCGCCCGGCCGCAAGCCCTGAAGCGGCAGCCCCCGGCCCGCGAAAGAAGACCGAACATGAAAGAACATCGCCATGCCCCACCGAGAGACGAAAACAGGAAAGCCGCTCAGGCCGCGTCGCCGCGCGCGCGGGCGCGTCTTCGTCGCCGCGTTGACGCTGCTCGCGCTC
>Ga0196977_1000354_pt1 | contig 25426 bp, 21 predicted proteins | sample S3v_1013CmetaG_FD_148634 | JGI IMG/M metagenome (GOLD analysis project Ga0196977, IMG submission 148634) | Soil microbial communities from Anza Borrego desert, Southern California, United States - S3+v_10-13C | ecosystem: Environmental > Terrestrial > Soil > Desert | place: USA: California...
GATCTGTTGGACTACTACTATTGCTCCGCGGTAGACCAGTCTCGATCGTTGATGTGGCTGAATTATGCCGTCGATAAAAGATTTTGGCCTGACGCCAAGTACTACCAGGCCTATTGGCCCGAGTCGAAGTTCATCTTCGTCGGTGAGGCGGGTTGCGGGGTCCACCTCTGTTTGACATGTCGCTTACCCAAACCGGCGGCGCGCGAAATGTCGATCGGGATAATGCTTAACGGGAAGCCACAGGGGGAAATCGTCGCCGGTTCGGAGTGGAGCACCTGGGAGGTGAACTTTCCTGACGCAGTCGTGCAGAAAGGCTTTAATGAGATCGTGCTTTGCTGGCCCAGGCCTGAGTTTGAAAGTGGCCAAGCGCTTGAAAAATCCAGACTGAATCTGGTCGAAAGCAAGTTTCCTGATTTCTATCCCATCTTCGGAGAAATACATTCGTTCACAGCGTCGGACGGACGCCAAGTCTCAACCACCTCGGCAACCGTGCAAGTAGAATCTCCCCTGGCCGAAGTCGCGTAGACTCAGATACCTGCACACTTCTTGACTTAAAGCTATTGCAGACGTGTGTCTAAGTTCATGTCTTATATAAGGTTGTAATTGGACGGGCGATCGGAATCGAACCGATGAATAAAGGTTTTTGCGGACCATTCAGAGTATATGTCACTGTTCACTTCGAACAAGGCCAAGTTGTTTATGTGCCGGGTGATAGGATCCAGTGAGGGATTGTTCTCACTGGTTTCGAATACTGAAAATGGCACCACAGCCGAGATGCCATGGTGTGGCGAAGACGATTTGCTCATCCGACATCATCGCTAGTGCGGAATTAATCGACGCATGACTATCCACGAATGTTCAGTCGCTAACGCGACGGGATCAAGTAGGTTAACGGACACCCCGGCGTTCAAACGCAGGGCTAAATCCAAGTGACGCTACGCGTCAAAAACAAATGTAAAAGAACTCAAAGCGCGGATTCAGAAACGTTGCACTTTCCCTGCTCAACTGCATCCTCCTAACTCAGACGCATGTGTTGGCGCAGCGCACGACGCGGTCGTTCTCGGTTGAAGAGACTACGATTGCTCAAATCCACGCGGCGATGCGTGAGCGACGGCTGACTTGCCGTCAGTTGGTCGACGCGTATCTCAAACGCATCGACGCTTACGACAAACGGGGGCCGGCCATCAATTCTCTCGTTGTGCTCAATCCAAACGCAACGAAAGAGGCGTACGAGTTGGACCGACGCTTCGCGCAAGGAGGCCTTGTCGGCCCACTGCACTGCATTCCCGCGATCGTGAAGGACAACTTCGAAACGATTGGGTGCAAAGCGCCGACGGGTCGCAGTCACTCCAGGGATTCATTTCAAACAAGGACGCGTTTCAGGTTCGCAAGATCAAAGAAGCTAGCGCGATTGTGCCAAGTCGAACATGGCCGAGTTTGCGTTTAGCCCGTACGAGACGGTGAATTTCGATCCTTCCTGGCTACACGCGCAATCCTTATGCGCTCGATCGCGTGACAGGCGGGTCGAGCGGCGGCACTGCGGCGGCGATCGCTGCAAACTTCGGCGTCATCGGTCTCGGCAGTGACACCGGAAACTCCATTCGCGGTACTGAAGTCGCGGTTAATTCGCAATCGTGTATCGTTCCTCATATAGCACCCCACCGAAATTTTCATGGAACAAAAACCAGCAAGTTGCAGTGAGGATAGATCACGCTTGGAGCCCGGTGGAGCGAGGTTATTTTCAGCAAGGAATTGAAAAATGGAATCAAGCCTTGAACTGCCAATTGTTCCTGAGTTTCAGAATTCCATTGACAACAGTTTCTTTGGGTAACTAGGAACACACGAAATCGGTCATACCTTCGATCTAGAAGTTTGTTTGGCATCGAATAATTGCCAAGCCGTAGCGGGGACGTGTTCCGGTGGACAGTCGCAGAGCGCGGTATTTAATACGGGTGGTCCATTGGCGGCAGATAACGCGGCTGTTGATCATGTCTATTGTCCTGAGCCGTATGAACAATTTTGTGATCTTGAGGCATGTGGACTTAATTGCGTGCCTATGGATCCCTGCTCCAATCCAGATAATGGAGGCTGCCCGCCGTGTTGACCACACGCATTGCTTAAAAGCTCAAGGAGTATTCTCGCGTAACTTTCTTACACGCTAGAACGACGTCTTTCTGATGAACTAGCTCCTGCTCGTTGATTCAGCTACGCCGGCGGTGAAAACGTTCTCGGAATGGCAGCCCAGCCCCCGATCCCTACGAAAAAATCCTCCAACGACACCCCAAGAGTCTGGAACAGATCCTGGTAGAAAGATGACGTTTGAAACTGAGCTGGAGTCAGGCTGGCGCTAAGGTAGTAAGCCACGTTATTCGCCACGTACAACGGTTCGAAAGGAAGCTGGCCTGGCAGCGTCATGTTTATCGACAAGAAGGACGGGACCAGTTGTTGATACATCCAGAGGCGGTCCATCGCCTGGAAGGGTGCCTGCAACGTGCTAGGAAGTGAGGTAGGAACGTCCCACTGACTATCACTTAGTCCATTGCAAATGTTCAACTTGACGGGATCGCTCAAAAAGCTGGTGAGATCCAGGCTCTGTGTAACAATTGACCCCGCTAACGTATTTGTGATCTCCTGCTCCATTTCATCGATTGCAAAGGACTTCTGTTGGGTCGGATTGTAACCGACAGCGGAACCTGCAATCGAAGCAACCATGGAAACAAACACCCCGAAACTCGTTGTAAACACAGCCCCCGCCGCTGGAAAGAACAAAGACGCGCTGGCTGCCAGGCCCCACACGCACATCACAAAGACTTGCCCAAGCCAGTAATCGGCTTCCGATGGATTGGCTTGCGAGACTTCCTGAATGTTTAGCTTGACCGTATTCAGGTCGCCTGCTTGAAATGCATTCAATGCGGATGCCAGACCACCAAGGGCATCGTACAGGCTGTAAATCGTATCAACCTGATTGCACTCGTTCGCGATCGTGTTCACAACTGTTGTCCAGTCGTCCGTGCTCCAGTTACTCGGGTGCGCTGGCCAACTGCTCGGGATGTCAGCCGGCGAACCGACAGCCGACAGAGCAACGGCATACGGCTGGAACTTATTCTTGTAGTCCTCATTTGTATATAGCGTGCGAACCGGATCGCCGGGACTCGGCTGCCCAGGAACTGGAAAGAGGCTACTGATGTAAGTGTAAATGGCCGGCTGGTCGCCATTCTGGAATGCCGTGAAACCAGTGTCGGGGGCAGTGGCCGCAAACGCCGGCGACCATGCCAGCACCGGAACCGTTGCGCTGGAAACGATTTGAAGGCCCGTTGCACTCGCAGCAACTGCTCCCAATGTGAGGACCGGCGCATTGGAAGTGCCCCGATTTGACATCGTGAACAATGGTGGCGCAGCTGATGGAAAACTCACGTAGAAACTATCAGTGGCGTTCACCGGCCAAGCATTGTTGGGAGACAGGAACGAGCTAGACCATTGACACACGAAATTACCATTCTGGTAAATCAAGAGCGCGACTTGCAATTTATCCGGCGAGAAAGCAACGATTTGGGCGGGACTGTCTGCCGCGCCATTCAGGCAGTAATATTTGTCGTTTCCGCCGATGGTCCAATCAGTCGGAGCACTGCCAATTTGCCCGTGCGTCACCACCGGGGCTTGAAAGTTATTGTTCGCATTATCCCATTTCAAGATGCCGAGGTGTTGAGTGTCCGGGTTGTAGATAAGGATCTCTGTCATTCCATCTCCATCCAGATCGGCACACTGCAACTGGTCCGTGGAGCCAAAGTTCCAGCCTCCTGCGTTATGGCCCTGGGCTCCGACGGGGGAGCCAAAATCCGAGCCATCCCATTGCAATAAAGCGATGTATCCATCTGACGGACCGTAAACAACAACCGTGGGCGTTCCGGCGGTTGCGAAGAAACCTGGGTAGAACTGGTTGGCCGGTGGGGTGGTCGCCGTTAGATTCCAGTTATTTAGCGAAGACGATCCAAAGTGTGTCCACCAAGGCACAAACTTATCTTCTGAAGCTGAATACGAGAACATTCCCATTGCCAGTGTCACAGGGTTGTAGTGAAGAATGCCCGCTGCATTCACGGGTACGGCCGGAACGATGCCGTTTAGATTCGGGATAACGAAGTATTGAGCGCCGGCGGTGCCAATGTAAACGATACCAGATATCTTATAGATCATTTCCAACTGGTTCGTCGTCGAGTTCCATTTCAGAACTCCCCACACAGAAGTGGTCAGGTTGTAAATGAACAACTCGGCAATACCGTTGCCATCGAGATCGGCGGCTATGATCACGTCACCTGGTTCAATGGTCCATCCTCCAGGCACCGACCCTTGTTGCGATCCCCAGACCGTCATCCAGTGAGGATCGGTGTCAGTAGTCCAGATGGGAGAGTTTGAGTTTGGCCACAAAGTTGACGAGATACCGGTAAGCGTAAAGTCAGTGTATCTGAATTGATGCACAATCGAGAGTTGCTGGAGAGTGCTGTCAAAAATAATCACCTCATTCCATCCGTCACCGTCAATATCGGTCGCGATTGTTTGGCTGTTGGGGGTCACGACTGCGGGCATTAGAGTTTGTAGAGTCAGGGGCATGGTCGTCTCCAGGAGTTTGGGAGTTGGAAGGCGAGCACAATATATAGGACTGGACCATCGTGCGCCATTGCAAACGACGAGGCGAGTCAAGAGAAATGCTTGTGCGTATCGTAAACTGACCGTCCGAGCCATCTATAATTACATGACTTTAAAGCCACCTGAAAGAAGAGTTCGACGCTGCGGATAAATTGAGTTCTTCTGAGGACTTCCGGAAGCATGATCGCCTTACGCAAGCCCGGAAGTGTGGCTAATTCAACCTGTCTCACTGGAGGGGTTCACCCCACGAATTTGTGCCAATTTGTGGACAGAATTTACGACACACACGGTTACGCGCTGATAGCGACTGGGAAAGAACCGCAAACCCTAATAAACTTGTAGTGGCTGCAACTTTCGAAAAGGCAAAAACTTAGCTTTTTGCCGAAGCTGTGATTGGGGACCGAAAGGTCGGAGGTTCGAATCCTCTCGCCCCGACCACTTCAAATATAGTTTCTTCGCGGTGGGACCCGACCGCCGGTTAGCCTGGTTTCAACATCTTTGCTCCTGAACCTCAGGCAAGTTGTCCTCAGCCTACCCGAAACACCAGCGCAAAACCCGCCGAACCCCCAAAAACCTAGCTGAAATGCTGGTTTTGTTGAAGACTTTGCCGCTTGAGTGTGATATATCAATGTCCGACGTGCTTTACAATTCTAAGTTCTCGTTGGAGGTGTCAACCCAGACTATGGCGACCAAAGCCGCTGCAAGTAAGAAGCGCATGACGCAATCGGAAGTTATTAACCACTTCTCTGAATCCACTGGAATGAAGCGGGCACAAGTGAAGGAGTTCTTCGAAGAACTGTCCGGGCTTGCCGCGCGCGAAGTTAAATCAAACGGCGAATTTGTTCTCCCGGGCTTTGGAAAACTCGTGAAATCCGAGCGCAAGGCCCGCGAAGGTCGTAACCCAGCGACCGGCGAAACTATCCAGATTCCTGCGAAAACCACGTTGAAGTTTCGTGTCGGCAAAGGAATGAAAGATACCGTGCTGCCAAAAAAGTAAAACCCCGGCACTACTATTTTTCAGCAAAAGGCGCCGCCCTTTACCTTAGCAGGAACCCGGGCGGCGCTTTTGTCTATAAAGCCTTGAAAGTTCTACGTTTATCCTGCCAAACGTGTCAACTGAGATCATCAGAAAAGGGGCAAGACCGAAGACCGCCCCTTCCCGTCATCAAACATTTCTGGCATTTCTGGTCGCCCTTATTTCAGGCGGGTTAACGCTAACAGCTATAAGCCGTACCATCATCGCAAACTATAACGCATTGTCCCCCTTGGCCAATTGTTTTGATACAGACGACCGCAGCATTCATCGACGTGACGGAAGCGGCGGGCGCCGACGAAACTGTTGTGAAAGGGACGCAGAGCATGGCACAGACCAAGAGTGTGCGTGTCAGTCGTTTCAACATTATTCGCTCTCCTTAAATTGTGAGTTAGAGTAACCCGTTAAGGTTGAGGGGCTGAGTACGGGGAATGTCGGAATGGTAAGTCCGGCACTGTAGGCTGTCAATTGGACAATTATCCACACTTCGCTCGGCCCGGTATATCGAGACTCGAAAATTTGAGGATTATGCCTTTGACACACCTACGGCTTCACGCCGATAAAAGCCGCGCCGATCAAATCTTCAATTGTGGCTGTGGACTACTGCTTAATTCGGCGTTCCAGCCACCATATAGCAATCGAGAGCACGAATTTCGCGCCCTTTGCATATATGGCGTGTGGCAAGGCTAAGAAGCCGTAAACGGTGAGCGCGAAGCTGACAATTTTTAGGCAAAGCAGTAGGCGAGAGAGTGTGAGTGTCGTCATGGGTGTAACGTGAGAGGGTCAAGAGTTGACCTAGTTGTGAGATCGTGCCGCTGGAACAGGGGATGTTCACGGCTGCTCGCGCGGTAAAGGTTTGGCGAGCTGTTAGATGTTATACACGTTCAACGCGGGATTGACAAGAGAATGGCGGTCAGCACATAAAATCCGGAAAAATGCTAGCGTCCGCGTTATGAGCACGGATTCAGAGGCGAACAAACTGACAAACCACGAAACGGAAAGAGACTCGGAGGGCAACACCGTATTGATCGTTCGGTGTAAGGATAAGAACGGGGTGTTCCTGCCCTGCTTCGCCTTTCGGTTGGACCGGGCAGAACTAGAGAAGGTTTATGCTCTGCCTCTAGAGTTCATCGTTTGATGGGCCGCGCACTTAGGCCAATCAAACGTAGCGTTGCCGAAGCGTGAGCCTTTGGCGACTACTCCGCAGTCCCACTTGTTTTCACATCCACCAAAAGTTACCGGGCCGTATATCGGCGTGTCCATCTCGTTAGCCGTAAACGAGCGCCTAACCAACTTTACAAGTGCTACACCGCCCAAAATAGGACAGTCATAGTCTCGATAGAAAGCCTCTTCTTCCATCTGCGTTCGTGCCACTACAATTTAGCTTTCTGACAGATCGGGGTTATAGACGTGAAGTTGTGGGCGTGGTATCTTTACAGACGAAGACAACCACGGGCTGCTAAGTCGTTCCGTCGATCCGTCAAAATCTCAGACCGACTTAACAGCCCAACTTCTTTTTAAATCAATCGCAAATTAACATACGTTGCAAGGATGGAACAAGGGCTAGTCCGTGGGACGGGCCGCAATATATTGTGGTGTGGATCAAGGGTTACTTGCGCGAGCGGCGGCGCACTGGCGTCCGTTCTTTGATTAAGTCTTGGTGTCGTGTTCGTAGCATGTAGGTCAACGCCTGATATGGCATACCCAGACTCCGGGCGGCGTAGGTTACGCTGCCTTCCGCCTCTTCGAGTGCGCGTTTGATTAGGTCGTGTTCGAGTGATCGCACTTGCTCATTCAGTGTTAGCCCGGAGACAGGTTTCGGGCCTTCGACTATCCCCATCCGATCTCCGACTTCCCGGAATACACTAAGCGTGACTTGCGCCGCGCCGTTCACATCTCCGATCCGGTCGCACAGATCGAGCGCGCGTCGAAACGTGGAAAGCGCAGCACTGTAGTTTTCAAGACGCGCTAACGCTTTGGCGTGCGTTGTCAGCGCCTCGACTAGCAACGCCTGTCGGTCGCTGGTTTCCAGAGTGCGCACAGACGCTCGCGCAACCCTTTCCGCCTCTGTGTTTCGTTTCTCTTTCAGGAATACGCGAGCGCGAGTCTCATCAACTTGCGCTGCCGCATTCGTATCTTTGAGCATGGAAAAGATCCGTCGTGCGTGGTCCAGATGCTCATGTGCTTCTTGGCAATGATTGACCTTATACAGAAGAAAGCCGAGGTTGTTTTCCACGTTCGCTAGATAGCTTCTGTGTTCGGCTTGTTCAAAGTGATAACTGGCGGCAGCGTATTCGACTAGAGCGCGGTCCAAGTAGTCTTTTGGTCCTTCTGCGTCCCACAGATTCTCCAGCACATCGGCGACAGTTTGATGGTAACAACCCTTGAGCGTCTGATTGTTGATCTTCTCAAACAGAGCGGCGCTGTCTGTAAGGATTCTTAGTGCTTCGCTCTGTCGCCCTGCGTGTTGTTGAACGATTGCGGAGCGCAGAATCGCTTTCGCTTTCAAGTCGCTATCAGCCGTTAGGTGTTTGAGGGTGAGACTGAGAAGATCGGACGCTTCGTTATATTCGCCAGTCCGCCAGTAGCACAGCGCGAGTTCTATTTGCGCCTCCGCGATTTTCTTTTTGTATTTGCGAGTCTCGAAGATTGCGAGGCTTTCACTGATTAGGTTCTTTGCTTTCTCTTGCGCGTCTGCAACCTGATGATTACTGCCGATCCATCCGGTTAGCACTCCAGCTCGCAATAACACCTCACCGGCCACACCGCGATCTAAGCCTGCAAGCTTTGGACGTTGGTCCATTCGGGGCCATAGACCGCTTAGCACCTCCCGCGCATCCTCGTACTCGCCTTTACTCTCAAAGTCTCTTGCGAGTTCACAGCAAAGCTCCGCGCGGCCTCCCACACTGAGGTTTGGATTGACTAACTCACGTAAGAGTGAGGCTTTCAAAGTCATGTGAGAACAAAACTTCAGGTAAGTATTGCGGGCAAATCTTACGCACTCCCTCACGCTCTTGCAACAAAAGTCGCACTCGACTAGGTTGATGCAAAATTTTCTCTATCATGCAGAATTTTTCCATCTCACTAGGAGGCAACACAATGAAAACCGTCCGCTCTGCGTTTGCGACTGCGATCCTTAGCCTGTCGCTTGCTGTTACGGTCCTTGCCGGTCAAATAAGTTCGCCCGGTGTTGTAGCACCGCCGCCACCGCCGCCCGAGACAAGCATGACTACCACGGTGATTATGGCGCTCATCAGCGTGCTTCCGATTCGTTAACGCGTCACTAAATTTCCACGCACGGCCACTCGCGACTGCGAGCGAGTAAAAGTGTGTCTATATGAATTGAAAATCTTTTATGAGATTGGACCAACGGGGTCGCGAGTGAAACATTGCGAGGGGCTACTCATGCTGAATATAAACGTATCGTAGCCTCGCATAGCCCAGAGGGGCGGGGCGGGGGCGTCGTGCTTCTTTTGTGGGTGAACCGCGACGCCCTTTATCTACATTCTCATGCTCGCAGTAGATGATTCAGACTTCACGCCAGACCACATCGAACTCTTGGAAGAGTGGGCGGATAATCTCAGCATATCGGTTGAAGTTTTATTAGGCCGGATCGTACTCGCTACGAGCGAAGGCGAGAAGTACGTTGAGAAGGTGCCAACGTGGAAACCTACGCCGCGTGAGTCTAACGCTTCTTAGCTGTTTTCTTCTTCGGTTTTTCTTCTTTGGAGTGTGGTGCGGGAGTGTTGAGCATCTTCTTAACCGCATCCTCAAACGTAGTGAGCGGCACAATGATCGGTTTGCCAGTGCGTCCGGCTGGATTAGGAGTTTTGCGTTCCCTCATGAGTCACGTACTCCTGCTTTCCTGTCGAGTGGACAGGCGGCAGGAAAGTTATAGTGTTTCACCTAAGTGGTAAAATAGTTTGGATTTTAAGCTATTTCGTGATTATAATGCGCTGTTAGTTGTATTACCTCATTTCTTTGAATTTACGTGTAGCAGTCGTTTGCGCGACTGAAACAACTAATACGAGGCGGCAGCGCCTCTGAGTGTTCTTGCCCACGTGGAAGGTGGGAGTTCTCAGATTTGCTGCCGCCCGTGCTTCCCCTCTTCCGAGGGAAACTCGATAAACTCTGATTATTGCTTCTTTTCGTAATACTTCCCCTCTTCTCGCTCCAAAATCTCCTTCTTAGTTAAGTCGGTTAGAAGGTTGTAAATGTACTTATCTTTAACGGCTTTTCTCACGGCGCTGATTCGAGTGCGGATCTCCTGAGCAGTCAGCCCCTCGCCTTCTCTAATCACGGTCAGTAATATGTCTTTAACGGTAGGCGGCGGTGTTTCGGCAGGCTGGTGGCCGTTTTGGCTTCCATTGGTTTCCGGCGCAAGTGTGGTATCCACACTGCCGCTGGTCAAACGGGCAAGGGCGTTATACGCGAGGTATATATCCCTCCAGCGAGAAGCTTCATGCATGTGCCACTCCCACTGTCGTTTGGCCTCATCCCGATCGGCGATGATGTCCTGTTCTCCAACTCGCAGTGTCATAACGAAGTGGATATTAGCGTCGTTCCTAGTTCCTGTCAACACATGATGATCCACTTAAAGGACAGGCACAGGAGTGAAGGCTGGACACTACAGCATTTTCCGGGTGCTGGGCTTTACTTCTTACCTTTTTGAATCTTACTAATCAGTGCCCTTATAGGTGAGACGCTTGCCCTCGAACCCTCTAAGAGCCTGTAACGCACGCTCACCGTCTGTAACCTTCCGATTGTTGTATCTGAAATCAAACTCAGCCAAATAGCGGTGTAAGTGCTTGCGTCCTACTTGGTGATACACGCCATTGATACCGCGCTTCAGGAGTGAGAAATAGCCTTCGACTGTGTTAGTCGTGACGCAGAAACCCTCTTCGTAGCGCACGTATTCATCCGCCTTATGATTCACAAGCGAGTGCTGTTTCAGTCCGGTATTCTTGTTTCTCAAAACACCCGTATCTGAAATCAGGTGAGCATCCGCCGCGCACACAGACCGGATCACGTCCGTAAGGTTGTCGGCTGTCACCTTTTCGACGTGCTGCGAGTAGACGTTGCCGCCGCGCTGTACCACAGAAACTACAGCCGCCTTGTCTGCGACCGGACCAATATGATCCTGCGCTCGCCGTCCCGGCGTCACCGTGGTTGATACATGTCGCCTGCGTCGGCCTCCAATGTACGTTTCGTCAATCTCCACAACGCCGCCCATAGGCTCAGGTAGTTCGCCTGTCAGCGCGTAGCGGATTCGGTGCGCCATAAACCACGCGCTCTTGTACTGTTTAATGTCGAGGTTCCGCATCAGTTGATGCGCGGACATTCCCTTTTTGCTGGAAGTAAGCAAGTGGATCGCTAGCAGCCACTTGTGGAGCGGAATGTGTGAATCCTCGAAAATCGTGCCGACAGTCACCGTAAACTGTTGTTTGCAGCCCCGACACTTCCACAGACCTTTTTGAGCCTTGCGCACGCGCTTGCCCGCGCGAATCATCTCTATAACCTGTTCTTTGGTCTTTTCCTTGCGGACAATCCGGCCAGCCTCACCGATTACACCACAATGCGGGCAGATCGGACCTTCCGGCCAGCGCATCGCCTCTAGGTACTCGCGGGCTTTATCTTCGTCCTGAAAATGAGGTTCGAGAAGTGAGCCTTTCTCTACTTTCCGGGGCTGTCGGGGCGCTGTTCTCATGCCCCAAATACTACGCTTTTACTCCAGGTGTGTCAAGTGCATAATTCTCGAAAATTTTCTGGACGTAGGCCGCCGGGTCCAGTATAATTTCGCGTTTCGCTGAACACCCCTGCGGCAAGCGTCTTAAGAAGCCTTTTGTTCTTGGGGTTTTAACCCTTAGAACCTAAAGCTTTGTGTGGGGTGAAGGCTGCATCCAACAGGTAGTTAAGCGCATCTATAGTTTATACATTTGAAACGCAGATTCTAATTGGAGGAGTTGAGGCAATCGTGACTTTTGATACACACCTGCCGCTGAACGAGCGGCTTATGAGAATCGATCATATTCAGGCACGCCGATTTTCGAAATTGAACGGCGTGGCTCTCGAAATCGCGACTGAGGGTATCATCAGACATCTCAAAGCGTGCGACCGAATGGACGTTAATCCGGAGACGTCGGCAGTGCGCGAGATCATCGATGATGCGCTGAATGGTCGTCGCGTGTTTGCAGAGACACAGGAACAGATTCGCGCTGCCTAAGCGCCTATCTCTCTGTACTTCTTGCTAAAGAGATCGCCCCGTTCGGGCGATCTCTTTTTATTTGTCGTTTGAACTTTCTTGTTAATGGCACGTGGTTGACCAGACCCCTCGTGGGCGGTAACATGCCGAAGCCAAGAAATTGATGCCCCTGTAGCTCAGCGGATAGAGCATCTGCCTTGTTGGAGCCTTGATGGGGAAAACGTCTGGAACCCATTGAGTGGACGACCCTGTATGCGGGGACGCCCTGAGAGCCTCCGGTACTTCGCTCGTTCGAAACGAAGTAAAAATCCGCGAGGATTGGGTAATCCGCAGGAAACCTTCGATGCGCTGTGTTGAAAGAAGGGATCCTCAGAGACTATACGGGTCGGGACTGAGAGGTCCAAGATATAGTCCAGCCAGCAACCCCAGCTTTGACGGGCGGTCAGGGAAAGCCTGATGCTGGAAGCTAAGCAGAGGGCCGCAGGTTCGAGTCCTGCCGGGGGCACTCACCAAGCATGTGGCGGCATTAGCTCAGTAGGTTAGAGCGCCAGATTGTGGATCTGGAGGTCGTCGGTTCGATCCCGACATGCCGCCCCAACCAAACCATTATCGAGGAGCAGCCATTCACACATGCCTGACGAACAAAGAGTAGCAAACAACTCTCAAACCTACGTGGCGGATGCGGATAATTTTGAGTTTGAGACGTTGGAACAGAAGAACGGCCAGGCGACGGTGATCAGGTTTCGGCTCGAGGATCCGAAGTATCACGCCGGCGACGTGGTGGTCGTGTTGAGTGGGAGTGACATCCACTTCCACGGCATGATTGGCAAGCTGGCTGATGGCTGGGCCATCGCCAGCGATCATCGTGGATCGTTACTCGCCGCAACGGTTCAATAACTACAAACCTCTTAACTCACCTTACGTAACCGGTTGGAAACGTAACGCGCACGCCCGGCGTCACCGATTTGACTTCAATGCGGTGAAAACCTTTACCAAAGTGCGTCGACAAGAATGTCAGCGCGACCTGCTTCTCGAGCGACACGTCCAACTCGCGAAGGAACGGTTCAAAACTCACCGGCGCTCCTAGTCCCTGAAAGAACGCATGCCCGCCAGTTTCATTCGACAACCGCAACAGCGAGCTCTGCGCATTCGCAACTAGCCCCGGATTCCCCTGCGCAACAACTGTCGGCGCATAAAAACCATAAATCGCTACTCCACGCCGCTGCGACTCGTTCACCGCACGCTGCAAATCGACACTCTGCGTCGGCGCCGATGAATCAACTCCGCGCGAGATATCCAAACCGTCCGAAACCAACAGAATCGCCCGACGTCCCGACGGCTGCGAGTCGAACTTTTTCAACGCCTCAATCACTTCAACATACGGGTTGTACGGGCCGGAATTCGCAAAACCACTGGGCGGCCGCAAAGCCTTTGCCGCTTTCTCGAGATCGCCGGTGAACTTTTGTTTGACTTGCAAACTGCCGGTTCGCAGGTACCCGATCATCACGCGCGAGCCTTTCGGCAAACCGGTGATGAACTCGGCCAACGACTTAATCTCATTGCCGACAGAGGGCACAAGGTCTTCCTGAACCAGCACCGCGAGCGTGATCGGCGAATTGGTGCCGACGCCGCGAATCGAAAGGATCGTCTGCGGCTCTCCGTCCTCGTTGACGGTCAGATCGATATTTTGCAGCTCGGTCTCCGGTTCGACCTGGCGGGAGTTGATCTTAATCGTCAGCGGAATCGTAATCGGCTTTCCGGGATTGCTCCGCGCGGTGTTCGCGCCGTTGACGGCGGGCGACTGCGCAGCCACCATCTGCGCGGCAAACGCAAAACTTACCAGTAACGCCAGATTCCATAAGAACGAGGGCAATCGTCGGACGGTATTCATTGGATCCTCTCTCATTGAGTCGGCTCATTATACAGGCTAAGATCACCAACTTAGGAGCACGCACGATGCAGATGTCGCTGAGCCAGTCCCAGGGAAAACTCTCCACCAAAGACGCGACCACCGCGCGAGTGTTGAAGTTTGCCCCGTGGATCGCCGTTCTGGCTACTTCGATCCCGGCTCCCCTGCTCTTCCTTGTTCTATTCTTAACGGCGACAGCTACTGATTCGGCCGCGGTTTTTTTATTGCTGGCCGGCCTTTCCCTGACCCTGGGATTCGGCCTCGGTGTGGTGATTGCTGCCATTCTCCTCATTTACCGCCGAAAATGGCTTTCAAAATTACGCGACCGGTTAGCATCGGATGGAATCACGGCCAATGAGGTTGTCTGGTTTCGTTCGGAGTTGACCTCCGCAGAGCGAGCGGCGCTCAAGGAAATCCAGCAGAGTAACCCGTTACTGGCCGATGCCTACCTCGAAACACTGGCCAGCCGCTTGACGGCTTCCCGCATCATCACCCGCTCAAAACGCGAACTGTTGCGCGTCGAACGCCGTCTTAACCGCGCGCGTACCCTCGGCACTCCCGAGGCCCAAAAGCTCCAAAAAGATCTCGGCGAAGACCACGATCGCGTGAAACGTCTGCTGACCCAGGCGAATGAGCACCTGACCAACGCCAGAACGCGGTTGCAAGTGATCGAAGCCACAGCCAGCCGGAAATTCAGCCAGGGCGATACGGATCTGATGATGCAACGTTTGGGAAGTGCGCAGGACCAGTTGCCCCTCGTGTTGGAAATTGCCGAACTCGAGCGACAGATGCTAAGCGAACCAGGCGATTCCCTGACTAATAAGGAGCTGACTCAAGGCCCCGCTCAAAATTAGTGAGCCGGTAGATACCCGGACCAAGCCGTTCGGCAAATCCTTCGTCAACTAACGCCCAGTTTCCCAGGCCGGCTTCCGGTGAACTCAAACCCGTAACCCGAGCCAGTTCACCGCGAACAGTCATCCCCGCTCCCGCCAGATAAGCGCGCGCAATTTCCCGCAGGGCCACTTCCCTTTCAACCTTTTCCTTGAGCTGATCTTGAAACCGAGCTTCAGGAAGCGACCAGATGTAAGTAAACGAGGGCTCGTAAAGCACGTCGCTCGGAATGATCTTCAGCGCTTTCTGCAACTGGACCATCGCGCGATCGAAGCGCGGACGGTCGTTGATTCCGCTCTCTTCGCGCAAATCCCGACTCGCCATTTCCCACTCTCGCCGCATGATTTTCAAGATAGCCTGAGCGTCGGCTGAAAGGACCTTCTTTTCCTGCCGTTGCGGTACGCCCCAGATCGCATTGAAGAACGGCAGCAAGCGTGGCGTGATGAAGGTCGAACGTCCTTTGATTAGCTTCGCGTAAAAGCAGCGGCCGCGCCGCATCACGTCGTCTTTGATGGTCCACGCCAGCCGGCTTTCCGGATCCTTCTGAACGTTTCGCGGCATATGCGCATCGCGACGGCCGCAAACGGCCACATAAAGCGATGGTCCAGGACGGCGCGAATCCGTCAACGCCTCACAAAATCCCACATCTGCAATAAACCGTTCGGCAGCGTAAACATCCTCGACGCGAAATTCCGGATCGCGCCGCCACAGGCGATCGCGATGGACTTCAATCTCTTCCGGCAGCATGGCCCGGCATTCTATCAAAGTGATTTAGCTGAACAGTCAAACTGCCTCAATCGGTCAGCCGTCAAAGCTTCACAATTCACGCCGTTGAAGCCGTAACTCTTTGCCAGTCAGCTATCTAATGGATTCAACTCCTTTGGCACGATCCCTGCACTAGGGGTTTCGCCCTACTTCTGTGGGTGAAGAAAAAAGCTCAGTTTGACGGAGAAGACAACGGTGAAATCGATGAAGCTAACAAAAAGGTTCCTGACGCTGGCGCTGCTGGCGAACCTCTCTTTGGGACCCACCCTCGCCAGCGGCATTGCCATGGCCGGCGGCAAGGACAAGAAGGACAAAAGCAACAAGGGCCTGAAACACGACAAGATCGCGTTTGACCTGCGTAAAGGGCTCGCTACCAAGAGTGGCAGCAGCATGGTTAAAGTGATCCTGCAACTCGACGGAAAGCCAAGTGGTTCACTGAACTCCTTGTTAGCTTCGAACGGCGTCAAAATCAAAAAGCACTTCACCAATCTCGACTCTTTTGCCCTTGAATTACCTCTCAGCGTTGTTAACGCCCTACCGCAGTTCTCAGAAGTTGCTTCCGTCTCGATCGATAGTGAAGTCAGAACGCTTGGTGGCCACGTGGCCCATACTTCAGGCGCCGATAACGTGCGCACGATGAGTGCCGACGGCGCGCTCGACGGCAACGGCATCGGAATCGCGATTCTCGACTCCGGTATTTACGGCGCCCACAATTCGTTTCTCGACACGCAAACCGGTCAATCACGCGTGGTCGTCAACCTTGATTTCACCGGCGAAGGCCGCACCGATGATCCCTACGGCCATGGTACTCATGTTGCCGCGGCGGCCGCGGGTAACGGCATTATCTCGCGCGGCGAATACATCGGTATCGCTCCGCGCGCGAAATTGGTGAACCTGCGCGTTCTGAACTCAAAAGGTATCGGTTCAGTTTCGAGCGTGCTTGCCGCGCTCAACTGGCTGATGCAATCCGGTTCGACCTACAACGTGCGCGTCGCTAACCTGAGCCTCGGTATGCCCGCCGTGACTTCTTACAAATTCGATCCGCTGTGCATCGCGGTGCGCAAACTGGTCGATCGCGGCATCGTGGTCGCGGCCGCTGCCGGCAACAATGGCAAGAACGGCGCCGGTCAGAAAATGTATGGTCAGATTCACGCGCCCGGCAACGAGCCGTCCGCTATCACGGTCGGTGCAGTCGACACCCACGGAACAGACACACGCGTCGACGACTCGATCGCGAGCTACAGTTCGCGTGGCCCGACGCGCAGCTTCTGGACCGACGCAAACGGCGTCAATCACTACGACAACATCATCAAACCTGAAATCGCGGCGCCTGGTAACAAGACCGTTTTCGCCCAGTCTCCAAACAACTACCTCGTTACCCAGAATCCTTCGCTTGATGCGCGTGTCAGCAATAGTCCGGCTCGTGACCAAATGAGACTGAGCGGCACCTCGATGGCAGCTCCAGTCGTTGCCGGCGCGGCCGCCTTGATGTTCGAAGCAAATCCGACGCTGACTCCGAACCTGATTAAGTCACTCCTGATGTACACCGCGCAGCAGCTTTCGAACTTCAATACGTTCGAACAGGGCGCGGGCGAATTGAACATCGACGGCGCAGTGCGTCTCGCGAAACTCGTTCACACCACGATCAACAGCTCGACGCCGCTTGGCTCTTCACTGCTGATCAGCACGCCACCGGCTCCGCAAACCAGCATCACTACTAAAGGCGGCACGACGACTTTCACGTGGTCGCAGGGCGTTATTCTCGGTCAGACCTACGCGACCGGTTCGACGCTCATCACCAAGTATCAAAAAATCTATGGCAATGGCGTACTGCTTGGCGATGGCGTTTTGATTGGTGACGGTGTTCTGGTCGGCGACGCTCTCGGCGTCCTGATCGGTGATGGTGTGCTGGTTGGCGACGTCATCGGCGTGCTGATTGGCGATGCCACGATGCTTTCCGACGGAGTCCTGGTCGGCGACACACTTCATACCAGCAACGGCACCAGGTTTGGTCAGGGCATGAACTTCATTCCAACTGCCGTACTTCTCGGCGACGGCGTGCTGATCGGTGACGGCGTTTTGATCGGTGATGGCGTGCTCATCGGCGATGGTGTTCTGATTGGCGACGGAGTGCTGATCGGCGATGCCATCATGCAAGCGTTCAGCTCGATGCTCAACGGCGACCCCACTGACGCGATGGTAATCGTCCTCGACGACAACACAGACTATTTGGGCTACTGAGTTATTCGCCCTAACTTGAACCCCAAACTGCTGTCGGAGACGTAGACGAATGTTACACGTACGCACCACATCCAGAGCCAACGAGTTCAACCACGAACTGGCGCCCAAGGTCGACACGATTTCGGTCGACTGCCTCGTGAATGACGACGAAGCGGAGGTGCTCCAATTTCTGGCCCAGCGTCCAATTCATACAGTGACGATGATGAGTCTGATTAACGACAACGGTATCGTCAGCCCACTCAACCGCGGCACGTTCTACGGTTGTCGCGACTTGAACGGCCGCCTCGAAGGTGTCGCACTCGTCGGTCACGCCACGTTGATGGAAACAGTTTCAGACCGTGCGTTAGCAGCGTTGGCCCAAGTGGCGCAGCAGTGTGCAAACACCCACATGATTATGGGTGAAAAAGAACGCGTCGCTGATTTCTGGAACCACTACGCCGCGGCGGGACGCCAGCAACGGCTTGCCTGTCGCGAGTGGTTGTTTGAGTTTAGCTGGCCCATCGAAGCGCGCGAACGGGTTGCTGGGTTAAGACGTGCCACGGTGAACGAGTTGGATTTGGTAATGCCCGTTCAGGCGGAACTCGCCTTCATGGAAAGCGGAATCAATCCCTTACAGGTTGATCCGCAGGGTTTTCGCAGGCGCTGCTTGCGGCGTATCGAACAAGGCCGGACCTGGGTGGTCGTGGAAGACGGCAAGTTGATCTTCAAAGCAGACGTGATTTCGCGCACTCGCGACGTCAACTATCTCGAAGGCATCTGGATATGCGAAGAGCGCCGCGCTAACGGCAGCGGCCTGCGCTTCATGTCTGACTTGATGCGTCGCCTGCTCGAAGAGACCAAATCAATCTGCCTCTTCGTCAACGAAACAAACAAACTTGCCCAGAACTTCTATCGCAAATGCGGTTTTCACTTTCGCGCCACTTACGAAACCATCTTTCTCCCAAGAACGGAGCAGGCGCAAAACTAAAATACTCTCTTCCCCCGATCTGCCCTGATTAAGGTAGCCCAAACACCTCACCTTGATCACAAATTGAATGTCAGACCTTGGCACCACAAGACATAGATTCTTCGGGCCATTCCTCTGGGTCGTAACTGGAACCGGCTGCGTCGCTTTTCTCTACTCCGTCGCGCGTCTTGACCTCGCCGTCATCGACTCGCGTTTAGCCGTGCTCGCGGCGATGGCTTTGCTGCTCACGTCGCGCATTACGGTTCCGATTCCCCGTTTCAGTTCACAAATCTCAGTCTCTGACACGTTTGTCTTTCTGATCCTGCTGCTTTACGGCGCGCCCGCGGCGATCATCGTCGGCGCAATCGAAGCTCTTCTGTCATCACTTCGCTTCAGTCGCAAATCCAAAATCGTTGCCTTCAACTGGGCCAGCGCGGCCGTGTCGATCTTCATCACGAGCAGTGTGATCGAAGCGATGTTTGGCGACGTGGTTGCGCTGCGTGCGCACCCGTTCACCGCGCGTTTTGCGACCGCCATCTGCACGATGGCGCTGACTCACTACGTCGCCAATTCAGGAATCGTCGCGGTTGGCGCCGCATTAAAAACAGATCAACCCATCTGGCAGACCTGGCACAAACACTATCTCTGGACTTCGATCACTTACTTTGCCGGCGCATTCGCGGCGGGTGTGATCACGGCGCTGTTCTACTTCATCGGCGCGTACGCCTTTGTCGTGACCCTGCCGATCATCGCGATCGTCTTTCTCACTTACCGCACTTATCTCAAACACGTCGAAACTTCCGCCGCCCAGGCAGCGCAAGCCGAAAAGCACGTCAAGGAACTGTCGCACTACATCACCGAACAGGAACGTATCCGCGAGCAGTTTTCGCAGATGGAAAAACTCTCCGCGCTGGGCGAGCTCGCGTCGGGCGTCGCGCACGATTTCAACAACACGCTCGCCGGCATCCTCGGCCGCGCTCAACTGCTGCAGCGAACAGATGATCCGGAAAAGCTGCGACGTGGCTTGGACATCATCATCAAGACGGCCGAAGACGGCGCGAAGACTGTCAAACGAATCCAGGACTTCGCCCGCCAACGACGCGATCACAACTTCGAACTCGTCTCGGTCGATCAGATCCTGATGGACGCGAGCGAAATCACGCGGCCGCGCTGGAAGAACTGCGCCGAAGCCTCAAACATCCACATCAATCTCGAGCTGCTAATCGATTCGAACGCGATGATCATGGGCGACGATTCGGAGTTGCGCGAAGTGCTCGTCAACATGGTCTTCAACGCCGTCGACGCGATGCCGGAAGGCGGGACGCTGACGTTATCCAGCCAGACCGTCGGCGAACAGGTCGTGATCAAAGTCATCGACAGTGGCGTCGGCATGTATCCCGAAGTGCGTTCGCGCATCTTCGATCCATTCTTCACGACGAAAGGCACAGCCGGGCTCGGCCTTGGTCTCGCGGTCAGTTTCGGAATCATCCGGCGTCACGGCGGCAACATCGAAGTGGAATCGCAATATGGTCGGGGCACGGAGTTTCGCGTCATGCTGCCGGTCGCGAAGATCGTTGAGACTCCGATCGTCAAACGCGAACTGCCTGTTGAAACTCCCCCAACTACGCCACTGGCCGTTCCTGCGCAAACGGGCGAGCTTCCGCCGGCAAGATTGCTCGTCGTCGACGATGAAGAATTCGTGCGCGAACTGTTGAGCGAGATCCTCGAATGCGAACACTGCGAAGTCGAGTTGGCCCAGGATGGCACTGAAGCGCTCGCGCTTTTCCGTGAACGGGAATTTGACGCAGTGTTTACCGACGTCGGTATGCCGGGAATGAGCGGCTGGGAACTCGCGCGCGCGATTCGCGAGCTTAACCAGACCATTCCCATCGCGATCATCACCGGCTGGGGCGAGATCGTCGGGTCCAATGAGCAACGCGCCGCGGGCGTCGATTGGGTCGTGGCGAAACCATTCACGGCCGATCGCATCGCGGAACTCGTGCGCGAGATCAATTGCCGTCAGGACGCTGCGCGCGTGGAAAACGTCTCAACAGTGGCGGCGTAATTAGCCGTTAGCGGTGTGCCGGTACTCGACGGCGCGTTTCACACTCTCCTCCACCACTTCCAAACGAAACGGTTTCAGCAGGTAATCAAACGCGCCGAGACTGATCAGACTTTGCGCCTGCTCCTGATCGGTCAGTCCGGAAACCATGATCACGGGTGTGCCGGGATAACGCTCCAGCACGCGCGTGAGTAATTCGCTGCCACTCAGTCCCGGCATTGTGATATCTGTCAGGACAACGTCGAAAGATCGGGCTTCCAACTTTCGTAATGCTTCCTCTGCGGTTTTTGCCTGCTCGCAGTTGTGGTCCACGGCAAGCAATTCGCAGAGTGTGTCGCGGATGATGTCGTCGTCATCCACGACAAGGATATCGGCCATGATGGTCCTCCACACTACTCACCCCAAGGCGTCTCCCTGGGCACGGAGGACGTCGAGACGTCACCTTGAATCTGCATTTAACCGTGAGGTGAACTGAGGGAACGCTGCGCGCGGATAATAACACGAAAACGCCAGGGATGTTTCTGCTGTGTTATGCTTTCGCCGGAGTTTTGATGGATGACGACAACGAAAGCACTAGTTAAATTCGTCGATGACGATCTCTTCGTCGGCATCACTCCGGGCGGACGAGCGATCGTGCTCGATACAGACTCGCAACGCTCGTCAGCGCCGTCGCCCGTCGAACTGCTGCTGGTCGCACTCGGCTCGTGCACCGCGACAGACGTCGCTTCGATTCTTAAAAAGAAGCGACAGCAGATCACTAGTTACACCGTTGAGATCTCCGGCGAACGCCGCTCGGAGTATCCGCGCAGTTACACGTCGATGAAGGTCCATCACATTCTCACCGGCCGCTCGATCTCTCCGGGCGCCGTCGCGCACGCGATCGAGCTTTCCGAAACAAAATATTGCAGCGTCTCCGACACGCTGAGACCGAAAGTAGAAATCCAATCCACGTTTGAGATCATCGAAGAACAGCGCCAGACCTCCGGGGAGTAATCAAGCAAGTGTTAAAGAAGATCGTCGCCGCCCTTAGTCTTTCGCTCCTGCTAACAATGCAAAGCTCGTCGCAGTCGGCTCGTGATACGACGCTGTCGAACGTGCGGCAGAGCGATGCTGCGGGTCGTTCCGCTGATGGAAGGGTGCCGAAACTTACGCCGGCCGAACACATGCGGCGGGCCGGTGTTTACCTCGGAAACCGCGCCTTTGCAGAAGCACGCGCGCACTGGCAGGCGCTGCTCGATAACTACCCACAGGATCCGCGCGCTGCGGAGGCATTGCTCGGCATAGGACGGTCTTACTTCCTGAGCAAGGTCTACCAGGACGGCTACGTGGTTTTCAACGAGTTGGTCCAGAAATATCCGGGGACGAAAGAAGCGCGCGAGGCTTTGAATTACAGTGCCGCTTCCCTCCTGCGTATGGGCAAGTTTTCCGAGTCTGCCGCGCGTTATGAGGAGTACATCAATCGGTACCCGAACGGCGAACGGATCGACACGGCGCACCTGAACATGATCGACACCTTGCGCGAAGCGAATCGTCCGGCTGACGCGATGGTTTGGGTCACTAAGACGCGGCAACGTTTCGCGGGCAGCGCAACGGAGACAAACGCGATGTTCGGCGCGCTTCGTCTCCACGTTGCTGAAGGCGAGTGGGCCAAGGCCGTTGCGATGGCGGACCAGTTATCGCAACGAACGTTCGCCAGAGCAGTGCAGACTTCGCGCTCGGAAGTCGCTTATCTCAAAGCTTTCAGTCTTGAACAAGCCGGGCAAAAGAATGAAGCGTTCTCGGCTTATCTCGCGGTGCCTGACAGCATCGATTCGTATTATGGTTGGCTGGCGAGTCAACGGCTCGCGGCGCTGGCCGGCAAAGAGCGTGCGGAGATCGTGGCTGAACGTGAAGGCCGGGTGAACTCGGCGATTGCCAACGTGGCCGATAACTACCCGGCACCGTATCGACAGGCGATCGTCAGCGCCGCCAAAGCGCGCAAACTGGATCCGCGCTTCATTCTCGCACTGATGCGGCAGGAGAGTGTGTTCAAGCCGTTCGCGAAATCACCGGCCGGTGCACGTGGACTTTTGCAACTCACGCTGGACACAGCGCAGAAATACGCGCCGGCCGCGGGTTTGAATTCCCTGCGCGAGAATCAACTCTATCAACCCGAAACTTCGATAATGCTCGGGGCCGAGTATATCGAACACCTGGCGCAGATGTTTCCGGACATGCTCGAGCCGATCGCCGCATCGTACAACGGCGGCGAAGACAACGTCGCGCGCTGGCTCGAACGCGCCGGGCACAAGGACCGCGGAGTGTTCACAGCCGAGATCGGATTTGACGAAACCAAAGGCTACGTGCAAAAGGTGATGTCGAACTATCGCGTGTACCGCCACCTCTACACGCCGGACCTCATCCGTAAATAATCCGTGTAAGCCGCGATTATGGCTCCGGACAGTAGCTTCCTCCACGAGAATATTGATATCGCACGGTGAGTTCCGCCGCCGGGTGGGAATTCAACTCCATATCGATTGTTCTAACGTCGTGTCTCACCGAGCGTCCGATGCCTGTCGCCGCCCTGCTATTTCCCGTCGCAGCCTTGCTGTCGCGCGATGCTTCGGCGCGTAACTGAGGTTCCGCGCCCGGCACTGGCCCTGAATAGTCGGGCTCTCCCTTCGTGATCGGTATTGGTCGTCCTTTCTCCCGGTAAAACACCGCCGTGATCACGCCGAGGTTAGCTTTCCTTCCCAGCCTCGCCGCATATGAATCGCGCTCGGTCGTAAAGTAGAAACGCCGGGCGCGTTCCGAACTCATCTGCCAACCGCTGATCGTAATCGTCTCGTACGGTTCGATCACCCATTTGCTGGCGTTCCATGCAGACGTCTGTTCCGCATCGATCGTGTTGAGCCCGTCGACGGAGAGCGCGACGGCCACGCGATCCGGCAAGGGGTTGCGCAAACGCACTTCGTACTCGGCGCCTTGTTGTGCATCAACGTACAAGCGGCCGCTCTCGCGATATTCGGTGAGTGGCCGACCATCGACCAGTACGTCGAGTTCGAAGTTCGGATACCGGACGCGTTTGCTGGTTACGACACGGTTGGTCTGTGACCCCTGCGGCGCCGCCGTAGTGCTCCGGAGCAGGATGGCCGTCCCGGTGCCAAGTAAAGCAGTCAGTAGAAATGTCGCGCCTGCCAGTGTCCAAAGAAGTCGCCTCATGAGACCTGTTCCTCCCTGAATTGCCTATCAGAACAAAGAACGTCGCTGTGGAGCGGTTCTTGCGGGTATCTTGGGGACTGACTGTAAGTATTGTCAGTGTTTAGATTTTCGGTTGAGTAATGGTGACAGGGACGCTAGAATGGCCCAAGCCAATCCGGGATGAAATAAACTGACATACGAATCGCACTGAGGTGAGGCTTAAGAGAAGCTCATGGAGTATGCCCTAACTGCAACCAAAAACAAGGCTCGCGCGGGCTCTTACTACGACCGAATTGCCCGGTACTACGATCTGACATTCAAGCTGAACGGTTACGGTCGCGCGCTCGATCAGTACTTCGAAAATCATCCGCTGCCCATTTCCCGTGGGGCGCGGGTTCTGGACGCCGGCTGCGGCACCGGGCTGCTGACGCTCGCATTGTTGCGTGCGCTTCGGTTTCCGGTAGCGATCACGGCGCTCGATCTTTCGTCTACTTCAGTGGCTGCGGCGCGCAAGTCGCTCTACTACAGTCCCGGAAGAAAACGTGACGTTACGTTCGCACAGGGCAACCTGTTGTGCCTGCCGTTTGCCGATGCGTCAGTCGATCTGGTTGTTACTTCGGGCGCGCTCGAATACGTGAAGCTGGAGGATGGACTAACAGAACTCGCTCGCGTGATTGCGCCCGGTGGTCATTTACTTCACTTGCCGGTTCATCCAAGCGCGGTCGGCATCCTGCTCGAAATACTGTTCCGGTTTAAGAGTCATCCGCCGCAGGAAGTGCGGGACCAGACTGAAAAACACTTCCGGATCGTTCATCAGTATCGTTTTCCACGTAAGGAAGCAATCGGCTGGAGCAAGACTGCGATCCTCGCGCAGAAGCTCTGATTCTCAAGGTGCAGCGGGCACCAATCTCAAGATTCGATCGTCATCACTCGCCGGTTTTCCACGTCCGTCCCGATTAGACGTCGAAAAATAGATATAGCCATCCGGTCCCTCTTCTACCTCGCGAATGCGTCCGTAATCCTTGATTAGATCCTCCTGGCCCACAACACGACGGCCATCCAGCTCGACGCGAATCAACCTTTCTCCACGCAAGCAACCAAAGAAGAAGTTTCCCTTGAACCGCGGAAACACGTCGCCACGACAGAACGCGCCGCTCGCGGGTGCGCACGCGGGCGTGTACTCGAGTAACGGAGCTTCAGTTCCGGCACGTGTCGCTTTGTGATCGACCAGCGGCCAACCATAATTCTTGCCGCGTTCCACGATGTTGACTTCGTCACCGCCTTCAGGACCGTCGAATCCGCTTGGTCCATGTTCGGTCTGAAACATCAGATTGGAGCCTGGTTGCCAATCCATCCCCTGTGCGTTGCGATGACCGTAAGACCAGATTTCCGGCCGTGCATTCTGTTGGCCAACGAATGGATTGTCTTGCGGCACAGTGCCGTCGTCATTCAGCCGCAGTGTTTTGCCGGCAAGTGAATCGAGACGTTGGGCCAACTGGCGTTGGGTTGCATCACCGGTCGTGATGTAGAGTTTGCCGTCAGGACCGAAGCGATAC
>Ga0196977_1000355_pt1 | contig 25392 bp, 25 predicted proteins | sample S3v_1013CmetaG_FD_148634 | JGI IMG/M metagenome (GOLD analysis project Ga0196977, IMG submission 148634) | Soil microbial communities from Anza Borrego desert, Southern California, United States - S3+v_10-13C | ecosystem: Environmental > Terrestrial > Soil > Desert | place: USA: California...
CATCGCCGGCAAGCTCGTCTCGAAGCATCCGCCGCAGATCCTGGTCGACGTGCAGGGCATCGGCTACGAGCTCGACGTGCCGATGAGCACGCTCTACCAGCTCCCGGCGACCGGCGCGGACGTGGCGCTGCTCACGCACCTCATCGTGCGCGAGGACGCGCATCAGCTCTACGGCTTCGCCACCGAAAGCGAGCGGACGCTCTTTCGGAAGCTCCTCAAGATCTCGGGCGTCGGCGCCCGGACAGCGCTCGCGGTGCTTTCGGGCATGAGCGTTGCCGACCTGCGCGACGCGGTGAGTCGGCAGGAAAGCGGGCGGCTCACCCGGATTCCGGGCATCGGCAAGAAAACGGCGGAGCGTCTGCTGCTCGAGCTCAAAGACAAGCTGGACGTCGCGGTGATCGCCGTGCGCTCGGAAACCGAGGGCGCCGGCAATGACGTGGTCAACGCGCTGCTCGCGCTCGGCTACAGCGACAAGGAGGCGCAATTCGCCGTGAAGAACCTGGAAGCCGGGTTGAGCGTGACGGACGGCATCCGTCAGGCGTTGAAAGTTCTGTCGAAAGGGTGACACTGCATTCGCGCCTCGCGCGGGAATGACGGCTTCTCATGATCGAAACGGATCGGCTGATAGCGGCGGCACCGGCCTCCCCCCAGGAGGAGGCGTTCGAGCGCGCGCTGCGGCCGAAAGCGCTCGAGGAGTACATCGGGCAGGAAAAGACGCGCGGTCAGCTCCAGATCTTCATCGAGGCCGCGCGCAAGCGGCGCGAGGCGCTCGATCACGTGCTGCTCTTCGGACCGCCGGGGCTCGGCAAGACCACCCTCGCGCACATCATCGCGCGGGAGATGGGCGTGAACCTGCGTCACACCTCCGGCCCAGTGCTCGAGCGCGCCGGCGATCTCGCTGCGATTCTGACGAACCTCGAGCCGCGCGACGTGCTCTTCATCGACGAGATTCATCGCCTGTCTCCGGTGGTGGAGGAGATCCTGTATCCCGCGCTGGAGGATTTCCAGATCGACATCATGATCGGCGAAGGTCCTGCCGCGCGCTCGGTCAAGCTCGATCTGCCGCCGTTCACGCTGGTCGGCGCCACGACTCGCGCGGGCATGCTCACCAACCCGCTGCGCGATCGTTTCGGCATCGTTGCGCGGCTCGAGTTCTATACGCCCGCGGAGCTCACACGCATCGTGCAGCGCTCCGCGGGCCTGCTCGAGGTCGAGATCGACGCGTCCGGCGCGCACGAGATCGCGAGCCGCTCGCGCGGCACCCCGCGGATCTCGAACCGGCTGCTGCGCCGCGTGCGCGACTTCGCGGAGGTCAAAGCCGACGGCCACATCACGAAGGACGTCGCGGACAGCGCGCTCAAGATGCTCGACGTCGATCCCGCCGGCCTCGACGTCATGGATCGCAAGCTCCTGCACGCCGTGATCGACAAGTTCGGCGGCGGTCCGGTCGGCGTGGACAACATCGCGGCGGCCATCAGCGAGGAGCGCGATACGATCGAGGACGTGCTCGAGCCGTACTTGATCCAGCAGGGCTATCTCCAGCGCACGCCGCGCGGCCGCGTCGCGACCGCCGCTGCCTACCGCCATTTCGGCCTCGTGCAGCCGGGCCGCGCCGCCGCCCCCGAGCTGTGGGACGACGCGAAGAGCAGTGATTCGTAAGTTTGCCCGGCCGCGAGCCGTATTCGCCCGCATTGCGCCCGTTTGCTGCCATGGTTCGATGCCAGCATGAGCGGGCATGCGGTGCCCGAACCCTTTACGTTCCCGGTGCGCGTTTATTACGAGGATACCGACGCTGGCGGTGTCGTGTATTACGCGAACTATCTCAAGTACGCCGAGCGGGCGCGTACCGAATGGCTGCGCGACCTCGGCTTCGAGCAGGCCGCGCTCGCGCGCGTGCATGGCATTGTTTTCATGGTGCGTTCGGCTGCGATCGAGTATCTCAGGCCGGCGCGCTTCGATGACGCGTTGCAGGTGACTGTGGAACTCATTAAGGTGGGCGCCGGTCAGATCGATCTGGCTCAGCGCGTGCTACGAGGAGACGAGCCGCTCGCGCGACTGCAAGTAAAGATCGCGTGCGTGGCTCTGGGCACGATGCGGCCGGTGCGTATGCCCGCACCGCTTGCAGCAAGAATAAGGATGGCAGCTTGACTCCTACCGTTACACAAGACCTGTCCATCATCGGGCTGGTGCTGAATGCGAGCTTTCTCGTCCAGCTCGTGATGCTTGCGCTGCTGCTCGCGTCGCTCTTTTCCTGGTATTACGTCTTCATCAAGCGTTTTCAGTTGAAGCGCGCCGAGCGCCAGGCCGACGATTTCGAGAAGCAGTTCTGGAGCGGCGCCGAGCTCTCGGCGCTCTACCACCGCGCCAATGCATCGCGCGACGCCGGCAGCCTCGAGCGCATCTTCGAGGCGGGCTTCCGGGAGTTCACCAAGCTCACGCGGCAGGCCGGAATGGACGTGGCCGCGGTCATGGACGGCACGCGGCGTGCTATGCGCGCCACCTATCAGCGCGAGATGGACAACCTGGAATCGCATCTGTCATTCCTGGCATCGGTCGGATCGGTGAGCCCCTATGTGGGTCTCTTTGGCACCGTCTGGGGTGTCATGAACTCGTTTCGCGGCCTTGCCAATGCGACCCAGGCGACGCTTGCCGCGGTGGCGCCTGGCATCGCCGAAGCGCTGATCGCAACCGCGATGGGACTCTTCGCGGCGATCCCGGCGGTGCTCGCCTACAACCGGTTCTCCGGTGACGTGAACCGCCTCTCCATCCGGTTCGACTCGTTCATGGAGGAGTTCTCAAACATCCTCCAGCGGCAGATGCACTAGCCGGAGCGCGCATGTTCGTCCAGAAGCGCGGTGCGCGCAGACCCATGAACGAGATCAACGTCGTGCCCTACATCGACGTCATGCTCGTGCTGCTGGTCATCTTCATGGTGACGGCGCCGCTTATCACGCCGGGGCAGGTCGAGCTGCCGACCGTATCGAAGACGACGGTCCAGCCCGTGCAGCCGCTGGAAGTGTCGATCCGCACCGATCAGTCGCTGTGGCTGCGCGACCGCGCGCGCACCGGGTCGGCGGAACGACGCGTCTCGCGCAACGAGCTCATCAAGGAGGTGAAGGAGAAGCAGGCGCGCAACGCCGACCAGGCCGTCGTCATTTCCGCCGACAAGGATGTGCGCTACGAGGCGGTGCTGGAAGTGATGGACATGCTCCAGCAGAACCAGGTGCGCAAGATCGGTCTCCTCGCCAAGCCGCGGAGCCAATGACCTACGACGACTACGTCAGCGATCGCGAGCGCAAGATCGCGAAGTGGCTCACGATCGGCATGCACGTCGCGATCGTCGTGCTGTTCGTGTTCGGCGTGGCGTGGCAGCGGCGTTATACGGAGCCTGCGGCGATCGTCGATCTGTGGAGCACGGTGACGCCGCAACCGGCGCCGAGAGCCGTGCCGAAGGCCGAGCCCCGGCCGGAACCGAAGCCGCGGCCCGAGCCGAAGCCGCGGCCGGAGCCCCGCCCGGAGCCGAAGCCCGAGCCGCGGCCTGCGCCGAAGCCCGAGGTGAAGCCGATCCCGAAAGCGGACATCGCGCTCAAGGAAAAGCTGGAGAAGGAACGCAAGCTGAAAGAGCAGCAGGAGCTCGAGCGCAAGCGCGAGCTCGAGCAGCGGCGCAAGGAAGAGGAAAAGAAAAAAGCGCGTGAGCTCGAAGCGAAGAAGCTGGAAGAGGCGAAGCGCAAGCTCGAGCAGGAGCGCCTCGCGAAGGAGGCGGAAGCCAAGCGCATCGCGCAGGAGCAGGCGGACCTGAAAGCGCGGCTTGCCAAGGAGCAGGCGTCGGCGCAGCAGGGCGCCATAGACAAGTATCGGCGTCTCATCCAGGACCGCGTCCGCAGGAATATCGTCGAGCCGCCGAACCTGCAGGGCAACCCCGAGGTCGTATACGAGGTCCGGGTGTTGCCCGGCGGCGACATCCTGGAGGACACGTTGAGGCTCGCGCGCAGCAGCGGAAACCCGGCGTACGATCAGGCCGTCGCGCGCGCGATTCTGAAGTCTTCGCCGCTGCCGGTCCCCTCCGATCCGACTTTGTTCCAGCAGTTCAGGGACCTGAGACTGCCGGTTCGACCACGAGAGTGAAGATGAACGTGTTTCGCATCATCGAAGAGCGGTTTGCCCGAATCATCGTGTTGCTGGCTGTCGCGTTGGCGCTGGCCGCGCCCGCGGCGAATGCGGCGCTGACGATCGAGATCATCGGCAGCGGGGCGACGCAGATACCGATCGCGATCGCGCCGTTCCGCGACGAGCAGGGCCTGCCGACGCAGCTCACGTCGGTGATCACGGCCGATCTGGTGAGGAGCGGTTTGTTCAAGGCGGTCGATACCGGCGGCGTGGTGCCCGTTCCGCACGAGCCCGATCAGATCAGCTATCCGCAGTGGAAAGCGCGCGGCGCCGAGGCGCTGGTGATCGGCAACGTCGTGAACCGCGGCGGGCAGTACGAGATCAGCTTCCGACTGATGGACGTGCTCAAGGGCGCGCAGCTCACCGGCTTTCTGTACCGCGCAAACGCGGCGCAGCTCCGGCTGACGGCGCACAAGATCGCGGATGCGATCTACGAGAAGCTGACGGGTGATCCGGGCGTGTTCGCGACCAAGATCACGTACGTGGTGAAGCGCAGCGCCAAACGCTACGAGCTGCAGGTCGCCGATGCCGACGGTTACGATCCGCAGACCGTGCTCACCTCCACCGAGCCGATCATCTCGCCGTCATGGTCACCCGACGGGACGCGCCTCGCGTACGTCTCGTTCGAGAACCGCAAGCCGATCGTCTACGTGCAGACGCTCGCGACCAAGCAGCGGCGCGCCGTCGCGAATTTCACCGGCAGCAACAGCGCGCCGGCGTGGTCGCCCGACGGCCGGCGCCTCGCGGTGACGCTCACGAAAGACGGCGGCTCGCAGATCTACACGATACCCGCGGAGGGCGGCGCCGCCACGCGGCTCACGCGCAGCAATGCGATCGATACCGAGCCGAACTATTCGCCGGACGGTCAGTGGATCATCTTCACCTCGGATCGCGGCGGCGGTCCGCAGATCTATCGCATGTCGGCATCCGGCGGGCAGGCGCAGCGGCTCACGTTCGAAGGCAGCTACAACGTATCCGCGCGTCATAGCCCCGACGGCAAGAGCTTCGTGTTCATCCAGCGACAGGGCGGCCGCTTCAACGTCGCGATCCAGGATTTCGCGTCGCGCCAGATGCAGTTGCTCACGGACGGAGCGATCGACGAATCGCCGAGCTTCGCGCCCAATGGGCGCATGGTCCTCTACGCGAGTGACGTGAGGGGGCGTGGTATATTAGCTGCGGTGTCCAGCGATGGGCGCGTGAAGCAGCGTTTTACCGAGCAGGGAGGCGACGTGCGCGAGCCGGCGTGGGGGCCGCTCGTGAAATAAACCAACAATCACGAAGAATATCTGCAACCAGGGGAACACTGCTTTGAGGAGCGAAAGATGAAGCGATCAGTACTGGTGTGTGCGTTGGTGGGTGTGCTCGTCGGATGCGCGTCCACGCCTGAAGAACAGAAACCGGCCGAAACCGTAGACATCAAGCCTTCGGTGAGCCAGCCGACTCAGCCGAGCAAGCCGAGCACCGATCCGCGGGCCGGCGTCAGCAAGCCGCAGACCGTCGGCGGCGATCCCTTGGCGGCTCTCAAGGATCCATCCAACATCCTGTCCCGCCGCAGCATCTACTTCGACTACGACCAGTTCACGGTGAAGGAAGAGTTCAAGCCGGTCGTTTCGGCGCATGCCCGTTTCCTGTCGCAGCAGCGGTCGATGCGAGTGACCGTGCAGGGGAACACCGACGAGCGCGGCAGCCGCGAGTACAACCTCGCGCTCGGCCAGCGGCGCGCCGACGCCGTGAAGCAGATGATGACGCTGCTTGGCGCTCCGGCGGGCCAGATCGAGACGATCAGCTTCGGCGAAGAGAAGCCGCGCACACAAGGCTCGACCGAGCAGGCGTGGGCCGAGAACCGCCGCGCCGATATCGTCTACCAGGGCGAATAGCCTTTCCGCCCCTCGCCCCACGACCGTCGAGGGATTGGGGTGAGGGCCGCCCCGAGCAATGCGTATCCGATTCGTTCCATTCTTTCTGGGCATCGCGCTCACCTGCGCCGCGATGCCGTCGAGCGCCGCCCTCTTTGGCGACGATGTCGCGCGCAAGGGCGTCGCCGAGCAGCGCCAGCGCGTCGATGCGCTCTACACGCGCTACGAAGAGCTCGCCTCGCGTTTGACCAAGCTCGAGGACGCCGTGAAAGCATCGGGCGGCCAGTCGCAGCAATCGGTGCTCGAGATCGCCAATCAGATGCAGACCTTGCGCGACGAGCTGCGCGGCATGCGCGGTCAGCTCGAGGTGCTCGCGAACAACATCGAGGGCAACGCGAAGCGGCAGCGCGACATGTACGTCGATCTCGACACGCGGCTGCGCCGCTTCGAGCAGAGCGCGCCGCCGCCGGGGGCAGTGCCCCCTAGCGCCCCACCCGCCGGTGCCGCGCCGGCTGCGCCCGCGGCATCGGGTCCGCCGCCGGCCGGTGTCGCCGCGGCCGCAGCGGCCGCGGCTGCGGCGCCGCCCGCGGTCGATGAGACGCGCGCGTACGAAGCGGCGCAGGGCCAGCGCCGGATCGGCAACTATCAGGCGGCGGTCGCGGCGTTTCAGAGCTTCGTGCTGCAGTATCCGCGCAGTCCGCTCGCGCATCGCGCGCAGTACTGGATCGGCGATTCGTACTACAACCTGCGCGATTACAAGAACGCGATCGGCGCGCAGCAGAAGCTGATCGCCACGTATCCCGAGTCCGAATCGGTGCCCGACGCGATGCTCAACATGGCGAGCTCGTACATCGAGATGGGCGACATCGCTTCGGCGCGCAGGACCATGGACAACATCGTCGCCCGCTACCCGAGCAGCGAGGCCGCGGCAAAAGCGCGCCGGCGCCTCGCGTCGCTGCGCTGACTTAGACTTCCCTCCCCCCAGGGAGGTCGGAGTGCGGTGGAGTCCACATGCCTCCAGCAATCGTCCTGCTCTCCGGCGGCCTCGACTCCGCCACCACGCTCGCGATCGCGCGCGAGCGCGGCTACGCGTGTCACTGTCTCTCGATCGACTATGGCCAGCGCCATCGCGCCGAACTCGACGCCGCGGCGAGGGTTGCGCGTGCGCTCGGCGCCGCCGAGCACCACGTAACGCGGCTCGATCTCGCGGCGTTCGGCGGCTCGGCGCTCACCGACCGCGCGATCGCAGTGCCGGAGGCCGGCGTGCAGCCCGGCATTCCGGTCACCTACGTGCCGGCGCGCAACACGATCTTTCTCGCACTCGCACTCGCGTACGCGGAGGTGCGGCAGGCCGCCGATATTTTCTTCGGCGCTAACGCCGTCGACTATTCGGGCTACCCGGACTGCCGGCCGGAATACATGGGCGCTTTCGAGGCGCTCGCGAACCTCGCGACCAAGGCAGCGGTGGACGGTCACAGGCTCACGTTGCATACGCCCGTCATCGATCTGACGAAGGCGGACATCATCCGCCGCGGCCTAGCGCTGGGGGTGGATTATTCGCTGACCGTGTCGTGCTACCAGGCGACGGGCGAGGGACTCGCCTGCGGCCGCTGTGATTCATGCCGTCTTCGCCGCGCCGGCTTCGAGGCCGCCGGGATTCCCGACCCGACCCGGTACTCCTGAGCGTCCGCGCAGGGTGCGCATCCGGAAGCGTCACGTAAAATAGCGCCTCCGCGGAACCGCCGTCGGCTCCGCCGGTCGAACCGCACCGCCATGCAATTCGGCATCCATCAGCAGGTCCTCCTCTCGGTGTTCGCGCTCGCGTTCGCCATGGGCGCGATCGGCCAGAAAACGCGCTTCTGCACGATGGGCGCGGTCTCCGACTGGGTGAACATGGGCGACACCGGCCGGATGCGCTCGTGGGTGTTCGCGATGGCGATCGCGCTCGCGGGCGTCGTCGCGCTGGAAGCGGCCGGCGCGATCAATCTGGCGGCGGAGACGTTCCCGCCGTACCGCACCGCGAGCTTTGCGTGGCTGCGGTATCTGATCGGCGGATTTATGTTCGGCATCGGCATGACGCTCGCGAGCGGCTGCGGCAACCGCACGCTGGTTCGCATCGGCGGCGGGAACGTCAAATCGCTCGCGGTGCTCGCCGTTGCCGCCGTGTGCGCATACCTGATGATGTGGACGCCGCTTTACGAGACCGCCTTCATGCCATGGGTGCAGGCGACGACGATCAACCTCGCGGCGCATGACATCCCCACACAGGAAGTCGGCTCCATCCTGGCAGGGATGTTCGGGCTCGCGCCGTCGAAGAGTCTGAACCTGACGGTGTCGGCGCTGGTGGCGCTCGGCATGTTCGTGTGGGTATTGCGCTCGCGCGACTTTCGCGCGAGCTTCGACAACGTGCTCGGCGGCGCCGCGGTGGGTCTTGCAGTGCTGGCGGCGTGGTATCTGACCGGCGGCCCGATCGGTCAGGCATGGAAAGAAGCCGCCGAATTCGCCACGCAGGTGCCGAGCCGCGTGCAGACGCAATCGTTCACGTTCATCTCGCCGATGGGCGACAGCGTGCGCTATGTGATGGCGCCCGCGAACACCTCGCTCGTGAACTTCGGCGTCGTGGCGCTCGCCGGTGTGATACTCGGCGGATTTGCATATGCCGTCGTGAGGCAGGAGTTTCGCTACGAGCGCTTCTTCACGTGGAAGGACTTCGGCAGCCACGTGCTCGGCGGCGCGCTCATGGGAACGGGCGGCGTGCTCGCGATGGGCTGCACGGTGGGACAGGCGATCACCGGCGTGTCAACCCTCGCGATCGGCTCGATCCTCGTGTTCTTCGCCATCGTGATCGGCGCGGCCGGCACGATGAAGTATCAATACTGGCGAATGATGCGCGAAGCTTGATAAAATCACGCGCTTTTCCGGGCGGTTAGCTCAGTCGGTAGAGCAGCGGACTTTTAATCCGTTGGTCGGGAGTTCGAATCTCCCACCGCCTACCAAATCAGTCACGGAGGGACCCCCGTGGTTCCCTCCGTAACCTCCTTTCCTCGGCACAAAAGGGCCGGCATCACGCCGGCCCTTGTCGTTTCGAATCCGAGGCGACTAGATGAACGTGTAGTCGCTCGAATGAATCGCGGGTGCGTTGGGAAACGTCAGGATTTCCTGCAGCGTTCCGCCCGCGGAAACGATCTGCCAGTGCGTCGCATCGAGCTGCACGAACGTCGCGCCGTCCGCGGGGCTCCCGTAGCCGTTGAACACGAGCTGGTCTCCCGCCAGCGCGCCGTTACCGGCGAAGTCGCGCACGATGTCGCCGTTGGCCTGCTCGGTATCGAAAAAGAACGTGTCGTTGCCGCCTTCGCCGTACAGTTGGTCGATGCCGACGCCGCCATCCAGGAAATCGGCCCCGTTGCCGCCGTACAGCACGTCGTTGGCGGTATTGCCGCGAAGCTGATCGTCGCCGTTGGCGCCGACGAGCCAGTTGTCCTCCCCATTGCCGAGCACGTTGTCGTTGTGGGCGGAGCCGATGATGGCCTCGATCGAGCCCCATTCGTCGCCCGCAGCCTCCCCGGTGCTCGCTTCGATACTCGTCAAGTCAATCGATAGACCGATCACAGAGGCGCCGTAATGCGCATAATCGAAACCTGCTCCGCCATCGAGCACGTCTGCGCCCGGACCGCCGATCAGCACGTCGCCGCCGCCGAAGCCGGTCAGATGGTCGTCGCCGCCGTACCCGTACAGGTAATTCCTGCTATCCGTCCCGTTGATGGTGTTCGCAAGCGGATTGCCGGCGCCGGTGACGGCTGCGTCGGTGAGGTCGAGGTTTTCGGCGTTTGGATATAGCGTGTAGGACGGCGCCGTGCTGATGACGTGATCGGTACCTTGTCCTGCGAGCTCCGCGGTCACGTCAGCGCTCGAGTCGACGAAATAAAGATCGTCGCCGGGACCGCCAAACATCCGGTCGTTGCCGGTGCCGCCGTCCAGCGTGTCAGGATCGTTCCCCCCGATGAGCAGGTCGTTCCCCCCGCCACCCGATAGGTTGTAGCCACCCGCGTCACCCAGGAGCTGATCGTTGCCGGCACCGCCGACGAGCGTCCCGCCCGTGTTGTCGAATGCGGGACTCGGCTCGTTGTCGCCGACCCAGAGCTGGCTGCCGTTGTCGAAGATCACGTTCGTCGTCGTGATCGCGTAGGTGGGGATCGCGACGACGAGGGATTTGCCGCCGAAGCTGAACCGCGTGTTGTTTGCGTCGACCGACTGCACGAGCACGGAGTTCGCCGAAATCGCGAGGTTATCGAAGCGCAGTACATCGCCCGTGAAGTTGAACGGGCTGATTGGCCCTGTTTCAGTGGACCAGCGGAATACGGCCATGGCGGATTCTCCCCTGCTGTGTAACGGAACGAACGATCATACACGCGCTTGGTTGCGCCGCGTACCCAGGCAACCGCGGGCCATTCGCGAACGACCATTGCTTGAGCGGCCGCCGCGCAATGCCTAAACTCGTGGATCGCAGCCGCAGCGTCGCGGCAAGCCCCGAACAGTCGAGGACGCCATGAGCATGCCCGTCATCCGCATCGCGCCGAACAATCAGGTCTTCGACCTGCCCGTGACCGTCGGCATCGAACAAGGATTGTTCGAGGCCGCGGGTCTCGACGTGAAGTTCTCCGCGACACACGCGGACCGCGAGCGCGACGCCGTCGGCAAGCCGATCATGTCGCGGCTGAAGGAGCAGATGTTCGACTGCGGCTCGGCCGACAGCTACAACGTCTGCGAATGGGCGAGCATCGACCGCCTGGAGCGCGGCGCGCGCAGCGGGAACATCGCGGCGCTGCGTGCGGCCGTTGCCGCGCAGGCGATCCTCACGTTCGACGAACGTTTGCAGACGGCGCGGGACCTCGCCGACGTACCGATCGTCGTGCAGGAGCTCACGGGTTCGCATTACACGACGCTGCAGATGCTGGAGAGCGCGGTCGGAGCGGATCACGTCCGCATCGAGCATGGCGGGCTCCCCCAGATGCGCTGGGCCGCGCTCAGGAACGGCACTGCGCGCGCGATCACCGTGATGGAGCCGTTCATCAGCCTCGGGTTGAAGGCCGGCGCGCACATCATCGCGGCCTCGTTCTACCGCGGGGGTGAAGTGATCGCCGCGGACCTCACGCCGGAACAGCGCAAGGCCTATTACGACGCCGAGAACCGCGCTGTCGATCTCATCAACGGCGATTTCTACAAGTACGCGCACCACGTGACCGCCCATGCCAAAGGCGAGCTCGAGCCGCACGAGCTTTCGCGTGCGTTCGTCCGCTACAAGCACGTGGACTACTACGACCCGGCGCTCTTCAACCGCGCCTACGACTGGATGAAGGCGCGCGGACTCAGTCAGGGCCGTAGCGAGCACGCCGCGCTGGTGGTCGGCTGAGCCCCCGGTGGGCTGACGCCCGCCTCGACAAACCAATCGGCGTTGCGGCGTACGCGCATCGGCTGCGCGCGTCGAGTATCCTTGCACCTGCGTCGCAAGCGGCGGCTCACGCCCGCCCATGACATACAAAAGGCGCAGCCAGGGAAAAACAGATGCTGAGAACGTTGTGCTTCGTCGTCGTGCTGCTCATCGGCGCGAGCGCGTGGGCGCAAGCGCCCGATCCCGTTGCGGCGCCTTCCGCGGCGGAACAGCCGGAAGGCAAACCCGTAGCTGCGCCGCCGACTGCATCGGCGCCAGCCCCCGTCGAGGCCGCGGCCGGCTGGTGGGAGCGGCCGGGATGGTGGATCGCGATTCCGACATGGCTGCTCGCGCTCGCCGCGCTCGCGCTCGCGCTGTACACGGCCAGGCTCTGGAAAGCGACGACGAGCCTCCTCGACGAGAACGCAGGCACCGCGAAGAAGGAGCTGCGCGCCTACGTCGCGCTCGACGAAATCTTTTTCACCGAAACGGAAGACAGCGCCGCCGGCGAGCACAAGCTGCGCATCCGCAATTACGGCCAGACGCCGGCGTACGGGATGTCGATCTGGTGCGAGCGCGCGAGTCATCTGCCGCAGGAGGGCGTCAAGCCCTTCTACGATTCGCCGCTCGTCGACGGCCAGCTTCTGCACCCGGTGCAGGCCTACACGATCGGACTCGCAGCCGCGCCGCTGTACCGCATCGGCAAGCCCGGCTTTTTCACCTACGGGCGCATCATCTATCACGACGTATACCGGCAGTGGTGGGTGACGAAGTTCTGTTTTCGCTACGAAGGCGACGGCAGCTTCGTGCCGCACGGCGATTACAACGACGAGGAAGGGCCGTTCGAGAAGCGGCCGGCATAAGAACCGCGCGGACGCGTCCGCGCCACACACGAGGAGAGCGAAAGTGAAGCACGTGTTGCAGATGCTGTTGCTGGGCGTTGCGTTCGCCTGCGGGGCCGCGGGCGCCCAGTCATATCCGGCTAAGCCGGTGCGCATCATGGTCGGCTACGCGCCTGGCGGCGGGGTGGACACGACCGCGCGCATGGTCGGTCAGGCGCTCGGCGAGCTGTGGGGCTCGACGGTGATCATCGAGAACCGGCCGGGCGCGGCCGGCAACATCGCGACCGAGTTCACCGCCAAGGCGCCGCCGGACGGCTACACGCTCGTGCTCTGCAACATCGGCTCGCACGCGGTGACGCCCGCGCGCTTCAGGAAGAAGCTCACCTACGATCCGGTGCGGGACTTCGCATTCGTCTCGATGATCGGCGGGGTGCCGAACCTGTTCATGGTGCACCCGTCCTTTCCGGCGAAAACGCTCAAGCAGTACATCGCGTACGCGAAGGCGCATCCCGGCAAAGTGAGCTTCGGCTCCTCGGGCGTCGGTGCGTCCCCGCACCTGTCGATAGAGCTCATGAAGATGATGACCGGCATCGACATCGTGCACGTGCCGTACAGAGGCGCCGCGGTGGCGCTGAGCGACGTCATCAGCGGGCACATCGAATCGTCGGTCGGCAATCTCGCCGGCGCCCCGCTCGCGGCCGTGAAGTCGGGGCGCGTGCGCGCGCTCGGCGTCACCTCCGGGCGGCGCAACAAGCAGCTCCCGGACGTGCCGACATTCGCCGAGTCCGGCGTGGCCGGCTTCGATGTCACGGGGTGGTATGGCATCTGCACGCAGTCCAAGGTTCAGCAGGCGGTTTTGACCAAGCTCAACGCCGACCTGCACAAGATCCTGAACGGCCCGCTCAAGCAGCGTCTGGAAGATCAGGGCATCGACGTGACGCCCACGAGCTCGGAGCAGTTCGCCGCCCACGTGCAGAAGGAGATCGAGCGCTGGACGAAGGTGGTGATCGCCGCGAAGCTCGAGGCGGAATAGTCGCCATGCCATAGGAGCGAGCGATGGAGCTGCTGGTACTGCTGTTCCTGTTCGTCCTGAACGGTTTTTTCTCGATGTCCGAAATGGCCGTCGTGTCCGCGCGCAAGGCGCGCCTCCAGCAGCTCCATGACGAGGGACACGCCGCCGCCGGCGCGGCGCTCGAGCTCGCGAATAATCCCGGTCATTTTCTGTCGACCATCCAAGTCGGCATCACCGTGATCGGCATCGGCAGCGGCGTGTTCGGCGAAGCGAAGCTCTCGGCGCAGGTCGCGCAGTGGCTCGCCCAATGGCCGCTGCTCGCGCCGCACGCCGAGGGTATCGCCGTCACCCTCGTGATCGCGGGGATCACGCTCGGCTCGCTCGTGATCGGCGAGCTCGTGCCCAAGCGGCTCGCGCTGGTGAACCCGGAGGCGGTGGCAAGCTTCGCCGCGCGGCCCATGGGATGGCTCACCGCGCTCGTGTACCCGATCGTGCGCGGCTTGAGCGCGATCACCGACGGCGTGCTGAAGCTGCTGGGGCGCCGCGACATCACCAGCCCGCCGGTCACCGAGGAAGAGATCCGCGTGCTCATGGAGCAGGGCACCGAGGCCGGCGTGTTCGAGGAGCACGAGCATCAGCTCGTCTCGCGCGTCTTCCGCATGGACGAGCTGCGCAGCTCCGCGATCATGACGCCGCGCACCGATCTCGTTTACCTCAACCTCGACGATACGCGCGAAGCGCTCGTCGCTCGCATGGCCGAATCGCCGCACTCGCTGTTTCCGGTGGTGCGCGGCGATCTGGACACCGTCGAAGGCATCGTGTCTTCGAAGGAGCTGCTCGTCGATCTGCTGAAGAGTGCGGCGCTCGATCTCCAGGCGCGCCTCGTGAAGCCGCTCTACATTCCCGAGTCGCTGACCGTCACAGAAGTGTTGCGCGCGTTCAAGCAGCACCGGCAGACGATGGCGCTGATCGTGAACGAATACGGCGAGCTGCAGGGACTGGTGACGCTGCACGACGTTCTCGAAGCGCTGGTGGGCGATATCGGCCATGCCGACGAGGAAGGCGACGCCGACGTCGTCAAACGCGCCGACGGGTCGCTGCTGATCGACGGCGGCGTCGGCATAGACCGTCTGAAGCAGGCGCTCTCGATCGAGGAAGCGCTGCCGGAAGAAGACACGGGCACCTACAACACGCTCGGCGGCTTCGTCATGCTGCAGCTCGGGCGCGTGCCGCAGGTCGCGGACAGCTTCGAATGGGGCGGATACCGCTTCGAAGTGGTGGACATGGACCGCAATCGCGTCGACCGCCTGCTCGTCTCGCGCATCCCGGCGCCCGCGCCCGCCGAACCCCTGGGCTGATCAACCGAAAGGAAAAGAGGTTTCGCAGGGAACATGGGCATCCGGTAGGGTTGCCCATGGTGGGTTTCCCTGTGAGTCGTTTACCGGCCGAGGCGGGCTGCCGAATGGCAGCCCGGTTAACGATTTGTAACAATATTTTCGGGAACGAAAGCTGCCGCGTCGGCTACCATTCCCGCGTTACCAGAGGGTTCACCCATGAACACGACGAAAGCTGCGATTCTGGCCGCCGCGCTGCTGGGCAGCTCCGTCCTCGCGACCGACGCCGACGCGCACCGCCGCCACCGCCACCATCACCATCACGGAAACATCGGTATCTGGTTCGGCGCACCCGTCTACTATCCGCGCTATCACTACTACCCGCGCTACTACTATCCGCCTGCCGTCATAGCGCCGGCGCCCGCGTACTACCCGCCGCCGACCTACATCGAGCAGTCGGCGCCCGCGTCCGGTTCCACGAGCTACTGGTACTACTGCCGCGACAGTCAGGCGTATTACCCGTACGTCCAGCAATGCGCGTCGCCGTGGCAGCAGGTGGTGCCGAATTCGGCGCCGCCGTCGTGAGCACGAAATGACGCTGATACGCGCGGGTTTGGCCGCGATGGCGCTGGTGGTCGCCGGCTGCACGACAATGCCGAGTGGCCCGAGCACGATGGCGCTGCCCGGCACGAACAAGGGTTTCGACCAGTTCCGTTATGACGACGGCGCGTGCCGCCAGTACGCCAGCGACGCGATCGGCGGGCAGACCGGCGGCCGCGCGCAGGAAGAGACGGCGGTGAAAAGCGCCGTGGCGGGCGCGGTGATCGGCGCGCTCCTCGGCGGCGCGATCAACGGCGGTCATGGCGCCGGCGTCGGTGCGGCCGTCGGCGGTGCGGCGGGCGGCCTCGCGGGTGTCAGCGCTGGCGAGGTCTCGGCTTATGACGCGCAGCGCCGCTACGATCAGGCGTACCAGCAATGCATGTACGGCAAGGGCCACCGCGTCGCGGTGAGCGGCCGCGTTGCGCCGCCCGGCTATGCGGCGCCGCCTCCACCGCCGCGTTACAGCTACACGCCGCCGCCGCCGCCTTCGAGCCACCGCGCGCCACCGCCTCCGACAGCCGGCCCGTACATTCCGCCCCCCGGCTCAGCACCGGGCTGGTAACACCCGCCTCGAGCGTGACCCGCGCCTGAAAAGGAGGAAAGCTCTCCTTCCCTTCCCTCTCAACGGCAGGGTTACGATGGAGGGGATGCTTGCAGGGCGTCGAACGCCTGCTCGAGGTCCGCGATAAGATCGTCCGGATCTTCCAAACCGATGTGCAGCCGCAACGCCGGGCCGCCGGGCGACCATGTCGTGGCGCTGCGATGCGCATCGGCGTGCACGACCGTGACGAGACTCTCGTAGCCGCCCCAGCTCGAGCCGATGCCGAAGAGCCTGAGCGCATCGACGCACGCGGCGAGCGCTTCCGCGGGCACCGGCTGCAGGACCACTGCGAAGAGCGACGCCGCCCCTTCGAAATCGCGCTGCCAGAGGGTATAGCCGGCGTCGCCCTGCAGCGCGGGGTGGATCACGCGCTTCACCTCGGGCCGCTGCTGGAGCCAGCGCGCGACGCGTATGCCGTTCGCCATCTGCTGTTTCATGCGCACGCCGATCGTGCGAAAGCCACGCAGCGCGAGATAACAATCATCCGGGCTCGTGCTGTATCCGTAATCGCTGATCGTCCGGCGCACCGGCACCCAGCAGCGCTCGTTCGCCACGACGAGCCCGATCATCACGTCCGAATGGCCCGAGATGTACTTCGTCGCGGCGTGCACCGATACGTCTACGCCATGCTCGAACGAGCGGAAGAAGTACGGCGTGCCCCAGGTATTGTCGGCGAGCACGACGGCGCCGCGCGCATGAGCCGCTTCGGCGATCGACGGGATGTCCTGCACTTCGAAAGTAAGCGAGCCGGGTGATTCGCAGAACACGACGCGCGTATTGTCCTTGATGAGCGCAGCGATGCCGGCGCCGATCAGCGGGTCGTAGTATTCGACCTCGATGCCGTTCGGCCGCAGCTGGCGCTCACAGTAATTGCGGGTCGGCGCATACACCGAGTCGGTGACCAGCAGGTGATCGCCGCTTTTCACGAAGGCGCCGATCGCCGAGGCGATGGCGGCCAGCCCCGATGGCACGGCGGCGGCGCGAAAGCCGCCTTCCATGCGCGCGACGGCTTCTTCCAGCGCGAAGGTCGTCGGCGTGCCGTAGCGGCCGTAGCGCACGACCTTCTCGCCTTCCGCGGGCCGCTGTTCGTACGACGCGAGATTCGGGTAGATGACGGTGGACGTGCGGAACACCGGTGTGTTCACCATGCCGTCGTAGCGGCCGGGATCGCGTCCGACATGTGTGAGCAGAGTGTCTTTCTTCATGGGCCAGACCCTTTTGAGCTATCCTCCACGGGCGTGGGCAACGCCCACCGCCCCCACCGGAGCATACATGGAGCACCACCATCTGTTCGAAGTCGAAGGTGCGTGCGTTTCGCGCCTGGAAGACCTTCGACTCATTACCGGCGCCGGGACCTACGCATCCGACTGGAGCCTGCCGGGACAGCTCTACGGGCACTTCGTGCGCTGCGACCGGGCGCACGCGAAGATCGTCTCGATCGACGCCGATGCGGCGCTGAGAGCGCCGGGCGTGGCCGGCGTGTATACCGGCGAAGACGCGGTCAAAGCGGGCTACACGCGCCCCGCGATCTTTCTCAATTTCCCCGGCAAGGAGGGCATGCAGGCGCGCATTCCGGAGCGTCCGGCGCTCGCGCACGGGTGCGTGCGTTTCGTCGGAGAGCCGGTCGCGCTGGTCGTCGCGGACTCGCCGCTCGCCGCGCAGGACGCGGCCGAGTTGATCGAGATCGAGTACGAAGAGCTGGCCGTCGTGATCGACCCCGAGAAGGCGCTCGCGCCGGGTGCGCCGCTGCTGCACGACGACGTCTCCGGCAACATGCCTTTCGAATTCGAGGCAGGCGATGCCGCCGCGGTCGATGCGGCTTTCGCGAAGGCCGCGCACGTGACGAAGGTGAAGGTGGAGTCGAACCGCGTCGTGCCGAGCCCGATGGAGCCGCGCGCGTGCCTCGTCGCGTACGACGCGAACGCCGACGACTACACCGTGCACGTGTGCGTGCAGGGCGTGAACATGATGAAGCGGCAGCTCGCCGCGTATACCCGGCTGCCGGAGGAGAAGTTCCGGGTCATGGCGCGCGACGTCGGCGGCGGCTTCGGCCAGCGCAGCACGGCATACGGCGAGTACTGCGCGCTGCTCATCGCCGCGAAAGCGACCGGCAAGCCGGTGAAGTGGGTGTCGAGCCGCACCGAAGCGTTTCTCTCCGATACGCACGGCCGCGGCAATATCGTCGAGGCCGAGCTCGCGCTCGACGGTGACGGTCGGTTTACTGCGATGCGGCTCGACTGGATCGCCGACATGGGCGGCTACGTCACGCCCGCCGGTCCGGTGAGCCACATCCGCAATCCCGCGACGTGCCTCACGGGCGTCTATCGCATTCCGGCGCTGTACGGCCGCTGGCGCCTGGCGCTCACCAACACCGCGCCGATTGCGGCCTATCGTGGCGCGGGACGTCCCGATATCGCGTACGTGATCGAACGGCTGGTGAGCGCGGCCGCGGCGGAAACCGGTGTCGATGCCGCCGAGCTGCGCCGGCGCAATTTCATTCCGGCGGACGCCTTTCCGTACAAGACGCCGACCGGCTCGACGTACGACAACGCCGATCTGCCGGGACTGCTCGCGAAAGCGCTCGATGTGGCGGACTGGAGAGGCTTCGCGAAGCGCCGCGCCGCGACCGAGAAATCGGGCAAGCTCCGCGGCCTGGGCATTGCGACGGTGATCGAGAACACCGGCGCGGGCATGTATCCCAAGGACGAGATCGAGCTCGAGGTCGATGCGAACGGCATCGTCACCGCGTACTCGGTCGCGCATTCACAGGGCCAGGGTCACGAGACCACTTTCGCGATGATGGTCGCGAAGCGTCTCGAGATCCCGGCCGAGCGCGTGCGCGTGCGCGAAGGTGTCCAGGGCAGGACGATCGTCGGCAATCACACCGGCGGGTCGCGCACGATGGTCGGCGCCGGCACCGTGTGCCACATGGCAGCCGAGAAGCTCGTGCAGCAGGGCACCGCGCTCGCGGCGGAAGAGCTCGGGCTGGAGCCTTCGCAAGTGACGTACTCGAACGGCGAGTTCAAAGGGCCGGAACCCGGCATGACGCTTTCACTCGCGGAGCTGGCGAAGCGCCGGCCGTTCACGGCCAAGGGCGAGGGCACGTTCGGTTCCACGTTCCCCAACGGCTGCCACATCGCCGAAGTCGAGATCGATCCGGAGACGGGGGTGACGCGCATCGCGTCGTACGTGACGGTCGACGACTGCGGCGTGGTGGTCAACCACACGATCGTGGAAGGCCAGATGCACGGCGCGGTCGCGCAGGGTGCGGGCCAGGTTTTCGGCGAGCACGCGCAGTACGATGCCGAGACGGGACAGCTCCTCACGGCGACGTTCAGCGATTACTATATGCCGCGCTCCGACCTCTTGCCGCAGATCAGGATGGCGGAGCATCCGACCGCATCGAGAGTGAATCCGCTGGGCATCAAGGGCATGGGTGAGTCGGGCTGCACGGCCTCGCTGCCGGCGCTCGTGAACGCGGTGCTCGACGCGCTGCGGCCGCTGGGCGTGAAGCACCTCGACATGCCGCTCACGACGCCGAAGGTCTGGGCGGCGATCGCGGCGTCGCGGAAGTAAACACAGGAGAGGAACCAACTTATGTATGCGTTCGAGTACGTCAAAGCGCGTTCGATCAAGGAAGTGACAGCGTTTCTCGCGTCGAATCCCGAAGCGCGTCCGCTCGCCGGCGGCATGACGCTCATCCCGACGCTCAAGGCGCGTCTCGCGCAGCCCTCGCATCTCGTCGATATCTCCAGCCTGGAAGAGCTGCGCGGCATCGAAGTGCAGGGCGGCACGATCTCGATCGGCGCGGGCACGCGCCACAACGACGTGATGCGCTCCGCTGAAGTCAAGTCGGCGATCCCGGCGCTCGCGGAGCTCGCTTCGCGCATCGGCGATCCGGCGGTGCGAAACTGCGGCACGATCGGCGGCTCGATCGCCAACAACGATCCGGCGGCGGATTACCCGGCGGCGGTGCTGGCCTTGAACGCGAAGGTGATCACCGATCGACGCGAGATTGCCGCCGACGACTACTTCCAGGGCATGTTCGCGACGGCGCTCGCCCCCGGAGAGCTGATCGTGCGCATCGCTTTCCCGACGCCCAAGCGCGCCGCATACGAGAAATTCGCACACCCGGCGTCGGGGTATGCAATGACCGGCGTGTTCGTTGCCGACACCGCGAACGGCGTGCGCGTCGCGGTGACCGGAGCAGGTCCGGGCGTGTTTCGCTGGGCCGAAGCGGAGGCTGCGCTCGCGAAGAAGTTCGCCGTGGATTCCGTCGCGGGTCTGCGTATGCCGGCGGACGACCTGAACGAAGACATCCATGCCACGCGCGAATACCGCGCGAACCTGGTGAACGTCATGACCAAGCGCGCGGTGGCGCGCATCGCCGGCCAGTCGCGATAGCGAGGGGCAGCGACCGATAGGGAGCGATGGAATGGCAAAAGTCGAAATCGTCGTAAACGGCACGCGGCAATCCCGCGAAGTCGAGGACCGTACGCTGCTCGTGAATTTCATCCGCGATTCGCTGGGGCTTACCGGCACGCACGTCGGCTGCGACACCAGCCAGTGCGGGTGCTGCACGGTGCAGATGAACGGACGCGCGGTGAAGTCGTGCTCGATCCTCGCGGTGCAGGCGAACGGCGCCGACATCGTCACGATCGAGGGTCTGGCGAAGAACGGCGAGCTGCACCCGGTGCAGCGCGCATTCACCGAGTGCCACGGACTGCAATGCGGCTTCTGCACGCCGGGCATGATCATGGCGACCGTGGGCCTGCTCAAGGACAATCCCAACCCCACCGAGGACGAGATCCACCACGGCCTCGAAGGCAACCTCTGCCGCTGCACGGGCTACATCAACATCGTCAAAGCGGTGAAGCGCGGCGCGGAGCTGATGGGGGGCAAGCAATAGGACGGCTGCTCGCGGCGGCGCTGTGTTGCATTCCCGCCGCCGCGACTGCGCAGTCGGTACCACCGGCGCTCGGAGCCGATCTCCTGCGCTCCTGCAACGCGCTGATCGCGTTGGCCGAGAAGGGCGGCGACATCACCGCCGACGCGACGAGCTGCGCGGCTTATCTGAAAGGCTTACGCGACGGCGCCGAAGCCGCGCAGCGCATCCTCGCCGAGCGGCCGTTCTGCGCCAGCGGCGCGACGCTCGACCAGATGGCACGCGCGATCGTCAAGCACGTCGAGCTGCGGCCGGAGAACGCGCGGCGGCAGGCCGCGAACGAAGCGCTCAGCGCGCTCGGCGAAGCCTATCCCTGCAAGGCACGGCAATAAACCTCGCGCGCCGCGCTCATTCATTGCTGTAGACGTAGATGCGGTTGCCGGTCGCGTCCGGATAATCGCGCGGCAGCTTGCGAAACACACCGCCCGCCACGACGGCATCGTGGCACAGCGGGTTGTCGTAAACGATGGTCACGCGCCGCGGTGAACGCTCGACCGAAGCTTTGAGGTTCGCCATGAAGCTCGACATCACCGCTGCGGTGAAGGGGTTGTAGAAGTACACGTAGGTGTACTGGTCGAGGTCGGTGAACTCCGCCGCATCCGCGGTGATCACCGCATAACGCTCCGGCGGAACCTCGAGCGTGCGGAAATTCGAGCGTGCGATCGCGGCGATGGGCTCACCGAGCTCGATCCCGTCCACGCGCGAGAACGGGAACTCGAGCATCACCTTCATCGCGCTGCCCTTGCCGCAGCCGACGTCGATCATGCGGTCGGCGGCGGTTATCGGCAGGTCCTTCAGCGCGCGGCGCAGCCACTTGTCGCCCGACGCGACGTGGGCACGGGCGCGCTGCGGATCGAGCCCCACCTCCTGTGGAAAGACGACCAGCGAAAAATCGACACCGCGCGCGCGCTCGTACCAGCGCTGCAGCCGGCCGCGCCACTGGGCTGGCGAAAAAAGCTTGGCCAGCAGACGTTGCAGAGGCTTCAGTAGCGCGCCGGGATCACGGGGAGCAGCAGGTACGGTCGCTGCGCGAGCGCACCGTGCAGCGTGACTTTGCCGCCGAACACGTGAGGTGGCCGGTCCCGCGGGTCGTCGTGCACGAACGGGCCGCAACCCTTCATCGGGTTCTTCATGTTGGACAGCGTCGCGGCGTCGCCTGCGTGCTCGTAGTCGCGGCCGCGCAGCGTGAGCGCGACAGAATAGCCTTTCGGTACCACGATGGACGTCGGCCAGATCTCCACGTCGAGCTCGACGGGCTCGGCAGGGGTGAGCGGCTGGATCTCGTCGTGCGTGTGGTACGGCCGGTGCGGCAGCGTGAGCTCGGGGTCGAGCTTGCGGTGTGACGCCCGCAGCCAGCCCTGCGCGACCGGCGTGTGCGGATCGAGCGCGCCCTGGAACACGACCTCCTTGCCGTCCGGCGCGAATACCCGCAGCACGGCGAACACGTCGGCGTCGCTCGTGGACGAGGAGAGGAAAAGCTTGAGCGCGGACGGTCCGGTCAGCTCCAGGGTCTCCTCCAGCGGCGCTGTCGTGAACGTCACGCCCTCACCCATCGCGTCGTAGTCGATGTTCGCGCTCGCGTGCGGCTCCTGCGTCGTGAGCGCGCGCTTATCGAGATCGAGGTAGTAGCGCGTCCAGCGCGTGCGCGCGAGCGGCCACTCGTTTTCGTGCCGCTCGACGAAACGATCGACATGACGCACCTGGAGCAGCACGCGGGGCTGGCGATCCCAGCCGGTGTTTTCCCCTTTGAGGAAGTGGCCGAAAAACCGCTTCTGGAGCGTGACGCCGTAATCGGTGTAGAACGGCGCCCAGTGCGAACCGCCATGGACTTCGAGCCATTTCTGTTTCGAGGCGGCGCGGACGAACCCCTCGAAATTGCCGCGCGTGTGCAGGCCCTGTCCGCCCCAGTTCGCTGCGGACAGCAGCGGCACCTTGACCTGCGTGAGATCGGCGGTGCGCTCGCGGTAGTACTCATCGACGAGCGGACGCTGGAGGATGTTCCCCCACATGTCCGCGCGGTTTTTCCTGAGCGCCTCGTCCGGCAGCGTCTCGTCCCCGCACACGAGCTCGCCCGTGACGCGGCTTCGTGGTCCGCGCGTACCGCGGCCGTGCTGAACGGTGACGACCTGCATCTCCTGCCAGTTCTTGCGGAAGGTGCACGCGATCCCGCCGTGGCGCGCGCCATCGCGGTAATAGTCCGCCCAGCCTTCCCAAACGCAGATCGCCGCGAGATGCGGCGGCTGCAGCGCAGCGGCGCGCCACTGGCTGCTCGCGTAATACGAGATGCCGTTCAGGCCGACCTTGCCGCTGCACCACGGCTGCGCGGCGACCCACTCGACGCAGTCGTGGAAGTCGCGGTTCTCGCGCGCGTTGTTGTGGTCGAGATAACCCGGCGAGCGTCCGGCGCCGCGCGAATCGAACCGCACGCAGACGTAGCCGTCCGGCACCCATTTCTCGGGGTCGGCGACTTCCCAGTTCTGGTATTGGTTCGTGGAGCCGCGCACGGTATCGGGAAACTCGCGCTCCATGATGTCCCACGCGGTCTTGTAGCCGTCCTGGAACGCGAGACCCTTGCCGTACGGGCCGTAGCTCACGATCGCGGGATAGCGTCCCTCCGCCACCGGACGATAGACGTCGCAGCGCAGCGTCACCCCGTCGTCCATCGTGACCGGGACGTCCCAGTCGATGCGCATCCGATCGCGGATCTCGCTTTTATGCTCGCTCATTTCGTTCGCTCACCTGAGTGACGCAGTGACGCAGTGACGCAGTGACGCAGTGACGCAGTGACGCGGTGACGCGGTGACGCGGTGCACTTCGTCACTTCATCACCTCGTCACTTCGTCACTTCGTCACCAGTTTTTCCTCGAACCAGTCCCACATCGTCGCCACCACGAGCGTGAGATAGTCGCGCTGACAGTGCTGGGCGCCACCTTCTTCGGCCGTGAACACGCGCAGCGTCTTGTCCTGCGAGCCGACGGCGTTATAGAGCGCCTGGGCGTCGGCGAGCGGCACCTGCTCGTCCTCGGCACCGTGTACGCACAGGAACGGACAGCGCATCTTCTGCACGACGCCGTCGAGGCGGAACGGTTCGAGCTTTTTCAGCGCCGCATCCATCGTATCAACGCCGAGAATCCATGTGATGTGGTGTCCCGGCACCGAGAGCGAGGTCTTGAACTGCGCGTCGATGCGCTTTTTCCATGTCGCGTGGTAATCCCAGATCGCGCCCCAGGCGACGCACGCCGCGAAGCGGGGCTCCATGGAGGCCATGCGCGGCGCGTAATAACCGCCGAGGCTGATCGCGATCACGCCGGTCTTCTTCGCGTCCACGTCGTCGCGTTTTTCGAGGTAATCGATACAGGCGCTGCCCGCGACCTCGTAGTCGTGCCGTAGGTACTGGCCGCGGAACCGTATCGCCTCGCCCGTACCCGGTCCGTCCATCACCAGCACCGAGATGCCGCGCTTGATGAGATCCGGCACGCCGCGCATGAACTGGATCTCCTTGGTGACGTCGAGGCCGTCGAAGAACACCACGCACGGCGTGCGTTGGGCCTTCGCGTTCTGCGCGTGGACGAAATAACCCGGCAGGCTGCCGCCTTCGAACGGCACTTCGACGATCTCGATCTTGAGGTCGGTCAGCTTGGCATGCCGGTGGAAGCACTGGACGGCCGTCCGGTAGACCGCGAGCGCCTTGTCGTCCTTCGGCGTGCGGAAGCGCTCCGCCATCTGGTAGTAGTTGCACGCGCGCAGATAGGCGTGCGCGGCCGAGTAGCGGTGGCCGGCGCCTTCGAACTTCTCGGCGTGCGCGCGCACGCCGTCGGCGACCTTCGCGCAGGCGTCGAACCATGCGTCGTCGTCTTCCGGCGCCTTGCCTTTGAGCAGCCGCCCGATCCTGTCGAGCTCGCCGATGTCCGAGCCGCCGTACGGCGCCGATCCCATCATGTTGATGAAGGCGGCCGACCAGCGGTAGTTGCCGGGGAAATACATGAAGTAAGCGGGTTCTTTTGCCATTTCGGGTCCTTACTGTTTCGGAATGCCGGCTCTTTTCGCGACCTGCGCCCACTTCGCGGTCTCGGCCTTGAGGAACGCGCCGTATTCCTCCGGGCCCGCGCCGCTGATTTCGTGGCCCTGTCCGACGAAGAGGTTCTGCGCTTCGGATGTCTTGAGCGCTTTGGAGATGATCTCGTGCAGGCGATCGACGATCGCCCGCGGCGTCGCCGCCGGAGCGAGCAGGCCGTTCCAGTTGTAGCTCTCGAAACCGGTCAGCCCCTGCTCCGCGATCGTCGGCACGTCCGGCAACAGGGGCGTGCGGTTGCGCGCGGTCACGCCGAGACAGCGGACCTTGCCGGCTTTGACCAGCGGTGCCGAGCCCGCGAGCTGGATCTGCGCGAGCTCGATATTTCCGGCGATCAGATCGACCGTGTACTGCGCGGCGCCTTTGTAAGGCACGTGATTCAGCTTCACGCCCGCCTGTGTGGCGAAGGATTCGAGCGCGAGGTGGCCCACCGTGCCCACCCCGGGGGTCGCGTAGTTGATCGTGCCGGGACGGGCGCGCGCGAGCGCGACGAAGTCCTTCACACCTTTCGCGGGCAGGCTCGGGTGCACGCAGA
>Ga0196977_1000356_pt1 | contig 25327 bp, 16 predicted proteins | sample S3v_1013CmetaG_FD_148634 | JGI IMG/M metagenome (GOLD analysis project Ga0196977, IMG submission 148634) | Soil microbial communities from Anza Borrego desert, Southern California, United States - S3+v_10-13C | ecosystem: Environmental > Terrestrial > Soil > Desert | place: USA: California...
GAGGGGGCGGAAGCAGGGCGGGGCGGGCGGGGTGGGGAGATTTTTGGGGGGCGGGTGGGGAAATTTGTGGGCAGGGAAGAGATGCAGGCAGTTGCAGGCCGAGTGATTTAGCCCTCTTGTTGCGCCTCATGCAAAAATTTCGCGGCTACTGACGTTATTCTGTAATACTTTATATTGCTGTTCCGGAAAAACAAGAAATGAAGCGGTTTTGCACACAGATTAAAAATCTTCTTGCCTGCAATTATTATAGCTTTAGATTGAAGGAAGTTTCGAAAAGCCGTGCTATTCTCAAGCCGGGAGAACAATTGCAGATTACCGGAATAGTCAGGAACAACGGGTTTCGCCCAGGAACAACCTACATCATCATCGAACTGGCGAACCCTTATGATCATAGTGATGTTGTTTTCGACAGCAACCGCGATTTTGATACGGCGGCCAGACAAACGTTGCGCCTGATCGATATTTCGGTTTTTGGCGACAAAACGTTCGGCTGCGATGTCCAGTTGCCGAGATCTTTCGGCTCCGGCGTTCTCGATATCAGGCTCTCGCTGTGGACCCCGAGTAAGTTGTTCAATCCTCCCGGTATTCATTATTCGGCTTATTGCTTTCATGAAACGCAATGGACAGGGTTCATCGAACTTGTTACTTCAAACATGCCTATGGAAAAAGTTTTTCTCTCCTTTTCGTGGCAATCGCCTGAACATCTGGAATGGATCAGGGAACTTTCGGAAGAGCTGGTCAGACATAACATCGATTGTATCGTGTCTCCCAAAGATCTCTATGCAGGCGAAGAAATCACGCGATTCATGGAAGAAAGTGTTGTTCGCTCTCCCATCTGCATTGCCGTCTGCTCCTCTTCATATACCGAAAAGGCCAATAAGCGCGATAAAGGCGTCGGGTATGAAATCTCAGTGCTGACAAACGAGATCCTCAATGGCCGGCAACGTTTTACGATCATACCGGTCATTAAAGATAATCCTGCCAAAAAAATGCCCGACTGCTTCGGATCCGTCAAGTATATTGATATGGAGGGGCAGAACTGGAGAACAGAACCCTTGCTTAAGCTGGTCACGGCAGTTAAGCGAGCCTCGGAAAAATTACGCAGGTGAAGCCGGCAGCCCGTCACTCTGCGGGATGCTCCAACGAAGGTTTCGGAAGGAAAAACGAGCAGCCGGGAAAATGCCGGGCAGCGTTCTACTGCTTTAAAATTATGTTCGTTCAAGCGATCAGCCAATATTCCGACAAATGCAAAACTGAAATATTATGGCAAACTCCTACGAAAAGGGCCCGCAACTTATGGAGCCTTGCAAAGAGCCCGGCTGCGTAGCCGCGACAGGCATTATTAATGCACAATGTCCGAAATGCGGCGGTTCAGGCAAACAGCCTTCAAAGTAGAAGTTCCATAGCTACCAAACTCCTGCTTTATGAAACTTGCGCTGATGCTTATCATACTCATGGTACTGGGCTGCAGCCAAGACACGTGCGAGGTCAGCGATAAGATCTGTGTGGATAAAGGGCTTGACGAAGACTGCTGCCCGCGATCCAGCAACTTATCCCAATCCCCGGGGCAGCCTTCTATCAGAAAGGTCAATCTTTTTTTCGATGCCTCCGGCAGCATGGCGGGTTATATGCCATCTTCTCAACCGTCAACAATGTTACAGATGCTGATCCCTGATCTCATCTCACGGCTTAAGTCAGAATACCCGGACGGGATCAGCTTCTATCCTATTTATAATTCCAGTTCGTCATTAAGTCCGATGGATATCTCACAGGCAGAACAGCAAATGAGAGAAGGCCGGCTTTCCAGGCAAACGGGCGACACCTATCTCCCAGCAATGCTGGATACGATATACCGGAACTTCCTTCATCCGGAAGCGGTGAATATTTTTATTTCAGATTGCATTTATTCACCTGCTAAAGGCCAGAAGAAGCAAGCAGAGCAGGCAGCCAAGGAGATCAGGGAAGATATCAACAGGTATGCGGGCAGTTTTTATACCACTGTATTTTGCCTGCGTTCAGAATTCCTCCGGTATAAAAAAAACCTGCAGGTGAACAAAAGCCCCTACTATCTTCTTGTCTTCGGCAAGCCGGAAAACAATCATGAAGTCGAACAGATCATCGTCCGGGCAGTCGATGCCCTCAGGCAACCTTTTGACCTAGTGCATTACGGATGGAAATGGGCTCCGCCGCACTATTCTATTCTGCAGTATACCGATCAAACGGGCAATTGCATTATCAATCCCTGCAATTCATGCGGGGGCGCTTTTGCAAATATTGTCGTGGAAGACGAGCGGCCGAAGGATGAACCGATCCGTTTCTGGATAGGGCTTGACCTGACAAAATACCCTTCATACGCTACTTCACCTCAATATTTGAAGAGCAATCTCGTGCTTACGATATCCCAGGGAAGTGCACGTATTCTCGACATCAAGGGAAAGGCGCCGGAGACGCTCGCGAAAGACGACCAGGCCATAGCGCGAAGTGTCACCCATTTTATACAAATAGAAATTTCAGAGATCGCCGATTGCATTGCATCGCTGGATATCGCATTGAAATTTTCCCGGCCAGGCTGGATCACGCAGCTCAATGAGAATGAATTGGAAGAGAACCGGGAAAAAACTTTTGGTCTCGAACGAATGATGAACGGATTTGAGCAGGCTTATAATAGTGGAGAAGCCTATTTCTTCAGGGGATTGCGCATCTCATTCACCAAACAATAATGCAGCATGTGGAAAAACCTTTATGACGGTATTTTGCAATCTCTTCACAAGAACTGGGCCGCCTACATCGCCGAGTATGCTTCACAAGGCAGAAAGGTCCGGGATACTTTCTTTAATGAAGTTTATCCATATTCAGGGCTGCTGCTTTTCGGTATTTGCCTGCTGTCCTGTCTCCTTTATTACTTCTATTTCAACAAACGTTTCGGCCGCTACTATTCTTTACGAACCTGGTTTTCGTGGCTGCTCGTCACTGCAGGGCTTGCCGGTATGCTGACCTTCTGGACAGGACTTTCGTCCATGAGTCCATTTCATTGCCCGACGAGCTTAATGATCACGTACATGGCGATCATCAATACGCTCTATGCACTATTTCTGTTCTTTCTGTTTTCCCTGCTTTGCCAAACCGCAGCTATCATGGTCAGGCGACTAAGCCCTTATGACATTTCCCCTATGGCGAGCAGAACACCTTTTTAATTCAAACCACAAGCACTATGGCCCGACTTTTTGTTTTCGGCATCGGCGGCACAGGATCAAGAGTACTCAAGGCGTTCACCATGCTGCTGGCTTCGGGAATGAAGCCAGGGCATTTCGATACCGTCATCCCGATCCTGATCGATCCGCACAAACGCCTGCCCGATCTGAGAGAATGCAAAAAGCTTGTACGACTCTATTCAAAGATCAACGAGCAGGTTTATAGGGAAACAGCCGATTTAACCGAAGGTTTTTTTATTACAAAAATGCAGACCCTGAAGGCGGCTTCGACGGACGGCGCGCTGCGGGATGATATTGAATTTGATGAGGAGCATGATGAGGCTTTCGGAGATTTTATCAATATGACAGGCATTCATCGCAAAAGTCCCGGTACTATGCATCTGCTTTCCCTGCTTTATTCGGATAGTAATTTCCGCCAATCGCTTTCAGTAGGCTTCAAAGGCAATCCGCACATGGGCAGCATGGCATTGAATGAGCTCATCGGTGGCCCGGCATACAATGCTTTTAAGTCGGTTTTTTCGAACGGTGATCGCATCTTCGTGATCAGCTCTGTTTTCGGGGGAACAGGAGCGGCAGGATTTCCGCTCCTGTTGCAAAATTTCAGGCAATCCGACAAGCCTGAAATAAAGAACAGCCCGATCGGAGCTTTGTCGGTAATGCCTTATTTCAAGCTATCCGAACCTGGCCAAACCAGCGATATCGACTCGAACGATTTCATGACAAAAACCAAGTCGGCCCTCACATATTATGCGCGCCGGGAATTCACAACACTGTTCGACTCTATCTATTACATCGCTGATCCCGGTCAGCAAACCGATCCCTATAAAAACGACGAATCGCGCCAGGATAACAAAGCGCACCTAGTCGAACTGATCGGCGCACTGTCCATTTTTCATTTCGCTTCGGCCTCGCCGACAAGAAGGGGAATGGTTTATGAGTATTGTCTGACCGAGAACAAAAAACAAATCGACTTCGGCAATGTGGGTAACCCGGGCAGGACAATGATGGCAGACCGGCTGACTTCGTTGCACCTGTTTTCAAAACTCCATCCTGTTATCAGGAAAAATGCTGCGCAGCTCAGCTTATGCAAGCTCAACGATTTCACTGAAGCGTTTTTCAATAGTGAGGATTTTACAGATAATGAGCATGGTTTGGAATTGTTTCTCAGCCAATACCACAAATGGATCTCAGAGCTGGAAGCCAATCAAAGAAGCTTCAGTCCGTTCGACCTGGGTGCAGGTAGAAACTTCAGCACACTGATCAGAAGCGGACGCAATACGACAGACCGTCATCTTTTCAACGGTATTTTCAAACGGCCTTCGGACATGTCCGATCTTCTCAACCGTACAGCGATGGCAAGTGGCCGCAACACCATCAAACGCATCAGCGGAGACCGTAAGCTCTGCCGGTATTTTTTAATGTGTTACCAGGGAACCGGTGACTTTATCGATTCAGTGATCAAAAAAGGAAAAGCATGAGCAAGCTGAATGTCATACAGCGTGGCGATAATAGCCCGGGCTGGAATGAAAGCCATCAATTCCAGAGTGCGGAGATCAACCAGATCAAAATTATCAATTCGAGTAATGCCAGGTCATTAAATGCCATTCCCTCCCCTCTGGCCCGGCTGCATCTGATCGACGCGGCTTTCGCGCTCGTGTATCAGGATGAGTTGAACGGTACTGGTGATGCCGGCGATGCTTACCGGAAGCTGGTCTCAGACTGTCTCGATGTGTTCGAGCTGATCTACAACTGGAATACGCATATAGAGGAAAAAGCAGAATTGAAGATCGTCACCTGGAATAAAGAAACAGAAACCGGGCTATTGAAGCAGGAGTTTCTCAAGAACAAGGAACAGAAGAAGGAAGAACTCCGGCGGAATCCGGACGATAAACAGTCGCTGGGTCTACAGCAAATTGACGGTTTCAAGGAATACCTTGTCGGCGATACCCTGAGCCTGTTCCTGAATGCAGCTCCGTTCGACAGCTACGACGGTATCCACATCATTCTGCTTGGCGATAAGCCACTCGCAGGCACTTCACCTCTTACCGGTTTTTTTACCACACCGAATGATCTGTCTGATTTTTCGCTGATCAATCCGGGCAACAACCAACGTTACTTTTCAAGATGCATTCCGTTCGCTCAGCGTGATAAACGGATCAGGCGTTTCATTTACGATTTTTTTACTGTGCAGGGACGTGAGATCTTTCACGCCGAGCTCCCCGTCTCCAGGTATCTGCAGCATCACGCAACAAACATCCCGCAGATTCCGCTTCAACTGGCAGAACTGAGCGCCATGCACAGTAAACTGTTCAACGAGAAGATCGAGCTTCGAGCCAACGCCGAGCACGTAGCGGCCAACCTGCTTGAAAACTATCTTGTCAGGATCAGCTACCGGCTGAATGATGAATGCTTCTATGTTGCCAATACGGTGGGGAAGCAGGACAGAACACATGATTACCTGCTGCCTCTGACGCCGAAGTTTTTTAAAATCAACTCTGCCGATCAAATCCCCGCTCTCGTTTCAATAATAGAAAAAGACACCGGTACTGTCGAGGTCAGAATTGTCCGGAACGGGGAAACTTTTTCCAAAACTTACCAGAGTAATCGTATTGATAATCGCGACGGCTATCTGGTCGATCTCTCCGGTACGCATTCGATCAAGGTAGGTCTTGGTATTTTTCCTTTTTTGAAAGTGGAGGACGATGATACATTCAATGACTTTTACAAGGTCATGTTCGTAGGGCAGGACAATCACTTCCGGCTGAGCAACAAAGACTTTCAGCTGAAGTTCGGGAAAGACGGCAAAGTGATCGAACCCGAAGAAAACACAGTTTTCACCATCACCCGCGACGAAAGAATGATATCGGAAAAAGGGAAGACGTTGTGCGGATCAACATATTATTCGTTGAATTTCTGCTTCGATTTCATTCAGCTTCATGTTCCGGTCGGCGAGCACCAGGTAAGATGCACTATTGCACCCCACTGGGTTTCTAAACAACTGGGAGCAAACCAAGTGGATTTCGCCGTCGACTTCGGTACGACGACCACTTTTGTCGCTTATACGGACAGTAAAAATTATGGAACGCTGCCTAAAAATTTTGAGCTGGGGCATGACGAGGTCCCCGTAGCATTATTGAATAAACCTATAGAGATGCGTAACGGCATCCGTTGGATCGATCGCTACGAGCATTCAACTGTACTGCCGGATTTCAATGAGTTGCTCGAAATTCAAAAACATGAATTCGTTCCCTCGTTGCTCAACAGTGACAAATACAGCTTCCCATTCAGGACCGTTATCTATGAAAAAACATCCGTTGCATCCAGCCAGAAGGTAACGCTCGGCAACACGAACATCGCATTTGCCTATCAAAAAGAATTCAACAGCCTTGGGTACGGTCAGACCTATCTGGCCAATCTGAAATGGAGCATTAATACGGATTCCCGGTACAAACAGGCTATCAATGTATTTATTGAGGAGTTGTTCCACCTGATGAGAGTAAAAACACTTTTGAGCGACGGCGATCCCCGGTTCAGCAAAATTTCAAGGTTCTTTCCGCTGAGCTTTAGCCAGGGAGACCGGCATGCCTACGATCCGATATGGACGCAAAAATATGCAGCGATATTCAAAGGCGATCCGGCGCAACTGAGAAGTGTAACTGAATCGGAAGCCCCATTCTATTACTACTCGAAAATTATGGCCGACGAAAACGGAGCCGTCAGGATTACGGACACGAGTTCGGTCATCACGCTCGATATCGGCGGGGGGACAACAGACTTCATGTACTTCCGCAATGGCAACCCGGTCATCGGCACTTCCGTTCGCTTCGGTGCAAATGTTCTGTGGGGAAATGGCTACAGCGAATACATCAACGAAAAAAGTAACGGCATTTACCGGGCACTGAAGAGCAAGATATCCGATAATCTGAAATCCTCGCTTCAGAAAACTCTGAATGAATTTTTAAACAAGCCCGAATCAAATTTCGGGTCGGATGAGATCATTAATTTCTGGCTCAGTTGTAATGAATCCAACGTGACGGATGAGTTGAAATCAGGACGCTTCAGGTTTTCCTACCTGCTTCATCTCTCGGCGCTCATTTATCATTCCTGCAAGCTGCTGCAAATCTACAAGCATCCCTCACCGGAATGCATCATTTTTACCGGCAACGGCAGCAAATACTTGGACCTCATCCAGACACCGGATTATATCGAAAATATCTGCGGCTTCTTCGTGAAAGAGGTGTTCGGCGAAGAGACAGGAAGGCCCCAGGTCATTCTGCCTTCCAAAAACAGGAAAGAAGCTACTTGTTTCGGAGGTTTGTATCAGCCGACGAATACGACCACTCAATTTAAACCTGTCAGCTATTCAGGTTTTGAAACGGAAACGGACAGCTATAAAAGATATGCGGAGATCGATCTGCACAAGATGCATGTTTTCGACAGTCTCGGAGCCACCTTCACCGAGTTCGTCGAATGCTTGTTTAAAATGAACGCTTTTCCAGGTTTATCCTTTAGAGCGAACTTCAGCATCGATTCGAACCTGATGGCGCTTAAAACCTTCCTGTTGCAAAATGCTCGTCCTTATTTGTCGACAGGTTATGACAGAAGAAGAAAAACGGTGAGTGAGCTTGATGAGGTGACGGACGCTTTGTTTTTCTATCCTCTCGTCGGCCTTCTTTACCAAGTCAACAAACTCTCTGAAAGCGAACTCGGGCAATATGCGCCGAAGACCAGCTATTACGCGATAAATCCCGATAAAGAAAACAGCTTTGCCGGCACACGTCTGAGCACAGAGCGGAAACCGGAATCGATCTTTTCGATAAGGGTCGACAGCAATAATCCCGATCACGGGGAAATAATTCTGATCGGGGACGTGGAAGCCAATCAAAGGGCGATGGTAGGAATCAATAGCTTCCTGAGGTACGTGTGCGATTTCAATGAATTTCCCTCTACAGCTTCGCCGGATATCAGTGTTCTGGAACCTGGACGGGTCGAACGGGAAAAGGACACCGACCGCTGGCTGATCAGGACAAAAATAAAGATCAAGTTCATGCCTGCCTGATGGATACCGTTCAGATCGTTGAGCTGTTAGTCATTGCCGCGATCATTATGCTGCAGCTGTATTCCTTCCACTCCACCGGTCAAAAGATCAGGATATTGTCAAATCTTTTTCCGTCGCAAAATTTCGACAGTAGCTGTTTGCAGACCTCAGATACGGAAAATGGCCCTGTACAGCTTATAAAGATCAACAGCCAGTTCTGCAGTCCCACTTTCACCGATATCGTCAGCTCTATCAACCGTTACCTGATCAGGAATCAAAGCGCCTGTGACTTTTCCATCATCAGAAGCATTGTTGAACGCAGCCTGGAAAGCCGGGAAAATGTCATCGCAGCCGGCATTTCGCTTCCACTTTATACGGGCCTGCTTGGAACTTTTTCAGGGGTGCTGATCGGGCTTGTCAATCTCGCTTTCTCCGGCGGAATTGTGGAGGAGAATATTCAATCGTTCATCGGGGGCGTCGTGGTCGCGATGACAGGAAGTTTCACCGGATTGCTTCTGACCCTGATCAATAATTCGATGCGCTTTAAGAATGCACGTGTAGCTTGTGATGAACGGAAAAATGCTTTTTACAATTTCTTGCAGGCCGAGCTTTTGCCGCATCTGGGAAACAACCTGTTTGATGCGCTGGATCGTCTGAAGGTCAACATCAATGATTTCAACAAAAAATTCGAAAACAATATCCTTTTGTTCGACAACAAGTTTTCGGGCAATATTTCTTCACTGCGTTCCGCCGTGCAATCCTTGTCCCAGACAATCGGCGTAGTGGTCGACAATACACAGACACAGAAAGAATTTCTCGCCGAGCTGAAAAGGATCGGCTACAATAAAATGGCGGAAGCCAACATAAAAGTCTTCCAATTGATCAGGCAGACCGGCCCGAACCTGATCGAATTCATCGAAAAGCAAAAAGAGCTGACTGCTTCGATGGAACAAGTCACTGCGCTTGTGCAAGGCATAGAAGGCATACTTGACCGGGTCAGGCGTTTCGAGCAAAGCATCAACAACCTGGGCGAGGCCATTGATACGAGACAATTCCTGGGTAACGAAGTATTGAAACGGATCGATGTCAACCTGAACTACCTTGACCAGCAGTTCGAACTGCTTAAAAAGCATGAGATATTGTCTTCGGAAAAGATCGAAAACTTCTTTGCTGCACAGTTCCAGCGCATCGAAGCGCTGACCGACAAAATCAGGCGGGAGGTTGAAACCGCTCTGGATGTGAGGATCGAAAACAATCCGCTGCAGAAACTGCACCTGCTGGATGCGATCGATAAGCACATGAGCGAGATCAAAGCAAAGATCAGCACCAACGGTGATTTCGGAAATATCAGTGCAGAGTTAAGCTCCGCGCGCATCGACCTTTCTGACATCCGGCAAAAGCTGAGCTATGCGATCCGGGAAAGCAAAAACAACGCGCAGGAGAAATCGCGCATCGAACAGTTGTCCGGGAAAGTAAAGGAGCAGGAGCAGCAAAAAAAGACCACAGTGCTGAACCGCTTTTTCAAACTATTCAAATGGTCCCGTGGAAGAAAAGCGTAAAGATTTTTTCTGGCCCAGCTATGTGGATCTGCTGACCACATTATTTGCCGTTGTGCTGGTACTGTTTGTTCTTTCCTATTGCAACCTCAGCAAGAAAAAAAAAGAGCTAGAAAACCTGGTCAAAATAAAAGAACAGGAAGCCGCCATCTTGAATAAGGTCAAATCAAACTTCAAAATCTTCGAATCCGAGCCTGATATTTTTTATTTCGACACCGTGTATAACCGCATCCAGCTGAAGTTCCAGATCAATTTCAAGATCGGTTATGATTTTTACCATATCCGTGCGCAGGATATACATGGGGATTTTTCAATCACTCAAAAAAATCTGAACGCTTTAGGCTACAAGATGAAATCAATTATCGATACGTTCAGAACGCAGAAAAGAAGCGACCCGGCCATGAAGGACATTTCCTACCTGATGGTAATCTCGGGCAGCGCTTCACGGTTCAGCGGGGATGACGAATACCAGAATTCTATTCTGAGCTATAACAGGGCTTTATTCCTATACAAATACTGGAAGGAAACCCTGGGCATTGACTTCGATTCTCCCGAATATCATCAGATCATCGAACTGCAGATATCCGGCGTCGGCTTCGGGGGAATTGGGCGTTACAATTATCCTTACGATGAAAGCAATATCGAAGAAGAAAAAAAGAACCAGCGCTTTGTTATTAGCATCGCTCCTAAAATCGGCAGGTGAGAAGAATTGCCGTAATCCCGGCTAGATCGTTTTTAGAAAAAAGGTGATGCGGCAGGGATCACAGCGAACACTTCACACCGGGCTTACATCATGTACCGAAATCCGTCCATTCTCCTCTACCACCGCACAATGATGCTGCATAGGTACCGGCAGCGTCCACCGCGTGCAGGCTTTTTCGTGAGCTCAGGTCATAGTGATGTGGCCTCTTTCGAAAAGCCATTGAGAAATCGGCGAAATGCATAATGCAAACTACGGATTCAGGCAGGAATAGATTCGCATCCTGAACAATAAACGTTGCAATTTTCAGCGCTCAGTTTTTTCTCTCGGCTGCCACACTTATGTCTTTCTGCTCCATCTTTTCCCCGAACAACAAAGCCGCAATGCTCCGCTCCTCGATATAACTGCGGGCCCAGAGCTTCAGCTCCGTCGATCCCGGCAAGGCGGCGGAGTCACGGCCTTCAGTCGCCTGATCAAGCTGGAGGATGAATTTTTCGAAGAGCGCGCCCAGTGGTTCACTGTTCATATCCAACAATTTTTTCAGGAGTCTGACCACCGACGCCTCATAAGCGTACCAGGCCTTGCGTTGTCGCAAGTAGCGTTCGACGTTGATCAGTTCGTACTCGAGCAGATCATGCTTGCCGAGTTCGTAATAGAAGACAAGGCGGAGGATGCGAGCTGTATGCTGAATGTCACGCCGGTGATCTGACTGCTGGCGATTAATGATGCGCGATATCCAGTTAAGCGCCTTCGCCGACTGCCCGAGAATGAAAAAGCCGACGGCGATATTGTATAGAAACAGCAGAAAGCGCGCCTCGTTGATCTTCGTCTGGTACAGTTCCAGGCCTTCCTCCAGTTCAGCGACGTATTCGTCATAATCCCTGAGCGCGTTCACGTTGATGCGATAAAGCAGTTCGATGAAGCTGATGTTCTGGAAACGTTCTGCCTCCTCTTCCGCCGAACGGCAGGGAATGGCGCGGATACGGGCGAGTAGTTCGGGCATCTTCTCGAAATTGTTTTGACCATGGCAGGCAATCAGGTAATTTGACAGCAGCTTCATGTATGGCAGCACATCTTCTTTGGCGCGCTCGGGATTGGCGTCCCACAGCGCAATCATTCGCTCGTAGAATTGCGAAGCCGCGTCGAAGCGTCCCATGCAGATGGCTAGCATGGCCGACATATTCAAACGCAGGTGCGCGGCAGCCAAGCCTTCATGGTCAACTGAAAATTTTTCCAGTTGAACGGCAAGATTCTGCAGGTGCCGTTTGTGCTCTTCTTCGCGCAGCAGGTAACGCGCGCGCAGATACACGAAGGTCTCGTCTTGCAGCAGCTTCAGGCGCGCGGTATCGTTAAGCTGACGCAACGCGTCCTCCACCTGCCGGCTGTTCTCCATCAACTCGTCGAACGGTTTCTTCGGATTGCGTTCGATGATGAGATCGGATTGCAGTTGCAGTATCTCGAGCAATGCCACAGAGCGTTCGTGCTTCACAGCCAGCTTGCGCGCGCGCTCCAGCTCTTTCATGCTCATTTCGTACAGGCGCTTTTCGAACAGCAGTGAAGCGTTGATCAGCAGCTCTTTCAGGCGAATATCGACCGTTCGCTCTTCGTGAAAGGCGCGCAGGCTCTTCAGCAGGAAACGATAGAGATAGTTTTTTTCAGAGGCCAGGGCTGTGCGTTTCTTTTCCTTCCCCAATTGCTGCATCAGCTTTCGTTCGTCATACTGTTCCATTTCCTGCAGCTCGTCGAACAGCCTGAGGTACCGGCTGCCGTTCTGCGGCAGATGCTTCGTGGCGAACAGGCGGACGTACCTTTTTTCCGCAGGCGCCAAGGCTTGGATTAGCCCGTGTAACGCATCAGTTTCGATCATACATAAATCATTTAAGTGCGGGTTGAAAAAAGTACGAAAAAAGGCACAACAAAAGACTGTATATCAATCATTTTGCCAAGAACTCACCTGCATCCTGACCTGCAATCTGAACATTTTTTTGACTTGAATGCAGGCGATTACTCCGCGTGATTTGCAGCATAAACCTTCACATCAATTCACCTATATCCCTTACACTATGCCTGGAACGAGATCGTATACATTGAGCAATGTCACCCTGTTGCTCTTCTGGAAAGCAAAACAGATCGCCGTACATGATAAGAGCCTGAGCGGTGAAGTAAAAATTCCCGCCGCCTTCGTGTTACGGAAGGACGACGACACTCCTTTTTACCTGAGTCTTTGGATAAGCGGCACCGGCACTTCAAAAAAGCTTGAGCTCTCGATCGGAAGCACGCTGCCTTCGGATTACTCCGAACAGGCTTCAGAGACTTATGCATTTAACGGCACGGCCGGCTCACTCTGGCTCGAGGGAGAAAACATCGTCATCGGCACCGGCGACATTCGCCACGTTAACTCAACAGTTGGCCATATCGACAAGTTTCCTCTCGGCTCGGAATCCGACGCGATGGTGCTGACCTGTACCGGTGATTTCGAGTTGAAAGCTTACTGGCGCCAGTCCGCCACACCTTACACCATCAGTAGCAGCATCGTCGTAAACAACTAGACCTATGAAGCCTAACGCCAGCTATTCCGCCTTAGGACGCATCCGGAAGCTATTTATCTTCGATACGACGGAATACGTCCTGAAGGATGAGCCGTTCCCCTTCTGGAAGATCAAGGAACGCTACCAGGATCTCGCTTTGTCTTTGAACCGGTTCAACACCGATGAGAAAACAGAGATCTATATCTTCTTTCGCATCAACCCTTACAGTTTTAAAGCCTTCCCCAATCACGACCGTGAGCTGAACTTATACTTTGTACCGGTAAATGTGCTACTACCATCGGCTTCTATTCCTACCGACTGGCTGCAGGACATCATTCACGTAAGTGGCAACGGCAAGCTTCTCGTCGCGCAAAAAATGATCGGCCCGGATATGATCGAAATTCTACGCCGGTACACGCACGCCGATGAAGTCCGGCGCATTCCGCGTCCGTGCCCTGGCGGCAATATCCTGCGCGGTAATTTGAACGGCGCGGATTATATGTTGCACGGGTACACGCCTGAATCGGATTGTAACCCGTACGAACTCAGCAAGCATTTCGGGATCGATATGGAAAATATGATCCTCGCTTACGACGGCGACATGGACGAGTTCGACGAGCTCTTCTATCATGCCGATCTCTACACAACCATTGTCGGGCCTGTGGAGGACGAGAACGGCGACTCACGCGAGCTCATCCTGCTCGCCAAATGCGATGAGCTGAGCGACTCGCGAGTGCGGAAAGGCCTCGACGATTTGCAAGTACGGATGCAGGAACTACGGCAGGCGCGTCCGCTCAGCGACGGAAAATCCGCACTCATTTTCGACCTGCTGCCTTTCGTCACCCTTTCGCAACAAGAAGACGGAACCATCTGTCATGCGCTGAGCTACAACAACTGCCTGGTCGAAAATTTCACCGATAAAAAAGGCATGCCGCGCATCCGCATGTATTTCCCCGATTACCGGCGTGAAATGCAAACCTTGATCGATCGGCAGTCGGAAAACGAAGAGGCCATGAGGCAGCTGGCAAAGAAAATCTACGCCGCTTCCAAGGTAAACAAGCTCAGCAATGACGTGAAGCCCGGCAAACCGCTTACCTACAAACACACCGTAGCCTTCCTCGATGGCGTGCACGAAGTCATTCGCGAAACGCTGGCGAAATACGGCATCACCGAAGTCGAATTCGTCAAGCACGATTTTCGGTCGATGGCGCAAAGGTTGGGATCCCTGCGCTGCATGACGAAAGTGGTGGAACGCGATTGCCTGCCGGGATAGCGCGGAAGCAAAAACTCAAACGGTTATTCTCCAAAACAAACAATCCAACATGGAAGCAGACGGCATGACACATTTCCTATCGATCATCATCGTTCTTTTCGTCCTAAGTATGATCAACGAACGAGTGGTGACATTCGTCAAGCTTTACTTCAGCAAAGGAGTGGGCTCGTTTCTCACGAACTGGCTGGTGCATAAGACAGAAGATCTTTCGGTGAAACACGGTACAGAAAAAGAAGAGAAGATTAGAGAAATGAAGATACTGCGGCTGAATATCATTTTCGGCATCATAGTCGCAACCTGCGCCAACGCGAATTTTTTCGAAATCCTGAAGAATGGACAACCAGGCAATGGATTAGGTTGGCTCGAAGAGATTGAAATGATGTCCGCCGATGACAAAAGATTCGACTGGCTCGAAATGATCGGGAGAACGACCGCAGCGGACTGGCTGTTGCTTCTCTACTCCGCATTCGGTTTTATTTTCACAGGCTTGTTCATCAGCCTCGGTTCCAAGTTCTGGCACGATTTGCTCGACCTGCTGCTGCAGGTAAAAAATCTCAAAGGCAAACTGGCCGACAAGGAAACCTATGAGATCGACAACGTGGAGCAGCTCGACGAATTTCTTGCGCTTCCCCCCCGGCAGCTTGTCACGATGGCTTTTCTCCAGGAAAAAGAAAAGTTGAAGCAATTACCCGGCGTGCTTGGCGCCGGCATCGGCAGGGATGCTGCCGACAAACCATGCATCGAAGTGATGACGGACAGTGCGAACGTTGTGATCCCGCCCATTCAGCTCACCCTGGCTTCGGGAAAAACGGTTAACGTTCCGGTGGAGAAGATCATCGGCTCAGTCCCGGCGATTCACTTAGGCCCTTCCGAACCTATCTCCAATCAGAACGATGCCGTCAACAAAGGATCGATCGGCTGCGTAGTACACGCCCAAGACAATAAGAATAAAAAATACCTGTTGACGTGCTACCACGTCGTGAAATCTCCCACGGATCAGCATTATGAATCTTCCAAAACCATCGGATCAAAAGTAACGCTGCCGGGAAATACAGGTACAGTCACGGAGGCAGTGAGAAATGCTTTCGTGGACGCGGCGCTCGTGGAAACAGACAATGCGACGGACCTGGATAACCAGGTGCCCGGTTACGGCTCGATCACCGCGAAACTTAATGTGTACGACAGGAACCTGGACGAAATGATTGGCCTGAGGATTTATACGCACGGCATCACATCACAAGGGAAAGCAGGCGTGATTAAAAACATGTATTTCGACGCCAGGCTCGACTACAGCGGCAAACCGCACGAGCTACAGAATCTGCTCGTGCTGACAGACGGTTATGACCGGCCAGTGTCCAAAAAAGGCGACTCCGGCGCACCAGTGCTAGATATGCAGAACAACATCATTGGGATCATCGTGGGAGGAAATGATCGTTGCTCGTTCGCTATTCCGATCCAAACCATCTTGAACTCTCTCAAAGTAGACTTAAACACCTAAAATAACACATCATGAAACTCAAGCGAAAAATACTGCTGCTCATCCTGCTCGTGCTGCTCGTCCTTTTACCTGTGGGGGCAGCGTTCGGCCAAAAGGTTAGTCTGCAACTGGAAGGTTGCGAATTTACGCCCAAAGAGACCACTTATAATGGCAACGAATATCTGGAACTGATCCTCCTTCCTCTTGACAAAAAGCCCATCAAGCTCACTGAAGTAGCCTTAGGCAACCAAAAACTTGCACTGCCTGAGCCCAATCCTGACTCAAAGGAGATACGCGTAAAGATCGCTCCCGATGAGTTAAAAGGCAAGACCGACATGGTCGTCTGGTGCCACATTCAAGACTGCGGCAAGAAGATCGGCATTACGCTTAAAAAGAAGGAAGAAGAAGAAAAAACGCCGCTCGGATACAATGATGCGCTTGAAGAGGCGATCAGCCGTCTCCGCCCGCAGTTCGAAAACTCAGCTTACAACAGCGGCGAAGGCGAGAACCGAATCCACCTGTTCTTCGACCGGTACGGCTACCTGCTGAATGATGTACCTCCAAATGCAAACTGGGAAACGAGCTTCACGATTCACATCTTTGATGACACCAAACTGCTAGGCAACTACCAGGTGGAAGTCACCGAAGGCGATTACAGTCCTTCCGATCTTTCGATCAGGCCATCCCCAGCGATCACAAGCCAAGGCACCGGCACTACCCATAGCACTGGAAGCAAAGATGATAAGATCGAATATGGCTGGAGAGCTTTTCCGCACGGACCGGTGACCACAGAATTTTTCAAATTCAAGATCGTGTATTTTTTCGCGCACAGCAAAGAAGGACAAACCAAGACCACTAAGTATGAATCTCCTGTTCACGCCGTACGCGTGAATAAGCTCTATCACGTAGGCTTAGGTGTATCGCTCGTGAATACGTGGCTTACGACGCCGGAGTACCGGGTCACACCACTGGAAACAGGCGGAAATACGATCACTGCGCTGAACGATGGTTCCAGGGTCGTCTTTACCTTCAACGCCATCTGGTACTGGTCGGTGCTGCAGGATCAAAGCTTCAGCATCAAAACCCGCGGCCGCGATATCTACCGCGACGACCCGGCCTTCACTTTCAAGCGCGTATTTCCGACACTCGGTATTTCACTCGATCAGAATTTTCGCGAAAATATTTTCCTCGGCTTCGCTTATGAATTCGCGCGCGGCGGCAGCATCGTCAGCGGTGTTCATTATGGCGCTACACAGCAGCTAACCGAGCATTTCGAATTCGGGCAAACGTATTTTGCAGGAACTGAAATACTCATAACGAAAAAATGGGAACCGGCTTTCTTTATCGGGATAAATGTGGACACGCGGATCTTTAATGCGTTGTTCGGGCGGGGGCAGTAAGTTATCCCAAGAGATGAAGCGGCCGCAACAGCAGCCGCTTCATTCTTTTTAAAACGGGACGCCAACACTCATGGTAGCAGATCACGCCGCACCACCTTCGAACGGCAGTGCAGCGCTCCAGCGGAATTCAGTCGCGTATCATAATCGGGCATGGTGATGAGAAGCACTTGGGCGAATCCATAACTCTTCAACAACGTTTTGATCTTCCGTTGGTGCTTTTTCACCACTTTCCGGATGCTATTTTCAGTAGGCAAAATGATCATATTATACTCATCCGCTAGTTCCTGCAGGTTGGCTTCGGTCTCATTCAGCAGTTGCCTGTACTCCGCAGGCTCCTGCAGTACCTTCTCGCGCAACTGCATGTAGTAAACCGAAGCCAACCTGCTGTAATCGGGAACGAAAGCACGGCGCACCCGCCGCTGCGTACGCTCGTCGATGTAATTCTCGACGATCATGTTGTTATAGCTGAGCAAATACGTCCTGTTGATGATGTGCAATGGCAACTGTTCAAAGCGCACTTTATTCTTGCCGAGCGCCGAACCGATCGCGGCCAGCACGCTTTTCAGCTCCGCATTGATCTCCCTCGTGCTGTAATTTTCCGTTGCTCCGCTCACTGCGGCGTAGAGGATTAGCTCACCGTCTTTCTGCTTGTGCGGGCCGGCAGGAGTGAGGTACAGGTCGGCATGGTAAAGCAGCGTATCGAACCCCGACGCACTCGGAGGTGGGACAGCGGCGATGACACGCGCACTCGGAATGCCGAGCAATTGCGCAAGATGCCGACTGTCTTGTTGCAGGTTACGCCTTCCGCAACGGTCGTCGAGACCGATCAGCGCATAATCCTGGTGTCCGCAGCGGCCGAGTAAAATGCTGCCGCCCGCCGTTTCCACCGGCCATGCTTCCACCTGCAATGGCGACAGCATTAATTTCAGCTGGCAGAGCACGTGTGAAATACCGTTGATGGTTCCGTCTTCCGGAACATACAGCTGGTGCGCATCGCGGAAACTCAATATATCCTGCACCCAGTTCGTGCCGATGGTGCCGTAACCGGTGCCGTTGCAACAATCCGTTCCAAAGAAGCGGAGCAGCTTTTTATCCGGGTACGGATCACTCCCAAGCTCAAGACAGTTACCGCAGGCCCCTCCGTAAAAAACGCTTACGCGAATGTTAGGGCCGCGGCGCTTTTCATTCAGCTCCTTCGTGATACGCGCGTAGGTGCTTTTCGTCACGGGATGCGGCGGAGCACCTGTTCCATCGCCCCATTGAAAGAAAATAAGATCCCGGATACGGCCCAGCGCGTTATAGCGTGCCATCAGCGCTTTCGATTTTTCGCGGCTTTGGAAGGATCGTATATTTCGAGTCTACCGGGACGGGTCGAAGAAAGAATGATGCTCTTCGCAGCCACGATCTCGAAAGTCTCCAGAACCACGCAGGTGATGCCAGCCCGCAGATCCCCGGTGCCCACGATGAGTTGTCCGGAGTTGTTCCAGACATCCTGGATTTGCTTCGAAGTTCCTGCACCGAATGCGTGCAGCTTGCCTGCACTTGCCGTCAGCTCTATGAGCTCCAGCTTGCGCTGCCCGTCGAGCTGGAACTGCCAGAACTTTGGTTTAGTTGTCGCAATTTCGAACAGCTTCTCCCGGAGCAGCAACGTTCGTCCGTCTCGGTCATAGATGCCGAATACCGTATAATCCGGTGAAAACACAATACCCACCTTGTCGATCTCCAGTACGGCGCTGTGCGATTTCGGCGTGGATGTTTTTCGTGTGGCTTTCACTGCCGATGCTTCTTTGCGCGACGGCTTTTTCGTTGCTTGTTTTTTCATAAATGGAGTTTTGACGTTTGAACAAGCAAAATAGATTCATTTGCCATACCGCACAAATGAACCTCTTCATTTCTTTGAATTCCTTCGGCTGCGCTGTACTTTCATCGTTTACGCAACAAACACATCCAGCCATCATGAGCACCCTCGTTCCAGCGCTTGAAACGCTGACCGGCGCACTAAGCCCGCAGGAGAAACGTTACATCCGCCTTTCGCTCAGCAGCCAGAAAAACGCAGCAGGCCTGCTGCGTTGCTTCAACGAGCTGTGCGGCCAAAGCAACCCGGCCGGGAAACGACGTATTTCGCTCAGCGCTTCGCAGATCAGCTACCTCTACCGCTGCGTGCTGAAAATTCTTCGCGCTTTCCACGAGGAGCGCACCATCGACATCCGCCTGCACGAGTTGCTGATTAACGCGGCGCTGCTGTACGAGAAACGGCTCTACGAGCTTAGCTTGCGCGAGCTTGGGCAAGCCCAAGAGCTCGCGGCGGCAAACGAACGCTGGCCGCTCGTGCACCTCATTCTCTCGATGAAATCCGACATCGCTGTAGAGAAAAAACCGAACGACCTGCTTGGCGGACTACAGGAACTCGCCAAGGCGATCGACGAAACGGCAAGCCGAATGCTGCAGCTCTCTTCGCTTAAAGTTCTCCAGTTGCAAGTCTCCGCCGTGTGCCGCACGAGCCACAACGAACGCCACGCTTCCGATGAGCACCTTTGTGACGCGTTCATCGCACCGCTCGCACACGCACCCCCACGAGCCGACTCACTGCTCGGCAGCCATCATCACCTCACCGCGCTGGCCAGCTACGCGTATTTCAAAGGTGATTTTGAAAACGCGTTCCGGTACTACCACGAGCTACTGACCCTGTGGGATAAACATCCGCAACGCACGGAAGCCGACCGCCTTGCTTACACGCGTTTCCTCTCCAATTTCATGACCGCCGCTTTCGCCGACGGACGCTTTGCGCTGATCCCTGTCATTCTCGAAAAGCTGGAAGCGTTGCCCGTGCTCAGCGCGGAAGAAGAAGCCGAACGCTTCCAGAACACACGCTATGTGATGCTCCTGCACCTGATGAATACGAACAGCTATGAAAAGCTCGGTGCGCTGACCCAAGAGATCGAAGCGGGACTAAAGAAATACAAAACCAAAGTGAACAAAGCGCGTGAGCTGGCTTTTTACCACAACCTAACAATGGCATGGTTCCTCATTCATAACTGGGAGCGTGCACGCGAATGGAACGGCCGCCTGGTCGGACAAAAAAAAACCAGCCACCGTCTCGACCTGCAGCGAGCAGCCCGCCTATTCCGCCTTGTGCTTTGGTACGAGCTCGGCAAGCACGACCTGCTCGAGTACGAGCTAATCAACGTGGAGCGTTTTCTGCGTGCGCAGAAAGCCTGGTTCGCTTATGAGGCTTGCGTGGTCCGCTTCATCCGGAAACTGCTTGAAGCAAATGGAAATTCCACAGATTTGTTCCATCATTTCCGTAAACAATTGGAAGAAGTGACTGAAGGCAAAACCTCTGCTGCTCTCCCCTGCTGCTCGGAGCTCCGATATTGGTGCGAGAGCAAAATAGAAAGTGTATTAATGAAGGATCTGATCGCGCGGCATAGATGAGAACAAGACGGAATCCGATCTTAAATCAGCAATTCCAACGACACGACCAGAGGAATCTTCCACTTAGTGAACAGCACGTCCAGAGGCATACTTTTCATTAAGGGTTATTACTTCGCTCGGCATAGCCTTGCATTGAGAGATTGTACGCAGGTGTTTATAGTTTGAGCTACCGAAACAGTCAGCACTACACTCTTTCAAGGCATGCATCCCGGCAATAATACTCCCGCCACCTTTGCCAAGCTCCGCGATATTACTGGGTTACAGAAGCTTCTCCCTTTACCCCCACATCATACACCAACACCCTCCCCCCCTCCTCCACCACCGCGCAATGGTTCCGCGTGTACGCCGGCAGCACCGCCACGATCGGCGTATCCGTTTCGATCATGCAGCGCAGCAAAGGCTCCTTCGAGATGTCGTACACGTAAGCTTTTTTCTTTTCCGCCACGACCAGGCCGTTATCCGGGAGGTAGCAGATCAGCCCGGCTTCCGCTTCGGCGGCGAAGAAGCCGCCTTCCACGTGCAGGCCTTTGAAATCGGGACGGATGAGCAGGCAGCCGCGGTCGGTGCAGGCGATGAGCTTTAGTAGCGTGTAATGCGTGGAAGCCGCGATCTGTCTGATCTGCGCGTTCAGCTGGATGAACTCCAGCACGCCCGTTTCGGTGATGCGCAGCAGGGCGTCGCCGCTGAAGAAATAATAATGATCGTTGCGGCTGATCAGCTCGCTCGCTTTTTCATTCGGCGGGATGTGCTGGGACGTTTTGTCGGGCAGCATGCAGTCGGTGATCCTGATCAGCTTGCCGTTCGCGTCATACTGCGTGAGCACGCTGGCGCCCGGCGGGGAGCTGAGCGTGACGAGCTGATCTTCTTTATCGATCGCGAAACCGAGCAGCGCTTTCGGCAGGTACGCCGGCGATTCCACGACGAGCGGCGTATCGAAGCTCCGGGTTTCGTGAAATGTTTTTTTCTCCAGCAGCAGCTCGCGGCTGCAGTGCAGGATGATGCGGTTGGAGAAACGCGGATCGGAGCTGAAGGTGAATTGCTCATCGCCTTTCAGCGCGCAGGGCCACGACAGCTGCTCTACCTGTCCCTGCCAGTTGCCGCGCACCAGGCGCAAGGAATTGTCCTTGACGCCGAGCGCGAGGAATTGATTGCGGAACGCCGTCGCCGTCACCCAGCGTACGCTTGTGTCGAGCTGCTGGTGCGCGTGGGGCCTGCTGTATTTCGGGAGCAGCTTGCGGTTGCTGTGCGTGTAGCGGTCGCAGTCGGAAGTGATGAGCGTGTCGCCGGGAACAAAATTCGCCAGGGCCTGCAGGTTGCCCGCGTTGCCTTCGGCCAGCTGCGCGCCGATGATCTCGTAGGCGATGTCGCGCGAAGTTTGCGCCACCTCGGGGTCCTGCGCCGGGCGCGCGAGGCGGCTGAGCACGTGCAGCAGCTCGGTGCGTTTCGTGCGCGGCGTGCGCAGGGTGTAGATCGAACGGATCTCGCGGCTGAGGCTCTGCCCGTCTTCGGCCGTTTTTTCGAAATAACGCAGCAGGCAGCTGCCCGCCTGTGAAGCATGCGTCCAGCCCTGCAGCAGCAGCTCTTTCGCTTGCGCGGGCGCTTTCACCTTGTCTTCCGTGATGCGCGCCGCTTCGAGGTAATCGTTCGCGGAAAGAGACTGCGCCACGCACTGCTCGTACTGTTTCAGCGCCTGCTCTTCCTGGCCGAGCTTGCGATACAGGTCGCCGGCTTTTTCAGCTTTGCCGAGCTCGATGTACAGGTCGATCGCTTCCAGCAAAAGACCGCCGTTCTCGAGGCAGCCGGCGGCGGCGGCTTTGTTGTTGAGGTGCTTCTGGTAGATCGCTGAGGCGTCGCGGTAGAATTTTCCCTGCACGAGCACGTTCGCCGCCGAGCTGAAATCGCCGAGCAGCTGCGCGTAGATGTAGGCGGCGCGCTTGAAATTCCCCGCATCCGTTTCGCGCCGCGCCGCGTTGAGGTACTTCGTGCGCAGGTCGGAATAATAATTTCCGACATCCCAATAATCCGCCGCGCCGCGCCCGCCGAGCAGGCCCAGGTTGAAATTGATGTCCCGTTTTCCCAGGCGCGATGACGGCGAGGACGTGCCGCGGTTGAAGTACGGCGAGCTCAGCGGCAGCGCATACTTCAGCGCTTCGTCGGAATTCTCGTCGAACAGGCGCAGCAAACGCTTCAATTCGTTCTCGCGTTTTTTCTCCAGATCGTCGAGCTTCGAATGCATCCAGTTATCCAGGCGATCGAACCAGCCGGGTGAGCCGTCAGAACCAGCGCTTCCTCCACCGCCCGCGCCGCCGCTGTTTCCCGAAGGCGAACCTTTGAGCATTTTCGTAATGAGCACGCCGCCTTTCAAAGCGCCGCGGGCCAGCGAATCTTTCAGGCGCGAGCCCGGTGTGGATTTTTCATCCTTGTCCTTGATCTCGTCCAGCGGCTTCCGCTCGATCTCGTTGTTCAGCGCGTCGATCAATTCTTCGGGTGAAGATTCCGCGATGCTGATGCGGTTCAATTTCGGCGAAGGCGGCAGGCCGGGAATGGCGCAGCTCCAATTTTTTTCCGTGCGCGGGGGAAAACGCAGCAGCGCCGGCAGCTCGAGGCAATCCGAAAATTCAAAACCGACAAGACCGATCGTGGGATGGAACACCGAAACCTCCCAGAGCAGCAGGCGCTTCAGCTCATCCGTCTGCGTCTGCGGCTGCAGCGATGCGTGCAGCGGGATGAACAATTTATTCGCGAGCGCCTGGTACGGTTGGCGGATCAGCGCAGCGGCGGGAATTTTTCCTTCGAGGAAGATCACGAACAAACCCGCCGCGCTTATCGACTGCAGGCTTTCCGGCAGCACGTAGCAGGTGAGCGAGCGTGCGTCCACTTGCCAGGCGTCGATCTCGCGCAGCCAGTCTCCCGGGGAATTCCCGCGGATAAAAGCGGCGGCGATCTTGCCGGCGGCGTGCTCGGTGGCTGTGAGCGAAAGTTTCACCTCAGTCGTTCGATGAAAGGTTCGAGATAATGTACCATAAAAACGGGCGGCGCCACGATGCCTTTTTCTTTCAGCCCGGTATAATACGGCAGGCCGAATACTTTCCCGTCCGCCGCCCAGCCCGCGCAGGCCTTGTCCGCGAGCAGCAGCAGCGTGATCTCCGGGATGCCCCGGTCGCAGCTTTTCAGGTGCAGCAATCCGCGCGAATCGAGAATGGCCGTGCTGCCGCACTTCCAGGTGTAGCGCGTGAAGCGCACTTGCTTGTTCTTGTAGAACGGGAAAGCAACCGCATCCATCGAAGCCGGGTTGACGACCGGGCGGATCTTCTTTTGCTGCGGCTGCCGCTCATTTTTGGGATTGCTCAGCACGATCGCGCCCCCGCTCAAGGTGAAACGGCGCTGATCGAGCGCGAGCTCACCGTGCTCGTTGACGTACACGTCGCGCAGCTTGCTCAGCGTATGGGAGCTGCGGTTGACGTGCGATGCTTCTGCGAACACGTTGTTTTGCTGCTGCGCGGCCGCGGTGATGTGCTCGTGAATTTTTGCGCGCTCGGCGGCATCCGCCAGCTCCAGCGTTCCCTTCAGCGGATCGAGCACGCTGCATGCGCCGCCGCTGTGCTGGATGTAGAACAAGCCATCGTCGAAGATCGTCCAGGCATGGGCCTGCCCTCGCCCGGGAAAATCCGTCGCGTCCATTTCGCCCGTGTCGAGGTAAAACGAATAAAGCTTGAGGAACGAATGCGTGTGATTGCGCACGAGCAGGAACAGGGTGCTGCGCTCGTTCGTGCCGAAAAAATACTCGCCTTTTTCGATGAAGGCGCAAAGCTCCCTCGCGCCCTCCGATTTGTTTTTCCAGCGCAGCAGGCGGCGATCCTGCGTGATGGAAAAAATGCCGAGCGCAGGCGAAACGTGCGTATTCTTCGGGGTGACCAGCACTTTCGCAGGCGGCAGGAACAGCGGGGCCGGGCGCTCCTTAAAAAATGCGGGAGCATCGTCCGGGACGATCGTGCCGCCGGTTTTCACAGGAGACGCCAGCAGCTCGTCGAGGTCGAGCTTCGCGGTGGACAATGCTTTTTTTCTTCCCGCGATGCATTCGGAAAACTGCAGGCTGCCGTCGCGCGCTACCGTGATCACGTAATTCAGCGTGTGCTGCGCTTCGGTGAGGAAGGGAAGAAAGACCGGATTACCGCCGATCGATTCGCCGGTGATGAAAAAATATTCGTTCGCGCCGCTGCGCTCCTGCTCCCCGAGAAAACGCGTCAAGGCATCGCCGCAGTGCAATGCGGGATCGATCTGCTCCAGCGCGCTCGTCACGCCTTCTTTCGTTTCGAGATCGAGCGCCGTTTGAGCGCGGCCGCCGAGGGCGAAGGCGTGCAGCGAGGTGTCCGCTTTTCGTTTCCGCGCGCAGGCCAAAGCGGCGGCGAGGGCGAACACGCGCGGCGTGCCCCACATCTTCAGCGTGGTGTCGATGAGGATGAAGCGGCGGTGATCGCGGTTGGAGGGCAGTTCTTCACGGCGCAGGTACAAGGCTTCGTTGTTCGCCAGGCGCGCCGTCAGCGTGTGATCGTCGTGCGCCAGCTCGCTGAGCAGCAAACGATCGAAGTTGCCGCGGTTGCTGATGTCGGACACGCCGCCGAAAGACTGATCGCTGCTGCCCTGCGCATGCATCGGGATGTTCAGCGCCGCGACCAGGCGCTGCGCGAGGCGCGCGAGGGCGGCCGTT
>Ga0196977_1000358_pt1 | contig 25295 bp, 27 predicted proteins | sample S3v_1013CmetaG_FD_148634 | JGI IMG/M metagenome (GOLD analysis project Ga0196977, IMG submission 148634) | Soil microbial communities from Anza Borrego desert, Southern California, United States - S3+v_10-13C | ecosystem: Environmental > Terrestrial > Soil > Desert | place: USA: California...
CACGCCCGCGCGCGACGGCTCGACGTGGTCGGCAACTACCACTCGCACCCCGACCACCCGGCCGCGCCCTCGCGGTTCGACCTCGAACACGCGTGGCCGACGTGGTCTTACGTCATCGTCTCGGTGCGCGAGGGTAAGGCCGAGGAGGTTCGCTCGTGGGAGTTGGCGGCCGACCGCTCGCGCTTCGAGGAGGAGGAGATCGCCCGGGGGGAGACGCCTTGAGGCCGAAGGCCATCATCGCCACCGCCCTGCTCTGGCTCGTCGCCTCGGCGTGGCCGGCCGCGCCGGCCCGCGCGCAGGCTCCCGGCGACGCGGGCGAGCCCGTCGCGCGCAAGTTCGATGAGTACATCAACCTCTTCAACTCGTGCAACGCCGGGGCGTACCTCGACAACTTCGCCATCGAGCTGCAAAACACCGACGGCCTGAAGGGGCACATCATCATCTACGGGCCGGGCGGGGCCGACGACGGCTTCGGCCGGCGCGCCGCCGACGTGACGAGGGACTACCTCGTCAACACGCGCGGCCTTGAGGGGTCGCGCCTCAAGGTCGTCTACGGCGGCCGCAGCCGCAGCGGGCGCGAACTGCTCACGGAACTCTGGGTGGTGCCCGAAGGCGCTCGGCCGCCCGCCGCCGCCGCGCGCGAAGGCGACGCCGCGCCCTTCGAGGGGAAGTTCGCCGAGGTCGGGCTCTGGGAAGGCTTCGGCACGAGTGATGTCGTGAACTGGTGCAACGAGCGCGAGGTCACGCTCGTCGGCTTCTCCGACCTGCTCAGGCGCCAGCCCGACGCGCGCGCCTACATCGTCGCCTTCCACGACGAAGCGAGCCCGCCGGGCGCTTGGCGTCGCGTCGCCGCCGATTCGGTTGATTTGCTCGGCCGCAACGGCGTCGGAGCCGGCCGGGTCGAAGTCATCTTCGGCGGCTACCGGAAGGAGGCGGTCGCGGAACTCTGGGTGCTGCCGCGAAGCGCGCCGCCGCCGGCCGCGGCCGCCCCGCCCGAGCGCAGGCCGAAGGCGGCCGCCCGCGTCGGGATGTTCGAGCACTACGAGTTGAGTGACGAAGGGCGCGCGCGGCGCGCGTTCGAGGGGTTCGCCGAGGTGCTGAAGGCCGACGCCGAGGTGACCGCTTACGTCATCGTGCACCTGCCGTTCGCGGGGGCGCCGGAAGGCGACGAGGCGGCCGCGGCGGCCCGCGCCGTCGCGCAGACGCCCGACCCCGACGCGCCGCCCGACATCAACCTCGCGCAGTTGGCCGACCAGTGGAAGCGAGACCTGAAGAGGCGCTATGGCATCGGCGAGCAGAGGCTCGTTCTGGTCTTCGTCCCGTCGCAGGAGAGTTGGAACTCCGACCGGCTGGAGACGTGGATCGTGCCGCACGGCGCGGCCCCGCCCGACCCTTACGCGGACGAGGGGGGGCAGTTGACCGAGGCGGAGCAGGACAACCCGAAGGAGTTTTAAAGAGATGGCAGTCACGGTTCTCATCCCGACGGCGCTGAGGCAGTTCGCGGGCGGGAAGTCGGAGGTCGAGGTGGAGGCGCGGACGGTGGGCGAGGCGCTCGACCGTCTGACGGGCGAGCACGCGGAGCTGCGCCGGCACCTCTACGGCGAGCAGGGGGCGCTGCGTAACTTCGTCAACGTCTACGTCGGCGACGAAGACATCCGCGCGGCCGAGCGGCTCGACACGCCCGTCAGGGACGGCGACACGGTCTCCATCGTGCCGGCCATCGCGGGCGGCGCCGGCGCCGGGAGTGAGGTCGGCGCGGCCCGCGCCGCGGAGTTGCCCGCGCTCACGCACGAGGAGGTCGCGCGCTACAGCCGGCACCTCATCATGCCCGAGGTCGGCGTCGAGGGGCAGCGCAAACTCAAGGCCGCGCGCGTGCTGATGATCGGCACGGGGGGCTTGGGCGCGCCGCTCGGCATGTATCTGGCGGCGGCCGGCGTCGGCACGCTCGGGCTGGTGGACTTCGACGTGGTGGACGCCTCGAACCTCCAGCGGCAGATCGTCCACGGGACGAAGGACGTGGGCCGGCCCAAGATCGAGTCGGCGCGCGACCGCCTCTCGGACATCAACCCGCACGTTAAAATCGAAACCTACGAGACCCGGCTGACGAGCGAGAACGCGCTGGAACTCTTCCGCGAGTACGACCTCGTCGCCGACGGGACGGACAACTTCCCGACGCGCTACCTCGTCAACGACGCCTGCGTGCTCACGGGCAGGCCGAACGTCTACGGCTCGATCTTCCGCTTCGAGGGTCAGGCCAGCGTCTTCTGGGCCGCCAAAGGCGCGTGCTACCGCTGCCTCTACCCGGAGCCGCCGCCGCCGGGCCTCGTCCCCTCGTGCGCCGAGGGCGGCGTGCTCGGCGTGCTGCCCGGCATCGTCGGCGCGATTCAGGCCAACGAGGTCGTCAAGCTCATCCTCGGGGCGGACGGGCTGCTCATTAACCGCCTGCTGCTGTTCGACGCGTGGAAGATGCGCTTCCGCGAATTGAAGTTGAGGAAAGACCCCGACTGCCCGGTGTGCGGGGAGCGGGCGACGATTAAAGAGTTGATCGACTACGAGGAGTTCTGCGGGCTGAGGCCGCCGGCCGCGGCCGCCGAGACACGGACGGAGGAGAGACAACGGATGGAAGAGATCACGGCCACCGAGTTGAAGCAGCGGCTCGACCGCGGCGACGATCTGCAAGTCATAGACGTGCGCGAGCCGAACGAGTACGACATCGCGCGCATCCCCGCCGCGCGGCTCATCCCGCTCGGCGAGGTCGTCGAGCGCCGCGGCGAGATCGACGAGTCGCGCGAGACGGTCGTCCACTGCAAGGGCGGCGTCCGCAGCGCCCGGGCCATCGAGGCGCTCCAGCGCGCCGGGTTCGGCGGACGCCTCGTCAACCTCAGGGGCGGCATCACCGCGTGGTCGAACGAGGTCGACCCGAGCGTGCCGAAATACTGAAAAGAGAGGCGACGGCGCCGGGGGCCGGGTAAGGCCGTGAATCGTGAGTCGTGAATGGAAGAGGACGGCGCTTTCTACTTACGACTCACGATTCACGCCCTTTAACCCCGGCCCCCGGCGCCTGACACCCGTCACCCGTCTCCTTACGCCCCGGCCGCGCCGCCTCGCCCCTGCGTGTTGCCGAGGTGGCGGGCGAGCAGTTGCTTGGCCTCGTCGGCGCGCCGCTGGTACTCGTCCTTCGTCTCGGTGAAGAAGCGGACGAGTTCCTCGTTGCCTTCCTGCCGCGCGTCCGCGATGTAGAGGGACGCGGTCTCCGCGCCCTGTAGGAGGTGATAGGCGGTGCTCAACAGGTCGTAGGTGATGTCTCTCGTCCCGGTATCGCCCTGACTGTTATCGCTTCTGTTGGCAGACATGTTTCTCCCCTTCTGGTGTTGAAAATGATCCACGGCCGAGGGGGCTTTGTGCGGGGAACTAGTCAGAGATTGTAGGGAGGGCGCCGGGGGAGGTCAAGACGGCCGCGCCGCCCCCCGCGTTACATTTCCGTCACGGCGCGGCGGGCGGCCCCACGCCGCGCCGCAAAATGGCACTTGAGCGCGGGGCCGGCGGGCGTAGACTCGCGGCAGCAACAGGTAAGGGGGCCGAGGGCTTTGAGAATCGAAGGCGTAAGACCGGAGGAGGCGGACGCCTACGCGCGCCGCGTGTTCGAGGCGCAGGCGAAGAAGTGGGGCGCGCCGCTGGTGGCCCACCTCGTTCACGCGCGCCGCCCCACGATCTACCGCGGCGTGCGCGCGATGTGGCAGGGCGTTGCGGACTCGGGGCTGATCGACCCGCGCTTGCAGGCGCTCGTCAACCGCCGCGTGGCCGCGCTCAACGGCTGCGAGTTTTGACAGGACATCAACGCTGCGGTCGGCAGCGAACTCGGGCTCGCGGACGAAAAGATCGAAGCGCTGGCGGACTACGCCGAAAGCCCGCTCTACGACGAGGCCGAGCGCGCCGCGCTCGCCTACGCCGACGCCATCACCATCACGGGCCGCGACGTGAGCGACGAGCTGTTCACCCGCCTGCGCGGGTTCTTCGACGACGACCAGATCGTCGAGCTGACCGAGGTCGTCGCTTGGGAGAACGCCTCCAGCAAATTCAACCGCGCCCTCCGCATCCCCTCCCAAAACCTCTGGAAGCGTCAATAGCGGAAGCCCGGCCTGCTTCACGCCGAGCGGGCGCGCCGCAGGCTTTGGAGCGCCGCGGCCAGTTGGCGCGCGCCTTCGCGTATCTCGCGCCCGTCGTAGGCGGCGTAACCGAGGACGAGGCCGGCGCGCCGGGCGGGGCCGAGGTGGAAGGCCGAGAGCGGCTGCGCTTCGACGCCGCGCGCCTCGGCCGCCAGCGACGCCTCGCGGTCGCTCACGCCCGCCGGCAGAAGCCCCGTCAGGTGCAGCCCCGCGTCGGCCGGCCTCAGCTCTAACAGCCCGCCCAACTCCTCGCGCCCGGCGGCGACGAGCGCGGCCTGCCGCTCGGCGTAGAGGGCGCGCATGCGCCGGATGTGGCGCGCGAAATGTCCCTCGACGATGAAGTCGGCGAGCACGGCCTGCTCGACCGTGGGCGAGTGGCGGTCGGAGAGAGAGCGCGCCGCGCGGAAGGCGTCCACGAGGTCTTCGGGGACGACGATGTAGCCGATGCGCAGGGCGGGGAAGAGCACCTTGCTGAACGTGCCGAGGTAGACGACCCGCTGCTCGCGGTCGAGGCCTTGCAGCGCCGCCAGCGGCCGGCCCGCGTAACGGTACTCGCTGTCGTAGTCGTCCTCTAACACCCACGCGCCCGCGCGCCCCGCCCATTCGAGCAGCGCCAGCCGCCGCGACAAACTCATCGTCACGCCCGTCGGGTACTGGTGCGAGGGCGAGGCGTAGATGAGCCGCGCCGCGGGCGCGAGCCGCGCGCCGGCCTCGACGCTCAAACCCTCCTCGTCGAGCGGCACGGGGACGAGCCGCGCGCCGGCCGCCGCCAACGCGCCCTTCGCCCCGAGGTAGCCCGGCTCCTCGACCCACACCGAGTCGCCCGCGTCCGTCAGCACGCGCGCCGCGAGGTCTAAAGCCTGCTGCGCGCCCGCCACCACGATGACCTGCTCCGGCTCGCAGCGCACGGCGCGCGCGGCCCCGAGGTAGGCGGCGACCGCCTCGCGCAGCGGCGCGTAGCCGCCCGGCTCGCCGTAGTTGAGCAGGTCGCGGCGCGGCCTGCGCCAGTGGCGCGCGACGAGGCGCGACCACAGCTCGAAGGGGAAGGCGTCGATGGCCGGCGAGCCGGGGCGGAAGGGGCGCGACGCCCCCGTGCGCGAGACGTTCGACGGCGTCGCGGCGAGCAGGCGGCCCCGCGCCGAGATGTCGCGCCCCTCGCGCGCCGCGCGCGGGCTGCGCTTCGCCACCGCGCGCGCGTGCAGAAGCTCCTCCGGCAAAAGCCTTGAGACGTAAGTGCCCGAGCCCGTCTGCCCCTCGACGTAGCCTTCGGCGAGCAGTTGCTCGTAGGCGTTCATCACGGTGTTGCGCGAGACGCGGAGGTCTTCGGCCAACTCACGCGTCGAGGGCAGGCGCGCGCCGGGCTTGAGCTGGCCGGCGAGGATGGCGCGGCGCAGGGCCTCGTAGAGCTGGCGGTAGAGCGGCGCGCGCTCGCGGGGGTCGGGCGCGACGTGTGCGAGTCTGAGCGACGTGGCGAGCTTCAACTAAGTTTCGACCTCACTTTCCGCGGCCGTCCGCGGCCCCATCGTAAAAGAGATTGGCCCCCCGCGCATAGTAAAAATGGAGCCACCCGCCGGGCCAATCTGTGTTAGTCTGCGGCCCGACCTTGACCCGACCCGGACGGAGGAGCGGACTACGATGGCCGACCACTACCACGACGAACACGACCTGAAGCTCTTGGGGCAGATGAGGCGGCTCGCGCCGGCCGACTTCGAGGCGTGGCTCAATCTCAACAACATCGTCGGGCGCGAGGACGGGGCCGTCCCGCGCAAGTACCGCGAACTGATCGCCGTCGCCGTGGCCTGCACGACCCAGTGCCCGTACTGCATCGAGGCGCACGCGGCCGCGGCGAAGGCGGCCGGGGCCACGCGCGAAGAGGTCGTCGAGGCGGCTTTCGTCGCGGCGGCCCTGCGCGCGGGCGGGGCCGCCACGCACGGCGCGATGGCGCTGAAGTTCTTCGACCGCGAAACGCAGTAGGCGGCGGCCGAACCCGGCCGGAGTTCCTCGACCACAACTTGATTCTCCCGCGCGCGGGCGGCGCGCGGACGGAGGCGTGCGCCCAGATGAACGATTTCACCCCGACCGAGAGGACGAAGGTGCGGCGCCTGCCGCAGAGGGGCTCTTACGACCGCGCCGTCGTCTACGACATCCTCGACGAAGGCTTCGTCTGTCAGGTGGGCTTCGTCGCCGAGGGGCGGCCCGTCGTCATCCCGACCGCCTACGGGCGCGACGGCGACCAGCTCTTCCTCCACGGCGCGCGCGCGAGCCGGATGCTGAAGGCCCTGCGCGACGGCGCGGAGGTCTGCGTCACGGTGACGCTCGTGGACGGGCTCGTGCTCGCGCGCTCGGCCTTCCACCACTCGATCAACTACCGCTCGGTCGTCGTCTTCGGCCGCGCGCGCGTCGTCGAGGCGGAGGAGGAGAAGGCGCGCGCTCTGCTCGCCTTCACCGAGCACGTCGTGCCGGGCCGCTGGGCCGAGGTGCGCGAGCCGACGCGGCAGGAGCTTGACGCCACGCTCGTCCTCGCGCTCCCGCTCGCCGAAGCCTCGGCCAAAGTCCGCACGGGGCCGCCCGTTGACGACGAAGAAGATTACGCGCTCGCGGTCTGGGCCGGCGTGCTCCCCCTGCGCGTGAGCGTCGGCGAGGCCGTGCCCGACCCGCGGCTGCCCGAAGGCGTCGGCATGTCCGACTGCCTCGCGCGGTTCGACCCGGCCTCGCGCCGCGCCCGGCCCGCCTGAAAAGAGGCCGCCCCACACGCGGTTGGCGGCCTTGAAACGTTTTGCCGCGGCGGCTCATTAGTGGGCAGAGGGTGGCGCGAAATGGCCGCGGCCGTGCCGGCCCGAGAGGGCGCGGCGTCATCGCCGGGACTGACCGGTTAAGCCCTCCGAATTGTCTTGACAGGTGATACGAAGGGGCGTACATTACGCGCCACTTTGCGGCCTCGTTGAAACCAACAGGGTGCTCCTCACCCTCGACCTCATTGAAAATTCCGTCGGGCCGTCCTCCCTCGACTTCACCGGCTCGGGTTCCAGAGCGCAGGATGAAACCTCTCCCCGAATCCAACGCCGTTACGCGACCTCAACCGGGGCGCGGACACGCCGCCGCCGTCCGCGCCGCGCGCCGCACGCGCCCGACGCCGTCGGGCTCGGGCGTCGCGACGCCCCGCCTTCGTAACTCGAACCTCGACCGCACCAACCCTCTACCGTCCGCCCCTTACGCCGACGCCCGCGCAGGAGCTTGCCCTGCTGCGCGGCCGCCGGCGTGCCCCGGCCCGCGCGCAGCCGTCAGGGTTTGAGAGAAGCCGGGGGCGCACGCCGCCCCGGTGACCCGGCCGCGCGGGGGTTCTTCCCACCGCCCCAAAGGAGGCCGCTTCGATGTTCAGAAAATTCGCCCAATCCGTGTCCGCGACAGCTTCACTGTCGTTGATCCTTCTCGTCAACGGCATCGCGGTGCAGGCGCAGAAAGCCACCCCGCTGCCGGCCGGCATCTCGGCGTCGCCCGCCCCCGTCGGCGACGCCGTCAGGACTAACGCGCGCGAGTGGACGCGCGAAGAGATGCTGCGCGCCATCCCCCTCGACGCTAAGCGCAGCGACTCGTTGGCCCCGCAGGGCGGCAGCCTCGTCCCGGCCCCGTCCGGCCCGCGCGGCGGGACGGCCCCCGGCGTCGGCGGCCCCGCGAGCGACGGCGTCCCCCGGATGTCGGCGACGGCCGAGCCACTGGGGCGCGAGGCTCTGGCCGGGACTGACTCGTCCGGCTTCGAGATCACGCCGACGGTGTCGGCCTTCGGCTACCCGTACCCGTTCACGCGCTACCCGGCCTACACGGCCGACTACCTCAACTACCCTTACCGCACCGTCGGCAAGGTCTTCTTCAGGCAGCACGGCGTCGCCTACGTCTGCTCGGCCTCGTCCGTCGGCAACTACGGCGTCATCACCGCCGGCCACTGCGTCCACTCGGGCAACAACAGCGCGACGGGGTGGAGCACGAACTTCGTCTTCGTCCCCGGCTACCGCAACGGGACGGCCCCGTTCGGCCAGTTCACGGCCAACCACCTGTGGGTGATGAACGGCTGGAAGATTTCGCGCAGCTTCGCGCGCGACGTGGGCGGCGCGATCCTCCACAAGAACACCATCGGCGCGAGCACGATGAAGGTCAGCCAGCGCGTCGGCTGGCTCGGCACGCTGTGGAACGCCTCCTACTTCCAGCACTTCCACTCGGTCGGCTACCCGCAGGCCGCGCCCTTCGACGGCCAGTCGCAACAGCTCTGCTCGTCCTCGTTCGCCCGCCACGACACGTCGCTGGTGCCGAACTCCTTCGGCATCGGCTGCGACGCGACGGGGGGGACGAGCGGCGGGCCGGTCGTCGTCGGGTGGCGGTCGCCCGTCGGCTTCACCAACCGCGTCAACGGCGTCAACTCCTACAAGTACCTGCCCTCGCAGCCGGGCGCGCTCTACTCGCCCTACTTCGACACCTCCATCGGGAGCCTCATCGGCTGCCTGATTAACTCAGGCCCCGGCTCCCAGAGGTGCGCCGCCCCGGCCGCCCCGTAAGCGAGCCGGAGGTGGACGCGCCCGGCCGCGTCGGGCGCCGAAACGGAGGGGGGCGGAGGGTTGATTGAAACCCTCCGCCCCCCTCCGTTTTTCGCGCGGCGCATTCAGTCGAGCAGCTTGAACGAGGCGAGCATGGCCGGCGCGTGTTCGCCGAGCAGGGTGAGCCTGTAGACGTGGCGGTCGGTGCGGAAGAAGCAGAACTCGTTCGGGGCCATCTGCGCGGCCCTGCGGACGCGCAGCCCTTCGCGCGCGCCTTCCAACTCGACGGCCTCGGCGGCGTCGCGCTCGTGGAGCCACCCGGCCGCCTGCAACCACTCGCGCAAAGACCCGCGTCCCGCCTGCTCGAAGACCTCGACGCTGAACTGCGGCGGCTCGTAGTCGGCGAACCGCCCCGCGGCACGCCCCCGCTCCTGAAACCGCACGCGCGCCAAAGCCCGCAGCTCGCCCCCCGCCTCGCCCTTCCGCTCGCGCAGAATCACGTACTCCCTCGGGTACCTGACCGAGAAGCCGTGAGCCCTGTTCCTGTAGACGCGCCACCCCTCCGCCCGCCCCCGCGCCCCCGCGGGCACAAAGCCGAGCGAAACACATAACACCACGAGACACGCGCCCGCGGCCGCCCGCCGCCCCGAAGCCTTCGACCACATTGCAGCCGTCCTCCTCTGCTCGAACATTCCAACGGCCTCCCGGCCCGACGCGCCTTCTGGACGGGCGACGCGGGCTGAATTCGTGAACGCGACGGGTTCGGGTAGTCGAGGGTTGGGGGGCGAGGGAAAGCGAGGCGCGAAGCGCGAGCCGACCCCGCGCGGCGGTGACTGATACCGGGGGCGGGACTCGAACCCGCACGGCCTTCCGGCCAACGGATTTTAAGTCCGTTGCGTCTACCGATTTCGCCACCCCGGCGTTGTGGCGTCGAAGATAGCACGCGGCGCGCGGGCGCGCCAACCCGGCCTCCGGCGCGGCTGGCCGGCACCTTCACCGCCGGGTGCGCGCGTGTGTTAGAATGCCGGCATCAGCGAAGCCTCGTGGATAGACGGCCTGAGGGGCGCGGTCGTATGACGGAAGAGAAGGAACTGTTCCACCAGCACATCCAGCGTGCGGGCCTAAAGCGCACGGCGCAGCGCGACCTCATCCTCGACGTTTTCCTCCGCACCGAGAAACACCTGTCGAGCGAAGACCTCTACCACCTCGTCAAGGAGGAAGACCCGAGCGTCGGCCACACGACCGTCTACCGCACGCTCAAGCTGCTGACCGAGGCGGGCCTCGCCCGCGAGGTGCGCTTCGGCGACGGGCGCACGCGCTACGAGCACAACTACAAGCACCCGCACCACGACCACATGATCTGCACCGAGTGCGGCAAGACCATCGAGTTCTACTCCGAGGAACTCGAAGCCATTCAGGACGCCATCGTCGCCCGGCACCGCTTCAAACCCACGCAGCACTCCCTGCGCATCTTCGGCGTCTGCTCCGAGTGCCAGCGCGGCGGCGGCGTCAAACCCGCCGACGAGTCGGCCGCCGAGCCGCGCGTCCGCTTCGCCAGCGCGCCGAACACACAATAACAGTCATCAGTTTTCCGTCATCGGTTTTCAGTCAACGGCCTTTCGCCTGTGCTGAGAGCCGGTAACTATCCCGAAGGAATCATCAATGAGCGTTAACGTCGAGTGGAAGGTTGAGGGCGAGGGGCACAGCGGCGTCATCGCCGAGGGCACGTACCTCTGGGACGCGGCGAAGCGCCTCGGCGTGAAGCTGCCGGCCGAGTGCGACGGGCGCGGCGAGTGCGACACGTGCGCGGTGATCGTCGAGGAGGGCGCGACGCTCCTGTCGGGCCTGACCGCGGCCGAGCGCGAGCGGCTGAGCCCGGAGCGGCTGGCGGCCGGCGAGCGGCTGGCGTGTCAGGCGAAGATCGAGCACGGCGGCGACTTGGTGCTCCGGCCCGTGCCGCAGACCGAGCGCGCCGAGACGACCGAGGAGGCGGTCACCGACATCCGCAAGGAGTTCCGCCAGATGCCGCTCCAGCAGAAGCTCGCCACGCTGGTCGAGCTCGAAGCCGTCACCGCCGCGCAGACCTTCGACCGCATCCTCAACCTCCCGTTCGCGGCCTTCGAGAAGGGCCTCGACCTGCTCGCGGGCCGCGGCCGCCGCCTCGCCCGCAGCGAGCGCGAGACGCGCCGCCCCGCCGAGCACCGGGAAGATAAATGATCGAAGGGTACCGGGTGACGGGTGACGGGGGAACGCGCTGTCTCGCCCCCGTCGCCCGGCACCCGGCGCCCGCCCGAGGTGAGTCATGTTGAAGGCGACAGACATTCTCGTCCCCGTCGATTTTTCCCCGACCTCCCTGAACGCGGTGCGCGTGGCGGTGGGTTTGGCCGAGCCCGACGGCGACATCACGCTGCTGCACGTCATCGACAAGGAGTTCGTCGACGACGCGGTCGCGGCCGGGATGGGCGCGTCCGATGAGATCACGGCGCGCCTGCGCGAGCAGGCCGAGGCGAGCTTCGCGAGCGCGCTCGAAGGGCTTTCGGCCGGCGAGGTGAGCGTCGAGCGGATGGTCGTCGTCGGCAGCCCGTTCGTCGAAATCCTCAAGATCGCGCGCGACCTCGACCTGCCGATGATCGTGATGGGGATGCGCGGGCGCTCGACGCCGACCGAAGAACTCCTCTTCGGCTCGACGGCCGAAAAAGTCCTGCGCGGCGCGCGCGTCCCCGTCCTCTGCGTGCCGTTCTGACGGAACACAGGAGTCAGAACCGCGTGAAGAAATCGGGATAGTTTGCCCCTATCGTCGCGGAAAGAAATGACGGACGCGGGACGGCGGACGGCGAGCCAGTCTTCAGTCATCAGTTAAAGACAACGCCTTTACTGAAAACTGATAACCCGTCCCTCATTCGTCGCCAACAAAGGGGGGCTTGGAGATGAGTAGTCCGAGGCACGCGGAGACGTTGATGGTGCGCGGCGGGCACGCGCCGCGGGGCGAGCGGGGCGAGCGGATGCTGGTCAACGGGGCGCGGATGGGCCTGCGCCTGTGGGAGCGCGAGCCGGCCGGCACGCAAAAGCCCGAGCACTCGAACCCTTACGAGTACGTCGCCTACGTCGTCGAGGGCGCGCTGCGCGTCACGGTGGACGGCCACTCGTTCGAGGCGAGGCGCGGCGACAGTTACTGCGTCCCGGCCGACACGCCTTACTCGCTGGAGATTCTGGAGGAGGCCACGGTAGTCGAGGCGACCTGCCCGTCCGACCGCGGCGCGAACACTTTCGACGAATGACCACGGGAGACGTTAAGCGCGTCGCGGTCGTGCCCGGCGACGGCATCGGGCCGGAGGTCACCGCCGAGGCCGTCGCCGTCCTCGAAGCCCTGCGCGAGACGCACGGCGTGCGGCTCGACTTCCGCCACTTCGACTGGGGCGCGGACAAGTTCCTGAGCGAGGGCGTCGGCCTGCCCGAGGGCGCGCTCGACATGCTCACGCGCGACTTCGACGCCATCCTCGCCGGCGCGTTCGGCGACCCGCGCGTGCCCACGAACCAGCACGCCGAAGAGATCCTGCTCGGGATGCGCCGCGGCCTCGACCTCTACATCAACCTGCGCCCCGTCCGGCTCCTCCACCCGCGGCTCACGCCCCTGCGCGACCGCACGCCCGACGACATAGACTTCGTCGTCTTCCGCGAGAACACGGAGGGCGCGTACAGCGGCGCGGGCGGCTTCCTCAAGCGCGGCACGCCCGACGAGGTCGCCACGCAGGAGGAGTTCAACACGCGCAAGGGCGTCGAGCGCATCGTCGTCGCGGCCTTCGAGTACGCTCGGGCGCGCGGCCGCGCGCGCGTGACGATGGCCGACAAGTCGAACGTGCAGCGCTTCGGCGGCGACCTCTGGCAGCGCGTCTTCAAAGAGGTCGCGGCCGAGTACGCCGACATCGAGGCCAACCACCAGTACGTGGACGCGATGGCGATGTTCATGATCCTGAACCCGAAGCAGTACGGCGTCGTCGTCACGAGCAACCTCTTCGGCGACATCCTGACCGACCTCGGCGCGGCCCTTCAGGGCGGGCTCGGCCTCGCCGCCTCGGGCAACATCCACCCGGGCCGCGTCTCGCTCTTCGAGCCCGTCCACGGCAGCGCGCCGCCGCTCGCGGGCCAGTCGCGGGCCAACCCGGCAGGCGCTATTCTCAGTGCGGCGTTGATGCTAGAATATTTGGGACACGCGGAAGCGGCGGCGGCGGTCGAGCGGGCGGTGCGCGAATCAATCGCCGACGGCGAGACGACCCGCGACCTCGGCGGCACACTCTCCACCGCCGAGGCCGGCGCGAGCATCAGGCGAAGAATCAAAGGTTAGTTTCGGGGCGCGGGTCGCGGGTTCCCGGTTAAAGGCGAAGCCGTTCTTAACCGGGGGCCCGCGGCCCGAAACCCGGAACTATTAAGTTATGACTAAGGGGCAGGAAACGGCGCAGCGGCTGCTGGCGATCATCGTCATCATGGCGATGCTCGGCGTGATGGGCATCCCGCTGACGGTCATCTTCTTCTTCGCCACGGTCGTCTACTTCGTCTGGCGCGCCGTGCAGCGCTCCGAGCGGCAGGACATCAAGAACATCTTCGACTTCTACATCTCGGCCAACGAGGTGCTGCGCGACGACGAGAAGCGCTGGTACGGCTTCGAGCTCGGCCACGTCATCGGCGAGGGCGAGCGCGTCCTGCACCTGATGGCCGACCCGCCGCCGCTCGTCTACTTCACCCTCGGCGCGCTCTACCACCGCGCCGGCGACCACGAGGCGGCCGCCGAGCACTTGGCCTACGTCCTCGAAGACGAGCGCGGCGACGAGTCGGCGCGCCTCGCGCCCTCGCCCGAGCTGCGGCGCTACGTCGAGGTGCTGCGCCGCGTCGAGCGCGAGCCGACCGAGGCCCCGCAGACGATGGCCGCCATCCGCAGCCTTGAGCGCGCGCGCCGCACGCGCGCCGCCGAGATGTTGGCCGAGAGCCGCGCGCGCCTCGGCGAGCGCTCGCCGGCGGCGCTCCGCACCCCGGCCGCCGCGCCCAGAGAGGAAGCCGGCCTGCGCGCCCTCGACGGCAGGAAGACGCCGGCCACGCCGCCGCCGACCGCGCCCCCGCCCATCGCCGAGGTGCTGCGCGACCTCTACGAAGAAGAGAAGAAGACGGCGTAGGCAGTAAGAATTAAGAATTAAAAATTAAGAATTAAGAATCGAGGCCATCACCGTCCGGCCTCAATTCTTAATTCTTAATTTTTAATTCTTAATTGTTATGGAGTCGGGGAAAAGGGTCGGCAGCTACGTCGTGGAGGAGGCCGTCGGGCGCGGCGGGATGGGCGTCGTCTACCGCGGGCGGCACGCGACGCTGCCGCGCGCCGTCGCCATCAAGTCCATCAGCCCGCGCGGCACGCACGACCTGCGCCGCCTCCGCCACCGCTTCGAGCGCGAGGCGTTCGTCCAAGCCCAGCTCGACCACCCCGGCATCGTCAAAATCTACGACTACGTCGTCGCCGAGCAGACTTACTTCATCGTCATGGAGTTCGTCGAGGGGCGCTCGCTGGCGCGCCTCATCGCCGACGAGCGCGGCCCGCTCGACGCCGACCGCGCGCTCGACCTCTTCGAGCAGATTCTCGAAGCCGTCTCCTACGCCCACGCCTTCACCTACCGCGACGAGCGGGGCGAGACCCACCACGGCCTCGTCCACCGCGACCTCAAGCCGGCCAACATCATGGTCGCCCCCGGCGACCGCGTCAAAGTCACAGACTTCGGCATCGTCAAGCTGGTCGGCGCGGCCGCCACCGACACCTCGAACATCGTCTACGGCTCGCCCCGCTACGTCTCGCCCGAGCAGGCCGCCGGCGAGCCGCTCGACCAGCGCTCCGACATCTACAGCTTAGGCGTCATCCTCTACGAGATGCTCGCGGGCGAGACGCCCTTCGGCGGCCGCAGGGGCGAGGGCGGGGCCGGCCCTTCGCGCACGGACATCCTGCGCGCGCACCGCGAGGAGCCGCCGCGCCCGCCCTCGGAGCTGAACCCAGCCGTCACGCCCGAGGTCGAGCGCGTCGTCCTGCGCGCGCTGGAGAAGAAGCCGGAGCGGCGCTTCGGCTCGGCCGCCGACTTCCTGCGCGCCCTGCGGCGCGCGCGGGGCCGCGAGGCCGAGGGCGCGGACGCCGCCCCCGCGCGCCCCGCGACGACCGTGCTCGGCGCGGCCGGCACGACGACGCTCGGCACGACGACCGACGAGCTGTTGCAGGACGCCTACCACACGCAGCCCATCGACGGGGCCGAGTGCCCCGAGTGCGGCGCCGAAGTGACTTCGGACGGCGGCGCGTGCCGCGCCTGCGGGCACGAGCTTCGGCCCGCGAGCGTGGCCTCGCCCGCGACCGAGAGGCTCGCGCGGGCCGAGATGACGGCGCGGCAGGCGCGGCGCGGGCTGAAGCTCTTCGGCATTTCGGCCGCGCTGCTCGTGCTGCTCGCCGCGCTCGTGGCCTTCGTCCGCCTGCGCGGCTTCGACGCGCGCCCCGAGGCCGCCCCGCCGCCGGAGCCGACGGCCACGCCCGCGCCGCCGCCCCCGGCCGCGGGCGGCCCCGTCGCCAAACTCGACGCGCGCGTGAGCGTGGATTCGACCTACGACGGCTACAACACGCGGCCGCTCACCGACGGCGTGACGGACGTGCGCGAGATCGGCGCGATGCGCTACAACCAAGGCAACTGGGCCTCGGCCGAGGAGCCGGCCGAGCACTGGGTCGAGTTCGACTTCGGGCGGCCGGCGCGCGTCACGGCCGTCTACGTCTACTGGGGCTTCGACCGCGACCGCTACATGCCTTCGCGCGTGGCCGAGCTGCAAATCCCGGACGGGGCGGGCGGCTGGCGCACGCTCGCGCGGCTCGAACCCGGCGGCCACTATGACCGCACGGCCTTCGAGTTCGAGCCGGTCTCGGCCCCGCGCCTCCGCGTCCTCCAGCCCGCGCAGCAGGGGCCGGCCAACCGCCCCTTCGTCATGTGGGTGCGCGAGCTGGAAGTCTTCGGCTCGACGGAATGAAAGAAGCTCCGGGTTTAGAGTTAGAGACAAGCTTCATCCCGGCCGCGGCTCTGGCCCGAGCCCGCGAACCCGAAACCCGGAACTCCGATGCGGGCCGTGCGTAGTTTCAAATAAGATTTCGCCCGCTGCTGACGGAGGTGTTTCGATGGCCGATTTTCTCTCGGCGATGAATTCGGACGGCAGCCTGACGGTCGTCGAGCACGTCGCCCGGCGGGTGCTACCCGGCGACATCGAAGCCGTGCGGGGGCGGCTCGTCCACGCGCTCGAACGGCTCGGCTACGAGGTCGTGAGCGAGAACCCGTTGCAGGCCCGGCGCGCCGCGCGCAAGAACGCCGTGCGCGCCGACTTCCTCGACTACCCGCGCAAGCTCTCGGTCTCGCTGCGGCAGAGCAGCGCCGCCGCCACGGTCGCCACCTTCGATTTCGCCGTCAAACATAGCGGCTGCGCCTTCGGCGGCGACAAGAAGACGCTCGAACGCGAGGCCGACGCTGTCGCCGCCCTCGCCGCCGCGCCGCCGGCCTCCAGCTTCTGCCGCGTCTGCGGGACGGAGAACGCGGGCGACGCGCGCTTCTGCCGGCTGTGCGGCGCGCCGGGCGCGGCCGGGGAGCCGGCCGAGGTCGAGGTGATGCGGCTGACGGCCGGCTCGCGCGCGGCCTTGCAGGAAATCTTCATGGGGCTGCTGACGGCCGTCTTCGTCCTCGCCGTCTCGATCCCGATGATCGTGTTCGCGACGAAGCCGAAGACGGCGGACGCCGGCACGTGGCTCCTCGCCGTCGGGCAGTTGTTCGCTTGGTGGATGATGTTGTACGGCCTGCTGCGCCTGTACCGGACGGTCAACCCGAAGGGCGAGCGTGAGGGCCGACCGCGCGCGGCGGGCGCGGCGGGCGCGCTCGACGCGCCGCACGGCCCCGAGACCTCGGCGCTCCCGCCCGCCCCGGCCCGCGTCTCCGTCACCGAGGGCACGACGGAACTCCTGACGCCCTCGCCGCCGCGCCGCGAGCCCGTCGCCGCCCGCCGCGAAAGGCCCGACACGAACCCGTTTGAAAGCAGCAGACGATGAGGGGCGGGCCGTAGCCGGTCGGTTGTCTTCGGGCGCACCGGCGCGTACACTCCAACCGCCCGAGCGAAGGGGAGTTCTTCTACCGGCTACTTCCTGCTTAAACAAATGCTCAGCGCCGAGATTATCGCCGTCGGCTCCGAACTGCTGACGCCTTTCCGCACCGACACCAACAGCCTGTGGCTGACCGAGCAGCTCAACAGCGTCGGCATCGAGGTCAAGCTCAAGACCATCGTCGGCGACGACGACGCGCGGCTCGAAGAGACCATCCGCGACGCCCTCAAGCGCTCGACCTGCGCCGTCCTGACGGGCGGCCTCGGCCCCACCGAGGACGACATCACGCGCAAGATCGCCGCCCGCGCCCTCGGCCGCCGCCTGCTCCTCGACGAGCGCGTGCTCGAAGGGCTCCGCGCCAAGTTCGCCCACTGGGGGCGGAAAATGCCCGAGATCAACTCGCGGCAGGCGATGGTCATCGAGGGCGCGCAGGTCTTGGACAACCCCAACGGCTCGGCCCCCGGCATGTACCTTGAGGCGGACGGCCGCGTGGTCGTCCTCCTGCCCGGCCCGCCGCGCGAGATGAAGCCGATGTTCGAGTCGCAGGCGCTCCCGAAGCTCGCGGCGAAGGCTGGCGGCGTGCGCGTCGCGCGGCGCGTGCTGAGGGTCGCGGGCCTCGGGGAGTCGGCCGTGGACGAGCGCATCGCGCCCGTCTACACGCAGTACAAGAACCCGCAGACCACCATCCTCTTCAACCGCAGCGAGATCGAAATCCACCTCACCGCGCAGGCGCAGTCCGAGGCCGAGGCCGAACTCCTGCTCGACGGCCTCGCCGGCCAGCTCGAAGAGCGTTTGGGCGAGTCGGTCTTCGCCTTTCGCGGCGAGACGATGGAGGAGGTCGTCGGGCTGCGCCTCGCCGTCGGCGGCTTCACCGTCGCCACGGCCGAGAGCTGCACGGGCGGCCTCGTCGCGCACCGCCTGACGGAAGTCCCCGGCTCGTCCTCTTACTTCATGGAGGGCGTCGTCGCCTACTCGAACGAGGCGAAGACGCGGCTGCTCGGCGTGCCCGCGGAACTGATCGAGGCGCGCGGCGCGGTGAGCGGCGAGGTGGCCGAGGCGATGGCCGAGGGCGTCAAGGCGCGCGCCGACACCGACTTCGGCCTCGCGGTCACGGGCATCGCCGGCCCCGGCGGCGGGAGCGGGGAGAAGCCGGTCGGCCTCGTCTACGTCGCGCTCTCGGACGACGCGCACACCGAGCACCGGCGCCTGATGCTGCCCGGCGACCGCCACCTCATCCGCTGGCGCGCCTCGCAGGCCGCGCTCGACCTGCTGCGAAGAAGACTGATCTGAGGCGGACGAAAACGGATGTCATACTCATACCAAAGCCCTTCGACGAGTCAGCCCGCGCGGCCCGGCCGCCGGAAGGCTTGGCTCGCCATGTCGGCCGCGAGCGTGGCCGTGGCCGTCGTCTCGTTCTTCGTCTTCGGGGTCTTCGGCGGGTTCATGCTGCTCGTGGCGCTCAACGGCTTCAGCGAGAAGCAGGCCGCGCCGGTCTTCGTCATCTACTTCGTGGTGGCGCTCGGCCTCACGACCCTCGTCGCCGCGTTCTTCAACTGGCTCATCATCCGTTACGGCTTCCGGGCCGCCGGCATCTCCGGCTGGGCCGCCTTCGTGCCGGCCGCGGCCTCCTCGCTCGGGCTGCTCCTCGTCGGCCCGACGCTCGCCGTCGTTTTCATGAAGATCGTTTTCTAACGCGTTTCGGCGCCGGGGGCGGCGGCCGCGCCTTTAGTGGCTGGCGTGGCGGCGGCGCGCTTCCGCGTGCCCTTGTGCGGGGCGTCGCAGTGGCGGCGCGGCTCGTTGCCGCCGGCGAAGGTCATGCGGCTGCGGACGGGGCAGTCGGGCGTGGCGAGCAGGCCGGTCGTCGTGTCGATGAGGAGCGTCACGGTGGGCAGCGGGCGCAACTCTTCCGCGGCGCGTTCGCGCGGCCGGTCGGGGAGGGGAGACGCCGCCTCCGGAGCCTGACGCTCGGCGCGCGTGCGGTCGCGCGGCCGGCGCCCGGCCCCGCCCGCCTCGGCTTCGGCCTGACGGGCCTCGCCGGTCGTCGCGCTTCGCGTCGTGTCGGCCGGAGGCTCGGCGCCCGGGCGGCGCGGGACGAGCGCGCGGAAGGCGACGAAGAAGACGACGGCGGCGACGACGGCCGCGGCGACGGTCAGAGGCCAGCGGGCCGCGGGCGGCGCCGGCGCGTGGGCGCCGTCCGCCGAGGCAGGGCGCGGCGCGCGGCGCGCGGCCTTGCCGGAGGCGAGCAGGTCGTAAGCCTCGTTGATCGCCTTCAGCTTCTCCTGCGCCTTCTGCTGGAGGCGCGGGTCGTGCGAGAACCTGTCCGGGTGCCAGACTTTGACGAGGTCGCGGTGCGCCGCCTTCAACTCCTCGGCCGACGCGCCCGGCGCGACGCCGAGCAATTCGTGGCATTCACTTAAATCGTCTCTCACGTCTTGCGGCCCTTCAGGAAAGAATCTCGGCCAGCCTCGACACGCCCTCGAACTCGTCCAGCAACTCTTCGGGGCCGGGCACGGGCACGCCCATGAGGCGCAGCGCGACCGCGAGGCAGACCGCGAAGACGAGGCCCGCGACGACGGCCCGCAGCGCCGCGCGCCACAGGCGGCGGGCCACTGCCCGGAGGAGGTTGAGCGCGTGTCGTCGCATCCTTCTTAAAAGTGCTTCTCGGGTTGAAGTCTTACCGGGTGAGTGGCTTTCGGGGCGGCGCGGCGGCCGGGGAGTCCGGCGGGCACTTAAGTATTATTAACAGCCCGCGGGCGCGTTGACAACCACTTCGACCGGGTCCGCGCGGGGCGGCGGGCCGCGGCTCGAAACCTCCGTCCCCGCGCGCATCCCCGGTTTTGAAATCCCCGCCCCGGCGCTCATTCCTTGTCGCGCGCTCGGGCGGCTTGCTATAGTCGGCGTTCGCGCAGGTCTCGTCCTCTCTCGCCGTGCGGGGTGGGTTCGGATGCTTCACGTCTCGGTCGTATTGCTGGCGTACCTCCTCGGCTCGGTCCCGTTCGGGTATCTGCTCGTGCGGCTGAAGGGCGCGGGCGACGTGCGCGAGACGGGGTCGGGGGGGACGGGGGCGACGAACGTGACGCGGCGCGCGGGCCGCGCGGCCGGCCTCCTGACGCTCCTGCTCGACGCGGCCAAAGGCGCGCTCGCCGTCGTCCTCGCGCGCCAGTTTCTGACGGGCGATTTCGGCGTCAACTGGTGGGTGGCCGCCGCCGCGCTGGCGGCCGTCGCGGGGCACGTCTTCCCCGTGTGGCTGCGCTTCCGCGGCGGGAAGGGCGTGGCCACGGGCCTCGGCGTCTTCCTCAGCCTCGCGCCGCTCGCGGTCTTGTGCGCGCTGCCGGCCTTCGTCCTCGTGGTGTGGGCGACGCGCTACGTCTCGCTCGGCTCGATGACGGCGGCCGCGCTGCTCCCGCTCCTCGTCTGGCTCTTCGGCGCGCGCGGCGGCGCGGGCGCGAGCCTCGGCCCGCTGCTGGCGGCCGCGCTCGCCGGCGGCGCGCTCATCATCTTCATGCACCGCGCCAACATCGGCCGGCTCCTGCGCGGGACGGAGAACAAATGGAAGTAGACGGTAGTCAGTAGCCGGTAGGAAGAGCTTCGGCAATGAATCGTCAGCGTGCCGGCGTCAGGAGTCGCGGAGCGCTACTGTCTACTGACCGCTGACTACTGACTACTCGCTTTTATGCTTGTCGCTGTCGTCGGGGCGGGCGGTTGGGGGACGGCGCTGGCCTTGGTGGCGGGGCGCGCGGGGCACGAGGTGCGCCTGTGGTCGCGCAACCCGGCCGTGGTCGAATCGGTCGGGCGACGGCGGGTCAACGAGGTCTATCTCGCGGGGCACGAACTGCCGGAGGGGGTGAGCGCGACCGGCGATTTGCGCGGGGCGCTCGAAGGGGCCGGGTTGGTGATTCTGGCCGCGCCTTCGCACGCGACGCGCGAACTGCTCGAAAGGATGCGCGGGGCCACCGCGCCGGGGGCCGTGTTCGTGAGCGCGACGAAGGGCGTCGAGGTGGAGACTGGCAAGCGCATCTCGGAGGTCGTCGGCGACGCGCTCGGGGCCGAGGCGGCCCGCCGCTTCGTCTGCCTCTCCGGCCCTTCGTTCGCGCAGGAAGTGGCGGCGGGCCAGCCGACGGCGGTCGTCGCCGCGAGCGCCGACGAAGAGTTGTGCCGGCTGGCGCAGGCCGAGCTGAGCGCGCAGAATTTCCGCGTCTACACGAACTCGGACGTGGTGGGGACGGAGCTGGGCGGCGCGTCGAAGAACGTGATGGCGCTGGCCGCCGGGATGGTCACGGGCCTCGGTTTGGGGACGAACAGCGTGGCCGGCCTCATCACGCGGGGCTTGGCCGAGATGACGCGGCTGGCGCTGGCCGAGGGCGCGCGCGTCGAGACGCTGATGGGGCTGGCCGGTTTGGGCGATCTGGTTCTGACCTGCACGGGCGGGCTGTCGCGCAACCGACGCGTCGGGCTGGAACTGGGGCGCGGGCGCGCGCTCGAAGAAGTGCTCGCGGAAATGGCGGAGGTGGCCGAGGGCGTGCGGACGACGCGCGCGCTGAAGCTGCTCGGCGAGCGGCGCGGCGTCGAGATGCCGATCACGCGCGAGGTGCACGCCGTGCTCTACGAAGGCAAGGGCGCGCGCGAGGCGGTCGAGACTTTGATGTCGAGGCCGCCGCGCGGCGAGTTCGAGGGTTACAGGCTGTGAGCGAAGCGGGCGAGACGGGGCGCATCATCGAGCGGGCCGCGGGCGGCGCGGGGCTTTCGCGCGCGGAGGCGGCGGCGCTGCTCGCGCTCGAAGACGAGGGAGCGCGCCGCGAGCTGTACGCCGCGGCCGACGCGCTGAAGCGAAGGCTGTGGGGCGACCGCGTGACCTACGTCGTCAACCTCAACCTGAACTGGACGAACGTCTGCGCGCAGCACTGCGGCTTCTGCAACTTCCGCCGCGACGAGCGCGACCCGGACTCCTACCGCCTCTCCCTCGACGAGTGCCTCGCGCACGTCGCGCGCCGCCTGCCCTTCGGCATCACCGAGGTGACGATTCAGGGCGGACTCGACTTCGGCACGCCCGTTGGCTTTTACTTCGACCTCGTCCGCGAACTCAAGCGCGCCTTCCCGGCGCTCCACGTCCACGCCTACTCGCCCGAGGAGGTCGCCTTCCTGCGCGAGCGCACGGGCTGGCCTTACGCCTCGATCGTCGAGCGGCTGCGCGACGCCGGGCTCGGCTCGATGCCGGGCACGGCCGCCGAGATTCTGGTGGACGACGTGCGGCGGCGCCTGTGCGCCGAGAAGGTGATGAGCGGCGAGTGGCTTGAGATCGTCGAGACGGCGCACCGCGCGGGCTTGCCGACGACGGCGACGATGATGTACGGGCACGTCGAGACGCTCGAGCACCGAGCCGAACACCTCGGACGCCTGCTCGAAGCCCAGCGCCGGACGGGCGGCTTCACCGAGTTCATCCAGCTCCCCTTCGTCTCGGCGCGCGCGCCCATCGCCCTCAAGCGCGGGCTGAGGAGCCCGGAGACGCGCGAGGCTTTGAACCTCGTCGCCGTCTCGCGGCTCTTCTTCGGCGAGGAGTTGCCGCACGTGCAGGCCGTGCCGTGGGTCAAGCGCGGGCTGGACGAGGCCGCGGCCTCGCTCGGCTGCGGCGCGGACGACCTCGGCGGCACGCTCATCGAGGAGAAGATCACGCGCGCGGCCGGGGCCGACTTCGGCTCCTACGTCCCGGCCGCCGAGCTGCGCGCGCGCGTCGAGGCCGAGGGGTTGCGGCCGCTTCAGCGCACCACCCTCTACGGCGAGGCCGGAGGCCGGGAGGCCGAGGCCGCGGGCCGCGCGGCCCCGCCCGGCCTCGTCCCGATTCGGGGGCGCGTGGCGCGGGGGGGCGCGTGATGGCGGGCGAAGAGAAGACTATCGTGACGAACCGCGCGGCGTTCCACGAGTACCACGTCCTCGACAAGTACGAGGCCGGCGCGGTGCTCACGGGGACGGAGGTCAAGAGCATCCGCGACGGGCAGATTCAATTGAAGGAGTCTTACGTCGCCGTGCGCGACGGCGAGGCGTGGCTCTTCAACGCGCACGTCTCGCACTACTCGCACGGCAACCGCCTCAACCACGACCCCACGCGGACGCGCAAGCTCCTCCTCCACCGCCGCGAGATCGAGCGGCTCGAAGAGGAGGCGACGACGAAGGGCATGACCTTGGTCGTCACGCGCGTCTACCTCAAGGGCGGCCGCGTCAAATTTGAAATAGGCGTGGCTCGTGGTAAAAAACTGTACGACAAGCGAGAGACCGCGATGCGCCGGACGGTGGAGCGCGAGACGCGCGCCCAGTTGAAAGAGCGCACCCGAGAATGACACAGGAGAGAAGGGGAGTTATGGAGATTCAGACCAGCAACGCGCGCCCGGCCGACGTGGACGCGCAGGCTCTGGCCGTCGCCGTCTTCAAAGACGAGAAGGCCGACGAGGGCTTCCTCAAAGACCTCGACGCGGCCTCCGCCGGCCTCGTCCGCGCCGTCCTCGAAGCCGAGGAGTTGAAGGGCAAGGAGGGCGAGACGGCCTACCTCCACCTCGGGGCCGGGGCCGGGGGCGCGAAGCCGCGGCGGCTGCTGCTCGTCGGCGTCGGCGAGCGGGCCGACTACGGCGCGGCGCAGGCCTCGCAGTTCGCCGGCGCGGCCGTCCGGGCGCTGCGGGCGCGCAACGTGAAGACGGTCGGCCTCGCCGCCCGGCTCGAAGGCGCGGGCGCCGAGCGCGCGGCGCAGGCGGTCGTCGAGGGCGCCATCATCGGCCTCTTCGAGCCGGACAAGTACCGCACCATCGACAAGGAGGAGCGCGCCGTCGAGCGGCTCGTCGTCGTCGCCGAGGGCGCGGACGACGCGGCCCTGCGGCGCGGCGCCGAGCGGGGCCGCGTCGTCGGCGAGTCGGTCAACTTCACGCGCGACCTCTCGAACGAGCCGGGCGGCTACCTGACGCCCACGGTCTTCGCCGAGCGCGCGCAGGAGATCGCCAACGAGTTCGGGCTCGAAATCGACGTGCTCGATCAGGCCCGCATGGAGGCCGAGGGCATGGGCGCGCTGCTGTCGGTCGCGCGCGGGTCGGATCAGCCGCCGAAGATGATGGTCTTGAAGTACACGCCCGAGGGGCGGACGGCGGTCGAGGAGGGCGAGGAATACCTCGCGCTCGTCGGCAAGGGCATCACGTTCGACACGGGCGGCATCTCGATCAAGCCGAGCGAGAACATGGAGCTGATGAAGTACGACATGACGGGCGGCTCGACCGTCCTCGGCGTGATGCGCGCCGTCGCGCAGCTCAAGCCGCCGATCCCCATCCTCGGCGTCGTCCCGGCCACCGAGAACATGCCCTCGGGCAAGGCCACCAAGCCGGGCGACGTGGTCAGGGCCATGTCGGGCAAGACCATTGAGGTCATCAACACCGACGCCGAGGGGCGCCTCATCCTCGCCGACGCCGTCTCCTACGCCAAGAAGCTCGGCGCGACCCGCGTCATCGACATGGCGACCCTGACCGGCGCCGTCTCCATCGCCCTCGGCGACGTGAACACCGGCATCATGGGCACCGATCAGGAGTTGATTAACGAGATCATCGAGTCGGGCCGCGAGGTCGGCGAGAAGTTCTGGCAACTGCCGCTCGACAAGGAGTACACGAAGCAGATCAAGTCGGACATCGCCGACATCAAGAACGTCGGCGGGCGCAAGGCCGGGACGATCACGGCCGCCGCCTTCATCAAGGAGTTCGCCGACGGCACCTCGTGGGCCCACCTCGACATCGCCGGGACGGCGTGGGGCGACGAGGCCAAGCCCTTCCGCAGCAAAGGCCCGACGGGCGTCGCCGTCCGCACCCTCCTTAACTTTGTTGAGCGCTCGGCGCGCAAGGCCGCCGGCGGCGGCGGCGGCGGGGAAGCGAAGTAGCCCCCGTCACGCGGCGGCCGGGAGCGAGACGCCGGTGTCTACATTCGTGGACGCCGGCGTCTCCATTTGTGCGCACGCGCGCCGCCGCGAAGGCCGCGGAAGTCTCTCATTGCTTGGATTTTGCCGCCGCGGGCGAGTGGCATTCCCCTTGCTAAATTTATTGCACTAAGAGTTCAAGGGCGCGGTCACCACAGCGTCCTCGCCCCCCTCGGTGGCCGCCCGAGGTCAAGCACCGCCCCTTGACTCGCCTCACGCGCGTTCGTCCCATCCGCAGCGATTCTCGGAAGCCAACCGTCTGTCCTCACCCGGAATTTCGGGTGGGACGAATGCGCGAAAAATGGTATCATCCTGCCCACGGGTATCCTTCCTGCCCGCGACCGTTTACAGTGGAGTTACCGACGGGTCTCTCCCGCGTAAGCTTCGGCCGGTGTGGTGTACCGCGGTGGTTGATTACTACAAAGTTCTAGGGGTTAAGCACGCCGCGACGGCGCGCGAGATCAAGTCGGCCTACCGCCGGCTGGCGCGCCAGCGCCACCCGGACGTTAACGGCGGGTCGGATC